>Ga0179592_10001143_pt1 | contig 10752 bp, 7 predicted proteins | sample CZODoug2_1_08_16_FD_148623 | JGI IMG/M metagenome (GOLD analysis project Ga0179592, IMG submission 148623) | Vadose zone soil fungal communities from Angelo Coast Range Reserve, California, USA - CZODoug2_1_08_16fungal (Illumina Assembly) | ecosystem: Environmental > Terrestrial > Soil > Vadose... | reverse complement strand
AGAAAATCGATCCGGCGACGGGACGGTATTCCCGGACGCATCTGATCGCTTCCTTCACGGGCTTTGCCCCGATCAACAATCCTGCGGTCACGATCCTTGTTTCACTCGATTCGCCGGTTGGCCAGCACGAAGGCGGGCAGGTGGCCGCGCCGGTGTTCAAGCGGATCGCCGAGCAGGTATTGCCGTATCTGGATGTGCCACGCGATGTGCCGATTGGCCCGAGGCTTGTCCAGGCCGCGTACCGGAATCGCGATGTATCGGATAGTTCGGTTCTCGAGGATTTCACGCCCACGGATTTTTCGGAGCAGCCCGACCAACCTCCCGCCAAGTCCGCGGCAACCAATTTCAGGGAGGGCAATACCCCCGCGCCTGCAGTGACCGTAGCTGTGGATGAAGGCGGCGACATTCCGGTGCCCGATTTTTCTGGAAAGACGATGCGCGAAGTGACGGAAATGTGCTTGAAGCTGGGACTGGAACCGGTTCTCGTTGGCAGCCGACTTGCTACAAACCAAGCGCCGGCGGCGGGTGCAAAGGTCCGGCGCGGCGCGAAGATCACCGTGCAGTTCGGAACACCGACAGAAAAAATTGAGAAGCCGCATCGGAGAGTCAGGCATTAGGATGAAAATTGGATTGAGCCCAGAAGATCAGGTACAGGACGCCGCCACGAGCCAATTTGACAGTCAACGAAAGCAGTCTGTCCGCTCAGGCTTAACGGATAGCGGAAGAAAGTTGAGCGAAGTGCTCCAAGGCGTGGAGACAACTCTACCCGCGCGTGCGGGGAGCCTGGAAATTCGCCAGGTGGCTTGTGATTCGCGAAAAGTGCAACCGGGCGCGCTTTTTTTCGCCTTGCACGGAGCGAAGGCGGACGGAAATACTTTTATTCAGGACGCTATCAAGCGGGGCGCAGTTGCCATCGCGAGTGAAGAGCAAGCCCCCGGCAAGATTCCGGCAGGTGTGGTGTGGGTTCAGGTTCGGGAAGCGCGCAAGGCGCTGGCGATCACCGCGGCCAATTACTTGGGGCATCCCGCAAACGCGTTGCAACTTGTTGCGGTGACCGGCACAAACGGAAAGACGACCACGACTTCGGTCGTGGACGCGATTGTAAAGGCCTCCGGAGCGAAGACCGGATTGTTCGGAACGATCGCCTATCACACGCCGCTTGGCGACTATCCAGCACCGAATACGACGCCGGAATCCGTGGACCTGCAAGGATTTTTTGCGGAGATTCGCGACGCGGGAGGAAAGTACGCCGTGCTGGAGGCCAGCTCGCATTCGTTGGCGATGGACCGGTTGTGGGGATGCCATTTTCAGGCCGCAGTCTTCACAAACCTGACGCGCGAGCACATGGATTTTCACAAAACGTTTGAGGATTATTTTGCAGCCAAAAGACGACTCTTTGCGGACACGGGGGCAGGCGCGCCGGAAGTTGCGGTGCTGAATACGGACGACGAATTTGGCAAACGGCTTGTCCGCCTGGCGAAGAAGACAGTGAGCTATGGACTGGAATCGGACGCCGACATCACCACAAAGAAATTTCAGCTGACTTTTGACGGTTTGACGTTCACTGCACAGACACCGAATGGAAAAGTGCAGGTGGTGTCACGGCTGGTCGGCCGAATCAACGTCTACAATCTTCTTGCTGCGATTGGAGCGGCCCAGGCGCTGGGTCTTTCGAACGAAGTCATTGAAAACGGCATTCGCAATCTTGAAAGTGTTTCCGGGCGTTTCCAGCGGATCGATCTCGGCCAGCCCTTCCTGGTGATCGTCGATTACGCGCACACGGACGACGCACTGGAAAACCTGATTCGAACGGCGCGGGAGCTGAATCCCAAGGGCCGAATCATCACGCTGTTCGGGTGCGGCGGCGAAAAGGACCGGACCAAGCGGCCCGTGATGGGGGAAGTCACTGGCTGCTTGAGCGATCTGACGATTCTTTCGAGCGACAACCCGCGCAGCGAGGACCCGCTGAAAATTATCAGCGACATTGTCGTGGGACTGCAGAAAACCGCGGGAAAATATCTGATCGAGCCGGACCGCGAAAAGGCCATCCAGATGGCCATGGACGAAGCTCGAAGCGGGGACATCGTGCTGCTGGCTGGAAAAGGTCACGAGAATTATCAGATTGTCGCCGACAGAACGTTTGAATTTGACGATCGCGAAGTAGCGCGGCGCGCCTTGCGCGAACGAGGTTTTGAAGGACTGCGGAACGAAGACGTGGATGGCGGCCAAGGGAAAGGCGAGCCGCGAGGCGGCTCAGGGTTTGGCACCTAGCGCGCTTGGTTTGTAGCTGTGACGAGGGCGCTCGGGTCCCGGCAAAGCCGGGGCGAGCCAATTGCTAACCTCTTGAAAGGAGGAGCCCTCAAAACGTTGAGAACACAACCAGCCGTTCGGTACTGGAGTAAGTCGAATCCTTTGAGGAGCTTATGCGGTGGACGATTGCACAAGTGGCTGACGCTCTGGGTACTCGGCCGGGGGCAGGACTCAACGCCCTGGCCCGGGTGGCCGGCGTGTCGATTGATTCTCGCGCGATTCGTGCCGGAGAACTGTTCATCGCCATCCACGGACCGCGTCACGATGGACACGACCATGTGGCCAGTGCGCTGGAACACGGAGCTATCGCGGCGGTGGTGGCAGTGGCGCAGCTTCCGCGATATCCGGACGCCGTCCGAGACCGATGCATCGCCGTGGGTGACACCTTCGAGGCGCTCAAACAATTGGCGCGCGCGGTGCGCGAATTCTGGGGCGGGAAAATTGTGGGCGTCACGGGTTCCGTCGGCAAGACCACTACCAAGGAGATCCTGGCGGCACTGCTGGGCGCGAAGCTGCGGGTCCTGAAATCGGAAGGAAATTTAAATAACGAGTACGGGCTGCCACTAACGCTGTTTCGCCTGGAGGAAACGCATCAGGCCGCGGTGCTGGAAATGGGCATGTCGCGGCGCGGGGAACTGGCGCGGCTGGCAGCTATCGCCCGGCCGGACGTTGGAGTGGTGACGCGTGTTTCGCCGGCGCACCTGGAATTTTTTGCGTCGGTGGATGAGATTGCGGTCGCAAAACGCGAACTGATCGAAGGATTGAATGGGCGCGAATCGACCGCGGTGCTCAACGCGGACGATCCGCGCGTGGCTGCGTTCGGAGCTTTCGCGCCGGGGCGCGTGTTGACGTATGGCATTGAAAATCCGGCCTTTTTTATGGCACAGGAGATTGAGGATCGCGGAGCACTAGGCTCGGCGTTTGATTATGTAAGTCCAGAGGGCCGCGTGCGCCTGGAGCTGAATGTCCCTGGGCGTCATGCAATCGCCAACGCGTTGGCGGCTTTGGCGGCGGCAAGCGTTTGGGACATCGGCGCGGCGGAAGCGCAGAGTGTGTTTCTCTCCTTGCGCGCACCGGCGATGCGTGGGGAACTTTTGCGATTTTCGAATGGAGCGGCGCTCATCAACGACAGCTACAACTCGAGTCCCGCGGCGCTGCAAGCCATGACGGAATTGCTGGCGGCTACGCCGAATTTCCGCCGGCGTATCCTCGCCGCTGGCGAGATGCGCGAACTGGGCGCGGCTTCGCCGGAACTACATCGCGAAGCCGGGCAATTTGCCGCCAAGACAGGGAAAATCGATTGGATCATCGGCGTGGCCGGTGACGCGGAACGAATCGTGGAAGGCGCTGTGGCCACAGGGCTGCCGCGCGCGCACACCCGATTTTTCGCCACGCCGCAGGAGGCCGCCGAATTTCTGGCGGAGTTCATTGGGAAAGGCGACCTGCTGCTGGTGAAAGGCTCGCGAGGCGTGAAGATGGAGCAGATTGTGGAAACGCTGATCGCGCGGCACGCTGCCCCCGGAGAAACTATGGGACAGGAGGTGCGACACTGAGATGCTTTATTACCTCCTTTACCACACGCTGCAACGCTACTTCAGCCCGCTGAACGTTTTTCGTTACATCACCGTGCGGACGGTGTACGCAAGTCTCACGGCGATGTTTCTGGCGCTGGTCTTCGGTCCCTGGCTTATCCGGAATCTCCGCGAATTGCAGATCGGCCAGTTCATTCGCGAGGAGGGCCCCCAGGAGCACAAGAAGAAGGCGGGGACGCCAACCATGGGCGGCGTGCTTATCGTTCTTTCCACGGCAGTGCCGGTTCTCCTTTGGGCGGATTTGGCTAATCCGTTTATCCTGCTCTCGCTCTTCGCGCTTTTCGGTTTCGCTGTCATTGGGTTCATCGATGATTACGCGAAAGTCTCAAAGCAGCGCAATCTCGGTCTCACTGCAAAGAAGAAGATTTATTTTCAGGTTTTCGTCAGCCTGGTTGTTGGTGTCGTGCTACTTGTCCTGGCCACCTACAGCGCTTACTCGACGCAGTTTGTCTTTCCGTTCTTGAAGCGATTCCATCCCGATCTGGTGATTCACCCGTTGCTCGACAAATCCCATTTTTCCGGGCACCTCTGGCCGTTTGCGTTCGTGCCTTTTCTTCTTGCCACGGCGATCGTCATTGTCGGTTCCTCCAACGCGGTGAACCTGACGGATGGGCTGGATGGGCTGGCGATCGGCTGCACGGTCATCGCCGCGGGCGCGCTTACGGTTTTGACCTACGTGAGCAGCAACTACCGCTGGGCCACCTATCTCGAGATTCAGTACATTCCGCGCGTTGGCGAGCTGACGGTATTCTGCGGCGCGCTGGTGGGGGCCTCGCTGGGATTTCTTTGGTACAACGCGCATCCCGCGGAAATTTTCATGGGCGACGTTGGCTCGCTGTCGCTTGGCGGAACGCTGGGCACCATTGCCGTTATCATTAAACAGGAAATCCTGCTCTTTTTCGTCGGTGGCGTCTTTGTCATCGAAGCGCTTTCTGTAATTCTGCAAGTGGGCTCGTTCAAGCTGCGCGGCAAGCGCATCTTCCGGATGGCGCCCATCCATCACCATTTCGAGCTGCTTGGTTGGAGCGAATCAAAGGTAATCGTGCGGTTTTGGATCGCCGCGCTGGTTTTTGCACTGTTTGCGCTGACAACTTTGAAGTTGAGGTAAGAGGGTCTGAAAGATAGAGATGCCGAACCCATTTGAGTTGCGGGGCAAGCGCGTGCTGGTCGTTGGACTGGCCAGAACCGGTGTGGCCACTGCGCTCTTTTGTGCCGCTAGGGGCGCGCACGTGACGGCAATGGATGCCCGGCCGGAAAACGAAATCGGTGAAGCGATTGCGCCACTCCGGAGCGCGGGGGTGAGACTGGAGTTGGGCGGCCACCGGGAAAATACATTTCTCGAACAGGACCTGATCGTTCCGAGTCCCGGCGTGCCCGCCGATGCTCCAATGCTGCAGGCCGCGCGCGCAAAGGGTGTAACGATCTGGAGCGAAGTGGAGCTGGCCGACCGTTTTCTCAACGGCCGCTTGATCGGGATTACCGGGTCGAACGGGAAGACGACAACCACTTCTCTGATTGAACACATTTTGAAAGACGCCGGTTTTTCCACGATCCTCGCCGGCAATATCGGCACTCCCTTGATTGCGCGCGTGGAGCAAAGTAGCGAAGCCACCATCACTGTCGCGGAGTTAAGCAGCTTTCAGTTAGAGCTGATCGAAACGTTTCGGCCAAACATCAGCGTGTTCTTAAATCTCACGCCCGACCATTTGGACCGGCATCACACTCTCGAAGAGTATAGCCGGGCCAAGGCGCGCATCTTTGAGAACCAGACGGAATCCGACAACGCGGTGTTGAACGCGGATGACCCGGCGACCACGCCGCTGGCGCCAGCGAAGCCGCGCGTGTACTGGTTCAGCCGGAAACAACGTGTAGCCCAGGGAGCGTTCGTGCGCGAAAACGGGATTGTCTTTCGTCATGACGGTGAGGAAGAAGCGATCTTGAAGCTCCCGGATATTCCGTTGGCAGGCGCGCACAACGTCGAAAACGTCCTTGCGGCGGTGGCGGCGGCGCGTCTCGCCGGCGCCGAACCCGCGGCCATCGCCAAAGGAGTGCGTTCGTTCGCGGGCGTCGAGCATCGCCTCGAGTTTGTCGCGGAAATCGGCGGTGTGCGTTATTACAACGATTCGAAAGCAACCAATGTCGATGCCACGTTGAAGGCCCTGGATGCTTTTCCCGGGAGAATCCTGATTGTTCTGGGCGGAAAAGACAAAGGCAGCGATTACACCTTGTTGCAAAAGCCGTTGCGCCAAAAGGCCATTCTCACGCTGCTGATTGGTGCGGCGTCGGAAAAAATCGAACAGCAGATCACCGGCAGCGTGGCCATCGAGCGCGCCGGGACAATCGAACGCGCGGTGGAAATCGCTTCACATGCGGCGCGGCCTGGCGACGTGGTGTTGCTGGCTCCCGCATGCGCCAGCTTCGATCAGTTTCAAAATTTCGAACACCGCGGCCGCGTATTCAAAGAGTTGGTGCATCAATTGGAGCGCCAAGCCGCGAGTACGACTTCTGCGAGAGGGTGAGCGATCGTGCCAAGACGACTGGAAAATGACCCCTGGCTCTTTGGCGCGACGCTGGCGCTGTGCCTGCTTGGCGCCGCGATGATTTTCAGCGCCTCGGCTGTCACCGCGGAACAGCAGTACGGCCACTCGTACATTTTTCTCGCCCGCCAGGCCGCGTGGCTCTTCATCGGACTCTTGGGGATGTTCGCTCTAATGAAAACGGACTATCGCCGTTTGCGCGAGCCTGCGGTGATCTATCCCGTAGTTTGCGTTGTCTTGCTCTTGCTCGTCGGCACACTTTTTCTGGACAAGTCTCATGCCACTCATCGTTGGATCAGGTTTGGACCTGCGGGCATCCAGCCGTCGGAACTGGCAAAACTCGCGACGATTCTTTATCTGGCGTGGTTCTTGGATCAAAAGCGCCGTAACAAATCCAGCATGGAATTCCGCAATGAAGACTTCTGGCGGACTATTCTTCCTGCGGCTGCTCCCATTCTGGTGTATGTCGCGCTGATCCTGCTGCAGCCTGACCTTGGGACTTCCATCGATATTCTCGTTGTGACCGCCGCCATTTTGTTCGTTGCAGGTCTCTCGTGGAAGTGGATCGCCGTGGGCATCGCTGGAGCGATTCCCGTGTTGTATCTGCTCATCTCGCAGGTCGCGTACCGGCAAGCCCGGTTGATGGCATTTCTGCATCCGGATTCTGATCCCCAAGGCGCGGGGTTTCAGTTGCTCCAGTCGCTCATTGCCGTGGGCTCTGGTGGCTTCACGGGCGTTGGCCTGATGGAGAGCAAACAAAAGCTTTTCTATCTGCCGGAAGCGCACACGGATTTTATTTATGCGGTGATCTGCGAGGAGCTGGGCTTTATCGGGGCGATGGCTGTGCTTGCGCTCTTTGTCATTTATGGCTGGCGGGGAATGCGTGCCGCGTTCGGCGCTCCGGACGGATTCGGGCGCCTGCTGGCGATGGGAATCACCGCCATGGTCTTGTGCCAGGCGCTGATTAATTTTGCCGTGGTGCTCGGGATGGTGCCCACGAAAGGAATCCCGCTGCCGTTCATCAGCTACGGAGGCTCTAGTCTGCTGGTGATGCTGCTGGCGACGGGTGTGCTGCTGAATATTTCGCAACAAGCGGCGGAGTCCTCGTGGCTGTGAGCGATTATCTTTGTAGGGGCGCAGCATGCTGCGCCCCTACTCGGCAAGAGCGCTGCCAGTGAAACTGCTGATCGCAGGCGGCGGCACGGGTGGTCACGTTTTTCCGGCGCTTGCGATTGCGCAGGAATGGCTGTCGAGAGGAAACGAAAGGGAAGTCGTGCTGGTGGGAACAGAGCGCGGAATCGAAATGAAACTGGTGCCACAAGCCGGGCTGCCGCTGGAAACGCTGCGCGTGGCCGGGTTGAAGGGCAAGGGCGGTGCCAGGCTGCTTCGCAACTTGGCGATGCTCGCGCCTGCGATGCTCGACGCGCGGCGAGTGTTGCGGAAACATAAACCAGTCGCCGCGTTTGGCGTCGGCGGATACGCCGCGGGACCCATGATGCTGGCGACTTGGCTGGGGCGCGTACCTAATATCATTTTTGAACCCAACGCGGAGCCGGGCTTCACGAACAAGGTGCTGGCGCGAATTTCTACACGAATTGCGACTGGCTATGAAATTTCTGCACGCGAATGGGGGAAAAAGGCGATCGTTACGGGTTGCCCGGTGCGCCCGGAGTTTTTCTCCATCACACCGCGGCGGCTGGGAAGGCCCTTCCGGCTGCTCGTCACCGGCGGCAGCCAGGGGGCGTTGCCGATCAACAGGACATTTGTGGACGCCATGGACCGCCTTGCGGCACGCAAGAGTGAACTGGCCATCGTGCACCAGACCGGCGAACGCGATTATAATGCCGTACGCACCGCCTACGCGCGGCGTGAAATCCACGCGGAGGTTGTCCCCTTCCTCACCAACATGGCGGAACGCTTTGCTTGGGCAGATATGATTGTTTGCCGGGCAGGAGCCATCACCGCAGCGGAAATCGCGGCCGCCGGCCGGGCCGCCATCTTCATCCCCTTTGGCAGGGCGACCGACAGCCACCAATTGCGTAACGCGCAGGAAATGTCTCGCGCGGGCGCCGGCCGCCTGATTTCCGAAACGGAACTTACCGCCGAGAAGTTGACCAGCGAAATCTTTTCTCTCCTCGACCAACCCCAGGAGATCGAAAAACTTTCAACCGCCGCGCGTGGACTTGCCCGCCCTCATGCTGCGCGCGACATCGTGAACCTCATCGAAGAGGTCGCAAACTTGCAGGGAAATCGGCAGAGGGCAAACGCATGATGGTTTCATTCCGCAATTTTCAACGCATCCACCTGGTCGGTATTGGCGGCATCGGTATGAGCGGTATCGCTGAAGTGCTCCTGACGCTCGGTTACTCTGTGTCCGGCTCGGACACCAAGCCTTCCACAATCACCGAGCGTCTTCAGAATCTTGGCGCCACGGTCTACGAAGGCCACAAGGCTTCCAATGCCGATTGCGCGCACGTGGTCGTGACTTCCTCCGCCGTGAAGGCAGATAACCCCGAAGTCATCGAAGCGCACAAGATGAAAATCCCGGTGATTCCTCGCGCGGAGATGTTAGCCGAGCTGATGCGGTTGAAATATGGCATCGCCGTGGCTGGCGCGCACGGCAAGACCACCACAACCTCGATCGTCGCTTCGGTGCTGGCCGCCGCGCATCTGGATCCCACGTTCGTCATCGGCGGCAGAGTCAATCAAGCCGGCACGACCGCCCGCCTCGGCAAAGGCGAATACTTTGTCGTGGAAGCGGACGAAAGCGACCGGAGCTTCCTGATGCTGGCGCCGGTGGTCGCCGTCGTGACTACGATTGACCGCGAGCACCTCGACCAATACACCTCCCTCGAAGATATTCAGGGCGCCTTCATTCAATTTGTGAATCGCGTGCCATTTTACGGCGCCGCGATTCTCTGTATCGACGAGCCCAATGTCCAAGCCATCATTCCTGACGTGAAGCGTCCCATCATTACTTATGGAACGTCGAGTCAAGCCGATCTGGTCATCAGCGATGTCAAGCTCGAGGGTTTGGAGAGCGAATTCCGCCTGACCTACAGAGGCGAAGATCTCGGCTTGTTCCGGCTGACGCATCCGCCGGGCATGCACAATGTCCGCAACGCCGCCGCCGCCGCGGCCGTCGCGCTGTACTTAAATGTTCCGGCGGACCTGATCCGTGAAGGCCTCGTCAAATTTGCCGGCGTAGGCCGCCGCTTTGACATCAAGGGCGTGGTCAATGGCGTCACCGTGGTTGATGACTACGGCCATCACCCCGCCGAGATTCGCGCCACGCTCGAAGCTGCCCGCGGCTGCAAGTTCAATCGCCTGCTCGTGCTCTTCCAGCCGCATCGCTACACCCGCACCCAGCACCTTTGGGACGAATTCTGCCGCGCATTCAATCAGGCGGACATTCTCGCGCTGCTCGACATCTATGCGGCGAGCGAATCGCCTATCCCCGGTGTGACCAGCGAAGCCCTCGCCGGCGCCATTCGCGAGGCCGGCCACAAGAACGTCCACTATTTTCGCTCGATGCAAGAAGGAATTGAATATCTGCTGAAACAAGCGCGCCCAGGGGACGCTGTCCTTACGATCGGCGCGGGCAACATCAGCCGCGCAAGCAATGAATTCACGGTTCTGCTGGGAACGGAGCATCCTACGCCTCATGCGCATCAGTGACCCCAGCATCGTCGCCCAACTCGCGGAACTGCGCGTCGATCTGCGGCCAGGAGCGTCGCTTGCCGGCCTTACTTCGCTGGGAATCGGTGGCACGACGGACCTGCTCCGCATCCAAAAGCACGAAAGCCTTCCGGCTGCTCTGAATCTGCTCGACGCCAATCAGCTTCCTCATAAGTTCCTCGGCGGCGGCTCGAACTTGCTCGTGGGCGATGGAGAGCTGCCCTGGGTGATTCTGCAACTCGTCCGTCCGGAGCCCGACGTCGTGCTCGATGGCAATTTTGCCCACGTCGACGCCGCGGCTGACTTGGGCCGCATGATCACCTTCTGCGCTAAGAATGACCTCGGGGGCATGGAAGGACTCATCGGTGTTCCCGGCACCGTCGGAGGTGCTCTGCGCATGAATGCAGGCGCTTACGGTATGCAGATTGGCAGCTATGTCCGCGAAGTGAAGCTCTACCGGGCCGCCACCCGGAAGATCGAAACACTCCGGGGCCATCAAATTTCTTTCGAATACCGGCACACTTCTTTTGCGCCCGATGATATGATGCTCTCGGTGATTCTGGAACTACCCTCCAAACCGTTCAAGCTAATCCTCGAAGGTATTCGTATCTGCAACGAAAAACGGCGCTCCAGCC
>Ga0179592_10001137_pt1 | contig 10778 bp, 10 predicted proteins | sample CZODoug2_1_08_16_FD_148623 | JGI IMG/M metagenome (GOLD analysis project Ga0179592, IMG submission 148623) | Vadose zone soil fungal communities from Angelo Coast Range Reserve, California, USA - CZODoug2_1_08_16fungal (Illumina Assembly) | ecosystem: Environmental > Terrestrial > Soil > Vadose... | reverse complement strand
CTCCAGCGGCAAGCAAGAACCATCCCAGACGGGCCAGCACGGATTCGTTGCGGAACAAACGCGCGATATAAAAAATGAGCAGGATCGTTAAGACGATTCCGATCGCCACATGCGACAAATCCACAAAAAAGTAAGAGATCGTGGCCGAGGGATATCCGTACAAATAAATCGCGCTGGCCGCCAGCGCAACGAGCATTCGTGATAACCACCGCTTTGCCGAATCAATTTGCATTATCTCCACCTGCGAGCGCGGTTTGCGGTTATCAAAACAGCGGCCGGATGTGTGATGAACATCCGGCCGCAATTCAGTTTGGGGTGCCCCGAAGCGAGCCAGTGTGTGGCGAAGCCGGAGGCGATGTAGCCTGTGAGCGCATTTATATGGCCTGGCGTAGAGGCTGGCAATAATACAAAAACATTAGAAGCCCGGCTCGGCATCTATCCCCTTTGTTTCTATGCAGTTGTACGTCTTTCCGGCATGTAGATCTTTGTATTCTTCTGTCCGGCCGCTGGGCCAATCGATCACCACGCGATCGATTTTTTCGCGCAGGCCAAGACCGAAGGTTAGTGGCAATTCCGATTGAGAGAGATAGCTGGAGCCTCCGCGGACGGCCCTCGATTGCGTTTGCCCCGCGTGGAACATACGCACGACCGCGCCGATCGCGTCGCGATTCGACTTCGTACCCGTCAGATGAAATCGAATGCTCTGAGATTTCGCCGTTTGATCATTGCGATAAAGATACGCTGGTCCGCTGTTGGTGGTCATCAAAATGTCCAAGTCACCATCGCGGTCGAAATCTCCGCAAGCCAGCCCTCGGCCAACTTTCGGGGAATTAAATCCTCCACCCGCAGCATCCGCTGCGTCGTGAAACTTTCCGCCGCCTCGATTCAGGAAGAGTTGCGGTGCCTGCGCGTATCCGGTGTTGCCCCGGATATTCCGAACCGTTTCGTCGATATGACCATTGGCCACCGCCAGATCAAGAGCTCCATCCAGGTCGACATCAAGGAACATACAGCCAAAGCCGAGTGTATTTTTCGATGCCGCCCCGATGCCGGAAGGAATGGACACGTCGTCGAAAACTCCCGATGTGGTTGCGCGATATAAACCAATCATTTCATTGTCGAAGTTGGTAATAGATACACCGGGTTTGCCTGAGCCATCGAAATCTCCGGTGTCGACGCCCATCCCAGCGCGGGCTTTCCCTTCTGTGCTGAACGCCAGGCCGGCCTCCACGGCGACATCCTTGAATTTGCCGTTGCGCAGATTGCGGTACAGCTTGTTGGGTTGCGTGTCGTTGGCGACCAGCAAGTCCGGCCAGCCGTCCTGGTCGTAGTCGAACATAGCTACTCCGAGGGATTTTGAGCTGCTGTCAAAGATGTCGCTTGTTGCAGTTACGTCTTCGAAAGTTCCATTCCCGCGATTGTGAAAAAGCCAACATGTATCCCCACGATACGCTTCCGGCGTGCAATACGATTTGTGCGAACCATCGAGGCTGCAGAAGACGTCGTGTTCGGGGGACCAGCGCACATAATTGCAAACAAAAAGATCCAGCAGACCGTCGCGATCATAATCAAACCATAGTGCAGAAGTGCTGAAACCCTGACGCCCAAAGAGGCCACTCGAACGCGTGGCGTCCACGAAGGTTCCTTTGCCGGTGTTGCGAAAAAGACGGCTCTGCCCCACGCAGGTGATGAAAATGTCTGGGAATCCGTCGTTATTGTAATCGCCGACGGCCACGCCCATTCCGTACATTTCAAGGTCGAGGCCCGCGCTGCGCGTCACGTCCGTGAAAGTGCCATTGCGGTTGTTACGGTAGAGTTGCAGAGTGGAGCGCTGACGTTTGCTCGTACTGGGCGGAGCGAGTGGGTGACCTGGCCAGTCCATGCCGTTCACAAGAAGGATGTCCTGCCACCCATCGCTGTCGTAGTCGAGGAACGCGCACCCCGAGCCCAGCGTCTCCGGGAGCAACTTGCCGCCATAAGCGCCGCTATTGTGCCGAAACTGAATGCCCGCCGCGTTCGTAACATCGGTAAGGTGGAATCCAAGAGACGCGGCTGGATTTGGGAATGCCCACCCCGGCACGGCTGCCGCAGTAAGTCCTGCACCCAACGCCGTGAAAAGAAAATCGCGCCGCTTCAAGGCAGGTTCACCAACCCATTTCGAATCGCGTAGACCACCAGCTCTGCCGTCTTGTGAATTCCCAGCGTGTCCATAATATTGGCGCGATGCACCGCAACGGTGTTCACACTGAGATGCAGATTCACCGCAATTTCCTTGTTGGACTTGCCGGCCACGATGTGGGAAAGAACTTCCAGTTCGCGCGGGGTCAATCCACCACCGCGCTCTCCTTTTAATGTCTCCGGGCGGGACACTTGCGGGTCGAGCACCGTCATTCCCGCCGCGATGCTTTTTACGGCGCTGACCAGGTCGAGGTCCATGGCATTTTTCAGTACGTAACCGCGTGCGCCCGCTTCGAGCGCCTGGCTCACCAGCGTCTCCTCGGAGTGCATGCTCAACATCAGGATTCCGGCTTCTGGAAATTTCTCCAGGATTCTTCTAGTCGCTTCGATGCCGCTCAACTCCGGCATCGCACAGTCCATCACCGTTACCCTGGGCCGCAGTTCGCAGGCTAGGCGCACGGCCTCTTTTCCGTCGCTAGCCTCTCCAACAATGGAAATATCCGGGTCATCTTCCAACATGCGGCGAAATCCGCGGCGCACTAGAGCGTGATCGTCCGCGAGCAAAACCGTAATCTTAGGCGCCATTGGCATCCACTTTTGTCCTTGGAATCAGAAGGCGGACCTTTGTACCGCCTTGCGGACGCGGCGAAATGGCCAGCGTGCCCCCAATCAATTCGGCGCGTTCCCGCATGGCTACCAACCCGATCCCGCGTTGCATCTTGTCCGCCACGAATCCCTTCCCATGGTCTTCCACTTCGAGCTCCAGCAAATCCGGAGAAAATCTTAGCCGGATCCAAGCGTCACTGGCCCCGGAATGCCGGCTCACGTTGTTCAGCGCTTCCTGGAGCACACGATAAATATGCACGCCTGAGCTCGTCTCCACCGGAAATGCCTGTCCCGTTTTTTCGTAATGCAGCGCAAGTCCGGTTTGCCGCCCCACCGTGGGGATATACCAGTCCAAAGTGCTCTCTAATCCCGCCTCTTCGAGTAGAACCGGGTGAAGCGCCTGCGAGAGCGTACGAATATTGTTCAGCGTCGACTGCGCAATCTCCTGCACCTCCTTCAAATCCTCGCGCAGAGGCGATCCTTCCGGGGCGTGTTTTCCTGCGCGGCCCAGCATCGAGCCGATCGCCGTCAAGACCTGTCCGAATTCATCGTGCAGTTCACGGGAGATATGCCGCAGAGTGGACTCCTGCGTCGAAATCAATTTCTGAGCCAAATCGCTGCGCTGCTCGGAGAGATCCGCCAAGCGAGCAAAAATCTGGCGGTTGCTCCGAATCAGATACAAACTCGTCAAGACAATAGCGATGAGCGTGGCCGCGAGGAAAATATACAGCTGGCGCTGCACGCCGTCATAAATCTGAGCGATGCGCGCGGCGGCTTGCTCTTCGCCTTCATTGTTCTCCACCAACAGTCTTGAAACGGTCGTGCTGAGCGCTTGTTGCCGCGCCTGAAGCGACAAGCGAATCTGTTCGCGCGCTTCCGTGTCCTTGCCGTTCTGCGTCAGTGCAAACATGCGGTTCACGGCGTCCCAAAACTGGACGACGGATTGTGAGAGGTAGCGCCGTTGGTCCGGCGTGCGATTCGCTCCGGCAAGGTTTTCTTCCAGTTTCAAGCCGTTGTCCAAATCCTGGTGAATGCGATCGAATTGCGCCATCCAGGCCGTCAGCGGATAAGGCTCCGTGGTGTCCAGCATGTCGCGCATGCCCAGGGCGATGGAATTAAGGTCGTTCTGGACGCGCAACAGTTGCAGCGAGTCTTTCCGGTTGCGATCCACCATCTCACTCTGAAGCTTTCGCAGGCCGGCGAGCTGAATGGTGATATAGGAAGCGTAAGCCAGTACGACGGCCAGCGTGATCACCAGCCCCAAGAGCAGCCCGTTCGTGGGTGAGCGTTGCGACGATGCGCCATTCTGCACGGCCTAAGAATACCTCACGCTGCCGCCTCACGCGCAGCAAGCGCGGCAAACACCGAGCAGAACGCATCAACCGCGGGCACCCGGCCGAAGTAAGCCGATTACCGCCAGCATTATTACGCACCCGGCGAGGGGCACCAGGAGGCCGATGCGCAAGCTTCCCGAGTACCGCGAAACTACCCCCACAAGTGGCGGAACGAGTGCGCTCCCACCTGCCGCCAGCGCGAACATCACGCCTCCAACTTTTCGTGCGCGAGCGCCAAACCATTTTGAAAGCCAAGCAATAAAGATAGGAAACAGACCGGCGAGGCCCAGTCCTGCGAGGAAGGCTCCGCCGAACAACGCCACGGGGGAGCGGGCGGCCAGAAATATTAGTTCGCCCGCGGCCGCCAACAAGAGTCCTCCGACAGCGACCGTTACTTCCTTCCATCGAAGAAGAATCGCAGCTGCTGCTCCACGTCCGCCGAGCAGCCCTGCGAAGAAAAACATGGGGGCAAGCGTCCAGGCGTTACTGCTCCATGTCGCCGCTCGCTGGGCGTGCGTCGTGGCCCAATAAGAGGTCCCAACCTCTGTTCCTACATACACAAAAAACAAAATTCCAAGCATGACCGCCACACCGCTCACCGCTGGTTCTACTTTCGTTGCCCCGGGATCGGAATCGCTTTCATGAGGCGGCTTGCCAAAGGGCATTCGCAGGAGCACAAGCGCGAGCGCAGCGCAAATTGCTCCGACCACATAGAGAAGCGGAGTGACGTGCGAGGTGCGCACCGTCAGCATGGCGAGGGGCGAAGAAGAAATTGCGCCGGCGCCCCAAGCCAAATTCATGATGTTCAAAGCAGAGGCGCGGCGTTCTCCATACGTTTCGCCGACCCATAAATTCGTGCCCGGCGTGGCAAAGCCGTAGCCGAGGCCATAGATGCCGCTCGCTACAAGGGCCAGCGCAAACGTTGGCGCATTGAGCAGAGCAAAGCCAGCACCAAGCATCGCGAGGCCCAGAGTAATTGCTGGTTTGAATCCTTTCGCGGAGACCAAAGCGCTCGAAAGGAGAACGCCAGCGACCGATCCGGAGAATTGTACGAGCGAGAAAAGGCCGGCGCGGCTGTCATCTAATCCCCATTTGGCCATGAAGACGGGAAGGATTGGTCCAATAAAGCAGATCACAATTCCGTTGACGACAAAGCCAGCACAAAGCAGGTAGAAAATCATGCTCTGAGAAGAGGGCGAGGCTTTTTCCAGGATTTGCGTTTTCGAGGACATCATGGCATTTTGCCGGAGCCAGACATTTCGCGCAATGACGCTGTTGCCTGCGTAAGAGACTGGGAAGCAATGCAAAATGATTGAAGTCGCCTTAATCGGATTCGGTCTCGCTGGCCGCGCGTTTCATGCGCCGGTAATTCGCGCTGTGCCTGGTTTACATCTCGCCGCCATCTTGCAACGCAGCGGTGGCGAAGCCGCGGAAAAATATCCGGATGTTCGGATCGTGCGGGGTGTGGAAGAATTACTCGCGATTCCGGAAGTTCGTCTTGTTGTTATTGCCACTCCAAACGAGACCCATTATCCGTTTGCGAGGCGGTGTCTTGAGGCAGGCCGCGACGTGGTTGTCGATAAACCGTTCACAACAACCCTGGAAGAGGCTGTTTCGCTGGTAGAGATTGCGAAGAAGCACAATCGCTTGCTCACCGTCTATCAGAATCGCCGCTACGACGGCGACTTTCAGGCTATACGGCAGCTTGTCGAGGCCGGCACGCTGGGCCGCATCGTGCGGTTCGAAACTACTTACGATCGTTACCGCCCGCAGCTCAAGCCCGGCGCATGGCGCGAGACTTCACGCCCCGGCAGTGGAATTCTTTTTGACATCGCGCCGCATCTGATCGATCACGCCTTGGTTTTATTCGGCCTGCCGGAAGCAGTAACCGCTGACGTCCGAATCGAACGCGAAAACGCCGCCGCCGATGACGCCTTTGATATTACGCTTCACTATGCGAAGAGCATGCGCGCCGTGCTTCGGTCCAGCATCCTTGCTGCCGCTCCGCGTCCCCGCTTCGTTCTTCTCGGCACGCAAGGCAGCTTCGTGAAGCAGACTTTCGATCCGCAGGAAATGAATCTACGCAGAGGTTACATCCCCAGCGATGCCGCGTGGGGCGCTGAGCCGGAAGAAAATTGGGGCGTTCTCACGATCCCCGCGGGGGATTCATTCGAGCAGCGGCGTATACCTTCAGTTACCAGCGATTACCGCGATTATTATGCGAATGTTCGCGACACTATTTTAGGGCGCGCCGCGCTGGCTGTAACTCCCGAATATGCGCTCGACGTGATGCGCATACTCGAGTTGGCGCGGGCGAGCAGCGAACGCCGATGCACCCTTACGTTGAACTCCAGAGTTCCTTAAGCGCTTGCATGCGACTCGATTCACAAGGAATTGTACTCGACAGGGTGTGGCATCTTGATTCTAAGCAGAGCGATTGCAAAGCACGCCGGAAGAACAATCCATCAATGAGCGGTCAAACTGACGTTGAAGACGGCATTGCAATTGGCCGAGGGATCGTCAGTGACGGTGGCTGACAGGTCGCCACTTTTGATTAAGAAATCCAGAGGTCTCTTTGGCAGATTGGGCAAGCCCGTAACCCGGGCCTTGCCATCACTATTGGTGCCAACCTCGACCTCCGACTTGCGCTTGTTTAGGAAACCGTACCTGATCGTGAGACTTATCTTAGCGTTATAAAGAGGTTTATCTGATCCGTCTTTCACCGTGAAATCCGCTCGGCAGGAGCCGAGGCCGGCGTCAACAACGGGAACTTCCGGCGAATCCGCGCTGGCGGGTCCACCATTCAGAATGAGAGCGAGGAGTGCGCACAGCAATAGAATGGTCCGAACCAGCCAAACCTGCGTCTTTGACATAACTCCTCCGCACCCAAAATTTACGCTGGTTAATGCGCGGTTGCAATTCCCTTGTTCTGATCCTCGCGTGGAGTTCAGCGGTCTGCCGTGCGCGAGCAGATCGGAGCGCAGTACGATTCCCTGGATACGCGAGGAATCTCATTTGCATCACACTTTTCAGCAAAGCATGGAAGGACTTCCGCGTATAATCTCTTTTCCCTGAGGAAGAGAAGGAGCCGCCCGCTGCCCATGACCATTGAACTGGCACCCTCGATACTTTCCGCGAACTTCGCGCGGCTGGCCGAAGATGCGAAAGCGGCGCTGGAAGGCGGCGGCACGGTGTTGCATGTTGACGTGATGGACGGCCACTTCGTGCCGAATATTACGATTGGACCGCTGGTCGTAGCTTCGCTGCGAAAAGCCCTTCCCAACGCCATCCTCGATTGCCACCTGATGATTGAAAACCCCGACAACTATATTCCTGCTTTTGTAGAAGCCGGCGCCAGTTGGATTTCCGTGCACCAGGAAGCCTGCGTGCATCTTCATCGCACGCTGCAGCTGATTGCATCACATGGGTGCAAGCCTGGTGTAGTCTTGAATCCCGCCACACCGGTGCACATGGTGGATGAAGTGCTGGACATGGTTCATCACGTTTTGATCATGTCCGTGAATCCAGGATTCGGAGCGCAAAAATTCATTCCCGGAGCGCTCCCCAAAATCAAAACGCTCGTGGAAGTCCGCGAATCGCTCGGTCTGTCTTTCCGAATTGAAATCGACGGCGGCGTGGCGCTCGATACCGTTGGCGATATTGTGCGCGCGGGGGCGGAACTGCTCGTCGCCGGCAACGCTGTTTTCGGCAAAGGCGACATCCGCGAAAACGCAAAAAAACTACTGGGAGCGGCGCGCGCCGCCACGCTCACCCGGGCCTGAGCAAATCGTCGCGCAAAAATCTCTTCTCGAAAACCGAACGGCCCGCTTTTCTTATTGCTCCTGATAATTCCAGGTCAAGCCGCCGTCAACGAAGAATGTTGTTCCGGTCGCGTAGTCGGATTCCGAAGACGCCAGGAACACCGCCATCGAGGCCACATCTTCCGGTTTGCCCAGCCTCTTCAGGGGAATGTTTCCGAGCAACGCGTTCAGCTTGACGGGATCATTCAGCAATTTTGTGTTGATGGGCGTTTCGATGGCACCAGGCGCGATGTTATTGATGGTGATGCCGAGTGGTGCGAGTTCGATCGAAAGATTGCGCGTCAACATTTTTACGCCGCCTTTACTGGCGCAATAGGAAGTGAAATGCGGGAAAGGGAGCTCTTCATGCACGGAGCTGATGTTGATGATTTTGCCGCTGGTGGTTTTTCCGATGGCTTGGGCCTGCATGCGGTGCTTCACGAACGCCTGGGTAATGAAAAAGACTCCTTTTAGATTGACGTTGAGGACCGCGTCGTAATCTTCTTCAGTAGCGTCCCAGAAATCGGCGTGGCGCTCGAGCCCGGCGTTGTTGATGAGGATGTCTATTCTTCCAAATTCTGCCACAGCGTCGGCGATGAATTTCTGTCCGTCCACAACGCGGCCCACGTCGCACTGGAATCCCGCGGCCTTTCGCCCCAACTTCCGAATTCCCGCGGCTACTTCTTCGGCTCCCGCTTTGTTGGAGCGGTAGCAAAACGCCACGTCCGCGCCTTCCTGAGCGAAGCGCTCCGCGATCGCCAGCCCGATTCCCTGGCTCCCCCCCGTAATTGCCACCACTTTTCCATCCAGCCGGTTAGCCACGATTGTCTCCTCACGAGTCGCTCGTGAGTGTGATGCAGCAGGCTAGCCTTTGTTTCGAGAGGAGGAGTACACCCCCGGGCATTTTGTATGAATATCAAAACAAAGGGGTTGCGAAATCTGCAATTCGTAACTGATTGATTCTGAAGGGTGGGTTCTTGGTTGGTCAAACGCCGGGGTGAACGGCAAGATGCAACTCTAAAGAAAGAAAAGCGGGAGCAAGCTCGCGCACTGCAAACGCAGTTTCTTACAAGAATAAGTGTATCATATTATAAGTAAATGTCAACAGGAAAAACATTTCCGGCGAAGATCGCAGCCTTGCTAGACCGCAAGGTTGCGGCATTGGCCCGGTCTTTGTGCCGTGGCTGAGATTGGACTCAGGTGGGGCGGCGGAAGAGGTCGAGGGCCCACTGGAGGGTGGTGTGGCGGACGGCGCGGACAAATCCGGCGGCCTCGAAGACCGAAGCCATGCGTTCCGGGGAATGGACGAAAGCGCGAAACGGGTCTTGTCTGAGGCGATACCAAGAGTTTTCCAGCACGACGGCGGCACGTACATACCACGTGTCCCGAGGATAGGTGAACGCGACCATGCGGCGCGCGCGGGCGGCCGCTCCCCGGAGCAGCGCCTCCACATCCGGGTAACAACAGACGACGCGGTCGAGTGTGACGACATCGGCGTCCGGCAAGGTGTCTGCGGTCGTGGCGAAGTCACCGAGGAAGAATTGGGCGGCCCGGGAGGCGCCGCGAGAGGCGAGGTGGCGCCGGGCAGCTTCGAGATAACCGGCGGACGCATCCGCGAACGTGACGCTGGCCAAGCCGGCGGTGGCGAGTTCCACTGCGATCACACCAATGCCACCGCCGACGTCGAGAAGGTGGAGACCTTGGAGCGGCCAGCGGCGGAGCTCTGCCAGAAGCATCCGTGTGCTGGAATCGGGACCACTCCGCTGATAGCGGCGGAGATCACGCTCTGCCTTCTTGGGATTGAAGTGGGCGGCTGCAGCGCAAGGGCCGGTGCAACACGTCATGGAGCAAACCTCGACGGCGCGGAAGGATGCCGGTGGGAATGCTAACAGACCAGAGAGACTGACCCAACCCCTTGCGGAGGGTCCGGTACCTGCGACAGCCGCGGCGAAGAGGCAAGCAGGGTTTTGCGTCTTTTTGGTCAATACTGACCGTTAGGCCAGTAGATTCTTTGCGAGTGACCCGCCTAAATTAGTCTTTGGCCGAATTTCCCAGTTAAGGACCTCCATGAACATCGTATCTGCCAAGCAAACCGAGGGCGCGGTTGACATCAATCCCATGACGGAGTTCAGGGAGGGTGTCGAACTGCTCAAGAACGAGTACCCCCAAAAGGCTCTGGCGAAGTTGCGGCGCGCATACGAATGCGACAAGCACAATCCTTACTTCATGTCATTTCTGGGATTGTCGATCGCGCGGGCACAACGGAAGTGGGATCTGGCTTCCGAACTCTGCGAAACGGCAGTACAGCTAAAGCCAAAAGAGATCCAGTTTTACCTGAATCTTGGAGAGGTGTACGCCGCTTCAGGGATGCGCGAGAGAGCCTTGGATAAACTGGACAACGCAATGCAATTATTCGGCGAAGATGCACGATTGAAGCAGGCTCGCAGCAAAGTGCAGAACCGCCGCAATCCCATCTTGCCTTTTTTCGGGCGCACGCATTTCTTGAACCGCGAACTTGGCAAATTGCGGCACCGCGCATTGAAGTATCTGGTGAAAGATGGGAAATAAGATCACCTGCCGGTTTTGAGAAGGCCGGACCGCGTGGTCCGGCCTTCGTGGTTTGTTGTTATCGCTGGTGCTCCGGAGGGCGGCCGCCCTTCGGTTCCTTATTCTGCTGTCTTTGTACTTCTCGCTGCTGGCGCTCTTGTGTCTTTTGTGACTGTTGAGCGTGCTTCTGCTGCGTTTGCTCCACTTGCTGTTGCTGGCGGCGTTGGAGCTGCTCCTGCTGCCGTTGATCATTCGGCCTCTGTCGTTCCAGTTTTTGCTGTTCCTGGACGTGCCGCTGTTGCACCTTCTGACG
>Ga0179592_10001135_pt1 | contig 10793 bp, 10 predicted proteins | sample CZODoug2_1_08_16_FD_148623 | JGI IMG/M metagenome (GOLD analysis project Ga0179592, IMG submission 148623) | Vadose zone soil fungal communities from Angelo Coast Range Reserve, California, USA - CZODoug2_1_08_16fungal (Illumina Assembly) | ecosystem: Environmental > Terrestrial > Soil > Vadose... | reverse complement strand
GCCTGTGTAACGTTCCCAGTGCTGTCGGCCCTGGCCGAGGGATTTGAAGTTTACGTAGTAGGCGACGCCTGCGGCGGGTTGACTCCCACGAGCCATGATCTCGCATTACGTCGGATGGAGGCGGCGGGCGCGCGAGTCACCTCCTGGATTCAGGTTCTGCTGGAATTGCAGCGAGACTGGACTCGTCACGCAACCTATGACCAAGCACGGGCAATAGTCGAAGCCCATGGTGGCGGATATGGAATCGGCCTTGCGTATTCGCGGGACATGATACATACGGCCTGAGTCAACAGCTAACCCGCCTCCCCCCAACACTACCTGGTGAGCCCCCCATTGGGGGGATTGGGAAGGGGGTGGGATTTCCACAGAATCCCTTCACATGTTTAACCGCGCCAGTGGATACCGATGGAGTCCGTGATGCACGCCGTCAGCCCCGATCGGATGTCCCCGGAGGTTGCTAGAACACCAAGCGCATCCGCAATGTGGCTGCGAGCAATTTCGATGACGAGCGCTGCGATGTTGTCGGCGTCCTGTCACGAGGGTGTGCTCGACCCGCACGGTCCCGTGGGCAAGGCAGAGCGAGTCATTCTCTACGATTCGACCGCGATCATGCTTGCCGTCGTCATTCCGGTGATCGTGCTCACGCTGGTGTTTGCATGGTGGTTTCGAGCCAGAAATAAACGGGCGCGTTACCGGCCAGACTGGGAGTATTCCGGTCGGATCGAAATGATTATCTGGTCCATTCCAGCCCTCATTATCCTATTTCTTGGCGGCATAGCGTGGACGGGGTCACATGACCTCGATCCCCCGGCACCGCTAGCAGAATCTACGCCACCGCTCGATATCGAAGTCATCTCCCTCGACTGGCGTTGGCTTTTTATCTATCCGCATGAGGGGATCGCGAGCTTGAATCGTTTGGTTGTCCCGGCGGGAGTGCCGCTTCGATTTCGCCTGACCTCGACGACGGTCATGAACAGCTTTTTCGTGCCTCAGTTGGGCAGTCAGATCTACACGATGCCGAACATGGTCACGCGGCTGAATTTGGAGGCCGACCAACCCGGCACTTACGAGGGTCTCTCGGCGCAGTTCAGCGGCGATGGTTTCTCCGACATGCGTTTTGATCTTGTGTCGACTGAAGCCGAGGCCTTCAAGGACTGGGTCAACACTACCAAGACGCAGGGTGGCGTTCTTGATGCGGGTGCATTTGAGGAGCTGTCGAGGCCAGCCACGGCCGACGGGGCCCAGACCTACGCGCGGGTGAGCGAGGGTTTGTTCGACAGGGTTTCGTTAAGGTCTATGGCGGCCGTCTCGCCGCAACGAGGGCAGTAATATCATGGGTAGGCTCACCTGGGCGGCAATTCCTTTTGACCAGCCGGTCGTCATGATCGCGTCCGGCACAGTCGGTTTCGTCATCTTTTGCGTGTTGGCCCTGGTGACGGTCAAAGGCTGGTGGCCCTACTTGTGGCGCGAATGGATCACCAGCGTCGATCACAAGCGCATCGGCGTGATGTACATAGCCTTGGCGCTCCTCATGCTGGTGCGCGGCTTCTCGGACGCCATGTTGATGCGCAGCCAACTAGCCCTGGCCGCCGGTCACGCACAGGGGTATCTGCCGCCCGAACACTACGATCAGATCTTCTCGGCGCACGGCACCATCATGATCTTTTTCGTGGCCATGCCGTTTGTCATCGGGCTCATGAACTTCGTCTTGCCGCTACAGCTTGGCGTGCGCGATGTCGCTTTTCCAGTGCTTAACTCCGTCGGCTTCTGGCTGTCCGCGGCGGGAGTGCTTTTGGTAAATGTCTCGCTCGTAGTCGGCGAGTTTTCCCGCACCGGCTGGCTTGCCTATCCGCCGTTGAGTGAAGTGGCGTACTCCCCGGGGGTCGGCGTCGACTATTACCTGTGGTCCCTGCAGATTTCGGGTTTAGGAACGCTGTTATCAGGCATTAATCTCACGACCACCATCTTGAAATTGCGGGCGCCGGGTATGGGTTACCGCCAAATGCCGATCTTTTGTTGGACCGCGCTCGCCTCGAATCTTCTGATCGTCGCGGCTTTTCCGATCTTGACGGCGACGTTTGCGATGCTGCTGCTCGATCGTTATTGCGGTTTTCATTTCTTTACCAACGATCTCGGCGGCAATCCGATGATGTACGTCAATCTTATCTGGTGCTGGGGCCACCCGGAGGTGTACATCTTGATACTGCCCGCGTTCGGGGTGTTCTCGGAAGTGGTCGCGACTTTTTCGGGTAAGCCGTTGTTCGGTCGCCGCTCGATGGTGATAGCAACGATGGCGATCTGCGTGCTGTCCTTCCTGGTGTGGCTGCATCATTTTTTCACCATGGGCGCCGGCGCGGACGTGAACGCGTTTTTCGGCGTCATGACCATGCTGATCGCTGTGCCGACGGGTGTGAAGGTTTTCAATTGGCTGTTCACGTTCTACGGTGGCCGCATCCGTTTCACGGTGCCCATCTATTGGGCGATCGGGTTCATGGTGACCTTCGTCATCGGGGGTATGACCGGTGTCCTCATGGCGATTCCGCCGGCCGACTTTGTTCTACACAACAGTCTGTTTTTGATCGCACACTTCCACAATGTGATTATTGGTGGCGTTGTCTTCGGTGTCATGGCGGGCATCACATATTGGTTTCCGAAGGCCTTTGGTTTCACGCTGAATGAGCGGCTTGGTAAAGCGGTGTTCTGGTGCTGGTTCTTCGGCTTCTACCTCGCCTTCACGCCGCTCTACGCACTGGGCCTCATGGGCGCGACGCGGCGCATGCAGCACTATTCGAACATGCATTGGCAGCCGCTCATGCTCGTCGCACTGGCGGGCGCTTTGCTGATCCTCCTCGGTATAGCACTGACTGGCGTGCAGCTCGCCGTGAGTATTCGCCGGCGCGAACTTAATCGCGATGTGACGGGGGATCCTTGGAACGGTCGTACGCTCGAATGGTCTACCCCGTCCCCGCCGCCGGCGTGGAATTTCTCCCATCTGCCGCAAGTGGGGCGCGTGGACGCGTTCTGGACCATGAAACAACAGCGCGGGGCTGCGCAGGATCGCAACGTGAAGCAGACCTATGAAACGATCCATATCCCTCGGAATAATCCGACGGGCTTCTTTCTCGCCTTCTTTGCGGTACTACTAGGATTCTCCCTTATCTGGCGCATCTGGTGGGGCGCCGGATTGGGACTTCTGGGGGCGATTGTGGTTGGTCTCATGCAGGCGTGGCGCACGGATGGCGAGATCGAGGTGCCCGCGGAGAAGGTCGCCGTCTTTCAGCGGCTCAATGGGCCAAAGGAGAGCGCGGTATGAGCGCAGCGGAACAAGCGCTCGCGAGCGGTGAAGCAGTGCCGCTCTCGCTTCGGGGCCCTGCGCCAACGCGCGTGGTCGCGGGCTACGGTTTTTGGTTGTTCTTGCTATCCGACATCATTATATTCGCTGCGCTCTTTGCCGCGTACGCGGTACTTTCGGGCGAAACCGCCGGCGGCCCAACGGCCGCCGACCTGTTCGATAAGAAGCATGTGCTGATCGAGACCGCTTGCCTGCTGGCCTCGAGCGTCACCTGCGGTTTTGGCTCGCTCGCGGTACAGGGCGGGGACAGAAACTCAACTTATTTTTGGATGGCGATCACCTTTATTTTAGGCGCAGCGTTTCTGAGTCTCGAAGTCAGCGAGTTCAGTCACATGCTTAGCACAGGCGCGGGACCGTCCCGCAGTGCCTTTCTCTCGGGATTTTTTACCTTGGTGGGTACCCACGGACTGCATGTGACCATCGGCCTGTGCTGGCTGACCGTCATGCTACTGCAGGTGGCAACGCTCGGTTTCCAGCCGATGATCAGCCGCCGCTTCTACTGCTTTGGCCTGTTTTGGCACGCGCTCGACATCGTCTGGATCGGCGTATTTACCATCGTATACCTGGGAGCTCATCTATGAGTACCGAAATCACCGAAATCGAAGCACAAGGCATGGCTCCGGGCGCCCACGTGCGCACTCAGGGCACGCGCGGAAGCTACCTGATTGGCTTAGGGTATGCGGTCGTTTTGACCCTGGCCTCCTTTTGGGCTTCGTCCACCGATGTGGTCTATCCGCCCGGCGTCCCCATCCTGTTGGGGGTGCTCGCGATCGCTCAGATGGGAGTTCACTTGGTGTTCTTCCTGCACATCTCGAGCGCGCCGGACCAGACCAACAATATTCTCGCGCTCGCTTTCGGCATTTTCGTTGTGGGTCTCCTGGTATTCGGATCGATGATCATCATGGCTCATCTGAACCACAACATGATGCCCATGGATCGACTGATGCAAATGCAACGGTAGCGTTGCAGCCGGGAGCAAGCCTATGCCAAGCGTTGCACTGACTGCACCGACACCCAGCGCTGGCAACCCGCTGCCCGTGGCGATCGCCCCGAATGATCCGCTGATAACCGTGCTGGCCAAGCCTGGATGGCGGGATTTCTTGGAACTCACGAAACCCAAAGTGAGCCTGTTAATCGTGTTCACAGCGATCGTCGGGATGGCCCTGGCCTCGCCCGGGATGGTACCGCTGCCGGCGTTAGTGTTCGGCACCTTGGGCATCGCCATGGCATCAGGCTCCGCGGCGACACTCAATCACATCCTCGACCGGCGGATCGATAGGGAGATGGCGCGCACCCGGCGGCGACCTCTGGCGACCGGAAGTCTGCACACGAGTCAGGCCCTTGCTTTCGCGGGTGTCCTCTGTGTGGGCTCAATGATGGTGCTATGGCTGTCGGCTGGAAGTCTCTGCGCGCTATTGACATTCGGCTCACTCATTGGCTATGCGGTCATTTATACCGGCTGGCTCAAACGCGCGACGCCCCAAAACATCGTAATCGGCGGCGCCGCTGGTGCAGCGCCCCCGGTACTGGGGTGGGTGGCTGTGACCCACTCCATCGATGTGCAGGCATTGGTGTTGTTCCTGATCATCTTTACCTGGACACCGCCGCATTTCTGGTCGCTCGCGATTGCGCGGCGCGAGGAGTACGCGAAGGTGGGCATACCCATGCTGCCAGTGACCCACGGCATTCCGTACACGCGCCTGCAGATTCTGCTCTACACGGTCTTGCTCATTCTATGCACGCTGATTCCCGCAGCCATTGGCATGAGTGGAATGATCTATCTGGCGGCCGCGCTCGTGCTCGATGCGCGGTTTCTCTACCTGGTCTTGGCTCTTTATCGAGGCGTTCGGCCAGACCTGCCCATTCGAACCTTTCGTTTCTCCATCACTTACCTCATGGCTCTGTTCGGTGCATTCATCGCCGATCACTACTGCAGGCTGCTCGTCTAAGGAATGCGGATTGCGTAGGGCCGATCAAGCCGCGCCGGGTACGGGTAGCTAAAATTGGGACGAGTACCCCCAAGCGGGGGATCCCGTTGGCCGCATGGATGTCGTTACGCTCATCCCCATCACCAGATTGCTTTCAAATGTCGTTGTACTAGGAGTTCCGATGATCACGCGAAGTTTCTTCCGCCGAGTCAGTTCATGGCAAAGTCGCTTTCTTTCAACTGCGATGCTGGGTATCGCGAGCGCGACCGTTCTTCTGCCCGCAAGCCCCACTTTGGCCGATCCTGCGCGACCGATCGTCAATGAGAAATTCAGCGACTTCGCCCCAGCGATCGCCGAGCTGCGGCAGGAAGCAGGCCAGGACCGGCGCAACATCGTCATGGCCAACATGCTGTTGACCGAAACAGAGAGTGCGCGATTCTGGCCGCTCTATGACGAATATCGTGTCGAGCGGCAGAAAATCGGGGACCGTAGGGTGCGGTTGATCACTGACTTCTTGGCGAACCAAAACTCAATGAGTGAGGACGAAGCGCGAACTCTAGCCAATGAAGATTTTGCGATCCTGAAGGACACCAGCGAACTGAAGGCCAAGTGGTACAAGAAGATGACCAAGGAGCTTTCAGATCGAACGGTTGCCCGTTTTTTCCATATTGACGAGAAGCTCGACGCCGCCGCCGATATCGCGATTGCGGCCAATATCCCACTTATACACTAAGTTTCGGCCCGACCGCTCTCACCCATTGGGGGGATGGGACTGCCTCATACCCTGCGTCAATCTCAAGGTCGCGGGCCGTCCAATTGCCCCCGTTTCTATGCTGGCGGAGATCCTAGTGAGCAAGAAAGTAGCGCAAGTTATTGTCGAGACCTTGCAATCAGCCGGTGTCAAGAACTGCTATGGCATCGTGGGGGACACGCTCAACACGTTTGCCACCAGTCTGAGTCGCAGTGATATCAAGTTTGTGCACATGCGCCATGAGGAGGCGGGTGCCTTTGCAGCGCAGGGCGAAGCGCTTCTGATGGACCGCCTGACCGCCGTGGCCGGCAGTTGTGGACCGGGCAGCTTGCATTTCATCAACGGGCTGTATGAGGCGAACCGCAATCGCGCGCCCGTCATCCTCATCGCGAGCCAAGTGGTGCGAAACGAGCTTGGATTCAATTTCATTCAAGAGGTGGATTTTCAACACGTCTTTGGGGGCTGCAGCGTATTTTGCGAAATGATCTTGACACCGGACCAAGCGCTGCGAAAGACAGTCATGGCGTGTCAGGCCGCGATCTCCAAGCGGGGGGTGGCAGTTCTCATTGTCCCTGTCGACATTGCGGATTCGGATGCGGCCAGCGAACCCCCGTTTCGCGTCCATGTCAACAGGCCCGTCATACGGCCGAGTGACGAGGATCTGGATCGGATCGCGGACATGCTGGCGGAAGGCACGAACATCACGATTTATGCGGGCTCCGGTTGTGTGGACGCCCACGACGAGGTCGTCGAACTTGCCGAGCGCCTCAAAGCGCCGGTCGCGCATACCTCGCGCGGCAAGGACGAGATCGAATACGACAATCCGAACAATGTGGGCATGACGGGCGTGATTGGGACGGAATCCGGCTATCACGCCATCTTAAACTGTGACACCCTGCTGCTTCTCGGCACCGACTTTGCGTGGCGCCAATTCTATCCGGACCACGCCAAGATCATCCAAGTCGACATCGACTCGACCCACATCGGCCGGCGCCACCCGGTCAATCTTGGTGTGGTGGGCAATATCAAGGACACGATTCAGGCGCTGCTGCCGCGCGTCGCGCAGCGTGAAGATGCCACATTCTTGAATACCTATGTAGAGCGTCACAAGAAGGCGCTCAAAGCGCAGGCGGAGAGAGCCACACCCGGTCATCGCGGCAAAATACCCGGCCAATATTTGACATCGATTATCAATCGGCTCGCCAATCAGGATGCTTTGTTTGCAGCCGATGACGGGACGCCGCTGGTGTGGATGTTGCGAATGGTGGAGGCGAACGGCAAGCGGCGCATGTTCGGCAGCCTCCTGCATGGAACAATGGCGACCTCGATCGGGAATGCCATCGGATTGCAGCAGGCCCGGCCGGATAGCCAAGTCATCGCTTTGGCCGGCGACGGCGGCTTCAGTATGTTGCTCGGCGATGTGCTCACTACGGTACAAGAGAATCTCCCGATAAAAATTGCCGTTTACGACAACGGCAAGTTGGGATTCGTGGAGCTCGAGCAGAAAGGCGAAGGCATGTTGCCGATCTATACGAATCTTACTAATCCTGATTTTGGCAAAGTCGCGGAAGCCATGGGGCTTTGGGGCAAGACCGTGAGCAAGGCAGAAGACCTCGAAGGCGCCGTGGCCGAGTGGCTCGGGCAGCCCGGGCCCGCGTTGCTCAATGTCAAGGTCGAACCGATGGAACTCGTGATGCCGCCGTTCACGGCACCCGAAGCCGTTTACGGGATGGCCATGTATTCGATCAAGGCCGTCATGCATGGAAAGGCGGGCGATGTTTTCGAAATGATCGGCGAGAATCTTTAGCGAGGAGCCAAATAGGTGCCGCGGCCGTGAACCCGATACTCATTTGTCGCGATTGCGACACCGTGTATCGCGCGATTCCCTTGCGCCCCGGCGATGTAGCCCTCTGCCGACGCTGTGATGCGGTTCTAGCACGCTATTTTGGCGCGAACGTGGAGAGTGGATTGGCACTGGTCTGTGCCGCGGCGATCTTTTTCGCCATCGCCAATCTCACGCCCATCTTAAGCATCGACATCGCAGGGATTGAGACCAAGGCCAATGTCTGGTTTGCCGTCCGTTCGTTGCAGCAGGGCTGGATTTCAGTCGCTGCTTTGGGGCTTGCGTTCACTACCTTTCTCATCCCGGCGGTGCAAATATCGCTCCTTTTCTGGGTGCTGCTGTTCGCACGCGCCGGGCATCGGCCGCCCGGCTTTGGACCGATCATGAGGCTGCTCCACCGGATACGTCCCTGGAGCATGACCGAGGTCTTCTTGCTTGGCGCCTTGGTCGCAATCGTAAAACTCGCGAATTGGGTCCCCATTACGGCGGGAGCCGGCATCTGGGCGATCGCGGCCTTAACAACAGTCCTTGCATTACTCGGCCGCTGTGACCCGGCGTCTTGGTGGTTGATTGCCCCCACGGTCAAGACATGACGGCGTTGAAGCAATCACTCGAACTCGGCTTAAGCCTTTGCCGAACCTGCGGTCTTGCAGTGTCCCATGCTTTGCTCGAGGTCGATCGGCGCTGTCCGCGTTGCCAAAGTCGAGTCGAGCATCGCATGCCCTTCAGCACCGAGATGACGCTTGCCTGGCTGATTGCAGGCATTGTGTTTTACATTCCCGCGAACTTGCTGCCCGTGATGCACACCAGCGGATTGCAGGGCGAGGCGGACAGCACCATTCTCGGCGGGATTCTCGAGTTTTGGCGCTCGGGGGACTGGGATATCGCCCTATTGATATTCACTGCCAGCATTGCGGTGCCATTCACGAAGTTTATCGCGATCGGCTTGCTGCTCCTGACGGTACGCAAGAACAGCCGATGGCAGCAACATCAGCGGACCGCACTCTACCGGATCGTGGAGTTCATCGGCTATTGGTCGATGCTCGATGTCATTGTTGTCGCATTAACCTCGGCATTGATGCAGTTTCAGGTGTTAGGCACCGCCGAACCGCGCGCCGGCATAGCCTTTTTTTGCGCCGTCGTGGTCGTGACCATGTTGTCGGCGTTGAGCTTCGACCCCCGCTTGATCTGGGATCGGCGCGCATGAGCGCCGCGCCGACGCCACCCTCCGAAGGGGAGCTTCCCACGCCGCTGGTCCAGAACCGACGTTGGATTCCGCGATTGGTGTGGGCGGTGCCGATAGTAGCCGCCGCCATCGGTATTTCGCTGCTCATCAGGAATTGGGAGAACGCCGGTCCGCGGATCACGATCACTTTCTTAAGCGGCGAGGGCGTCCAAGTGGGCAAGACGCTGGTCAAGTACCGGGACGTCGCGGTGGGGCGCGTGTCGGCCGTTGACTTAAGCGCGGATCACCAAACAGTCGTCGTGAGCGTCGATTTGTCGAAAGACACTTCGAGCTTGCTAAGGGCGGATACCCAATTTTGGATCGTACGGCCGCGCATCGGCGTGGGCTCGGTGTCGGGGCTCGATACCTTGCTATCTGGGGTGTATATCGGCATGAAAACCGGCGCCGCCACGCTCGGTGAGCGTCGGTTTGTCGGGCTGGAGAATCCGCCCGCTCTTTCGCACGGTCCGCGCGGTCGCGAACTGCAGTTGCACGCTGCACGCGCCGGTTCCCTCGCGATGGGGGCGCCGGTGTATTTTCGGCAGTTCCAGGTCGGTCGCGTGATCGACGAGAATCTGCTGCCCGACGGCAGCACGCGAGTGACCGTGTTTGTTGAGGCGCCTTATGATGGCTTCGTGAGGCCCGTGACGCGCTTCTGGAATGCAAGCGGAATCGACGTCAGGCTCGGCGCCGATGGATTGAACGTACAAACCGAATCGTTGGCGGCGGTGCTTGCGGGAGGCGTTGCCTTCGACGATGGGCCCATTGAAGCCCTCTTTACGGCTGGCGGCACGCCGGGTGAATTCACGCTGTACAAAAGCGAAACCGAGGCGATGGCGCCGCCGGATGGCGACCCGCGCTACGTCCGGATGCGGTTCACACAAGCGCTGCGGGGCCTCGAAGTAGGCGCGCCGGTCGAATTTGTCGGCGTAAACATTGGTTCCGTCGTCGCCGTGGACTTAGGCTACGATCCTCGAGAGAAATCATTTCCCGTCATCGTGACCGCCAAACTTTATCCCCGCCGTATGGGGCAAGCATATGAGTCACTCGCTGCGCAAGGGAAGACCGAGAACGAGGAGACCCTCGCAGCGTTCGTGGGAACCTTGGTCAACCGAGGCCTGCGCGCACAGGCGCGATCGGGAAGCCTGCTCACCGGGAAACTCTATATCGCGCTCGATTTTCTGCCCGCCAGCGCTCGAGTCGCCTTTAACGCGTCGATTCGGCCGCTCGAACTGCCGACGGTGAATGGGACTTTTCAAGAACTGGAAGCAGGCGTCGGCCGGATAGTGAAGAAGGTGAATGATCTACCGCTCGAGCAAATCGCGGCGGATTTGCACACGGACCTGAAGGACCTTCACGAAACCTTGAGCGAGCTCCACAGCCGGGTGCTGCCGAACGCCGAGGATACCTTGTCGGCCCTGCATAGCACGCTTGATTCTGCCGACCGGACTTTGGACGTGGAATCGCCTTTGCAACGCGGCCTCACGGAGACCTTATCGGAGACCCGCAACACCTTGCAGGCCGTGCGTGAATTGGCCGACTATGTCGATCGTCATCCAGATGCGCTTTTGCGCGGGAGGCGACCGCAGCAGATGCCGCAGGGACCAGCGGGGTTATCGACGGGTGCGGCGCTATCCTCGGATGCCAAACCGTGAACGGCTGCTACCTGCGGTTCGCCCTTGCGTGGCTCGTGG
>Ga0179592_10001130_pt1 | contig 10808 bp, 11 predicted proteins | sample CZODoug2_1_08_16_FD_148623 | JGI IMG/M metagenome (GOLD analysis project Ga0179592, IMG submission 148623) | Vadose zone soil fungal communities from Angelo Coast Range Reserve, California, USA - CZODoug2_1_08_16fungal (Illumina Assembly) | ecosystem: Environmental > Terrestrial > Soil > Vadose... | reverse complement strand
GTCAGCGCGTTTCGGGTCAAGCTCCACGGCAACGTCGAGTGCCCGCAACGCCTCTTCTGTTTTTCCTTCCCGTGAATACACACTCGCAAGACCCATCCAGTTGTCCGGATCGTTTCGCAACACTTTCAGGATTGCCAGATACTCTTTTTCCGCCTCCGCGAGTCCTCCCGACCAGGCCAAAACGCGCGCACGCCACGCGCGCACGTCCATGTCCTGGGGAGCCCGGGCGATTTCGCGATCAACCACTCGCAGCGCCGAGTCCCAATCTTGTGCCTGCGCATATTTGCGCACCTGGGCTTGCCATTCTGACGTGCTGTCCTGTCCGCGAACCGGGGAAACCATCAGCACTAAGCCAAAGATCAGCCCAAACACAGAGAACCGCCGAGGATCGAAAGCGCTGCGAACTGCAGGGCTTTCTCGAAGCCTGGTATCTGCTGGTGAGCACACGTTCACATTAGAATTTGTTGCAATAAGAACTCCATTGATAACAGAAGAGTAGGGTAGAGTTCCAGGCTAAGTTATTTATAATTAGTAAGTTACAGGCATTCCAGAACCAGTGAGTTTTCTTACTCTGATTCCCGGACTGAATCGGACCATGTGTCTCAATTTGACGCAATTACAGTCTCAACAGATCACATCTCCCGGCCGGATGCTGTATCCTAGGTCGTTCGCCTTGAAGATTCGAGGCGGGGTTTACAACTTGAATCCCTTATTCATTGCGGTTCCGGGCGCCCTAACGGCGGCGGGCGCGCTTGCTTACGGCGCGACGCATCCACGTGCTCAGCTTTTTGGAAAAACGATCTGCCGGACAAACTCCGCGCGCAAGCTGGTTCTTACATTCGACGATGGACCGAATCCGGCGATCACGCCGAAGCTGCTTGATCTTCTCGACCGCTACAACGCGCGTGCGACATTTTTCCTGATTGGCAGATACGTGCGCGAATGTCCAGAACTCGTTCGACAAACCGTCTCGCGTGGGCACCTCGTCGGCAATCACACCGAAACGCATCCGAATCTTTTCCGCCTCACGCGCAGAGAGATCAGGATTGAGCTGCGCCTCTGCCACGACGCGATTTCGAGTGCGCTGGGCTCGCCCCCGAAATGGTTTCGCCCGCCCTTTGGGATGCGCAATCCCTGGGTCGTTCCTGCGGCCTGCGAACTGGGCTACCGCACGGTCATGTGGACGCTGCTTCCCGGTGATTGGCGGGAGAAACCTGCGGAATGGCTGATTCCACGCTTGCAGCCCATCGCTGACCACGCGCAGCGGAACTTGGGAAAGAGTTCCGGCGCAGCCGCTGCCAGCACAGGCGATGTCCTCTGTCTCCATGACGGCGGACACCGTGAGCTGAACGGCGACCGCTCCCGGACGCTGGCCGCTCTCGAGTATTGGTTGCCGCGCTGGCGTGACCTCGGCCTTGAATTTGTTACAATCGGGGAAGCGGTGAGCACACCCGCTCCTTAAATCATGGACGAGCGCCAATTTTATTCGGAAAAAGAAGAAACCCGGAAAGTGAAGCTGGTCTGCCCGAGCTGCCGCGGCGAATTCGAAGCGCCCGTGCGCTGGAAAGTCTGCCGGAAGAAAAAAGAATTGCCGCGCGGAATCGGCGAGGAAGACCGGAAGAAGTTCGCGAAGGCCAGTTCCTATATGGTGCGGCTGGATGACCTGGTCGCTTGCTACAAATGCCGCAAGCGTTTCGAATTGACTGGCCAGTCGACTGTTCTAATCAACGATAATCTCGGCGACCCCAACGCCGACCCGGAAAACTTCGGCAACCGCTGATTTCTCTTCCAATCTCCAACTTCTAATCTACAAGCTCTAAATCTCAGGATACATCTCAAAGAAAGCTTCAATGGACTGGCGAAAAGTGTTCTCGATCTCTTCCTTGCTGCCTTCAATCAGGTGCATCGTCACGCGCGCCGAGCGGCCATTCTTCAGTACCACTGTCGCATCCTTCACTTCACCAAGCTCTTCCTCGGGCAGCAGTCTCATCCCGTAAATCAGCGCCAGCTTCGCCATGCGATTCTCCTGGGTGTCGCTCAAGCGTAGCCCTCGTTTTCCCGCTGGTCAAACTCTAGCGAATTGATGAGTAGGCGGGGTTATACTCAGACATCCGAGAGCGTTGCTTATTGCATCGCATCAAAGCGTCGCGGAGGGCTGCCATGAGAGAGAAACTACGGCGAGGGCTTCGGCAAAACTTGTGTCAAGACCTGTGTTTGATCGCAAGCATGCTGGCAATTGTCGCATCCTGCGCGGCTCAGCAGCCTGACGGGCCGCAGTCCGGTGCACCGCCGGCAGTTGCGCCTGCACCTCCGCCAGCAACGCCCCAGGCTGGCTCCGGCGAAACGATCGTGGTTCCTTCGGGAACGCGTGTTGGCGTCGTGCTTCAGAATGGTATCTCCACGCGCAGCGCCAAAGCCGGCGACTCCGTCTATCTTCAAACCTCCTTTCCGATTACCTCGAACAACCGCATTGTGATCCCCGTAGGTTCCTATCTTCGCGGTGAACTGCTGGAAGCCAAGCGCCCCGGACGAATCAAGGGTCGCGGCGAATTTCGGATGCGCCTCGATACGTTGATCCTTCCAAATGGGTACACGGTTGACCTGCGGGCCGCCCCGCGCAGCGCGGATTCCGGCGGCAAGGAGACCATGGATTCGGAAGGCAAAGTTACTGGTGGCGGCAACAAAGGCCAGAAGGTGGGAACGGTCGTATCAACAACCGCTACGGGGGCCGGGATCGGAGCAATCGCCACCCGCACCCCCAAAGGCGCTGGCATTGGCGCTGGCATCGGCGCGGCGGCCGGTCTTGCTGCCGTTCTGCTCACCCGTGGACCGGAAGCCGAGCTTCCGCGCGGCTCCACCATGGACGTGGTCCTCGAACGGGACCTATCGCTGGACGCCAGCCAGATTCAATTCAACAATCTCGGACAATTTCAGCCTATCATTCAATACCCCGTGCGCCAGCAACGGCCTGAGCCTTAATTCCACTGCAGGGACTGAATCTCTCTCGTTCGAGTAGCCAAAGAGACCTGCTGCTTCCTGCTGACAACAGGTGCCTGCCCCTGACAACTGACGCCGTGCCGAAAACGCTCATAAAAATTGAGCTTTAGCCGAGACGCGACCGATCCGGAGTTGCTGGTATCGTTGTGGCTTTACGGCTGGCCAGCCGCTTCTCCTGCTCCCGGGCGGGTGGCGGATCCTTACGAGGCTGGGGGACGGCGCCGGAGACAGACGGGACGTTTTCTAGTATTTGTCGACAAATCTGCGCCTTTACTTTTCAACCTTGGTGGCGCAGATGGCGTTCCAATTCCGCGAGTTTCATGCTTCCGCGATTTCGAAGACCTCACGCACTGCGTGTGGAGAAAGGCCTTTTTCCGCAAGTTCGCGCTGGCACTGCAGCACCAGTTTTAGCGCGTCCGCAAGATTCGCTTTGGCCCCTTCGATGGTTTCGCCTTGGGAAATCGCGGCAGGAATCTCCTCCACAAAGCAGGTATAGCCCCCCTCTTTGGCGGGTTCATAAACGGCTGTCAATTTCATGCCTCGAGATTATCACAGCCCCACCGGTGGCTGGCCAATCCTTGCGGGGTTTGCCTGCCTGCCGCAGGCCGGGTGCCCCAAGTTTAGAGAGTTTCAGGCGGGCGCGTGACGCGCCGCGTCAGTCGCGGCGGACTGAAATCGCAGCGGGCTGAAGCGGTCCCAATCCACGTTCACGCGCTGTTCCGTAATCCATTCGCGGATGAGCCGCGCCGTGATGGGTGTTAGCAGAATTCCGCTGCGGAAGTGCCCTGTGGCCATCACCAGCCCATCGATGTCGGTCGGGCCGAGTATCGGCAGGTGATCGGGAGAATCGGGCCGCAGGCCCGCCCAAGTTTCTTCGATGCGCGCACTCGCAAGGCCCGGCGCAAGTTCGATGGCCGCGGAAAGTATCTTTTCGATTCCACCTGCCGTCACGCGTTTGTCGAAACCAGCATGCTCCACGGTCGCCCCCGCGACAATTCGCCCATCGTTCCGCGAGACCAGATAAATCTTCTCGGACCACAGCACGCGGTCGATCTTCAAATCATCAGCTCGCAGAGCCACCATCTGTCCTTTTGCGGGCCGCACCGGCGCGTATTGTGCAATTCCGTCGATCGTCGCCGAAAAACATCCCGCCGCAATGACCGTCCATTTTGCTTCCACTTTTTCGTTCTGCAGTACCAATCCCGCGCAGCGATTCCCCTCGCGCCAGATTGCTTTCACACCGTTTCCAGAAAAAATCTCCGCGCCGCTGCGTTGCGACGCTTCCAGAATGGCGGCCGTCAGCGCCCGGTTATCCACCGAAGCTTCCTCCGGCCGAAGCACCGCGGCTTCGACTTCTTCACTCAACGCCGGTTCAAGCTCGCGGGCATCCTCTGCGCGAAGCGGTTCCGCTTTCAATCCCAAGCCGTGATGCAGCGCGATAATCGTGCTGAGCTGCGCTTTCGTATCATGCGAAAACAGCGCTTCAAGTGTACCTTTCGGCCGAAAGCCTACGCTCCTGCTGGAAGTTTCTTCGACCTGCGCAACAAACTCCGGATAGAGAGCGATGCTGGCCTTTCCCAGCGGCACCATCGTCACCATTCCCGGATTCTCCGGCGCCGGAGAAAGAATTCCCGCACTGGCCCACGACGCTTCCTGGCCTGGCTGCTGCCGGTCAAAAACCGCCACGCGCAAACCGGCACGCGCAAGCTCCAGCGCGATAGCTCCGCCGATTACCCCACCGCCCGCGATCGCTGCGTCGAACTTCTTCATGATGTCATCTTAGCGCATCTGTCCGCAGGCTTTCTCCACACCCGCAGGCTGCCACCGTTAGCCCTTGTAGGGGCGCAGCATGCTGCGCCTTTTCTTATGTCACGCACCACGTGCAAAGAAAGATGTGATTTGGATCTGGAACTACAGTGAACTGGCGAGTTCTTCTGACAGGACTTGCGCTTTTTTCGCCAGGCTGCGAGCCCGGCTCCAATCCGTGATCTGCGCGGCTTCCCGCGCGTCCTTAATGAACCCTGTAATCTTGGAAACCAGGTCTGTCTGTGTGGCGTTCAGGTTTTTCCCGCGCGCAGACTGCAGATTATTCTCCGCGATTCGCAGACTCTGGTTCGTCTGCTGTTCGGCAATCGCCGATTCTTGTGACGTTAGCTGCGGAACAATCGTTGGTGCTTCCGACTTTTCGGTATCGTTTCCCGTGGCAATAGGAGGTGGTGTGCTGCCCCGCGGTCGCGGCGGTGGCAAAGTCCGTACGACAATTAGACGGCCAGGAAAGGGTAGCTCGAGCCGCAGCTCCGGGAGTGGGTCCCCGGATACATCATTTCCTTCCAGGGTGCGCGCCTGTGTTACAGGCCTTACCTGTACCGCCGTTGTCCAGGCAATGTTCGGTCGTTTCCGCATACTGCATCCACTCAACACGCCTGTGGCACAGCAAAGAAGTGCAATGACCGACCGAGCAGAACAACGCGACAGCACCATTAAGGACCGGACTGGGTTTTCCGTCATGTTCAGGCCGCGAGTGGCAGTTCGATTCGGAACGTCGTGCCCCGGCCGACCTCCGAAGTAAAGTCTATCGAACCGTTCAGAAGCTGCACAATTCGAAACGTGCTCGCAAGCCCGATTCCGCTGCCTCCCGGACGCGTGGTGAAAAACAATTGGAAAATTTTCTGGCGGTTTTCCAGCGGAATTCCTTTGCCGGTGTCGCCCACAGTAATTTCCGCCGCTTCGCCGCGCCGGCTCAAAACCAGCCGCAATTGCCCCCCGCTGGGCATCGCTTCCGCGGCATTCAGCACCAGATTCAGCACCGCCTGCTTGAGCAGCGCCCGGTCCACGTAAACCTCGGGCACATCGATCGGCAAGAGCTGAGCTAGTTGGATGTTGGACTTCTGAAGCTGGGGCTGCGCGACTTCCAGAACTTCCCTCAAAAGTTCGGCCAGCTGCGTCGCCTCCAAACGGATGTCCATCGGCCGCGTGAAATCGAGGAAACGTTTTACGACCGCGTCCAGCCGGTCGATCTCCTTGTCGAGTACTTGCACTGCTTGCCGCGACGCGCCGTCGGCCTCCGCCGGGAGTGATTCCTTCAAGTTTTCCAGCCACAGCCGCATCGAATTCAGCGGATTCTTCACTTCGTGCGCCACGCCTGCGGTGATGCGCCCCAACGCCGCCAGCCGCTCGCTCACTTGAAGTTGCGTATTGATGCTCTCCAGCGAGTCCAGGTCGCGCAGCGTCACCAGCGCGCCCATGCGTTCACCATCTTCCTGAATGGCCTGTACGCTCACGCTTATGCGTTTCGGCCCCTCGCTCGTCTCCAGTTCTGTTTCGGCCGCCACTTCGCTTAGCTCGTCGCTTTCAATGTGCAGCGGCTCGTGCAACGGATGGCCGGGCGGAAAAATTTCCGTCACGCGCCGTCCTAGAAATTGTCCGGCGGGAGCACCCAGGAATTTCTCCGCTGCCGGGCTGATCATTACGGCCCGCGAATCCCGCGTGAACAGCAGCAATCCGTCTTCGAGCCCGGCCATGACGGAGTTCATGTTTTCCCGCATGGTGCTGAATATTTCATGCACCCCGCGCAATTGTTCTCCGACCTTAGTAATCTTCCGGCTCACTAGACCCAATTCATCGCCGCTTCCTCCGAAGCCTCGCCATTCCGAAGATGGCACGTCGTATTGTCCCGCGGAGATGCGGTCCAACTGCGCGGAGATATCTTGCAAGGGAGCCAGGGTCGCTCTGCTTACGATGGCCGCAAGCATCGTGGAAACCACCAACGCAAGGAACGCGATCGTCCCGGAGGTCCACAGGCTCGGCGCGATTTCACTCACCAGCAAACCGACATTGAGCACTACGCGCACTTCTCCGAACGGGCGGTTCGCATTGCTGAACGGAAAATCCAGCTCGAAAACCTTTGTTGGCCCGGCGAGCACCTTCACCTGGTGCAGAAAATTTCGCTGCACCAGCTGGGAAAGAGGTGTTCTTCGCGGCAGATATAATCCCGGCAGATTTTCGTCGGTCGAGGCCAGCACCATTCCGTCAAGGTCGGTGATGGAAACTTCATAAATCAGGGGATTTTCCTTCGCGGCTTTGAGTTGCGTGCGCAGGCCGTCACTGATTTCAAAGGCGTGCCTTACAAAATCATGAATTTCGTCGGGAGCGTCTGAGGCGGGCCGCAAGCCCTGTTGGCCGGCCTCCAGCAGCGCGTGTTTGGCCTGCACGAACACTTGCTTCCCGAGGTCATCCGCCCGCGTGTTGGTAGCCTCCAACAATTGTTCGAGCAGCTGCGCCGCAAATACTCCAGACAAAACCGCCGCGACGAGCAGCACCAGGCTCGTCATCACCAGTGTGAGTTTTGTCCGCAGCCGCAGCTGCATTCTGCGTCCTTACTCCGTTTCGGCGCGCTCGCCGCCGTATTCTTTCAGCTTATTATGAAGTGTTTTCAGGCTGATGCCGAGCAGTTCCGCGGCCCGCGTCTTGTTGTTTCCGGTTGCCCCCAGCGTTTGCAGGATAAGCACGCGCTCCATCGCATCAACCGTTGTTCCGACGGGAAACTTGATTGCCGAAAGATCGCCCGGTGCCTTCGCTCCCGTTTTTCCAAATTCTCCTGGCAGGCACGCGCGCGTAATCAAATCCTTCTCGCACATAATCGCCGCGCGCTCCAGTATGTTGCGCAGTTCGCGAATGTTTCCCGGCCACGTGTGCCCCATGAAAATATCCAGAACTTCCGCCCCGATCCCGCGCACGTGTTTTCCGTGCTTGGCATTGATGTCGCGCAGAATATAATCGACCAGCAGCGAAATGTCGTCCTTGTGATCCCGCAGCGGCGGCAGGTTGATGTGAAACACGTTCAGGCGGAAATACAAATCTTGCCGCAAATGGCCGCTACTCACGGCTGCTTCAGGTTCTTTGTTCGTCGCTGCCAGAACGCGCACGTCCACCGGAGTCTCGCTCTTGCTCCCCAGCCGCCGCACCTTGCGGTCTTCCAGAACGCGCAAAAGTTTTGCCTGCGTCGGAGCCGGCATCTCGCCGATTTCGTCCAGCAGTAGTGTGCCTCCGTCCGCCAATTCGAAGCAGCCGATGCGTCGCTCGGCCGCGCCCGTGAAAGCCCCACGCTCGTGGCCAAAAATCTCGCTCTCCATCAGCGTCTCCGGGATCGCCGAACAATTGATGGCCACAAACGGTCCGTTGGCGCGGGGCGAAAGCTTGTGCAACGTGCGCGCCACAATCTCCTTGCCCGACCCCGTTTCGCCCGTGATCAGCACCGACGCCGAGCTCGGTGCGGCCATCTCCACGATGCGCATCACTTCCTGCATCGGCTTCGACCCGCCGACGAGGTCGCCCAGCCGTCCCGTTTCGCGCAATTGCCGTTGCAGCACCGCCAATTGCCGCGCATCTCGCGCCTTGCCCAGCGCGCGGTCCAGCAACGCGCGCAATACCGGTCCTTTCAACGGCTTCTCGATGTACCAGAACGCGCCCGCCTCGATCGCCGCCACGGCGCGTTCTTCACTGCCTTTGCCGGTAATAATAATGGCTGGTACGTCGTGGAGTTCCGGGCCGAGCTGCCTCAGCAAGTCCAGCCCATTCATCCCCGGCAATTCCACGTCGGCGATCAGCGTGTCCGGCTGGTAACTCGCGAATTTTGCCAGTGCTTCTTCCGCCGTCCCCACGCCCACCACGTCGCAGCCCCACCGCTGCAAGAGCTGTTCGTAGCCCTTCCGCGCATTGTCCTCATCCTCGACAATCAACACGCGGTCCTTGCGCTCCACCATTTCGATGGCCCGCACCGCCGCCCGTGTTTCCTCTCCCATCGGTCCCAGCCTCTCTTCGGCATGCTCTTGATGTGTGGCGCAAACACTACTGTGCTGGACACTTCGACTCTAACAAGCCAGTCAAGCCTTGCCAAGTTCCCCGATTCTTAGCACGCGCGTCCATGTCCCGGTCAAGTTGTGGAGAACGTGTCCTTCGGCAGAACAGCAGGCGCTATATCTGGGCTACATGACATCCGCGGAAGAGTTCGCGATCGCGGCTAATTAAGTCGGCAAAGTTTTTAGTACACTTCCTCAGTGTGCCGGGTACCCTGGCGATACACGAACGGTTAGCCACTAAGCCTAATCGGCGGCCTGCATCGTCGTTCCCTTCGCGGGGAAGTACTCGCTCTCTCTGCAGATTTGTGCGAACTGCTCCACCATGGGAGCATCCAGCCACCCCTTCTGCGCTTCGCTGAAGAGAGTCTGCAACGCTTCCTCGGGAGGGAGAGCTTTCCGGTAAGGACGATTGGTCGTCAATGCATCGTAGATGTCCGCGATCTGTAGAATTCTCGCTTTCATCGGAATGGCTTCTCCGCGCAAACCATCCGGATACCCGCTGCCATCCATTTTTTCATGGTGATGCCGTATCACCGGGAGGATGCGGCGAAGCGACTTGAGCGGCGCGCACATTCTTTCCCCAATCACCGGATGCTCTTGCATAATCCTTCTTTCGTCCGCGTCCAGAGGCCCGGGTTTAAGAAGAATCCCTTCTGGCACGTTAATTTTGCCCACATCATGGAGCCAACACGCAATGCGAAGTTCCTGCAGGTCTTCTTCACCAAGACCGAGACTTTCTCCCAATTTCTGTGCGCATGCCACCAGGCGGTCCGAGTGGCCATTCCTTAGATTTTTTTTAGAATCGATGCTTCGTGCCAGCCTGAACACCTCGGATTTCGCTTGCTCATCCGTGTATTTCTTGAGCCGCAAGAGAGTCTGGATGCGCCCGAGAAAATCCCGCGGAGATGAAGGCGTACTCCAAATATCCATTGCCCCGGCTTTCTGTCCACGATGGATGTCCCACTGATCCGGCGAGGGTTTCACTAGAACGACGGGCGTGAGGTGATTGAGAGGGTCTACCTTCAGTCGGCGGCAGAGTTCGAAGCTCCCGATGTCCCGCAAACTATCGTACAGCAGAACCAAATCCGGCTGTGTCTGCTGGCAGTAGCTGACCGCAGAATCGGCGTTTGAAACTGTATCTACATCGCATTGCTGGCTTTGCAGGAAAGACTGCAATTCCGCGCGACTGGGCGAAATAAAATCTACTAGCAAGATGGCCGGGTTCATGCTTCCCTCGCTACGGGTCCGCGATTGGAGGCGGACACACCGCTCCTCTCGCGATACCACAAATTTTTGGTGGATTGGTCTTGCCTGCGATCTCCAATCCCTGTGTTCGGAGGACCCCCGCCTCCGCTTCCTGGGGACGAGAAAGAATATGCCGGTTAGGCAAGCGTAGCGTTTGCTCTTGAAGTTCCAAAACGGGAATCAACGTAAGTGGCTAATAATTAACATGTTGCGGCACGCTTGGCTTGTAAGCGAGGATTCGGCACAAGGAAGAATTTTCATAGCGACTGCAGTGTTTACCTGATGCCGCGCCCTTCCCTTCGATCTCTCTTCGCCACCAAGAATTAAATCGACTCCTGCTGTCTGTAAAAAATCGGAACACGTTCAGCTCGCTGGCCCACAAGTACGCTACCCAAGGTGCCCTGTTTTTCGAGGCTTCCTCGTCATCAAAACGTAGCGCAATAGACACACGGTTTCGCTTCTATTTGGACGAGAACCTTCGCGGTTGTAGTAATCATCTCTAACGAATTCTTCCACAACCTTGGCGCCGATAACGATGACGACGAAAACTCTCTTGGGCAGCCTCGCGGTCCTGTTGGCGACGGTACTCACATCCTGCTCGAAGACAGACATGAGCACCGGCGCCTCTGAAAAACAAATAAATCTCGTTCAAACCGCTTTGGGGCAGGCGCGCTCCTGGCACGTTTCCAGTACGTTTGCCGTAAACGG
>Ga0179592_10001126_pt1 | contig 10827 bp, 12 predicted proteins | sample CZODoug2_1_08_16_FD_148623 | JGI IMG/M metagenome (GOLD analysis project Ga0179592, IMG submission 148623) | Vadose zone soil fungal communities from Angelo Coast Range Reserve, California, USA - CZODoug2_1_08_16fungal (Illumina Assembly) | ecosystem: Environmental > Terrestrial > Soil > Vadose... | reverse complement strand
CAACGTCAGGGGGCTACCTACAACGGAGTTGGTTTTGAAGGCAAGATATGCGGTGTCTCCATACTTCGGGCAGGAGAGGTGAACACTTCTAGCCTTCTTTTGTTCAAAAGTTGGCCTTAACACCGGCGGAAGGCGATGGAAGCGGGTCTTCGCGAAGTCTGCAGGAGTGTACGGATTGGCAAGATTTTGATTCAGAGAGTACGTCAGGTCATTCCACCTTGTTAGAATGCTAATCGCGCGAAGGACGAGGACACGGCTCTACCAAAGTTGTTCTACTCAAAGGTAGCTTCAGAAGGGTTATCGAGAGGACATCTTGATGACTCCTCTTAGTTCCCGCAAGACATCGCATCACGCTATGTCCTCCTCCTTGATCCCATGCTTGGTGAATGATCTGTGCCCTTGCATACTGAATACCGCATTGATCATGTCTTTATCAGCTACTGGTGGTTCTGCGATGAAAGCTGTAGATGTACTCATCGAGCATGGAGTTACGGAGGAGAGGATCATTTTCATAAATTTAGTGAGAACCCTGGATGGTTGCTGGGTAATTAATTCCTCACCTCGCTTTGCCTCTAGATTGCATCTCCCGAAGGTCTGACGACGTTTTGCGCAAAATACCCATCCTTGAAAGTCGTGCGCAGTCTTTTTCATAGTCAACTAAATGCAATGTTCCCAATCCCTCACAGGTCACAGGATGGATTGACCAAGGGCTCAACGAAAAGGCCTATATCATTCCAGGGTTGGGGGATTTTGGTGAAAGGAGGTTCGCAACCTACCCTTCTCCGATTTTCGTATTAACAAACAGTGTGATAACACAGGTATTGTTCGTAATTTCTCCTGCGTTATATGTGCGCGCCGCTTGAGGTACCCCCAGCCCCCAGTAGAAGTATCGTCGTGTTTTTGTGATCTCCTTGATTATTGATATTCTGTTGGCATGTGGCTGTCACGAAGTTCTAAGCGACTTTTTAACCGGCTACGGATGGGAAGAAATGTGAGGGCGGGTATATTCGGGTACCAATTCTGCTGTCATTCAGCACAGTGGCAACTCCTGAAAAATTTGGGAGGTATGTGGCTAATCAATGACGCCTATTATACTAAGTGTATCACCACAGTCGCGCCCAGCCCTGTCCTCATGCAACAGACCGTGAGCTAAGGTGTGAGGCTTCAGGACACGTTAGTTGGTTCGGATGCGGAGCGATGCCAAGCCGGGTAGGTTGACATAGTGCCACGGCACAATCCAGAATCGTAAGTGGTAAAGCTACAGCGAACGAAGATGCCCGAGTGAGAACGAGGAAAAGATGTGTGTAATCGATGGTGGTGATCTGGATGCGGATCGCTCGGCTGGGCGTCGGTCACTCGCCAGTCAGGGTTTCGCAGGCTGAGCTGAACCACTACCATGTACCAAGTCGCGACGCACACATCAGCGGTGGTCGAAATCGAATTTTGAGTTTTCATCCAACTGAATGCGATGCTGTGAGGTTTTCTGGCTGCTATACCGATCCAACGATGGCGAAATAGACGGAGAAGAAGTCGAGCTCAGAAAGCTTCTCACTATAGGAAGCGCCCTTGGTCAGTTCTGACAACGCGGGAAGGAGATGGTAGCACCGCGTCCTGCTTGTTCTTCAACTATACCAGGAAGGAGGACTCGTTCTCCAAGAGAAACTTTTCTTCGCAGTCCCTCGTGCGTGCCGTGCCCACTTTTTGTTGTTCTGATTCCTGTCCGTAACCTCATCTTCATCTTCACCCCTGTCCTATGTCAACATGAAGCTAGAAGACCATCTAGACGAGGCTGCCCATCTTCCAGACTAACGCCATGGCCGCGAGAAGTGATATCGGGACTCTCCCAGACTAACCCACCACTGCTACAGTGCATTGTGTGTTGTTTGCACTTTGGAGGGAACATCAGAAGAGAGAGCCAAGCATGGTCTTTGTCATTTGTTCGTTTTTAGAATTATTGGCAACCTGCAATACATGTAATATGAAATGACCAAGGAAGCAAAATGAGTCCGATCATTCCGTTTGTAATTCCCCATGGGTATTCATAGCATTCTTGGGAGAGCGCTATGGATTCTGTTGCTTACTCTTCCTACTAAATCTGTGGCGTCGGATAAAAGATTATAGACGGCTACGATCGTTTTCTCAGTATCAGCGCATTGGAGGCGATCCAGATCGTCAAGATGATATGGCAGCTTGACAATGAAGAAAGCTATTGGAATGGGCAGGGCAGGTGAGAGGCTGATGCTGCCTGCGTTGCAGCTTCCGAGTTATTTATTCACTACTCAGGTGAGAGGCTGCACAAGTTGATCTACTGGTAGCGCGACTGCATCGAGTGAACATGTATGAGTTGGGGTGACAGCAAGGTGCAGGAGATCAGTCTCCAGGGTCACTTGGTAGCCAATGCGAGGATTCCTACCTAGAGAGTCCGTGGACACCTGATTTTTATCGTCGGTCCTGAACGTGGGGTAGGTGATGTTTATATGTCGGTATGCATCTCACAATCATCTGAAAGGATGCTGTGTCAATTGCCTACCCCGGTCAGTCAATAGTTAATGTCTATTTTCGTGATAACCATCACATCGCTTTCGCCGCTTTTCCCGCATATGGGTAAATAGAAAAATGTATCTTGTAGATATGCATGGCCGTAGTGTCGCAGAATAGGCACTAGGAAGGGATGCGTGTGAGCGGGCGGAGGGCAATCGCTTTATAACTTTTACCTGGCAGGGTAAATTTTGTGTCGAGTCCGTGAGAGCCGAGTGATATGCGATCCGATATCCGACGGTGCATCGGTTCGCCGGCCACGTCCAACTCTGAAGCACTACCACCTCCTGGCGCTCTAATTTTTCTCTCTCTCCTTCCGACGACCATCTTCCCAGTTTGCTACTAGTACTGCCTTGAGCCAAGCTAGATAGCCCCTCATATTGGTATATTCTCAGCATACATTCTCTCCCCATGACGGACTCCAACCATACCACCTTTTCTTCAGCTTTTCCGTTGGCCCTTCTCTCTACATCGGCAATGACATCTACTTCGTCCTCAGATGTTTTTATTCTCGCTCTAGGCGTGGGCCTGGCGGCTATTTATCTCTTCCGTGACCAGCTCTTTGCCGCTTCTAAACCCAAAACTGCCCCCATCGTTGCTACTAAGGGTATGAATGGCTCCGGCAATCCTCGCGACTTCATTGCAAAGATGAAGGAAACGGTAGTTCATCATCCAGTCGCCTGATAAAGATTCTTCCCATTGATAATACCCTTCTGACCAGAAAAAGCGCCTCGTAATCTTTTACGGCTCACAGACGGGTACAGCGGAAGAATACGCCATCCGTCTTGCCAAAGAAGCTAAATCGAAGTTCGGTTTGGCTTCTCTTGTATGCGACCCAGAAGAATACGACTTCGAGAACCTCGACCAGCTTCCCGAAGACTGCGCTGCGTTTTTCGTCATGGCAACATATGGCGAGGGGGAACCCACGGATAACGCGGTACAGCTCATGCAGAACTTGCAAGAAGAGTCTTTCGAGTTTAGCAGCGGTGAGCGCAAACTCGAAGGTCTCAAGTACGTTGTTTTTGGTCTTGGTAACAAAACTTATGAGCACTATAATTCCATTGGGCGAGCTGTTGATACTGCACTAACGAAGATGGGCGCTATTCGTATTGGGGAGAGGGGTGAGGGTGATGATGATAAGAGCATGGAAGAAGATTATCTGGAGTGGAAAGATGGCATGTGGGAGGCTTTTTCAGCCGCAATGAATGTTGAAGAAGGTCAGGGTGGTGACTCAGCGGACTTCGCAGTCTCTGAACTTGACGCTCACCCTCCTGAGAAGGTCTACCTCGGTAGGTCAAGGCTTCTTGGTCGATTGCTTATTCTCATATCGTCATCACAGGTGAACTTTCGGCACGCGTCCTCACTAAGACAAAGGGTATCCACGATGCGAAAAACCCTTATCCTGCCCCTGTCAGTGTTGCCCGAGAATTGTTCCAGTCCACTGTGGATCGCAACTGTGTCCACATGGAGTTGAATACAGAGGGCTCCGGAATCACGTATCAGCACGGTGACCACGTCGGTGTTTGGCCCTTGAACCCCGATGTAGAGGTTGATCGCCTTCTTTGCGCGCTCGGACTATATGAGAAGAAGGATCATGTCATTGGGATCGAGTCTCTTGACCCTGCTTTGGCCAAGGTCCCTTTCCCTGTGCCTACGACATACGTCACTGTCCTCCGCCACTATATTGATATCAGCGCTGTCGCAGGCCGTCAAATTCTCGGGACGCTATCCAAGTTCGCGCCAAACCCCGAGGCTGAAATGTTCTTGAAGAACATGAGCACAAATAAGGAGGAATACCACAAGGTCATTGCGGATGGTTGTTTGAAGCTAGGTGAAGTTCTCCAGTTAGCTGCGAAAAATGACCTCAAAGCCCGCCCTACTCGGGATAATACCACGCCTTGGTCTATCCCATTCGACATCATTGTGTCCTCTATCCCTCGTCTCCAGCCCCGGTACTATTCCATCTCGTCAAGTCCCAAACTCAACCCTAATTCTATCCATGTCACCGCTGTGGTCCTTAAATACCAATCGATTACCAGCGAACATATCGCACACAAATGGGTTTATGGTGTTGGTTCGAATTTTTTGCTGAACCTGAAACACGCTGCCAATGGCGACACTGTACCGCTGAATAGCCAAGAAGCCGACACTGCTATCGCCTCGATACCCACATATCTGATAGAAGGCCCAAGAGGTGCTTATAAACAGGACACTGTTTACAAGTCCCCCATCCACGTCAGACGGTCCACTTTCCGATTGCCTGCGAACCCCAAGAGCCCTGTTATAATGGTTGGTCCTGGGACGGTGAGCATTTTCTTCAAAGAAAACTATTCCTCTGGTTCAATGTTTGATGCAGGGTGTTGCTCCTTTCCGTGGCTTTGTGCAAGAGCGTGTCGCACTCGCCCGTCGCTCTATCGAAAAGAACGGTCCAGACGCACTCGCTGAATGGGGTCCCATTTCCCTGTTCTATGGTTGCCGTAGGTCAGATGAAGACTTCCTGTATAAGGATGAATGGCCACAGTACACTGAGGAATTACGGGGCAAATTCACTATGCACTGCGCGTTCTCTCGCGAGAATTACAGGCCAGACGGCAGCAAGATCTATGTGCAAGATCTTATGTGGGATGACAAGGAGCATATTGCCGATGCTATCCTCAATGGCAAAGGCTATGTTTATATCTGTGGTGAGGCCAAAAACATGAGCAAGCAGGTCGAGGAGGTACTCGCTAGAATCCTCGGAGAAGCCAAGGGTGGGTCTGCTGAGGTGGAAGGTACAGCTGAAGTGAAACTATTGAAGGAACGTTCCAGGCTTCTGCTGGACGTCTGGAGTTAGATTGATTATTGGTGGTTTGATAATACATAGGCTATGATCTCCTCTTTTACTTCTATCACGACAATCCCCCAGCACTATTCCGGTATATACCTTCGTACTAGTATTGTATGGGTCGCACGGTACATTGGAGCATTTAGCACGATTACGTAGACTTGGAATAGATTTGTTTTGCTCTTAGAGAGGCAATGTTGGTAATTCTGTTTCCATCTGATTTTCGTCTTACGAAGTCGTACCAGCCTTGATGTTGAGGGCCTCACTGTTGAGAGTGTCTGCACTTCGTCAAATTTCCACCTCTTCGTCAGTATGGAGTACGACGCGTCCTCACTCACCCAATGACGGTTCAATACACATAGTGAACCAAACTCCTTCAAGTTCCCAGCCACCCAAAGCGACATCTAATGACGTTCATTCAGCTCAGGGCGCCTCTGACAGACCAAACTCTAGCAACCCGGATCCAACGTATGATTTGGATTTGGTAAAACGACGTCTTCAGGAGTGGTCGGGCCAAGCCGCCATCACCGTCAGAAATCGAGCGGACGATTTCACGGCGAGCACTAAAGTGACATTATCACAGCTTGGCTTACACTTGAACAAGGTGACGGGCTATGAAGCCATTGAAGCGTTGAAGCGTGATGTGGTAGACCAAGGTGTGTATGTAAATTGTCTTTCACTCTACTTCCAGCGTCTGATACCAATTTTCTTTCATCTTCCAGAGGCTAGGATACATGTGACGCGACAGGCTGCACGACAGGCAAAAGCTGCACACGAAAAAGCTGTCGCTCAGCGATCTAACTCCCAACGAGAGGTCAACGATCTTCTCCAACGTAAATCCAACTGGACAGACAGCGACGTTAGCCGCTTCACGACGCTCGTGCGGCAGGATCATCTATACGAGCAGGAAGAAGTTCGCACGAAAACAGCTGTCGATGAGACGGAAGCTGCAGTTGAGCGGGAATTCAGTCAGTTGATGCGGACTATTCTCGCCCGGTACCACGAGGAACAGGTCTGGTCAGACAAAATCCGGAGTGCGTCGACTTATGGCTCCCTCGCTGCGTTAGGCCTCAACATGCTGGTGTTTGTGATGGCGATTGTAGTAGTTGAGCCGTGGAAGCGCCGGAGGCTTACACAGACGTTCGAGAAGAAGATAGAGGAGCTGAGTGTAGAGAATACGGCGAGGATGGACGCGAGGATGGCGGAAATTAGTAGGCAACTCGCAGATCAGGAACGGACGCTCGTTAAAGTCACAAAAGAGCTGCCTGGAAAGGTCGCTTCAACGTTGATGGAGGAAACCAAACCAGAGCCGACGACAAACGATGATTATCCTGAGGCAACCATTGTTCGCAATGACTGGGGATTGGCAGCGGTGGCTACTGGTGCCTTTGTAGCTGGTGTGTTCGGTAGCTTGTGGCTGGGCCGTTGATAGCAACAATACAATAATTTCGAAAAGCTGACTGCAAGTAAATATTTCTGCACTAGCGGCATTCATATATTCAAGCTTCTGTAGACACGACAGTGCACCCTGGATACGCGGGGAACTGTGCAGGAATAAACCTTTCGTACTTGATGAAGGACTGACCTATTGGTGAGCAGTTCTCCGGCGTTGTCCGTCATCTGACAAGCTTGCCATAAATCGACGTTCCACTTTTGCCAACCCCATCCGTCTTTGATCTATTCAGACCATCATACGGGTGGTTGTTATTGCTATTTAGTGATTTCATCGAAGAAGACACCAACCTCTGGTTTTTTGTGAGGTGCCAAAACCACGAGCCAACGCGACTTCAGACTCAGCTCCCAAAGAAGAGAGAAAAGCTGGGAGGTACTTTCCACTAGATGGAGTGCAAATGAGCATATCGCCATTTCAATGACAAGCTGCAGCGGTCGAGAGTCGTTCGGCAGCTCAGATCCTTGGGCCGCAAGATGCTGAGCTGCAAAAGAGGCATCGGATGCCAGCGGCGGTAGTGCACCTTCTGATATATCCTTGAACGACAGAGGTGCGCATGTGAGCGAAGTCCGGTCCTGATATGCAGTTGCGGTGTACTGTGGTGTAGATTCATTTGAGCCATTGACAAGGGCGTAAAAAAACTGACCGGGTCTGCCGCAATGACAAGGGGCTGAAAGTCGGGGCTCAGGGGAGGGGTAGCGTGAGTCGTTCGGCAAGGTACCGGGGTTGTTGCTTTTCCGAATCCTTTACCGAGTGACTTGTGAAGCTCGCTGCCTGTCTTCCACCACTCTATGAAGGCTAGCGTCACTTCTCCACTGTCTTGTAATTAAGCTACGAAAAAAGGGGATGAAAAATAGAGAGGGTGAGTACCTGCCTGAGTTGTACTCTGATGTTTAGCTGTAGGGTTTGGGAGAGAATACGAATACGAACCGCAAGCCATGTCAAAGATAAGTATTTTGTCATTTTTATTGACATTAGAGCCATGGATATACCACCATCTGTACAATGCATTGATAAATATGGGGTGATGATTTGATTTGAGCTGGACTGGTGACTTATTGAGCCATGAGAACAGGCAGACCCTGACCCCTGGGAAGTGTGGATTTCGGTATATCGACCCGATTTTCTTGTAGTACTGCAACTAGATATGAGTGGAGGGTATTGAATTCATCGAGTCCTACGGTACTTCTGACACGCCAAGCTCGCCATAATTCTCGCGCATGGATGAGGAGAGATTCCCTGGTGCTATTGCACGATCTCCACGAGAGCGTGGCATCACTGGCTGAAGGAGTTCTGTGGTGGGGGTAGATTGTCAGGAGCTGCATGTACTAAAAATAAACCACCATCATGGTATGATGACCTCTTTCATCATTAACTCCCACCTCAACCGCCCCCCAGCCCCCTCCTGGAAGATCACGGGCTTCGAGTCTGATTGCCCGTTTTGCCGTATCATAAAGGGTGAATTACAAGCGTATCGAGTGTTGGAAAACGATAAAGTTCTTGCTATCCTCGGTATGGTGGGCTACTAGGGGAAACTCGATCCACGGTCGCTCATCTCCGGATCCAATAGACATACTTCCACTACGGAAAGGACATACACTAGTCATACCCAAGATTCACCAATCCAGGATATCTGAGTTACCACCGGATTATGCAGCATCAGTTGGAGAAGCGGTGTCCACCGTTGCTCGTGCCTTGACTCGAGGTATGTAGGCAAAACGGCCCAATTATGTTTGGATTCACCTCTAAATTCTCCACCGCGCTCCCATGCTTACCTTTGCATTATTTGCAGCTATGGATAATACTGCGTTGAATGTTGTATGCAACCAGGAATATGCGCAGGCGGTGCCCCACGTAAGAACATTCCACTCTTAATGACACTTGCTACATCTACGTATAGGTACATTTTCACATCATTCCTGCTCCAAGTTTCGGATCCTCCTCGCCTGATAGCGAAAGCACCAGCCTGAAGTTGTCCAAGCCCAACGTTCCCGTGACAACGAAAGAAATGCACCAGAAAGAGTTCGAATCACGAGAGGAGCTGGACGAGGATGAAGCAAAGTTCCTTGTGAAGCAAATTTCGGCTCGTCTCTAATCCAGGATTCCATGTTTGCCTAAGAATTTTACGATGCCACAGGATTTAGAACCATGCTCGTATCTGTGTTATGGCACCCTGAGATATTTGTGTGTTCCGAAGGACTATACCTACCTTCCCCGCGTTCGGACGTAACGCCAGTCCTCATAACCCTGTAGCTCACCATAGAAGAGTTGTCGCCTGATCGTGTCACAAAATCGCGTGACGTATCTGACGCGATACGTAACGCTCCACATCTCATGGACCAAGACGACTACGCACATAGCGAGGAAGAGCAGACGCATGAAGAAACACAAGATGAAGGTATTGCACAAGGTGCGGAACCTACCTCTGAGATAGGTGTATCTGGCGAGCAAGTGCGACAAGAAAAGAAAAAGAGGGAGAGGAAAGAACCTGTAGTGCTCGTGCGTGAGGTCGGAAAATCGTTGTTGCCTTTTGCGAGAGTGCAGAAGATCATTAAGGCGGATAAGGTGTGTGTCACTGATGGGTTCCATGAACTAATCGATCTTGAGCAATAATAGGATGTACCATTAGTCGCCAAAGACGCGACATTTCTAATATCACTCGCCACCGAAGAGTTCATAAAGCGGCTTTCAGAGGCTGGGAAGAGAGTTGCGGAACGGGAAAAGCGGTCTACTGTGCAGCACAAAGACATTGGTGCAATACTTCGTGATTCTGACCAATTGGCTGATCTGATGTTCATGGATCACAGCTACTGCCGTACGGAGAGGAGACCAGTTTTTATTCCTCGAAGGTAAGCTGGTGTAATTATCTGACCAAGGTTATTATTTGATGGATGGTTCAGAAATCATCCCATGGTTGAGCTCAGAACCAGTGGCAAAGCGAAAACCTAAAGGAACAACTAGTGGTGTTAAAGGGGGCCCAACGCTTCTGGATCAGTTTGTAGTTACTTCCAAGGTTGTAGAGGGTGAGGAAGGAGTTGGGCAGTCGGACATCGTTATGAACGAGGATGGAACGATGATTGAACAGAGCAATTACGTATGAGTGACGGTCCGGTAACCGGGATTGAGTGAGAACAAGTTTCTGAGCTCATCGTCGGCTACAGCGGACCCATCCACTCTAGTTCCACTCCTCCACAATGAAGATTGTCAGTACCTTCCATCACCCATCGTCGGTTTTGTCTTCAGTGAAATGCCAACTATCGTCAAGAGAGCTGGAACATCTTGTGATAGCGAAGATCAACAGGATCGACGTATACTCCCTTCTGCCCCATGGACTTCAACATCGGTGCGGGCTTGAAATATGGGGAAAGGTTATCTCAATCAAAGCTGTTCCCATCCATGTATGTATGTTCGTCCATGTGGTACCATCCAGATGTCTCAAACTGAGGGTTATTACACAGGGCTCATCACGGTCTAATCTTCTGCTTATGTTGGCGCACCCTGACCCAGAACTCATATTCCTTTCATACTCTGAGTCTGAAACCGGTACCGGAGAGTTGACTACGAGAAAACAGTTGTCGCTGCATGAGCGCACTCCACGTCCTGCAGAGTTCTTCAATGATGTGCTGGTCCATCCTTCGGGGAAGCTAGCTGTGGTCAGTTGTTATACTGGCAAACTCAAAATAATCAAGTTCAGGGCGGGAAGCTACCAGGAAGATTTTGATGTATCGTGCGTCTAACGCCTATACTTGTATTATTGCAGCACTGGAGGTTCATTTTTTCCAGATTACCGGAACTCAACGTCTTCGGCTTGGCATTTCTGCCCATGCCCGAAGACGAGTTTGCAATCGCAATCCTCTATATGGACTATCATGAACGTATACAATTAATCGCGCGTGATATCATTGTCGATGATTTGGAGTTATCGGCTCATCCTTCTACTGTATTGCATCCAACACCCATCTCCACAAATATCTTGCCTTGTCCCACAGAATGCGTCCCGAAACTGCTTTCCTTG
>Ga0179592_10001125_pt1 | contig 10830 bp, 16 predicted proteins | sample CZODoug2_1_08_16_FD_148623 | JGI IMG/M metagenome (GOLD analysis project Ga0179592, IMG submission 148623) | Vadose zone soil fungal communities from Angelo Coast Range Reserve, California, USA - CZODoug2_1_08_16fungal (Illumina Assembly) | ecosystem: Environmental > Terrestrial > Soil > Vadose... | reverse complement strand
TTTTTTGACCATACGGGGTCTTGCGGACGCTTTTCCGGCGTCATTTCTTCGTAAGCGTGAGTGAGTGTCATGGCGGCGCGTCCTTCTTCAACTTCCACCGTCCCCAAGGCGTGTCTTCCCGCGATGAGTCGAACGCGTTTGACGTGACCGTTGATCCCCTGCATCACGCCAATGAGCGTCACGTCATTTGTCGATGCCGCCATCCTCCATGTTTTGTTGTTCGCGCTCATGAAGGCGTCCCAGGATCGGAGTGCGCCTTGGTATCTGTGCGGCCTCATCCGCAAGCCGCTGCGCGAGATCGGCGTGATACTGTTGCACGATGTCGAGCACTGCTTCCTTGGCGAGATTGCGATGGTATAGGGCCAGTAACCTGTGCATGGCTGCGAGCTGTTCATCGGTCATTGTCTTGCCCCTCACTTCGGACAGGTCATCGTGCGAATCCGCGATGACGCCGCTTGCGCATTCGCTCGCTGATCATCGGGCCGAACAGAGCTTCGACAATCGCAAGCGTTAGTATGATGGTTACGATCACCATCGCCACGCCGCGTGGCGTGACCATCGGCTCGGATTTGCGCTCGGTAGCGACGATCGGCTTCGGAAGCGCGGCCTGCGAGATATCGACCCACCGCTGGACCCATGGTGTCACCGTTATCAGATCGGTCTCGCGTTCATCCGCGACCATCGCGTTCGCCGATCTGCGCAGATCGGGCGATGGCATCGGGATCACGGCGGGCAGCGTCGGCTCGGGCTCGGGATGATGCACGCGATAGCGAACGCTATGGGGACGCGTCGGTGTCGCGTCCCAACAATGTTCCGGGCCATGCCAATAGATGTACGAACCGAATTGCTGACGCGCTTCGGTCTTGCTCATGCAGGACTTCGAAGCTTCTGACGGTGTGGTCAGTACTGACACGAACACAACAAACAACGCGGCGCGCATGCGGTCGCTCCGTCTTGGATCAAATATAGCCGTTGCTCCGGCCTAATCCTCGATGGTCCAATGCGTTAGCGGGTTTCTGTTCGCCGGAATTAAAGCCTAAACGAAATAGTTTGTCTGTACGGTCTCCGACACATATCGAGCTGTGTCATGGCAAGCTGTGTGCTGTGCTCGGACGCGGACAGCGTCCCGTGAGTAGCTGTTATGGTAGACGGCGCCGGTCGTCGCGTTGACTGTGACCACGCTGTGACCCGACCAGATGCCGGTCGACGTGTTCATGCCGAGCACGAGGTCATTGACCTTCATGCCGTGCTTCCCGCCGTTGCTGATGTAACCGGAGGCGTCGAGGGCTGATGCCGCAAGAGATGCCTCGGAATAGACCCAGATGCGCGGCCCGGCACCCACAGCGCTGCCGAGCATGTAAAGTCGAGTTTCGATCGGCGCCTGCGCTACTTTGCGTCCTTGAGGCTGACGATAAAGGCGGTTAACTCCCAGATCTGGTCCTCCGAGAGCCCGTTCTTCCATTTTGGCATGACCGAAGACCCGCGAATCCGTCCGTTCGAAATGGTGTCGAAGATAAGTTGCGGCGCCAGGTCAGGGCGGTTCCGCAGAGACGCACCCTTACCACCGACGCCGTCCTGGCCGTGGCAGTAAAAGCAAGCTTGGTTGAAACGCTTCTGCCCCGCTGCGATGAGTGCGGGGTCACTCAGATCTGCCGGAGGCTCCGCGACCGCAGTAGTCGTCCCGCACATGAGTAGGAAAGCCGCCGCACCATATCGAATTAGCCAACCAAGAGATCTCATAGATAGGACACCTTTGGAGATGTAATTCTTTTTCACACCTCTCTCACTTCAAGCTGGATAAGGAAGGCGCGCATGAACGTTCGCGCCTTCCAGTTCACGCTTTGCTGACGAGATCAGTCCACGGTGAACGCTATCAATGCTGACCCACCATTCACCTTCCTCAAATCGGGAAAGGCCGCTGGAAGGAAGTCCACGGCGTGAGAACCGAGCCCAGTAGGTACGACGATGTACTGCTTACCGCCGGCGGAATAACTGACAATCCCACCGCGCACGCCGGAGCCTGCGTAGAAGTTCCACAGCACGTCCCCCTCGTCCGCGTCATACGCGCTGACGACACCGGTTATGTCGCCATTGAACACAAGACCGCCAGCAGTTGCCAGCACGCCGCCCAGACCCGGCATCGAGTAGCGCACACTCCATTTCTTCTTGCCGGTCATCGGATCTATCGCGTCAAGCCAAGCGGAAGCCTCTTTTCCCCGAGGGGCGGTGATTTTGAAGCTATCTACGCCAAAGTAGAGTTGCGCCAATGGCAGCTTTTCCGGGTCCGACTTACCTGCCACGACGGTGTTGCAAGCCTCGAATCTATTCGTGTACCAGAGACCCGTCGTGGGGTTAAAGGCTCCCGGGTTCCAGCTGCGGCCACCCAAGAGCGTCGGGCAAATATACGATTCCTTACCGGCAACCGGCTCGTTCCTACCAATGAGCTCTCCCGTGGTCGGATCAATTTTCTCGACGAAATTGATGTTTTCGATGTAGGGCCACACATTGACGAGCTTGCCGTTGTTACGTTCGTAAAGGAACGCGTAGCCCGACTTGTTCGGATGGAGCAGCAGTTTCTTTCCGTCTCGCTCGAACAAGATCGATTCATACGGGGAGTCGAAATCCCACACGTCGTGCGGGATCTCTTGGTGGTGCCATTTCAGCTTGCCCGTCTTGGCGTCCAACGCGAGCAGTGTGCTCGTGTAAAGGTTGTCGCCTTTCCGGTCATCACCATAGTAGTCGGGAGCCGGATTGCCTGTGCCGATGTAAACAGTATCTGTCTCCGCGTCGTAGGTGCCGGGCAGCCAGGCACTCCCACCCCCGGTATCGCCGGAGTTTTCCGGCCAGCTCGCCTGGTCATTGCGGATCGTGTCAAATTCCCAGAGCCGCTTGCCGGTTTCGGCGTCAATTCCGTAGATTTGCCCCCGCTGACCAATGTCGCCACCCGTGGGCCCGGCCACCAGCACCGTCCCGGCCAATGTCGGCGGGGACGTGAAGTTGGCGCCCTTCTTCTTTCTCGTGTCGAGGAGTTGAGTAGCCCAGAGCTCCTTGCCCGTCTTCTGATCGAGGGCAATCACGCGCCCATCGAGCGTGCCGAGATAGACTTTGCCGCCCGCGACAGTGACTCCGCGACTGGAGACGGAAAAGAACACCTCGCTTGCGACCGGGTCGAGCTTCGTCTCGTATCGCCACAATTCCTTTCCGGACGCGGCATCCAGCGCCTGTACTTTGTTGTTGGCGGAAATGTAATAGAGCACACCGTCGATCACAATCGATGTGGCTTGCAGACCTCCTGTGATGTCACCGGGCTGATGGATCCATGCGACCTTCAACCGCTTAACGTTGGATTTGTTGATTTGGTCGAGCTCGCTGTACCGCCACGATTTGCTGTTGCCGTGATAGAGCGGCCAATCGCTCGGTTTGTACGTTCCGTCTGCCGCAATCGCCATGCGCGTGGTCGACAGACTGATGAGCGCAAGCACTATTGCAACGGCGGTGGATGCGGGGCGGCAACGCGCCGGCTGTTGATTCTCGGCATTGACGCTAAAGTCGAACATTAGCTTCCTCCTTTGGTAAACGCTGTTTTTTCGTTAGAAAACTGTCGGTTCGCAGGGAGAGCGGGCCTGCTACGTTCAGATCATGTTTATGATGGAGAGCGGGTAACGCTGACGAACTGGCCAAGTCCGCCTCGAAGGCTATGAAGTTCTTTGCGACATCCGCTGCGCGCCCGCTCAACCATGAGTCATGGCTGCTCTCGAACTATAGGCTATCCTGCCGCCATAGCTTGTTCAAGAAACGGATAGTCCACATAACCCGTCCGCAGCCTCTCTTGCGTTTCGCTACCCGGTTCCTCGACAAACGCTTCTCGATCACGCAGAGGACCGAGATGGCGAATATCGCCCTGGTCATCACGCTGGCGGCGGCGCTGACCTGCGGATGAACGTTCGGCAAGTCGGCAGCGAGCAAGCAGGATTCCAAGCTCGCGCCCTCCCTGTCATGTAAATTCCCGAGCATTGCATTGAGTAGGTTCCCGCCTAGGGTTATCATCTCTCATTAGCCACAATCGAAATTCAAGTTATGGCCACGGCACAAGGGTTTCCTTCAACTAGCGGTTGCTTTTTTATTGCCGACATTTGGAGGTTGCTTAAGATGGTCCTCGCAAACGTTCCCATGCGTGCCATTCCCGATGCCCGGACTGACGCACACCCTCAAGACGATTACTCTGTTTTGCGGTCTTGTTTTGAGCGCATCTCTCTGCATGGCAACTTTCGGCCTCGATTGAGCGCCGGGTTTTTATAGGGGGCCGTCACAGCGCGCCCGCTGCGAGCGACGCCAACACTGGAGTAAGCGGCACCTCGACATTTATACAGGAGGAGTTATGCCGAAGAGATGGGTGATACTGACCTGCATGTTGTTCCTCGGTTCTGCCGGATCGTCGGAAGCCACGCCGTTGGATTCGCCGGGCATCGTGTATATCGACGGAACGGCATGTAACAAAGCCTGCCAGTCCTATATGGCTTGGTCCCGTAAAATAATGCCCATACCGGGGGAATTCACGCAGCACTCGGCTAAAGCTGCGGTCCACCACGCGACAGGCCTCCGCGGAGAAAGATCGAAGCTCGCAGCGCATGCCCGCATAGCGAGACAGGTGATAGCAAATTCCAACAAAATGCCGCGAGAAAGAACCGCTGGTTTGCAGCCCGCAGGTAAAGCCGCTGCCGCTCACGATACTAGGCGAGCAAACATTGCGGGTGCACCTCCCAAAGGTGCTTCTGCTGCTGGCTCCGATGCGAGAACCATACAGGAGCAGGTGACGGCCGCTACGGTGGTCGCCGAGCGGGTGACAACCCCCACCGCTCCTGACCAGAAACCAAATTATACCGACCGCTCGGAAGCCGTGCCGCGTGGCGACGCCGCAAAGACCACACCGACGTCGCTAAACAACACCGGCCATCTGGTCGCCCTTGTGATGGCTCGTCCGGAAATCAAGTCGGTATCCGATCTAACGGGTAAGGACATTGCGATCGATGACGGGCAATCGTCGTCAAGCGGCGATGTCCGCACCGCGATTGCTGCAGCGGGGGCGTCTGAAGTCCAGCTAAGCAAAGGTCAGACGAGGGCACTCAATCGCGTGATCAGCGGAGAGGTGCCGGCTGCGGTTCTGACTTTGGTTTATCCGGAAGCGGCGGAGTGGTTTCCCGAAATCGCAGGCTTCAGGATTTTCCGCATACCGCTCGCGCCTCATTCATTGCAGGCGCGGCTGGACCCAGCTGACGCCGACTTCAAGCCCGATGCGGCGCCCGCCAAGATCGCGGATTCGCCTGCCAAAACCGGCACCAGAACGATGCATGAGCAGGTCGCGGCCGCGACAGCGCTCGCGGAGCACGTGACGGCCGCGTCGGTGCTAGAACGGAAATCGAATAATACAGACGGTGCCTCGCCAAACAACACCGACGATCTCGTCGCCGTGCTGGTCGCTCGCGCGGAAATCAAGTCGGTCTCCGCGCTAACCGGCAAGGACATTGCGATCGATGACCGGCAATCTACGTATAACGGTATTGTACGCACCGCAATCGCGGCGGCGGGTGCGACTGAAGTCCAACTCATCGACAGTCCAGCCAAGGCAATCGATCGGTTGGTCGGCGGAGACGTGCCGGCCGCGGTTCTGACGTTGGTGTCCGCAGAAGCGGCGGACTGGTTTCCCGACATCAAAGGCTTTAAGGTTTTTCGTATCCCGCTCGCGCCTCGTGCATTGCAGGCACGGCTGGAGCCAGCTAACGCTGCATCCGGGTCCGATGCAAAGTCCGATGCGCCGCCCGCAAAGATCGCGAATTCGACTCCCGAGGCCGCCGCCAATTCCAGTAGCAGAACGATACAGCAGCAGGTCGCAGCCGCGACGACACTCGCGGAGCAAGTGACGGCCTCCACGGTAGTTCCGGCGCGGGACCAAAAGGCGGATATTACTGTCGGTTCCGGTCACGCAGAAACTGCGCTGCGTGGGGATGCCGAAAAGACCGCACCTGTGTCGCCGAGCACCACCGATCCTCGGGTTGCCCTTGTCATGGCCCGCCCGGAAATCAAGTCGGTATCCGATCTAGCCAATAAAAACGTTGCGATAGATAATAGGCAAACTGCGTCCAACAACAATGTCCGAACGGCTATCGTGGCAGCGGGGGCTGCTGAAGTGAAACTTAGCGACGGTCAAACGAAGGCGGTCGACCGCTTGATCAGCGGAGAGGTGCAGGCTGCAGTTTTGAGCTTGGTCTCTCCAGAAGCGGCGGAATGGTTTCCTGATATCGCGGGCTTCAAGATTTTTCGTATTCCCCTCTCGCCTCGTTCATAGATCTTAGGAGCATCCCGCCCATTCCGGATGGCACGTATGATGCGACTTCCCGCAAGGTTAGGCGCGGTCTGCTGATTTGCCGAAATGCCAAGCCCTCAGGACTTGACCAGTTTGATTGTGGCGACGATTTCGGCTTGATCCCGGACGCCCTCGGAGCATATTCCGAGAATGGCCCCAGCGGCGCCGCCATTAACCCGCGAAGAGTTTGTCTCATTGCGAGACGGCGCTAAGGGCTTGATGCATCGTATCCCATCCGAGCACAAGGCCCGGCTGATCGAGCTAGGATACATAGAGGAAGTTTTTGGCGGCATTCGATTGACGAGCGCTGGCAGGATGAGGATTGCGGAAGGTTGACCGACCTGAAATGGCCAAGACCCTACTTTCGATGCAAGATTTGCAGGCCGGGCGTTGGCCGAAATCCGCAAGCAGCCCGGCTGCTCAAGCGTCCGCAGCATCGCAATAAATCACGTCACGGATGCGCTCGCCTCCATGTCCAAAGCGTTTTGCGTCACGATTACGATCTGATGGCGGATTGACCGCACGGAACCGAGGAGGAGTGATCCAAATTATTTTGGATGTCTGCCCGCCCGTCGTGCGACAGTGACGCGGACAACGGCCAATATGACCATGATCGACCAACTGACTGAGTATGATCGAATTGAACTGCTAGCACGCGCGCAGGACGCGTGGGATCGCGCACCGCAAAACACAATGAGGGCGGCTTTCGAATGGCGTGGGAAAAACTACGTCGTCTCCCACTCGTCAGTTCAGCTGCGCATTCACACCGACGAAGGCATCAGGGTCTACTGAACGAAATGGGCGTGAGTCCTGGTCCTGAAAGTCGCCGGGGTCTGTCCGGTACCACCCTGTGCAATCGCGTAGGAGCCCACAACGGAGCCGTCTCCCGAACGCGGAATCGGATTGCCAGACCCTGTCGCTTCAATGCGTCGTCAGCCGCCAAAGGCACCGCGGATAGCCTCGTACATCATAGTCAGGCTGTCGTTCGTGAACGCTTGACAATTCATCTGGGCCCCCTCACGAAAAAGACGACGCTGATGCCCCCAGCGACGGCTCGTACGCGATAATGACGACCTCCAGAAGGTCATGCTGACGGTGCGCTGGAATAGTTAACCTGCCGTTACGGGTTTTGAAGGGGTGGTTGTCGGGACTCACTAAATCGGGAATTCCGCCGCGAAGTAGTGCACCTTGAGGTCGTCCAACATTTCCGAAAGGCGCCGACCGCGAAGTCATACCTTCACATAAGCCGACATCGCAGGCGGCGGCTGCAATGAGGGGCTGATCTACGGGCTGGGACATTGGCGGTGCACGATGTGGCGCATGTCGAATGCAGGAGCATCGCTGACGTGGCCAAGGCTGGCCTTAGCCGACCGAGACGCTGATATAGTGGCCCGGATATTTCGCAGCGGCGCGCCACGTGTGTACGGTGTCGGACAGACACAAATTCTCCAATCTAAGATGTCGAACTGTCCGTGAGAGACCGCGGACGCCTTCGGTCGGCGGGCCTTTTCCCAATTTCCGGGGACGTGCCAAAGCGTTTTCCTATGTCAGCCAGCGAACAAGCACTCGGCAGGTCTGCTCGTTAACCTGTTCCAGCCGATCGCGACGTCCCCATCCAAGGTTCTCACAGCACTCGTGCTGGAGAAGAAGCGGCGAATCCCTCGCCGCAAGCAAAGGGAGGTTACGATGACAGCAAATGAAGGCAACGGCGGCACCGAGCAACCCGCCGCCGAACCGGAAGCACTCGCCGCGACCGAACAGCAGGCGGCACCGCAGCCCGCCGAGCCGGTGGCCGAACAGCCGCCTCCCGAGCAAGCCGCAGTGTCTCCCGCAGAACAGGCGGCGGCACCGACCAGTGACGACGCGCCCACCTCATAAATGGTGCAACGAGGAGGAGGGCTCGGGGACCCAAAAGCCGGGCCTCCAACAACCAGCTTCACCTAACCGGCAACAGCTTCGACCCACGCACGGGCTTGGACGGCGGCGGCACCGTCATAGTCAGCGGTCTGACTGGTCGGCGCGGCACCCAACCGCCTAGTAATTGATCAGGCTCGATGTCTCAGTTGGGTCAACGCACGAAATCGCTGCGCGATAGCCCGCTGCGCGGGTAGCCCAACCGCGAGTGCGGTAACCGGAGGCAAGATCGTCAAAACACAAAATCGCTGCGCGCTAGTTCGTCTGCGAACATGGTGGTCACGGACAGAACGGTCCGCAATCCCGCGCCCAAGATGCGGAAGGCTGCATCTGCATCGTCAAGAATTTGAATGACGGACACCGGCATCCGAAACCCTCAACAAACTCGGACATCCGTTTGGTTTTATTCGATCACCTCGTCGGCCTGAGCAAGCAGCGTCGCGGGCACGTTAAGGCCGAGGGCCTTGGCAGGCTTAAGATTGATCACGAGTTCTAGCTTTGTCGGCTGCTCCACCGGGAGGTTGGCTGGATTGGCTCCCTTGAGGATTTTATCCACATAGGTGGCCGCGCGCCGAAACAGACTAGGCAAGCTTGCACCGTAGGACATCAAGCCCCCATCCTCCACAAACTCCTTTGCGGCGTACATTGCCGGGAGGCGGCTCTTCGCCGCCAATTCCACTATGTGTTTGTGTTCGCCATATAACATCGGGCTTGGCAGCAGAATGACAGCGTCGACGTGCTCTCGGGTCATTGTGACAAAGGCGCTATCAAGGTCGCCCGGACCAACGGCCGGCACTAGGTGGAGCTGCAATCCTAATGACTGCGCCGCAGTTTCGGTCTCCTGCAACATACCTTCCATTGTCCGTTTCCCGTATGCAGCAGGATGCCAGAGCGCCGCGACGCGCGAGAGTCCGGAAATGGCCTCCTTGAGAAGTCCGAAGCGTTTGGCGATCAACTCAGGGCCAAGGAAAGTAGTCCCCGTAATGTTTCCGCCTGGCCGGGACAGGCTGACGATCAATTCATCCCCGACAGGATCGGCCATGCCGCCCACGATGATAGGAATTATGCTGGTTGCTTGTTTGGCTGCGCGAGCTGGCGACGTACTTATTACGACGATGACGTCAACCTTGAGCCGAACCAGGTCGTCCGCGAGTTGCTGGAATCGATCCGTATTCCAATCGCCGTAGCGTCGCTCGATCGCTATGTTCAAACCCTCGGCGTAACCGAGCTCCCGCAGCCCGTCGTAAAACCCGACGGTTCCTGGCGTATCGGTCGAGCCGGGATTCAATACGCCGATAAGGCGGAGCTTTCCCTTCTGCTGGGCGTTCGCGGCGAGCGGCCACGCAGCTGCCGCGCCGCCGACCAGTGTGATGAACTCGCGTCGCTTCATTACCAACCCCAAGCCAGGAGATGGCATCTTAGCGGCTCAAACAGGCACTTTGATAGGGGCTAAAAACCATCAAGAGCACTGCTGGTGAGCGCGGGCCGATGTCGCGGAGATCAAAATCGGACATTGAGTCGCGTCTAATCGAGTGCACGCATCTCTCAATAACCGAAATTGCCTCGCTGCGTTCTCATGTCCGTTCTGTGCCAACCGTTATCGGAGCCGGCGGGCACATCCCCATCGGCTACCACTTCGCAGGACGATTGTTCTGACACCTGTTCCGCAATTCAGAACAGCGACAAAAGCACGATACCGCCCGTCATAAGAAATGCGCCGATCGCCCGGACGACCCCGAAGCGCTCTTTCATGAAGAAGACGCCGATTAGAACGCCAAACAGCGCGCTGCACTCTCTTATGGCGGAGACCGGTCCGATTGGCAGATAGCTGACCGCCACCAGAAAGGCCAGGTATCCGCCAACAGATATCGCGCCAGCACCCAAGCCGGTTGCCCAAATAGCGAGGAGCGATGGCAAGATAGATCCACCGCGCATGGAGGCGGCATAGGTTAGCATGCCAAGACCTGTCGTAACTTCGAGGGCCGCGCTGAAACCCAGAAGATTGCTGCTAGATCGAACACCCACCCCGCTGAGCAGGCTGTAGCTCGCAATACTCGCCCCGGTAAGAGCAGCATAAACGAGACTTGACCATCCGCCCCGTCCCAGAAAGGCAAGCGTGGCGATACCCAGCGAAATGGAGATCACACCCAATAATTGCTGCGAAGTGATCGACTCTCCAATCGAGAGGAAGGCCAAGCCTGTCAAAAGAACAGGTGCGATGCCACGTGCCAACGGATAGACGAAGCTGAGGTCGCCGGCTTGGTAGCCTTGGATAAGCAGGCCCTGGTAGACCCACATCGCGAGCGCTGCGGCCAAGAGCCAAGGTAGGCTCGCTGTAGGGGGCCATTCGACCACTGAGAGAACAATGAGGCCGTAAAGCAGGCCGACGATACGAATCGCAACCATCATGATGAGACGGTCTGCCGCATTCTTCAAAAGCGCGTTCCATACGGCGTGCCCGACAGCCGACAACAGTACGATGCCGTATAGAAGATTTTGATTCATGCCCCGTCCGCTATCCCGAACTCATTACCGCCGACTGACGTCGTCGTTCG
>Ga0179592_10001124_pt1 | contig 10837 bp, 10 predicted proteins | sample CZODoug2_1_08_16_FD_148623 | JGI IMG/M metagenome (GOLD analysis project Ga0179592, IMG submission 148623) | Vadose zone soil fungal communities from Angelo Coast Range Reserve, California, USA - CZODoug2_1_08_16fungal (Illumina Assembly) | ecosystem: Environmental > Terrestrial > Soil > Vadose... | reverse complement strand
GCAGGAGCACTAGCTACCCTAGGTTTGGATTTCTTCCTTGGCCGGGCGTTTGGGTCCATGGGAATTACGTCCGCCATTGCTATTCGAGAAGCGGGAATGCTGGCTGCTTTCTTGCTGCTAACGTCTCGTCCCCTGCCGGCGGCAACCGAATTAGAGCTTCGGCCTTCTTCGGGAGGCCATTGAGTGCAAGTCACCAAGTGGAACGATAGAGGCTTCGACAAGCCCATGCCCAAAACAGTCACAATCGATGCCCGTTGGCTTGTTGGAGGTATTGGCACGTACACCAGAAATCTGCTCCAGGAGTTTCTCCATCACGAGAATGGTTTCACAATTCAGGCCATCGTAAGAAAGAGGGATTCCGCAAGCGTTCGGAAGTTTTGCACCGGAGTCACTGTCGTCGACCATCCAATCTACACGTTTCGCGAGCAAATTCTGATTGCCCGCGCCTCCCGGCATTGCGACCTCTTACACGTCCCGCATTTCAATGCGCCGCTTCTTTATCGAGGGCCAATGATCGTTTCCATTATGGACGTGATTCATCTCAGCTCATCGGCGTATCGCCGTAGCCTGGGCACTTTCTTTTATGCCAGACCGATGCTCAATGCCGTGGCACGCAAGGCCGATCACATCGTAACGGTTTCCCACCATTCGAAAAGCGAAATCATGCAGGCCTTGGGCATCCCCGGATCCAAAATCACGGTCATTCCTTGTGGCGTAAGCGAGGAGTTCGCCCCGCAATCTCCTTCTGTGGAATCCCGGGATGCAGCCAAAATCTTGGGCATTCAAACTTCTTTTCTGCTGTATGTGGGGAATTTGAAACCACATAAGAACGTGGTGACCTTGCTCCGCGCGTTCGCCCAATTGCGCAAACATAGTAAACTGCGCCATTCGCTTCTTATCGTTGGCGACGACGCGCGGTGGAAACGGTCAGTTGTCGATGAGTGCGTGCGCCTCGGCATTCGGGACTGCACGACTTTCCTTCCTCATGTATCCCAATCACTGTTGCCGCGCGTTTATGCGGCCGCTGATCTCCTGGTGATGCCTTCCACGGTGGAAGGTTTCGGGCTTCCAGTTCTGGAGGCTATGGCGTGCGGCACTCCGGTCATCGCATCTCGCACCGCAAGTCTGCCGGAGGTTGCCGGTGATGCCGCGATCTATTTTGACCCGGCCAGCTCAGAGGAGCTTGGAGTACAAATCGAGCGGATACTGCACTCCCCCGAGCTACAAGCCTCTCTCCGAAACAAAGGGATCCAGCGTGCAAAACAATTCACTTGGCGGCAGTCCGCGCGTCAGCATATCGAGCTTTACAACCGCCTGCTTGGCCTCAATTGATACACATGGACCGACGTTATCAAACAACTGACGATTTTGTATCTGGCAGCGCTCGCACCAATTTCGAGGTCAGAGCAATGGCACGCCTAGCGCCGCCCTCCAGCGAAAAATGGGAGGAATTTGCACAGGAAGATCCATACACCTACATCTTGACAACGTTGAAGGGAGCGGACCAACGCGAGTTCTGGCAGAGTGGGGTTCGCACGATTCAGGAGGAGTTTCTCCCGCTCCTCCAGTTGTATAAAGTGCGGCCTCTTCTTGGCCTGGAGTTGGGATGCGGTGTGGGGCGACTCGTCGTTCCTCTCACCCGTCGTTTCCAGGAAGTACTGGGAGTAGATACTGCACCCGGGATGGTACAGCGGGCGGTCTCTTTCGCGCGAGACAATAGCATTAACAACGCTTCGTTCCTTCTTATTTCCGGCCCGGAGGATTTCTTGCGAAGGGCCGCGAAGTACGCAGGTAGTTGTGACTTCATCTATTCGCTTCTTGTATTTCAACACATTCCCGAATTTCCTATCATCGAAGACTACCTGCACGCCATTCGTGTCTTGCTGCATAAACGAGGTCTGGCTTACCTGCAGTTTGACACCCGGCCTAAAGCTTTCCTTTACCGCTTGAAAACTCGATTGCCTGATTTTCTTCTCCCGCGATTCTGGCGGAGAGGTATCCGTCGCATTCGCCGATCGCCGGAAGAGATTGAAGCCTGTATTCGACAGGCAGGCATGGACATCGTCCAGGAGCTTACTCCTCGCACTGGATATCACCGATACATTCTTCGGCTTCGCAATGTCCTCTGAAACCCAAATGAAACTAAGTATCGAGAAGGCGCCCCAATTCCTTGCGGCGCGCCTCCGCGCGAAGCCGACTTCCTCGTTTGAAAAAGCGCGGATTGCCATCGTGCACTACTGGTTTGTAAACCATCGCGGCGGCGAGCGAGTCGTCGAGGCGATGGCTTCCATGTTCCCGCAGGCTGATCTATTTTCTCTAGTGGTAGATACCAAAGCTGTTCCGGATTCATTGCGCGAACGCCCGATCAAGACGTCCTTTCTTCAAAAACTACCCGGCGGTCATCGCTGGCACAGGCACCTTCTTCCACTCTACCCGCTGGCATTGGAGCAATTTGACTTGAACGCTTACGACCTTGTTCTTAGTTCCGAGTCAGGCCCTGCCAAGGGTGTTCTGACATCAGCAACGACATGCCACATCTGCTATTGCCATTCACCCATGCGTTATCTCTGGGACTTTTATCATCAATATAGGAATGGTGCGAACTTTGCTTCGTGGTCGCGTCCTTTTTTTACCCTCGCCACGCACTATTTGCGCATGTGGGACGCTGCCTCGGCGGGCCGCGTGGATTATTTCGTAGCTAATTCTCGCAACGTCGCTTCCAGAATTCGCAAGCATTATCGAAGAAATTCTGCAGTTATCTACCCGCCCGTAAACGTCCATGCCGGATACTTGGCCGAAAGGGTAGAAGACTTCTACCTAGTCGTCGGCCAGCTTGTAGATTACAAGCGGATGGATTTGGCTATTGCTGTCTGCAATCGGCTTGGCCGACGGCTGCACGTTGTGGGTGAGGGTCAGCAATACGGGCGTCTACGAAGGCTTGCAGGTCCATCAATTCATTTCTACGGCGCATTGTCGGACAAGGACCTGCAGGAACAATACGCACATTGTCGAGCGCTGCTATTTCCCGGCGAAGAGGACTTCGGGATTGTTCCCGTCGAGGCTCTTTCGTTCGGGCGCCCCGTGATTGCTTACGATCGCGGTGGTGTGACCGAGACGGTCAAGGGTTTGCGCCTCGGCTCGCAGGATGTTCCCGAGAACTCGACCGGCATATTTTTCCCCACGCAGTCCGTCGATTCACTTGTTGAAGCACTCCGTAAATTCGAAGAGGTTGAACACCGATTTTGCCCAAGTCTTATCAAAAAGCATGCCGATCGTTTTGCGCCCGAGCATTTCGAGCGGCATTTCCGCTTGTTCCTCGCCGAAAAATGGGAGGAATTTCATAGCGGCTCCATCGAATCATGATCCTCGGCCGACTCAGAGGCGCGCATTTCACTCGTAACATCGTCGTGTACTTGATGCCGCTCGCCGCTTTTTCCCTGGCTGGCTATTTCCGTTTCGCGACACACTTGATCCCGCATTACACCAGTGATGTTGACCCTTCCCCTTACTTTGGCCTGCTGCTTTTGACTACGTTTCTTTGGGCAATAATTGCGGAACACTATGAACTTGCTTCCATTGAGAATCATTTCTCGCCAAACGGGAAGCTTCGCAGAGCGCTTAAAGCTTGTCTTGCCACCTACATTGCGGTTCTCGCAATCACTTTCTTTTATCGCGATACCACTTTTTCCCGAGTATTCATGTGGCTGAGCGGCTTGAATCTTTTCCTGTTCACTCTGCTCATGCAGACGATATTTTCTTGGGTGTGGGCCGGAGACGGGTCTCGCCACAGAGCCAGAGTCGATGTCTTGATTGTCGGTGCTGATGAATTCGCCGAGCGAGTTGCCGAGTCCCTTTCGTCGGATCCCATTGCCCCTTGCTCTATTAGAGGGCATGTAAAACTCCCCGGCCAGGTCTGCACGGTAGAGAACCGGCAGCTTTACGAACTCTCTCACATCGAAAACTTGGCCATAGGAAACGGGATTGATGATGTCATCATCGCTATTCCACCCAACCTTCTTGGACAATTGCCTGAGCTCCGCAGACAACTTTCGCCTCTCTGTGTCCCCATGCGACTGGTCCTTGATGTGGGAGTACCTGTCGACAGCCGCCAGCGACTCTTTGCTTTGGGTGATCTTCTCATGCTCGCTTTGCAGACAACGCCTGCTGAATCCGCGTTGTATGTCGTTCTTAAGCGCGCGTTTGACCTGAGTTTTTCGGCCGCGGTGCTGATTTTCGCAGCTCCTGTGTTCATTCTCCTCGCGCTGTTGATTCGGCTGAGTTCGCCGGGACCCATTATTTTTGTTCAACAGCGCGTTGGTTTAAACGGAAAGGTCTTCAGCATGTATAAATTCAGGACCATGTCAGTTTCTTCCCGCGAGCAGAGTGATTCGCGCTGGACAGTGAAGAATGATCCGCGCTGCACTCCAATTGGTAGGATCCTCCGCCAAACCGGTCTGGACGAATTGCCTCAGTTTTTTAACGTGTTCATGGGAGATATGAGCGTTGTCGGCCCCAGGCCAGAGCGGCCTTTATTAGTTCAGAAATTCATGCAATCTGTGGGGAATTACAATCGTCGCCATTATCTAAAGGTGGGCATTACCGGCTGGGCTCAAGTGAACGGTTGGCGGGGCGATACTTCGATCGAGAAGCGCATTGAGTATGACCTTTATTATGTCCGCCATTGGACACTCACGTTCGACCTGCTGATCGTCCTGCTCACGCTGATCCGGGGCTTTACAGACAAGAATGCGTATTAGTCAGCACTTTTGTGAACGAACGGGAATTGGTGACAATAGTTTGCGCTCCCCTGACGTTCCCATGACAATTCCGTTTTCTCCTACATGCATGCTTTCTTGTCGGTCGCGAGTGCGCCGGTTTCTTTTTCTTTCCCTCCCCGGCGGAGAGTACCTTGGCGCTGCCCGGCTGATCGCGCAGCGCTCACAGCGTCCGGGGGCAGGTTGTAAATCGAACAAACCATGATTTGCGCTCTCCACCCGTGAAACCAATGGCCCATTCCTGGACGCTTCGGCGAATCGCATGCGCTCAACTCCCCACGAGGTGGGGAGTGTTTCAAGCCTTGGGGTTCGAACGGGAATTTTGTAGCGGTGCTCGCGATATTGAGACTGCGCTAGCGTTAGTGATGGGCGAGGTCACTCGAGGAGTGCCGCTGTTAAGAATCCACTCCGAATGCCTCACGGGCGACGTGTTTGGCTCGCTACGTTGTGACTGTGGAGACCAGTTGGAACTGGCTATGCGCGCGATCGCTCGCGAAGGATGCGGTGTCCTGATTTACGAGCATCAGGAGGGGCGCGGTATCGGGTTGATGGCCAAACTGCAAGCGTACTCTTTACAGGATGCGGGCCTCGATACCGTCGAAGCAAATCACGCGCTTGGACTGCCAGCGGATTGCCGGGACTTCGGCTTGCCCGCCGCGATCTTGCATGAGCTTGGCATTGGCCGGGTCCGCCTCCTTTCGAACAATCCACAGAAGTCTCGCGCGCTGGAGATGTTTGGTGGTATCGAGGTCGCCGAGCAACTCCCTTGCGAGGCTCCAGCGAATCCCCATTCAATTGTCTATCTGCGGACAAAGAAAGAAAAATTGGGACATACATTGCGCCTGGGACGTCGCGAAGGCGAATGTACCAGCGACGGTGAAGTCAATTTCGGCTGCGCGCAGGCCGAATCCATTCCGCCTCTAGTTGGGAGCCGGTCCCTCTTCGAGAGCATTGAGCTCGTAATTGAGGAACTGCGGAAAAGCCGTGCCGTCGTTGTCGCTGACGATGAACATCGTGAGAACGAAGGCGACTTGCTGGTGGCCGCGGAAATGATTACTCCAGAGGCTATCAATTTCATGGCGACTCACGGGAAGGGTCTAATCTGTCTGGCTCTGACTGGTGAGAGACTCGATCAACTCGAAATCGGCTCAATGATTTCGAAAAATGACGCCTTGGGCGGTACAGGTTTCACCGTTTCGATCGATGCGAAGGGCTATGGTGTAACGACAGGAATTTCGGCTCGCGACCGCTCGGAAACAATTCGGGCCGCAATCGATGCGCGGAGCCTCCCTGAGGACTTTGCACGGCCAGGACACGTTTTCCCGCTTCGCGCACTACCGGCTGGAGTCCTCGAACGACGAGGGCACACAGAAGCGGCAGTGGATCTTGCGCGCATTGCGAATTTGAATCCGTCCGGCGTTATCTGCGAGATTCTGAACGACGACGGCACGATGGCTCGCAAGCCTGACCTCATCCGTTTCTGTCATAAGCATGGGCTCAAGATGGTCACCATCGCTGATTTAGTCGAGTATCGTCTGGAATGTGAACGCGCGAGATTAAGAAGACCGACCGGCCCGCGGTCAACAGTGCCGACCGCCGCCTACGAACATTGCCGTCTTGGTAGCGTTCGTTAGATTGCATGGGTTACGGGTCACCCGCCCGCCCCGCTGCTTAAGAAGTCTGCACAGGCCACAACTCGGCCTCCCGATGTTCTTCGTGAAAAGCGGTCAGAAGTGAGCCAAGCACGATCAGTCACCAGTCGACCGCTCCAGTCAGCTAAACGGGTGGCTGCGTTTGTGGCACTCCTGGTTCTCTTGGTCGGCCCATTTCGAGCGGGTTGGATTCATCTGGAAACCGACTTTCCTAACTATTACACCGCGGCAAGCCTGGTACGCCAGGGCCAGCCGTTGCGCTCCTACTACGACTGGACTTGGTTTGCGCGGCAAATGAACTACGTCGGCATCGATCGGCAACTCGGCGCCTATACACCACAGACTCCGCTGACCATGCTGCCTTTCGTAATGCTTACGGGATTTCCTCCACAGACGGCGAAGCGAATCTGGTTGATACTCAACCTGGTCTTTCTCGGAGTGACAATCTGGCTGCTGTCCCGGATAACACGATTTAGTATCGAGGAAGTCTGGCTCCTGACGTTTTGCGGTTATTTTTCCCTGCGCACAACGTTTCTCTACGGGCAGTATTACGTCTTCCTACTACTCCTGCTTACCCTCCTCTTTTATTTTCTGCAGAGGAAACATTGCTTGCTGGGTGGCGCCCTCACGGGAATCACCTTCGCACTGAAGTTATACGGCGGACCGTTCTTGCTCTACTTCGTCGCCAAGCGCGAATGGAGGGCATTGATCGCAATGATCCTCATGACCTTCTTTCTTTTAGGCATTGCCATTGCCCTGTTTGGCTTTCCAAGCATTCATTACTACGCCGCGCAGGTTCTTCCTCGCACACTCGAAGGGGGATCCATCGACCCATACGCTCCAGGCGTGCCAACGTATTCCACTCTGTTGAGACATTTATTTGTCAGCGAACCGGATCTCAATCCTAATCCCCTTTACGAAGCTCCATGGGCATTCTTCTTTTTGCGAAGTCTGATTTCACTGGCAATTGTTGTTTTTCTCTTCCTGGGTACGAGTATGCGAGGCGCTACGAAAAAGCACGATTTTGCATGGTTCATGATTGCCGTGCTCCTCCTTTCCACCAGTATCGCTTCGTATACGTTCATCCTTCTCTTGCTCCCCTTACTCTTGCTGTTGGAGGAGTCTGGACCACGGCAAAGTGTCTTTCTAGTGGTCTCCTATGTGCTCCTCACATTGCCTCTCCATCCAGTGTGGCTGTTTCCCAAGGTGTGGATCTTGTTCGCCTTATTTGTTGCGGTTGGGTGGCCACACTTACGGCAAGTGCCGCACCGCTTGGCGTTTGCAGTCTTGCTGTTTGCTGTCGCGGCGGCATTCATCGATACCAAACGCCATATGCTCAGCTACATGAACGAACCCGGGCAGCGATTTGAACGAGTAGTCGGGCAAGGGAAAGCAGTATTCTCTTCATTTCCGGCGGTCTCGCGGGCTGGGATCTTTTACCAGTCGATGGGGGATGACCGATACGTGCTTCGGTGGCTGCACGATAATCGAAACGAAGAGCTGTCATTCGGTGGACACGCGCTGCACCCCAGAAGTGCACCCGATGGCGAATCTATCTACTTCGAGTTGGTGGCAAGTCGGACTTCGACCATGATGCAGTTCGAACCGGGCACCGGGAAAGCTACGCCTGTAGCAATGCCGGTTCCAGGAGACTCTATTGCATCTGTTGTTTCTCCCGACGGGCATTGGATAGCGTATGAGTCTGCCCTGGATGGCCCGACGCAAATCTGGCTCCGTGATCTTTCAAGAGCCAGAGAGAGGCGCTTGACGGGCGGCAATTGCAATAACTCCTCTCCGGCGTGGGAATTAGACTCCAGAACCATTTTGTTCGCCAGTGACTGCGGTCGAGCCTTTGGTCTGCCGGCGCTCTATCGGGCAAAGCTGACCCAGAATGAGAACTGATTCCTGATTTAAAACCTGGTAGGCGACCATGTGTTTAATTCCGACGGGATTGACAACTTAAATCCGCTGAAAGGCTAGGTGCGCTGATGGAAGTTCATTGTGCCCAATGTGGAGCGCCAATGGTCTGCTACCCCGATCGGGATTGTTGGTGTTTTGACTTCCCGCGTCTGCGCATGTCTATTCAGTGCGAAGGTTGTCTCTGCCCCGCGTGCCTTCGGGCCGCCACATCGTGCAATGTTCAAACTGAGCTGAAAGCAGCCCCGTCTTGCGGTCCAATCAGTTTGGTAAAAAAAATCATCGCTGCCGTTGAATAGAAAGCGCCGATTGTGGTGATTAGGGACACAAGTACTATCGGCCAAGACGGAACCTGATTCACGCAAGGCATTCCAGATTTGGGCAAAGCCCCCGGCATTCCCGTTGGGTCTTTCCCTTCTCGCGGCGCTGTTGTTTTCCGAATGGAAGCATGCTACGGAATTGGACAGTGAGGCAATACAGAAGTAATTGCGCGGACAGGCGCGTCGCATCCAGTGTACTAAAAGCTGTCTCGGTTTACGGGTTACTCCAACTTGAGCTGGCACGAAATGTGACTGCACTCATGCCACCAGCTGGGCTTTAGGGTTTTTCCTAGCGATCGTCAAAAGTTTCAGCGCGGCCTGCCGCGGACGACGCGTGCCTTGCTCCCAGCTGCGCACCGCGTTCGGGCTTACGTTCGAGTAGTTAGCAAAAAGCGGCTGACTGGCGTTGAGCGCCTGTCGGATGCGGCGAATTTCCCGAGGAGAAATTTGTCGCGGCCGCGCCGGAACACGCGTGATGCGCAGGTTCACAACCTCGCCGTGCTCGTAGGACGCTACGTCGAGAATGGCGCCCGGGAGGCAGCGTTGGCTCCGAGCTTGCGACCGGCAGGCCTGTGGTAAAGCCGGAAGCGATCTGGATATTGTCATCTATGCGGAAAGGCGCATGACGGCTGATGAAGCAGAGTCCCTCTGCGATCACGCGATGAATCTTCCTGCAGCCGTTGATATTCGCGCGGAGACGCCTATGTGTGGCTTCTCTGACGGAGTTCGCTAGCCAGAGTCCCGCGATGATCCTCCTGCGTGCACCGAGCGGAATTATGCTCGGGAGGGATCCATGGGGTGCTGAACTCAGGAACCTAGATTCCAACTTTCACAGCTTTGGACTTAATTCTCCCAACCAGAGAAGTCTGGAGCTAAAAACGAGTGTTGTCGTACCGATGTGCAAATCAACTTCGAAAAAAGGAGCAACAAAATGAGTAATCCAATGAAATCTATAAGCTTCGTGAGAGGAGTGTCTCAGTCCCTCTGTATCCTGTTATTGCCGTTGACCTCCGGTGCGCTCTCAGCGCAGGACCAAGAGCATCACGTTCGGAATATTGTCCTGGTTCACGGCGCCTGGGCGGATGGTTCCGGCTGGAAAGGCGTTTACGACATCCTTGTGAAGGATGGCTACAACGTCAGCATCGTCCAGGAGCCGGAAACCTCGTTTAAGGACGACGTGGCTGCCACGAAGCACGCCCTTGCTCTGCTGGATGGACCGTGCATTCTTGTTGCTCACAGCTATGGGGGAGCCGTAATTACGGAAGCAGGAACGGATCCGTCCGTCGCCGGATTGGTGTACATCGCGGCCCACATGCCCGATGCTGGAGAGAATGAGGCTGACGACGGAAAGCGCTTCCCGAGTGACCTCAGCAAGTCTGGCGCAATAAAGAAGACGCCAGACGGTTTCACTTACCTCGACGCCACGCAGTTTCATGAGTACTTCGCAGCCGATCTGTCTGCCGAGCGGGCTGCCTTCATGGCGCGGTCGCAGGTACTCAATTACGCTGACAATTTCAAAGCAGTCATCACCACCGCGGCATGGAGAAGCAAACCAAGCTGGATGTTGGTCGCGGGAGCAGACAGAACCATCAACCCCGACCTCGAACGCTGGTATGCCACGCGAGCAAATAGCCACAAGGTCGAAGTCCCGGGCGCCAGCCACTCGGTCTACATCTCCAGGCCGAAAGAGGTTGCAGCTGTCATCGAAGAAGCTACATCGCACGTCCACTAGAAAAGTTAGAAAAGCTTGCAATGGCAGGTACCGTGTCGCTTCACATGCGTCCGACTGCGGCGATGTACATGCATCTGAACCTGTCTTCGCGGGTGGGTAATAAGACCGAGGTTGTTATGAGTGTAGCGTTTTTGTTTCCCGGACAAAGGTCGCAAGTTCCAGGCATGCTGCACGCCCTGCCGGATCATTCGTCCCTCGCGCAGACACTCGATGAGGTGAGCGAAGCTCTGGGAGAAAATGTCCTGGAGCTCGACTCGCCGGAAGCTCTTCGCTCAACGCTTTCGGTCCAACTGGAGTTGCTGGCCTCCGGTGTCGCGGTGGCACGCGCTCTCATCGCAGAAGGTGTGGCTGGCGAGTTGTTATTTCACCCACGATTCCTCAGGATTCCCCGCCCTGCTACCATTCTTCGATGCGCCATCTGGTAGTTCTTTTCATCCATTA
>Ga0179592_10001122_pt1 | contig 10854 bp, 4 predicted proteins | sample CZODoug2_1_08_16_FD_148623 | JGI IMG/M metagenome (GOLD analysis project Ga0179592, IMG submission 148623) | Vadose zone soil fungal communities from Angelo Coast Range Reserve, California, USA - CZODoug2_1_08_16fungal (Illumina Assembly) | ecosystem: Environmental > Terrestrial > Soil > Vadose... | reverse complement strand
GTGTCCACGCCTTCCCGGCGATGATAATTTCGCGGTACTCGTCGGCACGGGCGTCGGCAAACTGGTTGCGGACATCGTCGATCTTTTTCAGCAGTTCACCGCGCTCGGCTTCCAATTTCTTCCATTCGATTTCGAGCGAACCCGCATCGGCACGCGACAATCTTTCCGCAATGGAGCCGACCGCGCTTTCCAATTGTTTGCGGCTGTCCAGGTCGCTTTCGAGAAGGCTGACGCACAGCGGACGCAGCTCAGGAACGATGTGATGGCGCACCATGCGCAGCGCTTTTGTCGTATGGCTGGTGACCAGGACGCTTTTCCCCTGGGCCAGTAAGTGGCCAATCAGATTGCCGATCGTGTGCGTCTTTCCCGTGCCTGGCGGGCCTTGAACCAGCACGCCGCCGTATTCCTCGAGTTGTTTGGCAATCCGGATCTGTTCGGGATTCGCGGGTTTGCTGAGAAGAACTCCGGCATCGGCTTCGCTGTAACGATTGGTGGAAGGATCCGTTTCTGCCGTATCAGGAAGAGGAGACTCCTCACCGACGATATTCAACAGAGACCAGGGCAAGTCTTCGCGCGTTCGCAGGTCCGCCAGGATGCCTTCGATGGCAGCGGCGAACCCCAAGGTGCGGCCGCGCAGGAATAGAATCGGATCGCGCCCGATCTGGGGATCATTGGCTTCGCCGGCAGGTGCACGGTCCTCGAGCAACTCGCCGCGCGGCGAGAGCTGAACCACCAGACGCTTGAGAAAGCCGGAGGTGGCGCCATTGATGAGCGGATGAAAGCCTTCCTGCTCCAACTCCTCGCGGCAACGGCCGATGGCGCGTCCGTCCACGTCGGTCATAGATTGGAAGAGGGCAGAGTAAAGTTCGACCGGGTGGTCGGCTTCCGTGAGAGTGAATTCGGGTACCGCGGCATTGAACTGAAGTTGCAAGCGCTGCAGCAGAATGGGATGGTAAATGCTGCCTTCGGAGCGTTGCCAACTGAGCAGGCCATCTCCGAGAACCAGTTCGACGCGCTCGGCTTCGCGGTCGATGCGGCCATACAGCGAATACAGGGTCTCGAAGATTTTCATCGCCGCGCGAGCGGGCTTTTCGTTTTTAGCCCATTCTTCGCGCGCCACTTTCCAACTCTGCAAAGCGGCCAGCCTTCCCGCCACATCGGCGAAGTTGGCCATGCGTGTTTCGCCCCCTTGATCCGATTCGTTCCGGGAAGCACTGACAAACGGCTCCTTTGACGGGTCGTCCCATCCGGCTTCCAGCCAGGTGGCAACGCTGCTGGGAGGTTCAGGTGGAGAACTGAGCGCCGGGCGCTGCACCTTCAGAAGGAATCCGCTGGAGCCGGTGTCTCCATTCGGAAACTCCGCGGGTTTGTTTTTCGCGGGACCGGATTTAGTGCCGCCGCGTTTGATGGAGGGATGGTCCGGAAGATCGTGCAACCAGAAGCTCCAGAGCTGTTCGCGAATCTGGCGCTTGGCCGGATTGCGATGCTGGTTGAGGGCTTCCAGGTAGCGGAAGACGCGGGTGAGCTTTTCACGCGCGACGCGGAGTTTCTCTGGAGTCATGACTCACTGCCTCTATTCACCACTGGTGTAGAGGCTGGGCATAGCTGGTGAGACGTTCAGGATACCAGCGTTTCGCAATAGGCTGTCAATAGAACCGGTGCGACTGGGAAAAAGTTGGCAAAGCAGGCCTTCTTCAAGGAGTGCATACCGGTCACCGGCCCCCAATGCCCCCAATGCTTTTCAATCCTGGCCAGGAAGAGTATAGAGTATACTGGCCTGCGTGAGGCCAGCAGGGGCGGCCCCACACCCACCCAGGGCCCACCGATTCGGCATTTCCTTCATCCCGCGAGGTTGAAGGTCGCTAGAAAAATAAAAAACGCCTCTCATAAAAACATGAACCTGAGGAACATAAACCTGGATCGGCGTCAAGAATACAGAAAGGTACCGGAGAAATTTGCATTTTTGCAATTGGAGGGGGATGACGGCGGAACCGTGCTGGACGTCTCTGAAGGTGGTTTGCGCTTTAAAACGTTTGCCCCCGTGCGCGAAAACGGACCAATTCATTTTTGGTTTTCGCTCAATCTTCGGGAACACATCGAGGCGTGGGGTGAAGTGGCCTGGATCAATGCGGCCAATAAGTGCGGAGGGCTTAGGTTTCTGCGCCTGTCGGAGGAAGGTCGCGCGCAGATTCGCGAGTGGATGTCCCAGCCGGCTTTGAAGGCAGCTCCTCACGAGGAATTTTTGAGCTGGGGAACGGCGAAGGAACTGCCCGCCAGCATGGGGGTGCCCGAGACAGACGCCACCGCCAGGTTCGTGTCAAAAGCGCGTCCCCGACAAGCGGCGAATGTGTCCGCCACGGGGGAAGCCGCAGATGCGAGCACCCTATCCCCTGTACCGCAGAAGTTGGAAGCCACCGAGCTTGTGCCACTCGTACGGCATCTCTCCCAAATGCGACGGCAGCTCATTGTCGGCTTATTACTGGGCACCTGCATTTCTGGGACTATTGCCGTAGCAGCGATCAAGTATTCGAATTATCGCTACCAAAACAGGGGCTTGGCAAAAGTGCCGGTAGAATTATCGGCACAAACAAGCGGGGGAGCGGCATTGCCCACGCCGCCGATCAATCCAACTACGGCGGGCAGTGCCTCCGCAGATATCTTCGGGAGTGGCAATCAGAAAAAGAGAGCAACAGGGGCCTACGCGCCAAGCATACTGGCGACGGAAACCGGCGGGCACCCTAGTCCTCGCGCCTGGGAGGCACCGGCGTCAATGCCAGCGGCGCAAGCACCTAGGCAGCCAAGTTTGGGCGGCAACACCAGCCGGCAAAAAACTTCCATGAGCGCTCCACAGTTGTGGGTTTTGGTGCAGGCCGGCAACAGCAATGCTGCGGCAGCGCTGGCTGAACTCTACATTAAGGGCGACGGCGTCCCTCAGAATTGCACCCAGGCGAGACTGCTATTGCTGGTGGCTTCTGAAAAGCGGAACGCGGTAGCCATCAAAAGATTGGCAGAGCTGGACAAGACCGGGTGTCCAGCCAATTGAGGCTTCATTTTCTGGTGTCTCTCGTTCAAATTGATACTGGCACATCAAGTTAGGCGTCGGCAGCGACCTGGGGTACGCGGGCGAGGCTAGACCGGGCGGCGGATGCCAAGCTTGCGCATGCGCGCTTGCAACGTAGTGCGCTTCATGCCCAGGAGGACGGCGGCGCCCCTCGGGCCGCCGATGCGCCACTGCGTTTGTTTCAAGGCGCGCAGGATGTGCTGGCGCTCGGCTTCCTGGAGAGTGAAGATCGAGGAAGTTGGGGAAGTCGAGGAGGTAAGGGGACTTGAGGAGGTCAAGGAATTTTCGCCGGAGACTGGCAGCGCCGCAGATTTGAGTTCGGAAAGAGGAACGCGGAGTTCCTTGCCAGGCGAGAGGAGAACGGTGCGTTCGATGAGGTTCTCGAGTTCGCGGACGTTGCCGGGCCAGGAGTAGCGGGCCAGAGCGTCCATGACGTCAGCGGGGATGTACTCGACATTTTTGTTGAGCTGACGGCTGAATCTCTGCACGAAGTAGCGAACCAGGAGGGGGAGATCTTCGGCGCGCTCGCGGAGCGCAGGGATCTGTATGGGGAAAACGTTCAGGCGGTAGTAGAGATCGCTGCGAAAGACGCGTTCGGCCACGCGTTTTGAAAGATCAGCGTTGGTGGCGGCGACGACGCGGACGTCCACACTCTGTGTGCGATTGCCGCCGAGCCGTTCGAATTCCTGCTCTTGAAGCACGCGCAGAAGTTTAGGCTGAAGTTCGAGGGGCAGGTCGCCGACTTCGTCGAGGAAAAGGGTACCGCGGTCGGCCAGTTCGAAGCGGCCGATTTTCTGACTGATGGCGCCGGTGAAGGCGCCGCGCTCGTGGCCGAACAGCTCGGATTCGAGAAGGCCACTGGGAATGGCGGCGCAATTCACTTTCACGAAAGTGCGAGCGCGGCGCGGACTGAGATTGTGGATGGCACGGGCGAATAGTTCTTTGCCGGTGCCGGTTTCACCGAGCAGAAGGACGGTCGTGCCGGCAGGGGCGGCCAGCTCCACCTGACCCAGGGCGCGCTTGAGGGCGGGACTCTCGCCGATGATGTCCTCAAAATTGAATTCACTGCGAATTTCTTCCTCGAGGTAAAGCTTTTCTTCGGCGAGCTTGTCCTTCAACGCATCGATTTCCTTGAAGGCCAACGCATTTTTAACGGCGATGGCAATCTGGGCGGCGACCTGCTGCAGGAGCTCCACATCTTGCGGAGAGAAGGCATCGCTTCGGCGGCTGGCGACGTTGAGCGTGCCAAAGGCTTGCCCGTGGGTGATGAGCGGAACGCAACAAATGGTTTCGACGCCTGCCGTGCGAAGGGCGCGGATGATTTCGTTCTGGTAGCGGTCAATCTCCGTGCCCCGCGCGAGGAATGGCTGACCGTCGGTGATCGCTTGACCGGAAGGAGAGCCGTCACGCGGGACGGTGATTTCCTGCTTGATGAGGCTTTGGTTGCCGGGAAAATCGAGCGCATGAATCTTGAGCAATCCCGTTTGGGAATCCAGCAGCGCGAGGCTGGTGTAGTCGTGGTGAATAACGCGCTCCAGCGTGTTGACGATGCCTCGGAAGAGTTCGGGTAGTTCGCGGCTGGTGATCAGGACATTGTTGAGTTCGAGAAGAACTTGGAGGCGGTCGCGCTCGCGTGCGAGTTGCGATTGATAAGCCTGGGAAGTCTCGAGATTAAGGGCATTATCAACGGCCACGGCCACCTGGCTGGCAACACGCTCCATAAACTGCAGCTCGGTGTCGGTGATCCGCTGCGGGACCAGACGGCCGAAACCCATGGCGCCGAGGCGGTGCTGGGCGGTCGTGAGCGGAAGGATCGCAAGTGAGCGCACGTTGTGCTCACGAAAGCGCCTCAGAAAATCGGGGAATCTCTCCTCCTCTTCGGTGTCGCTGACCACAAAGGCTTGCTGCGTTTGCCAGACCCAACCGGAGGGGTTGCCCTCGACGGGAGACTCACTGCCGGTGGGCTTTTCGCTGGGGATGCGCGTTTCAAGAACGTGGAGGCGCATGACGTTGCGGGAAGCGTCGTGAAGAACCAGGGTGAGGAAATCGAAGTCGACAACGGAGTGCAGGCGGCCGGCCAGGTCGTGGAACAGCGCCGGCAGATCACGCTGTTGGGCAATGGCCTCGCTGACCTCGAGCAAGGCTTCGAGCTGACGCCGGGAATGTTCTAGCGGGGAGGTGAGCGTCACTTCCGGCGGGGAGATGACGGGATCCGCCATAGAAGGCAGGATAACACCCGCGTCGGCGAAGGCCAACCTTGACATCCTTCTCTCCCTTTAGGGCCCTAAAGGGAGAGGATTCCTACGGAACCGGTGTTGGTCCGGTGCGTTCCTCCCGGAGCGCCAAAAAAAAAGAGGGCCTATAGCCATCCCCGGCCGGCACGCCGGGGCTCTACGGCTAGGACGGGTAAGCGGCGGGGTGGCGCGCGCCGGCGGCCATGAGGCGCTCGATGCTGTCGATGAATTGGATGCCGCCGCGGGCGCCGACGGCGGTGCAGTTCAGTGCGGCGGCGGCGCAGGCGAAATCGAGCTGCCGGGACAGCGGCCAGCCTTGCAGAAGTCCATAGATGAAGCCAGCGTGGAAAATGTCACCTGCGCCGGTGGTGTCGACCGGCTGCACGCGAAAGGCGCTGGCGTAGTGGAACTGCGTCCCGTCCCAGGCCAAGACGCCTTCTTCGCCCAGGGTTGCAGCGGTAAGTCGGCAGTCAAATCGTTCCCGGAGCGCGGGCAGGGACCTCCGCAAATCCGATTCTTCCATGAGCCGCCCGGGAATATCCCTGCTGGTGATGAGGTAGTCGATGCTCTTCAAGAGCGCCTCCACGCCGGGGTAGAGTTCATCCACGTCGGCGATGACCGGAATGCCGGCGGCGCGAGCCCAGCCGGCAGCGGCAGCCGCGGCGGCGGTATCGTGTCCATCCACATGAAGAGCCCGGGAATTGACGATCCATTCGCGGTGGAGTTCTTCCGGACGCAAAGTCAAGCGGTCGTCACGCTTCCAAAGAACGGTGCGTTCGCCGGAGTCATCGACAAGGATGAAGGCTTGCTGGCTGGGACACCCGGGAGCCACCAGGAGATGAGCCTCGACGCCGGATTGCGCAAATTCCGCTCGATGGAGCGATGCCGCGCTGTCGTCTCCGACCTTGCCCACGTAGCGGGTGCCCAAGCCCCACTGCTGGCAAGCAATCATGGCGGTAGCGACCTGGCCGCCGGGCAACACTTTCGCGGAACGAAATTCGACTTTGGACCCGCGCGCGGGATAGTGTGCGACGGGAATCAGCGTGTCGGTGGCGTTGAGCCCCACGCCGACAACATCAAGCTTGGTTGCGTGCGTCATGTTTGTCCCGGCCACTCTAAAGGAAGCGCGGAAGTTTTCAAAGGCAGTAGGCCCATCAATTGAAGCGCGTGGTGCGCCAGAGGGCCAGGCCGCAAATTACGAGAAACAAGACCAGAACCGCAGTCAAAAGCGCTGCTGGTCCCCAGGCGACAGACATCTGCGGGACGCGCGCCATGGTCGCAAAGATCACGAACACACTGGTAGCGGCGACCACCAACAGCCAGTCCAGGCCGCTGCGGGAAGGCTTAGCTTCACCGAGGACCTGGCGCCCGTCCATGCGGGCTTCGACGAAGTCTGCGGCAACCCCGTAGCGGTCGCTTTCCCGGATAGCCGCCTCTTTCCAGCGGGTCTGCTCCTGGCCGGTTGCCGAAGAAAACGCAATGGCGCCAACTCCTAGCATCATGAAGAGGGATCCCCCGATGACTTCCAAGTAGATGGAAGTACTCCGGCCGTGCAACTCCCCGAAAACAAGAATCCCCCACAACAAGCCCCAGAGTTGATTGGAATTGGAAAGCGGGATGCCGCGGCTGATGCCGATGTATTTGGCGGCGTACTGCTGGAAGACGTCGCCGATGACCCAGACGAAACCGCCGAGCATCAGCCAGAAAATGACGGCGCGGGCACTCTGCAATTCGTGCCACAGCGGAGCGAGGCCGAGGGAGCTGACGGAGAGGAGAGCCATCATACCCAATTCACCGAAGGAAAAGAAAGTCACGAAGGAAAGAGGATTCATGCCGGTCAGGTAGGCTTTGCGGTACGGGATGTACATGGTGCCCCAAAGAATTCCGGCGCCGAGGGCGGCCCAGACGCCGTGGAGAGAATGCGCGGCGGGGCCGCTTCCTGACGACGCGACGGCTAAGAGTGTTGCGCCTGCACACATGACCAGCGCGCCGCCCAAGACACCGGCGCGACGGCGCCATCCGGCCTGGCGCAGCTCATTGAAAAAAAGAAAACCCCAAAGGATGCCGAGGAGGCTGTTGGAGTTCCAAAGGGGAAAGGCGATGCTCAAGCCGATGTCGCGGATAGCGAAAATCGTCAGCGTGTTGGCCACGGCCCAAAGACAGCCCGCGAGCAGCGCCCAGATGATCAGGTGCGGCGCCCGGCGAACATCGGCGCGGACCGACGAAGTGCCCAGGATCAGTGCGGGCAGGCTCCAGCGTGCGAGAAAAACACCGATAACCATGATGAAGGAAATGACCATCGGAGAGATGCCCGTGGAAACGAGTTTGGTGGGCGCCTCCGCGGCGCCGAGCCAGGCTCCCGCAGCGAAGCCGCAAAGGATGCCCAGCAGCTGAAGCTTTCTCGCACGTGACGCGTCTTGGATTACAGCGTGGGAAGACGAGACTGGCGGCATTTTGCTCCCATCCAAGAATCAGCGAATAAATCGAAGAAGCAGCAATCCACCCATCAAGACAGCGACGGGCACCCAAAAATGAATATCACTGAAAACATTGGCCCACCAGCCGCGGGTGTTCGGGTTCGGTTCAGTTGCTTTCATATTCCAGCCCTTCTCGATCCCGGCATGAGGAGGCTCATCTCTTTTTCAGCTCGGCAGGCCAATTCATGACGAGCGTGATGGCCGCGCTGGGTTGCCCGGTTTCGTAGGGAATAGCAAATCGCTGACCGTCAGCGGAGACATCGAATCTCCCGAAGACCCCGTAGGGCCGCGTTCCAAAAAGTGGGTGAATGGGGCCAACTTCAATACTGGATGCGCTGGCCTTCACTTCGGCTGCCATCATTTTGTTGTCCGAGGAAAGATAGAAAATCTCCTTGGCGTCACCCCGCCAGCGTGGTCCGCAGCCCCCTCCGGGCGAGACTTGCCACTTCCCGCCCGAGCCGGAGAATGGTACGACATAGACCTTATACTCGCCTGATTCATTCGAGCAGTAGGCCACCCATTTGCTATCCGGTGAGAAACTGGCTTCGCGTTCTGCGAATTGAGATTGATGAAAAAGGTAGGGTTGGCGTTGGCCATCGAGCGGGAGCATCCAGATCGCCCAACCGCCCAGCGCCCCTTCGATGTAAGTGAGGAACTTGCCATCCGGGGACCAATCCGTCGGGAATCTGATGCGGTCCACCGCCTCCAAAAGGGCCTCTTCCGTGCCGGATCCGTCGGAAGCCTTGAGATAAAGACCATACTTTCCGTTGCGAAAGGAGGTGTAAACGATCCTGCGGCCGTCGGGCGACCACACCGGATAAAGGTTTCCCTGTGCCGAACCGGACCCAAACGTCAGCGCCGTTTTCACGCCGCGCAAGAGGTCGTAACTCCAGATGTCATAGCCGGAAGCATCCAGATAGTATGCGATTCTCTTTCCGTCCGGCGACACGCGCACGCCGGCAAACGCATCCGCTCCGGGAATCGCCCCCAGCTCTTTTCCGCCGCGGTCAAGCCACACCAGCTGGCGGTCCGCACCTCCCGCACCTTCCACATAGGTGAGCAGCCCATTCTCAGAGGCAGAGAACACGCCTTTGGCAACGCTCCGGCCCTCCTGAACGGGATCGGCAATCGGCAGGGCATCGCCCGTTAATTGCAGGCTCCGGGTGTCGAACGGCTGGGCCATGAGTGTATATTGCCGCATGAACAGGATATGTCCGGAGGCGTAGATGGCGTTGGCGTGGGAATGAAGCAGGAGCCTGTTTTCCTTCGAATCGAGCGAACCCAACACCACCGAGTTTGTAAGCGTTTCTCTGGGAGAAAAAACATTCCCCGTGAAATAGAGAAAGTGACGGCCGTCCGGGAGGAAGTAGGGCCACCGGTGGGTGGTTTCATTTTTCGAAGGGTCCAGGGTGGTCACGGGAACGAGCGGGCCGCCGGAGGCAGAAACGCGGAAAATGATGGTGTTGACCGCCGGGGTAAGAAGAATGTCCCCTTCCTGATTCCAGGTTCCGCCTCGCCCATCGGAAGCGTCGCAGATGGTAAACGGCGGGCCACCCGAAGATTCAATTTTCTTGAGCTTGCCTCCGGCAAAGAATCCGATGAACCGGCTGTCCGGCGACCAAAAGGGGTAGGTGGCGCCCTCTGTGCCGGCGAGGGGCTGGGCCTGCAAGGAATCCATGGGACGAACCCACAAAACGGATTTCCCATCCGGCGTTGAGGCCACATAGGCCAGCAGTCGACCATCGGGTGCGAGCGCAAATCCCGCCGCCGCACCGCTGAAAATAAAGCTCGAATTCGCCATCGGCTTGATGTAAGTGCGCGCGACGCGGGTATCGGTGGCAGGACGTCTCGCGTACAGAACTCCCAGAGTCACGGCGGCGGCGGTGGTAACGGCCAATGCGGCCATCATCATGCGCTCGAATTTTCTGCCACGCTCCCTCGCGGGTGCCGCCGTGCCCGATTGCCATCCTGTTTCCGCGATCCACTTCAGTTCGAGCCCCAGGTCGCGGGCGGTTTGCCAGCGCTCTTCGGGGTCCTTCGCCAGGCAGCGGCGGATGGCATGATCGAGTGCGGGCGGAGTCAGGGGTTTTACGGTGCTGATCGGCGCGGGCTCTTTCTCCAGGATGGCCGAAGCCACGCTCAATTGGCTCTGGCCTTGAAATGCGCGCTGCCCTGTCAGCATTTCGTAAAGCACTGTCCCCAGCGAAAAAATGTCGCTGCGGCCGTCCAGCTCTTTGCCTTCGATCTGCTCTGGCGACATGTATTGAAAGGTGCCGAGAATAGTGCCTTGCTGCGTCACCGGCGTCGTCTGCTGGGCCGCTGCTGTGAGGGTGGCGCCGGTCGTGAGCGGTACTGCAGGCTTTGCCAAGCCGAAGTCGAGGAGTTTCGCTCCGGTCGGAGGCAGCATGATATTGCCGGGTTTCAGGTCGCGATGCACGACGCCACTGCGATGCGCTTTGTCGAGTGCGTCGGCGATCTGGCCGCCGAATCTTAGGACTTGCTCGAGCGGGAGCGGACCTTTCTCCAGGCGCTTCGCCAGCGTCTCGCCTTCCACGCATTCCATGACCAGATAGTCGATGCCGTCCTGATGGCCGACGTCGTGGAGTACGCAGATGTGCGGATGATTCAGACTGGAGATGGCTTTGGCTTCGCGCTCGAAGCGTTGCTTGTGGGCGGCATCGGAAGAAAGCCGCGCAGGAAGAATTTTGATCGCCACCGTACGTTCCAGCCGGGTATCCCGCGCGCGATACACTTCGCCCATGCCGCCCGCGCCCAGCGGCCCGACAATCTCATAAGGACCAAGCTTGTTCCCGGCAGGTAGATTCACGATGGGCGGAAATTATAGCCTTAAAACCCATGCATTTCCGAGCCGTCAAGATTCCTGCCGTTCGCGATGGACTTGACGGTGACGGCGGCGGCATGTCCAGACGAGCCTTGACCTCCTCCCCGGACTAAAGTCCGGGGATTCCTACCGGTTCCACGCCTAAGCGATGGATACCTTCGGTGGGTTCCTGCCACGACGCACTTACCGCATGCGAAGGTTGCGCACAGGCTAGCGAGGCGAGTCCCGCCTCTCGGATAT
>Ga0179592_10001118_pt1 | contig 10863 bp, 7 predicted proteins | sample CZODoug2_1_08_16_FD_148623 | JGI IMG/M metagenome (GOLD analysis project Ga0179592, IMG submission 148623) | Vadose zone soil fungal communities from Angelo Coast Range Reserve, California, USA - CZODoug2_1_08_16fungal (Illumina Assembly) | ecosystem: Environmental > Terrestrial > Soil > Vadose... | reverse complement strand
CAAACCTCGATCCGTCGACACCGCGACGCCGACATCGAAATATTCGTGGTACACGATGTCGTTGCCGTCGACCGACGCATTCACGGATGGAAATTTCTTCAGCGCCTCGACGCAGGCCTTGGTGAAAAAGGACATGTACCCGAGCTTCGCGCCATGCTGCTTTTCGAATTGCTCCTTGTAGCGGCTCCGCAATTCGTTGACGGCCTTCAAGTCCACTTCGTTGAAGGACGTCAGCAAGGCTTGAGTGGACTGCGCCTGCACCAAGCGTTCGGCGATGCGCGCCCGAAGCCGGGTCATCGGCACACGTTGATCGGCCCGCGCCCCGCGTGCGGCCGGCGCGCCCGCCGGAATTTGTGCAGGGGCTCCCGCAGGCGGCTGCGTCTTGGCCGCCGGAGGAGGCGGCGCCTTGGCCACCTGCGGCGTCGCATCCTTGGCCGACAAGTAATTCACCACATCGGATTTCGAGACGCGTCCGTCGCGTCCGGAACCCGAGACCGCGTTCGGGTCCAGCTTGTTCTGCTCCACCACGCGCTTCGCGGCGGGACTCAACTTGGCGGCGGCCGTCGCGCCGGATACCGGCGGTCTCGCGCCCGAGGCTTCCTGCGCAGAAGTCGTGACGCCGCCCGGAGCGGCCATGATGGCGGGCGCGCTTGCGCCCGGCACGGCCGTCGCGCCTTCCTCGATGACCGCCAGCAATTGGCCGCTCGTGACCGTGGTGCCGTCGCTCAGCTTGATTTCCTTGAGTATGCCGGCCGCCGGCGCGGGTACCTCGAGCACCACCTTGTCGGTTTCGAGGTCGACCAGATTCTCGTCGCGGGCCACGGCATCGCCGGGCTTCTTATGCCAAGACACGAGCGTAGCGTCAGCCACCGATTCAGGTAGCTGTGGTACGCGCACTTCGATAGTCATTAAGCGGTCCTAGTGTGAGCCGACGGCAGGCGCATCGTTTGTCGGGAAGCCTCTTCCGGCGGCGTGCCCTGCAAGGCGGCGGTGACCAGATTCTTCTGTTGTTGTTCATGCAGTGCCGCGATGCCGGTGGCGGGCGCCGCAGCGCCGGCACGTCCGGCATACAGGAGTTCGTGCTTGGCGCTCAACGGGAGTTGCAGCCGATGCCGTATCTGGTACCAGCTGCCCTGATTCTGGGGCTCTTCCTGGCACCACACCACTTCGCGTGCATTCGAATACTTGCGGATGACGGCTTCGTATTCGTCGGATGGAAACGGATAAAGCTGCTCGAGGCGGACGACGGCGACGGTGTCGACCTTCGACTCGCGCCGGGATTTCAACAGGTCGAAATACACCTTGCCGGTGCACAAGACGATGCGCGTCACGGCCGACGGCTTGATGTCGTCGACGTCGTCGATGACATTGTGAAAGACGCCGGAGGCGAGCTCCTCGAGCCGCGACACCGACAAGGCGTGACGCAGCAGACTCTTCGGCGTCATGATGATGAGCGGCTTGCGCAACGCCCGCACCATCTGTCTGCGCAGTAGATGGAACATCTGCGCGGGCGTCGAGGGCACACAGACCTGTATGTTGTATTCGGCGCACAGCTGGAGAAAACGCTCGAGCCGTGCCGATGAATGCTCGGGACCCTGGCCCTCGTACCCATGCGGAAGGAACAGGGTCAGTCCCGAGAGGCGCCCCCACTTGGCCTCGCCGGAACTGATGAACTGGTCGATGATGACCTGTGCCCCATTGCAAAAATCGCCGAATTGGCCTTCCCAAATCGTCAGGCAATGCGGTTCGGTCGTGGAGAATCCGTATTCGAATCCCATGACCGCTTCTTCCGACAGTACCGAGTCCGTTACCGTGAACGTCGGTTGGCTGGTGGCAAGATGTTGCAGCGGGACGTATCTGCGCCCGGTGGCCTGGTCGTGCAGCACTGCATGCCGGTGGAAGAAAGTGCCGCGCCCGCTATCCTGGCCGGTGAGGCGTACCGGATACCCTTCCTGGAGGAGGCTCGCATACGCAAGATTCTCGGCGCAACCCCAATCGAGAGCGAGATCGCCCGCCACCATGCGCTCGCGAGCCTGCATGATGGCGAGCACGCGCGGATGGAGTTTCCAGTCCGTCGGGAAGGTGGTGATCGCCTTGCCGAGCGCCTTCAGTCGGCCCATGTCGACCGCGGTCTTGACGGGCTCGGACCAATCCGCGCCCAGGTACTCGCTCCAATCGACGGTGTACTTGTTGCCGATCAACCCTAGCGCAGCACGCGCCTGAGGCTTGCCGGCGTCCAAGCCGTTGCGATATTGGTCCAGCATTGCCGACGCATCGGCGGCGGTCAGGACGCCCTCCGCCACCAGCTTGTCCGCGTAGATCTGCCGCGCGGTCGGCTTCTTGCGAATCACCTGGTACATCAAAGGCTGGGTCGCCGCCGGCTCGTCCGCCTCGTTATGACCATGGCGCCGGTAGCACACCAGATCGATGACGATGTCCTTATGAAATTTCATCCGATACTCGAGCGCCAAACGCGTGACGAAGCACACGGCCTCGGGATCGTCCGCATTGACATGGAGAATCGGCGCTTCCACCATCTTGGCGACATCGGAGCAGTACAGCGTCGAGCGCGCATCATGCGGATCGCTGGTGGTGAATCCCACCTGATTGTTCACGATGACGTGCACGGACCCGCCGGTGTAGAAACCGCGCGCCTGCGAAAGCTGCAGCGTCTCCATGATGACGCCCTGCCCGGCGAAAGCGGCATCGCCGTGGATCTGCACCGGCAGGACTTTGTCGCCTTTCGCATCGCTGCGGCGCTCCTGCCGAGCCCGCGCCGATCCTTCGACGACTGCATTGACGATCTCGAGATGCGACGGGTTGAACGCCAAGGCCACGTGGACGTTGCCCGAGGTCGTCTTGAGGTCCGATGAGAATCCCTTGTGGTACTTCACGTCCCCCGAACCGCGCAGTTTCGCGAGATCGTAGTGGCCTTCGAATTCTTGGAACAAGTCCTTGGGCGACTTTCCGAGCAGGTTCACCAACACGTTCAATCGGCCGCGATGCGCCATGCCGATAATCGTTTCCTCGACCCCGGCGTTGCCGCCGTACTGCACCAGGTCATCGAGCAGCGCAATGAGGCTGTCGCCCCCCTCCAGCGAGAAACGCTTCTGACCGACGTATTTGGTGTGAAGATAGCGCTCGAGACCCTCCGCGGCCGTCAGCTGCCACAGAATATTTCTCTTCTCATCGACCGTGAACCGCCGCTGCATCCGCTGCGATTGAAAGTTGTCCTGCAGCCAGATGCGCTCTTCGCTATCGGACACGTGCGCGAACTCGGCGCCGATGGTGTCGCAATAAATGAACTTCAGGGTGCTGAGAATGTCCTTCAGCTTGCTGCGGCCGGAGATCGCGGCATTGCGGCTGTTGGTGAAGAATTCGGTTTCCAGATCCGCATCGGACAGTCCGAAATACTCGAGATTGAGCACGTATGGCTGGGCGCGCTGCTGAAGGCCCAGCGGGTCCAGGTTGGCGATCAAATGTCCGCGGTTGGCGTATACCTGGATCAAGCGCGACACCGCACCCTGCTTGGCGCTCGCCACGTCGCCGGCCGCGGCTGGGTCGTACGTTGCGGGTGGCGCAACGGGCGGTCGTTCCCGGCGCATCAACAAGCGGTCGCGGACCTCTCCATGAGCTATCTCGCGGGTCGAGGTGCCCGCAAGCTCGCCGAAATATTTTGCCCAAGCCGGATCAACCGACGCCGGATCCTGCAAAAACTTTTCGTAGAGATCTTCGATGAACCCGGCGTTCCCGCCGGACAGAGCCGTAGCGGCCAGCTGGTCTGCAAGTGATTGGCTCATGACTGATGCGACTGCAAAAACCTCAATTAAGTCAAGGTGATGGGGGGAGATGCGCTGATTCTGCGTTAGCCCCTAGTTTAGACCAATGTGACGTAATATGGAACGTGATGCAGTTCTACAAATTCAATACGTCCGAGGGGTCGATGAGCTTGCGCAGCATCCAGAATTCGTAGGTCAAAAGGGCCGAATAGGCGATCAGAACGGCATACATCACCACGTCGACTCGGACCATGCGCATGAATCGATAGCGTGCAAGCATCACCATGACCATCACACCCAATCCCGTCAGCGTCATCTTGACGATGGCGAACACGGCAGCGCTCCGGTAAACCACGGCCGCCATGATGGGATTGACCTCGTCGGCTCCCACGGACAAGAGCCGTACGGTCATTAATGCGTCCGCCGCGCTCAATAACAAGATGCCGATGGCTACCGCCAACAGATGGGCGTCGTGCCAATCGAGCGAGTGGTAGCGATTCTCCAAGAGCCGTCGGGATGGCCGGCGGCGCCTAGGATTGAAGCTGCCGTAAATGACGGACCACCAGAGGCGGTGGCGCCGATCCAGCCGCTCGCGGCGCTCGTCGCCCGCGAACGGAACCGTCGCGGCGCTTCCCTGCGTCTGCGCAGCCGCACCAGGATTCGGCGGTTCTGGACAGTTGGCGGGCTGCATCGCGACACTATCCCGAAGCCCAAGGGGCGTCGGCAAGCACGATGCGTCATAATGTGTGCCTGCGAGGCACTATATTTTCGTCTTGAGCTATTTCAGCAGCCGCCGCCCCTTCCATACCGCATGTCCAAAACCCCGTCGTTTTCATCCGCTTTGAGCGCCGCACCCGAACCTGAGGCCGCAGGCTTCTGGCCCACCGGATTGAAGAGGTTGGACGCCGCGCTGCGGGCCGACGTCGACGCCGAGGTCATTCCGGGAGCGGTGGCGCTCGTGATGCGGGCTGGGAGGCTGGCGTTCTTCGAGTCATTCGGGTACGCCGATCGCAATTCACATAGGCCGATGCGGCTCGACTCGGTGTTTCGGATTGCCTCGATGACCAAGCCGATCACGGTCGTTGCGGCGCTGATGTTGTTGGAACAAGGAAAATTGCTGCTCACGGACCCGGTGTCGCGCTATCTGCCGGAATTGCGCGATGTGAAGGTCGGCCTCGAGGAAGCCGACTCGTCGACCGGCCACCGGCGTTTGACCCTGGAATCCGTGCACCGGCCCATGACGGTGCAGGATCTCATGCGCCATACCGCCGGTTTCACCTATGGACAGTTCGGCAATTCCCTCGTGCAACGGGCTTATCGCGCCGCGCATCTCATGGACAACCAGCAAACCAATGCGGAAATGGTCGGCAAATTGGCGCAATTGCCCCTGTCCTATCAGCCGGGCACGACGTTCGAGTACGGAATGTCGACGGATGTGTTGGGCCGGGTCGTCGAAGTTGTCTCGGGCCTGGAACTGGATCGCTTCTTCGCCCTGCACATCACGCAACCCCTTGGCATGCCCGCTACCGCGTTTGGAATTGATGCGGACTCGTTTCACACCTTGGCGGAACCGCAGCACGAATCCGCGCCCGGAGTCGTTCCCGCAGTCGTCCCCTATGACCCGGCACGGCCCGCCAAATGGTTTTCGGGGGGCGGCGGATTGCTGTCGACGGCCGCGGACTACGCGCGGTTCGCAGGGCTCCTGCTCCATGGCGGCGAACTTGACGGCGTTCGCCTGCTTTCGCGTAAGACCGTGCAATTGATGATCCGCAACCATCTGCCCGCCAATCTGAACTTCGGCACGAACACGGCCGAGCTCGGCATTTCAGCGCCGCTGCCGCAATTGGGCCAGGGGTACGGCTTGGGTTTGGGAGTGCGACTGCAGGAAGCCTTGAGCGGCGTGCCGGGATCGGTGGGAGATTACTACTGGGGCGGTGCACTGGGCCCTTACTTCTGGGCTGATCCCGCGGAAGACTTGATCGTCATTTTCATGCTGCAAGAACTCAACGTGCAGCGCCGGGTACGCTATCGCTCGCTGCTGCGCGCACTCGTCTATCAAGCGCTGCAGTAGCGCCGCGCGCCCCCGTGCGCCGCGCCGGGACTCCTAGCCGGCGCTCACCAGTTTGGCGACGAAATCGCCGACCGGCAGCAGCGCCAGCGCGGCTTGATCGGCGAACATCTTCTTGATGGATTCGGTTTGTTTGACGCCGAAATGCGCGGCAACGCTGGCCTCGAACTTTTTCACCAGCACCGGCATGCCTTCGACACGCCGTTTTCGATGACCGATGGGATAGTCCACCTGCACGCGCGGACTCGACGTCCCGTCCTTGAAAAAAACCTGTACCGCATTGCCGATGTAGCGTTTGTCGGCTGCGTAGTACTCTTGGGTGAACGTCGTGTTTTCCCTCACCTGCATCTTGGCGCGCAGCGCATCCACACGGGGATCGTTGGCGACCCGGTCCTCGTAATCGGAGGCCGTCAGCCGGCCGAACAACAGCGGAACCGCAACCATGTATTGAATGCAGTGGTCGCGATCGGCCGGGTTGGCGAGCGGTCCCGTCTTGTCGATGATTCGCACCCCGGGTTCCTGCGTTTCGATGGTCACCCGCTCGATCTGGTCGAGCTTGGCATTGATTTGCGGATGCAGCGTCATCGCCGCCTCCACCGCCGTTTGCGCATGGAATTCCGCGGGATAGGAAATCTTGAACAGCACATTTTCCATCACATAGCTGCCGAAGGGCTGGGGAAGCTTCAGAGCGGTGCCTTTGAACAGCACGTCCTGGAAGCCCCAGGTTTTCGCGGAAAGAGCCGATGGATAGCCCATCTCGTCCTTCAGGGCGAACAACGCGTGCCGCACCGCGCGGCTAGTGGCATCCCCGGCCGCCCAACTCTTGCGCGAACCGGTGTTGGGAGCATGCCGGTAAGTCCTGAGTGCACCGCCGTCGATCCAGGCATTCGATACCGCATTGATGATTTGCTCGCGGGTGCCGCCCAACATCGCGGTAACCACCGCCGTCGAGGCGACGCGCACCAGCAGCACGTGATCGAGACCGACACGATTGAAACTATTCTCCAAGGCCAGCACGCCCTGAATTTCGTGCGCCTTGATCATTCCCGTGAGCACATCCCGCACCTTCAGCGGCTTGCCGCTTCGAGACAGGTAGTCGGCAACCGCCAGGATGCCGCCCAGGTTATCGGATGGATGGCCCCATTCCGCGGCCAGCCACGTATCGTTGAAGTCCAACCAGCGAATCATCGCGCCGATATTGAAGGCAGCGTTGATGGGGTCCAGTTCGTAGGACGTTCCCGGAACCCGGGCTCCCCCGGTCAGTGTGGCACCAGGCACCACGGGCCCCATGAGCTTGGTACAGGCGGGGTACTTCAATGCCTGAAAACCGCAGGCCAACGTGTCCATCAGGCAGTAGCTCGCGGTCTCATACGCCAGGGGGCTCGAAATTTCGTAGCGGAGCGAATAGTCGGCGATGGCGGTCAGGACGTGGTCGGGCGCGGGCCGTTCGGCCGATTTGATATCGTGTGACATGGAGACGCTGGAATTCCTTTGTCGTTACGGCCGGTCGGCCAGGGGCACGAACTTCACATTGTCGGGGCCGATGTAGTTGGCGCTTGGCCGGATGATCTTGCCGTCGACGCGCTGTTCGATGATGTGCGCCGCCCAACCGGACGTGCGGCTGATGACGAACAGCGGCGTGAACATCGCTGTGGGCACCCCCATGAGGTGATACGAGACCGCCGAAAACCAGTCAAGATTCGGAAACATGTTCTTGACCTCCTGCATCACGGACTCGATGCGCTCGGCCACCGCGAATCCGCGCATGTCGTTGGCCTCGCGGGCAAGAGTGCGGGACACCTCCTTGATCACCTGATTGCGCGGGTCGGATATGGTGTAGACGGGGTGACCGAAGCCGATGATGACCTCTTTGCCGGCGACCCGCCGCCTGATATCCGCCTCGGCGGCATCCGGCGTTGCATAACGGGCTTGGATCTCGAAGGCCACTTCGTTGGCGCCGCCGTGTTTGGGTCCCCGCAGGGCGCCGATGGCGCCCGCGATACAGGAATACAGATCCGACCCGGTGCCGGCAATCACCCGCGCCGTGAACGTGGACGCGTTGAACTCGTGTTCGGCATACAGATTCAGCGACGTGTGCATGGCGCGCACCCATGACGCAGGGGGCTCGCGGCCGTGCAACAGGTGCAGGAAATGCGCGCCGATCGAGTCGTCGTCGGTCCGCACGTCGATGCGGCGTTTCGTGGTGGCGTAATGATGCCAGTAGCACAGCATGGAGCCCAGCGACGCGAGCAGCCGATCCGCGATATTGCGGGCATCGGCGATGGGATGCTCGGCGGCTTCCGGGATCAGACATCCGAGGGCCGATACCCCGGTCCGCAGCACATCCATGGGATGACTGCTCGCCGGCAGCTGTTCCAACACGTTAAGCACGGCGGGCGGCGGCACGCGCAGCGATTTGAGCTTCGTCTTGTACGCGGTCAGTTCGGACCGGTTCGGTAATTTCTCGTGCACCAACAAATAGGCGATCTCCTCGAACTCGCATTGAGTGGCGATATCGAGGATGTCGTAACCCCGGTAGTGCAGATCGTTGCCGGTCTTGCCCACCGTGCAGAGAGCTGTATTGCCGGCGGTTACTCCGGATAAGGCCACCGACTTCTTGGGTTTGAAAGCGACCGCTTGAGAATCCGTCATGTTCCTTTCCCCTCGGCGAACAACGCATCCAATTTCGCTTCGTAGGCGTGATAGTCGAGATACTTGTACAAATCCGCCCGCGTCTGCATGCGGTCGAGCACGTTTTTCTGAGTGCCGTCGCGGCGGATGGCCTCATAGGTGGCGAGCGCAGCGGCGTTCATGGCCCGGTAGGCCGAGCAGCAGTGCAACACAATGTCGACGCCCACCGTCGCCAGCTCGTCGCGCGTGTACAAGGGCGTGTGCCCGAATTCCGTGATATTGGCGAGGATGGGCACCTTGACGGCGTCCTTGAAGCGCCGGTACATCTCCAACTCCGTCATCGCTTCGGGGAAGATCATGTCGGCACCGGCCTCGACGCACGCGACGGCGCGCTCGATCGCCTTGTCGATCCCCTCCACCGCCAACGCATCGGTCCGCGCCATGATGACGAATCCCGCATCCGTGCGCGCGTCCACCGCGGCCTTGATCCGATCGACCATTTCCTCTTGCGGCACGACCTCCTTACCCGGACGGTGGCCGCAGCGCTTGGCCTGCACCTGGTCCTCGATGTGCAACCCGGCGGCGCCGAACTTGATGAATGACTTGACGGTGCGCGCGATGTTGAAGGCGCCGCCCCAGCCCGTATCCGCGTCGACCAACAGCGGCAGCTCGCAGGCATCGGTGATGCGCCGCACGTCGATCAACACATCGTCCATGCTGCTGATCCCTAAATCCGGAACACCCAGGGAGTTGGCCGCGACGCCCCCGCCGGACAGGTACAAGGCCTTGAACCCGCACGCGGCCGCCATGCGCGCGGCGTAGGCATTGATGGCCCCGACCACCTGCAACGGACGCTCTTGCGCGACCGCCGCGCGCAGGCGCGTTCCGGCCGACTTAAGGGTAGTTGCGTTCATGAGCCGCCCCCGACAAAACTCGACGTCGTCCGTGGATTCATTGGACTCCAAACTATAGTGGCAGCGCGGCAGCGCCCGGATGACAAAATCAATCAATTTGCCTGAGCGGAATTGCAACACCGACGACCGCACTTCACCGCCACCTGCCACCTGCCCGCTGGGCGCAACGCGGCTCACGCGGAGTACTCAGACAGGCTCCTAGGTTCGGCCCACGGCTGCATCGCGCCGAAACTCCCCCGGCGATGCCCCGGTCCACTTCCTGAATGCGCGATGGAAGGCGCTGCGTTCCGAGAATCCCAATTCCAGCGCGATGTCCATGACGCTCCGTTCCGAATGGCTCAAATAACTGATGGCAAGGTCGCGCCGAAGTTGATCCTTGATGCCCCGGTAGGAGGACCCCTCCTCGTGCAATCTGCGCCGCATCGTGGCGGAAGTCATGTTGAGTTCGCCCGCGAGGCGATCGAAATCCGGGACGTCGCCCGGCAGCAGCTGCCGCAGGCGGCGGCGGATTCGCGCGCTCAAGCTGCTGCCGTTTTTGTACTTCACCAGAATGCTCTCCGGCGCAGTACGCAGGAACTCCTTCACCGAGCGCTCGTCCTGGACGATCGGCAGATTCAGGTATTCCGAGTCGAACGTGATGGCGGTGTACGGCTTGCCATAGCTCAAATCGGTGCAGTACATCAGCCGGTATTCGGCACTATGGGCGGGCTCGGGGTAGCCGAATTGCGCCCGTCGAATCGGGATTCGGCGTCCGGCCAACCAGCAGGCGACACCGTGCAGCAGCATGAGCAACACCTCGTGCCCAAAGACTCTGGGCGGCGTGCCCGTGGCGCGCTCCCGCAAGATGATGACCGCCTCGCTTCCCTCGCGCGTCATCGAGCCCGATATGTCGTCGAGGATCAACCCGTAAAAGCGCAGGCTTCGTTCCAAAGCCTGCCCGAGGGTTTTGCACCCCAGCACCGAGTGCACGAGCATGGCGAAACTGCCGGCTTTCATGCGGCGGGAGTCCTGCCCGAAGAACTCATCGTCCAAGGTAAGGGCAACCAGGCGCCACAATTCCCCGTAGTGCTTGGCGGATACCCGCGCTTGCGGAACCATCAGCAGACCGGGCGACAAGCCCACTTTGTTCAGCAGGGCATCCGTGTCCATGTGGCGGGCACGGACGCTTTCGAGCGCGGCCGCCACGAAGCAGATTGCGACCGTGCCGGGTTCGGGCCGGCCGACCGGGAGGACCTCCCCGGCGCTTAAGGAGGGCGGCGACTGTTGCATTTTCGCTCACGCATTTTGAGTGGTTTGGGCACCAAAGTGATGCGCCCACGCTCTATAGTTTACGCGATACGGCGTTCCTGCGGGGCGAGGCGGCTTTAACACGATGACGGCGGACTTCTACAGCGACGAACAGCGCATGATTCGGGATACGGCGCGGGAGTTCGCGAAAGCCGAGCTGGCGCCGCGCGCGGCCGCCTTCGAC
>Ga0179592_10001116_pt1 | contig 10876 bp, 9 predicted proteins | sample CZODoug2_1_08_16_FD_148623 | JGI IMG/M metagenome (GOLD analysis project Ga0179592, IMG submission 148623) | Vadose zone soil fungal communities from Angelo Coast Range Reserve, California, USA - CZODoug2_1_08_16fungal (Illumina Assembly) | ecosystem: Environmental > Terrestrial > Soil > Vadose... | reverse complement strand
TGCTTTGGGGAAGCTCTTCAGAAGATGCAGAGGGAACGGAAGAACGAAGCTCCCGGCGATAGATTCGATAGCCGGTGATGGTTGGCACGGGCTCCCCGGCGGCGGCGCGGACCGGGACCGGCCAGGTCAACTCGACCGCGGACTCGGTTACGCGGGCCTCCACGGAAGCGATGGGAGCCGGAACGGGAAACACGCGCAGCGAGACGACGTTCGAATCCGCGGAAGCGCGTTTCTGCGAAGCGCGCGTTCGAACGAGGTACGCGACCGCGACCCCGGGATGCGATTTGGTTTCCTCGGGCGCGATGGGATCGGTGAAGCGCACTTGGCCATCGGCGCGGTAACCTTCCACGAGAACCGCGGGAATGGTGTAAACAACCCGGAATGACTTCGCGTCGGCCGAGCCGTCCGATCTGACGGTACCGCGAAGGATTTCTACCGCAGGCGGCGCTAGCAGTTTTTCTCCGGAGATGGAGTTTGATGGGAGGGTGAAGGAAAGTTGCACACCGTCCCCGGCCTGGTGGGCCGTGAGGTCCTTGATCGCGGCGGGAACCGGCAGCGAAGGCGGAATGGGGTCGCCGGGAGCGCCACAGCCGGCCGTTAGCAGGAGAATGGAAAAGGGAAAATGGAAAATGGCAAAGATTTGCGCGGGGCGTCTTGTGATGTGAAGTGCCGTCCCTTTTCTATTTTCCATTTTCCAATTTCAGGAACTACAGGATGTAGCGGCTTAGATCCTGGTTCTTGACGATGTCCGCGAGCTGCTTGGTGACGTAGGCGGCGTCAACCTTCACGTTTTTCTTCTTGAGATCGGGCGCTTCGAATGAAATTTCGTCGAGAACTTTTTCGAGGATGGTGTGCAGGCGGCGGGCGCCGATGTTTTCGGTCTGCTCATTGACGCTGGTGGCGAAGCGGGCAACGGCGGCGACGGCATCTTCGGTGATGTTGAGCTTGACGCCTTCGGTTTCCAGCAGCGCCACGTACTGCTTGATCAGCGCATTCTTCGGCTCGGTCAGAATGCGAATAAAATCTTCTTCCTTCAGCGATTGCAGCTCGACGCGAATGGGCAGGCGGCCCTGGAGCTCGGGGATCAGGTCGGACGGCTTGGTAACGTGAAACGCGCCCGCAGCGATGAAAAGGATATGATCGGTGCGGATCATGCCGTAGCGCGTGTTGACGGTGGTGCCCTCGATAATGGGCAAAATGTCGCGCTGCACGCCTTCGCGCGAAACATCAGGCCCGTGGCCGGATTCGCGGCCGGCGACCTTATCGATTTCATCGATGAAGATGATGCCCATCTGTTCGGCGCGCTCCACGGCCACGCGCGTGACCTGGTCCATGTCCAGCAGCTTGTTTTCTTCTTCCTGGATCAAGTATTCGAAGGCGTCGGCGACGCTCATTTTGCGTTTTTTCTTCTGCTGGCCGAACATCCCGGAGAGCATGTCCTTGATATTGACGTCCATCTCTTCGACACCCTGGTTGGAGATGATTTCGAACGAGGGTATGGTGCGCTCGCGGACTTCGAGGTCCACCATGCGCTGGTCGAGCTTGCCTTCGCGCAGTTGGAGGCGCAGCTTTTCCCGCGTGCGCTGCGTCTGTTCCCGCTGCGCGGCAATCTCGGTGTCCGGAGTGCCGGGCGCCGGAGGAGGCGCCGGCGGAAGCAGCAGATCGAGCACGCGTTCTTCCGCGGCCTGCTCGGCGCGGTCGGCGACTTCGTCGAGTTTTTCCTCGCGGATCATGTCGATGGAAGTCTCGACGAGATCGCGCACCATCGATTCCACATCGCGGCCGACGTAGCCGACTTCGGTGTATTTTGAAGCTTCGACCTTGACGAACGGGCAGCCCGCGAGGCGCGCCAGGCGGCGCGCGATTTCCGTTTTTCCGACGCCGGTGGGGCCAATCATCAGAATGTTTTTGGGCAGAACGTCTTCGGCGATTTCCGGCGGAAGCTTCTGGCGGCGGACACGGTTGCGCAAGGCCACGGCCACGGCGCGCTTGGCGGCCGTCTGCCCGACGATGTACTTGTCTAGCTCCGCGACGATTTCGCGCGGCGTCATGTCATCGAGGGCGGGGAGAAGTTCCTGCCCCTCGACGGGCTCGGCGCCGTTTCCTCCCGGTGCGTAAATCACTTCTTTTTCAGACTTAGTGGTCATGAGTTGCTCGGTTCCTTTGATGCGTGAAAACAGCTTGTCGCGTTCTCATGCCTGACCCCTAGAGCTCTTCGACTGTAAAGTTGGCGTTGGTGAAAATGCAAATTTCGCTGGCGATGCGCATGGCCTCCATGGCCAGATCCTTGGCATTGAGTTTCGAATGCTTCACAAGCGCGCGAGCGGCAGAAAGCGCGAAAGTTCCGCCGGAACCGATGGCCACCAGACCATCGTCCGGCTCGATGACGTCGCCATTGCCGGAAAGAATGAAAGTGCCCTTGGTGTCGGCAACGATAAGCAGGGCTTCCAAATGGCGGAGAGCGCGGTCCTTGCGCCACTCCTTGGCCAGCTCGACCGAGGCCTTCTGGAGATTGCCGGAAAACTCCTGTAGCTTGCCTTCGAAACGTTCAAAAAGTGTAATCGCATCGGCCGTGGAGCCGGCGAAGCCGGCAACCACCTTGTCGTTGTAAAGGCGGCGCGTCTTGCGCGCAGTGTGCTTCATGACGTGATCGCCCATAGTCACCTGGCCATCGGCGATGAGCACGACCTTGTTGTCCTTGCGCACGCACAGAACCGTAGTGCCGTGCATCGGTGAGCTTTCCTGGCGATTACGCATCCGCCCATTATAGCCCCCGAAGAGTCCGCGCGCCAAAATAGGAGGACAGTTGCAATATCCTCTGGCGGAACACCAAGAGAGCCGGCGGCCGCGAGGCAGAAAATTGACCGAGGAATGTTACTCAGCCTGGATTTTCTCACTGCGAAATTTCGCGGAAGGAGAGAATCTTGTAGCTGCTGGTAGGCTTCGCTTTCTGGACCCAACAGGAGCTGTATCGAATGCCGTTGCCTTGCATACTGTTGGCGAATATCACCGACGCCCCTACTCCCGAGGAATCTGCGAGATCCGGGCCTGTCAACACTAGATTGTTAGAGTCTCGTGTCTTGGCGACAAGCATCGCGCCATTGATTTGTTTGTACTGCGAGTGGCTTCCCGCGACTATACCTTGCCCAATCACCAGAATGATTCCATTCCAACTCGTATCCGGGTCGTAGGTAAACGTACCTGTAACCAGGAGCAGCCCGTATCCATCCTGGCTCCAGTTACTGATGTCTAGATTACCATTGACAATTACAGTCAGCAGATTGGTGGAAGTCATTCCCAATGGCGTCAAGTCAGATCCGGTGGCGGTACCGAGATAGGGAGGAGTGCCTGAAGGCGTGGGCGTGATCACAACATCGGCATTCTGGATGATGGTTTGCACGACGGTGTCGAGACCACTCGGCGAGCGCATGGCGGAAGGGAAACTGCTATAAACGACCTCTATATCTGGTGAGTTAGGCGGGGATCCGCCCTGGTAATTGGTGCTTCTGAGACCGTTCGGAATCCCGGCTGTGACAACAGCAGTATCAGTGCTGTTGAACACCCCGATAGCAACAACGTTGTTAGTCCCAGTAAGGTTCCCGTTACAATCCTGGTCTAGCCCTTGAACTCTGAACTGATTGTTCGTCGAGGACGGCGAAGAATAAGCAACCGTCGAGGAGCCGCCCGTGATCTTGCCCGCGAGCGTCAACGCCGCGGGAAGCGGAGGAAAGGCGACCGAAATGGGAGCAGCAAGATACTGGAGGAGTTTCTGGCTGCCGTTGGGGAGGACCGCGAGGGCAGTGATCTCCAGCACCTGGGAGCCGGAGTTGGAGACGTTCAACTGTGCGCCGTCGTAAAAAATTGGCTTGGTCGGGTCCAGAGCGTGGCCATCATACGGAGCAACCGGACGGCCCAGCGAAGGTTCGGATACGGCGTTGATGCGCACCCATTTATAGAGCGGGCCCGGAAAGGAAAGGCCATTCAGCGGGCTACTGTTCCAAATCGAGGCGGTCGTGTTTCTCTGCCCTGCGGCAACCACCGCGGTAAGCGCCCCACCACCGAACTCAATGTCGTATTCCGTGTCCGGATAAGTGGTGAGAACGTTTCCGTCCGCGGGACCGGGATTGAGAACATAGCTCGCATAACCTATGTCGAAGGTAGTTCCAGGTGGGGGCAGCATATTCGGCGCCTTGTTCTTGAATGAGTTGGGATCCTTCGCAAAAAGGCGCCCGCGCGCTTCTTCCAGGCCGGCGAGAGATGCGTAATAGACTCCCGTCGCGGAGCGGTAGTTGCCGGCCAGTGAGGATTCCGTCCCGGAAGCAACGATCAAAGCAATCGCCACCACGCTGATCAGCAGCAAAATGAAAATGGAGATAAGCAAGGCGATCCCCGCTTCCGGCCGGCGAATTCGAATTTTTCTTTGTGCGCTCACGGAAACCCGTTGGACCTCACTGATTAGGATTGATACGGCGGCCGCGTCCGCTTAACTGCACGATGCGTGGCACGCCGGTGGTGGCATCCGGCGTCGGCGCCGATACGATCAGCGTAACTACGACGTCACGAATGTTCGCCGGTGAATTGTACCCTGAGAAAGGACACGCCACAGGAGCGGCTCCCGTATCACAATTATAGGAAAAGATGGGCACAGGCGCACCTAACGGAAACATGCTGGGATAAATCGTCTGATACTGTGTGATCTGCGCGGCGGAAGAATTGTTTATGACATTTTGGACGAAGGGTACAAGTTGTGTCGACGTGGCCGCGTCGGGATCACCACCAGATACCTTCGGCGCCGTTCCGCGGTAGAGCGTTGTGCCCAGCAACTGGTAGCGAATCCAAGAAACGTTGGGGCTCGTCAGCGGAGTGGGATTCGTCTCGACGATGAGATCGAAATCTCCCGGACTGGTGTTATTCGCTGTGGCCGTCGTGCAACTCCCGCCGCCACCGGTGGCGATCTGACAGGGGGTGTTGGGATAGCCGGCGCCTAGGCTCCAGGCAAAAGGTGAGCTGGCGGATTGTTCGGGAGCACCGCTCACGAAGTAAGTCGGCGGCGGATAGCCGGAATCGTTGACATCGCGCACGATCTGATCCAGGGCAAGCCGCGCTTCCTGAAAGGAAGTCAAAACCTGCGATTCGGTCTGGTAGCGCTGCTGAGAAGAGCCTAGCAGCGTGAAGGCTGCGCCGGTGACGAGAAGAAAAATTCCCAGAGCCACCAGCAACTCGATGAGCGAAAAGCCGGCCTGGCGTACTCCGCCGGAGATCCGCCTCATCTTTGCACCATGGTATCGAGATTGACAGGCTGAAAGTAGCCACTGCCGCCCACCTGCCGGATGCCAACAATAAAGCGTTTGGAGGAAACGTTTGTGCCATTGCCGGTGACGATCACCGCCCAGCGAATGTCGAAGGTGGCGCCGTTGGGATCGTCGGGATCCTGGTAAGTAAAACTCCAGTTGGCGATTCCCGTGGGGTTGCCAAAATCGATGACCGCCTGATTGTTGACGGCCACAACCGGGCTGCCCTGTCTCTGATTTTGTGGAGTTGGGTTTCCCAAATTGCAGGTGGTGCTCAACGGGCAGTAGACGCCGAGCGAATCGGTGAAGGTCGTCGAAACAAGCGGCTGATCCACCATGAAATCCATTTCCCGCTGCGCAAACACCATCGCGGAAGAGTCCGTGCGATTCCGGTAATTCAGGAGAATGGTAGCCGGCACAAGTTGCGCGATCGCCACCAAACCAACCAGCAAAATAATCGTCGCAAGCATCATCTCCAGAAGGCTGAAGCCTCTCTCCGGCCTGCGACGGCTTGTCAATAAGAAGGGCATCTTCAATTCTGCTCGCTGTTCCTCAGCTCAGCCGTTGCCAAGGGCCACCAGCAGGAGCGGTCCAAATCTGCGTGGTTCCCGAAGGCAGCAAAATCACCGCGCGATATCCAAATTCGGGATTGGTTGCGCTACCCAGGTAGAGCACATCCGCCGCTAAGGGCGACACCGCCCCACGCGCGTCAAATGTGACGAAATTGTTGGCGCCGGAGAGCGTCGTCAGGGAGGCGACCGGACACGGGGAGGCGACGAGGCAAAGCACCGCGGTGATGCTGGATGAACTGGGCGGTCCGGGAGACCCACCCGCCGGCAGGAGCGTTACAAAGCCGGTGATCAGGATCTGCCGTTCCGTAGGATCGACGGTCACATTGTTGTTCAAGTCTGTCCAGACGTTCCAATCGTTGCCGTTCTGCTTGATTTGCAGAGTTACCGGAGTGTTCCCGCGAACCGCCTCGAAGCGCGTGAATTTCAGAATGTCGGACAAGCGTGACGCCGCATCGTTGAGCTGGTAGGTTCGAAACGAATGCATGAGGGAAGGGATCGCAATCGCCGTCAGAATCATGAGTACGGTCATGGAAACGGCCAATTCGACCATGCTGAAGCCAGCAATGCGGCTGCGGCGAGTGCGGGAGCTTGGGGCACTCTTATACAAGGCCGTTTCCTCATTCAAAGGCTGGATTAGCGATCCAGCCTGTAAAGGCGGTTAAGAAACCGATACGATGCAGTTGCCATGCCAGGGACAGCCGGCCGCAACTGACACTAAGCATAGTACTTTCTTGAACTATACGATTATAGCTTATTACAAGCGCCGCAGAATGGGTAGATATGTAACAAAATGAAACACGGCGGTTGCGGTGTATATAGGTGTGGTTATATTTATTGTTAGTAATCATTACCGTTGCTGCCCGGATGGCCGTAAGGAGAAGGCGTTTTCTGGCGGCCGTCTCGATTTCTAGTTCTTGCTCTTTTTGACGAGGGCTTGGGAACCCTGCTTGGAGAGGGACGATTTGTCGAAGATATCGTCGGAAAAGCCGGGATTGAACTTACAACTGTCGTAAAAGATTTGAGCGGCGCGGCGTCCGTTGTGTTCCCGGGAGATTTGAATCGGCATCCAGACGCTGTCTTTCAATTGATAGTTTGAGTAGATGGAGACGTCTTCGTTAATCTGCTGAGTCTCTTCGTCCTTGGTGATGACCACGCTGCGAACCAGGAGGTGAGTGGAACGATCAACGGCAAGGCGAAACTTGCGCTCCTGGCTGTCGGTGATCTCGATCCAATCGACCGGCTTGAGGTCGACGGTGTCGCTGCCGCCAAAGCGAATAGAAATCCCTGCTTCCTTGAGGCGCAGCCGCAGCAGATTGTCGACGTTGCGCTTAACCTGCTCCTGGAAATCGCTGATCGCAGTGGCCGGTAGTTCGCTTACCCCGCTGCGATCGAAGGTCCAGCCGTGATCGCCGTTATAGAGCGAGATGACGATGCCGCCGTGGGTAAAATCCAAACCGTCGACGCCGATCAAAGACGCAAGAATCGTATTGCGGCCTTTGGAGATGTACTCCGTGCGGACTTTGTCCGGGTAGCGGCGATATTCCGAAAAGTCGATCAAGACTGGATGCAGAGGTTCGCCGTTGTGACCGAATTGCGAGCGGCGTCCCTGGCAGAGGCTTTCGCGGACTTCTGTGTAGCCCGGCCCCCCCAATGCATTGATGAGATCGCCGAGAAGCTGCTTGCCCTTGGCGACACTCTGCTCCGGCATCATGGTGTCGGGATTCTGGGCGGAAGCACGCAGAGTGAAAATCGCACCTGCAACTAGAATGACGGCGGCAATATAGGCGGACTTTACCCGCACAAGACCGATCCTCCATTTACATTGATGACTTCTCCGGTCATGAAGTTGGCCAGGTCCGAAGCAACGAAGAGGATCGGGCCGGCAATTTCTTCTGCGGTAGCAGCGCGACCGAGAGGAATGACGGTGGAAGCCATCTTGTGGCCGGCTTTGGACTCAAGCACGGCGTTGGACATGTCGGTAGCGACCCAGCCGGGAGCGACGGAGTTCACGAGAATATTATGGCGGGCGAGTTCAGTAGCGAGGCCCTTGGTGAGGCTGATGATGCCGCCTTTGGAAGCGCCATAGTGGGTATGGAGGGATTCGCCGCGCTGCCCTGCGGTGGAGCTTATGGGGATGATCTTGCCGGACTTCTGCTTGATCATGTGCGGAACAGTGAAGTGGATGATGGAGTAGACGCTTTTGAGATTGATGCGGATCATGTCCTCCCACTGCTTTTCGGTCATCTTTTCGATGGGGAGATCTTCGGGGTTCCAGACGCCGGCGTTGGCAACGAGAATGTCCAGACGGCCTAGCCGGGCGATGGTGTGCTCGACAAGTTTTTGATTATCGGCATGCTTGCCGACATCGGCTTTGAACGCTTCGACGCGAGTGCCGTGCTTCCCGGCTTCCTGCTGGACCTGAATTGCCGCGTCCTTGGCTTTGACGTAGTTGAAGACCACGTCGGCGCCCGCCTGCGCGAAGAGTTTGACGGCTGCCGCTCCGATACCGCGTGAACCGCCAGTGATGAGTGCCGCCTTGCCAGCCAGAGAAATCATGAAACCCCCGAAGGTAGCAACTAGAAAATCGAAACTAGAAACTAGAAAAACCGCGGACTTCAGCGGTGTGCGGCGGCGGCGCGCGTGGCTTGCACCAGCGCGCGGAAAAGCGCTGCTGCAAGTACGTCACCGGTCATTCGCTCGGGATGCCATTGCACGCCGACCACCCAATGTTTATGCGGCTCGTGCTCGACGGCTTCAATCACGCCATCGGGAGCGACAGCCGCAATGCGCAGGCCGTGCCCAAGATCGCGGATGGATTGATGATGCGATGTGTTCACCTGCACATCGAATGCGCCGCTAAAATTGGCGAGGCCGGAAATGGCCGCGAGCTGAGCGAGTTCGCCGCCAGGGGCGATTCGCGCGGGATGGATGGGATCGGGCGCATCCGGCGTAAGTCCTTCTTTGCTGTGTTCGATGTTGGTGTGCAATTCGCTGGCAATGTCCTGATAGAGAGTGCCGCCGAGAGAGACGTTCAGGCTCTGGCAGCCGTAGCAGATGGCGAGAACGGGTTTGCCGGAAGCAAAGGCGTGGTCGAGAATTGCGAAATCAGTTTTTTCGCGATTCGGGTCGGCATCGTGGGTCTTTACATGGCGCGGGGCGTGGTAGAGCGATGGATTCACGTCGGTGGGAGCGCCGGGGAGGACAAAAGCGTCCAGGTCTTTGATCTTGGCGGCGAACTCGTTTGGGGATAGTTGGAGAGACAGAGGGGCGGGTTCGGCCTCTGCGGCGGTGACGGCGGCAAAGTAATACTGGAGCTTGTCGGTGATCCCATTGGCCTCTTCGTGAGCGGTGCGCCAGGGGATACCCACACGTGGCCGGGAGGCGGTGCTTAGTTGGGGATTAGCAGCGGTCATGGAGCACCAAATCGTAGCATCCGGGCGGGAACGCGGCAACCGGAGCTTCCCGGTTCGTTTTGTCGGTGAGGGGAACGAGGGGGGTACACCCCCGGGCGTTCTGTATGAATGTCAAAACAAATAGTCGTGCGGTTCTGTCTTTCTTGCAAAGCATGCTTTGATTGCACACTCGACACCATAGCCAGCCAAATAATATGACCCTTCGAAGCAACCAGCGTCCAGAAGCACTTTAGCCTCCTTGAGACGTAGCGCCGCGAGGTGGTGCAGGTCAGTGCGATTCATGAATTAAAGTTCTCGCCAACAAACTTCTCGCCACGGTTTTGTTTACTTTATGTAAATAAACATTCAAGGAAATTCTGGACAACGATACTTGAATCAGCCTATCAGTCTGTTTGGAATCAGGCACGGAGGGAGGCCGAGGGGGCTAGGGCGGCGTCGAGGCAGAAGTCGGGGTGGTGGAAGAAGGCGGGGAGTTCGGAGAGGCGGAGGGCGAGGCGTTCGGGGGAAGCGGCGCGGAGGGTGACGTGGCCGAGTTTGCGGCCGGGGCGAGGGGCTTTGCCGTAGAGATGGAGGTGGGCGTCGGGGACGGCGAGGACCTCGGACGATTCGGGGAGGTCGCCGATGAGATTGAGCATGGCGCAGTGGCCGGCGGGTCCCGTGGAGCCGAGGGGCAAGCCGAGGACGGCGCGGAGATGGTTTTCGAACTGGCTGGTGACGGCGCCTTCGATGGTCCAGTGGCCGGAATTGTGAACGCGCGGAGCCATTTCGTTGGCGAGCAGTTCGCCCTGGTGTTCGAAGAATTCGATGGCGAGGACGCCGACGTATTTGAGGGATCCGAGAATTCGGTGAGCGGCTCTTTCCGCGTCGCGCTGGATGGAGGGTTCAAGGCGCGGGGCGGGTGCGAGAGAGAGCCGGAGGATGCCGTTACGGTGGTGGTTCTCGACGAGCGGGTAAATGGCGGTTTCGCCATTGCGAGAACGGACCGCAAGGACGGAGAGTTCGCGAGTGAAAAGGACAAAGCGCTCAAGGATCAGTTGTATGCGAGGCAGCTCGGACTTGACTTTCGCGACATCCTGCGCAGTGCGAAGAATCCACTGGCCTTTGCCGTCGTAGCCCATGCGACATGTTTTCAGGACCGCGGGAAGGCTGAGAATTTTTACGGCGGCGTCGAGTTCGCCGGCATTCGAAACGGGGGCGAATTCGGTGGTAGCGATGCCGAGTTTACGGAAGAGATGCTTTTCGGCGAGGCGGTCCTGTGCAGCTTCGAGAGCGGCGGGCGGAGGATAGACAGGAACGCGCTCAGCCAGAAAATTGGCGGCTTCCACGGGAACGTTTTCAAATTCGTAGGTGACCAACTCGAGGCCGCTGGAGAATTTTTCAAGCGCGGCTTGATCGATGTAATCGGCGGTGACGCGCTGGGCGATGCGGCCCACGGGGGCTTCGGGAGAAGGATCGAGAAAACGAAAATGCAAGCCGAGCGGATAGCCCGCGAGAGCGAGCATGTAGCCGAGCTGTCCGCCGCCAAGGATGCCGATGGTCACACGCGCTTCCCCTTCTTCTTTGCCGGAGGCGGACCGACAGAAGGATCGGGGTTTGCAAG
>Ga0179592_10001111_pt1 | contig 10899 bp, 10 predicted proteins | sample CZODoug2_1_08_16_FD_148623 | JGI IMG/M metagenome (GOLD analysis project Ga0179592, IMG submission 148623) | Vadose zone soil fungal communities from Angelo Coast Range Reserve, California, USA - CZODoug2_1_08_16fungal (Illumina Assembly) | ecosystem: Environmental > Terrestrial > Soil > Vadose... | reverse complement strand
TTGCTGGCGTAGATTGTATGGGTGGAATCGTAATAATCGATCCAGTCGTCCATCGTTGAGGTGTCCGGCAAAAACAGGGGTTCCGGGTGAGGAACCCGGTGCGTATATGACGCGTTAGATGGTCCGGCGACCAGTGTCCACGCCGTCAATGCCCGGGTTTCCTAACAGGAAGGTTCATCGTGAGCAAAGCCAAGTCCGACAAAGTCTCTCCCGATCTCGATACGCCGACCGATCTGCCGCAGGCCGCGGTAGACAAGATTTCGGCGTCGCTCAACACGCTGCTGGCTGACGCCTTCGCGCTTTATGTGAAGACCAAGAATTTTCACTGGCACGTCAGCGGCCGGCATTTCCGCGACTATCATCTGATGCTCGACGAGCAATCCGACGCGATTTTCGCGACCACCGATCAACTGGCCGAGCGCGTTCGCAAGATCGGCGGCACCACGGTGCGCTCGATCGGGCAGATCGGAAAACTGCAGACCATCAAGGACAACGATGAGAGCTACGTGACGCCGCGCGAAATGCTTCGTGAGCTGATGGAAGACAACAAGCACGTGGCGGCCGCGATGCGCAAGGCGCACAAGCTTTGCGATGATCATGAGGATTCCGGCACCGCGAGCCTGCTCGAAGTCTTCATCGACGAGACCGAGCGCCGCACCTGGTTCCTGTTCGAAGCCAGCCGCCAGGAAGGCAGCAACGAGGCGTAGTTCTTTCCCTCTCCCCTTGTAGGCCCCTTGTAGGAGAGGGCGGGTGAGGGATTTTTCTCCGCGGAGAAAGACCCCTCATCCGCCTTCGCTTCGCGAAGGCACCTTCTCCCACAAGGGGAGAAGGGAATAGAGCGCCGGTCCGTCGAGCGATGGGGTCTCGCATGGAAGGGTGCTGCGGCGTCTAAATAGTACTGGCGGCCCGGGAAGCTTCCGCTACGATACTGGCGAGCCAGATCAGGAGGAGGCCGGAAAATGCCTATCTCAATCTCGATGATCGTGTTGGGTTCGCAGCTTGTCATGCCGGTGGCTGACGGAGTGCCGAAGTTCGATATCGCCCGGAGTTGCAAGCTTGACGTTGCCGCCACTGCCGGCCTCTCCGTTGATCAGTCGACAAAGAGCTGCGTCAGTGACGAACGGAAAGCGCGGCAGCAGCTCGGAAGCCAGTGGTCAAAATTCCCTGCGCCAAGCCGGGCAAATTGCACCTCGCAAGAGAGCATTGGCGGCACACCAAGTTACGTCAGTCTGCTGACATGCCTCCAGATGGGGCAGTGGTCTCGCTGACCCCCGATCTGGTTTAATGCCCTGCTGACTGACTCCAGGTATTTTGACGCTGCGTTGGACGAGCGCGTCGGCCACGTCAGGCATGATGATCAAACTCGCTCAGTGCAATTCGCACTTCGCGGGCAAAATCGACAAGCGATACGGTGAAGGCGGCGAGAGACGCTATGAAAAGGATGGCGACCCCGCGCTCGTGCTGAATCGCGAAAAAGGCGCTGGCGAACGCGACGATCACCAGAAGCGTTACCGCGATGCTGCCGATCACCGCCCAAAAGATCGCCCGGTTCAGCATGGCCGCACGTCGCATAAGACGCGGCAGATCGGCCTTGAGCCGAAGTCTAACGGTATCGTCGTCGGAAATCCCGTTCAGGACGATCGTTCTATCGACGATCCTGTTCAGGCGCGAAATCAGGACGGCAATAAAGGCGGCCAATGCTCCCAACAGAAACGCAGGCGCCGTCGCCTGTGAAATCACGTGCGAGAGCTGGCTGACGGACGGCGTATCGGGCAGCACTAGTAATAATACTTTCTTGGAGCCTGCATGAATAATTTGCGCGGGTACCAGCGCGCCACCGTCCCGCATTGCCCGGCCATCTGGGTGTAGTCAGTGTCAACGAACACACGACACGGCGATGTCGGATAAATAGTATAGGCACGAGCAGGAGCAGGCACGAGCAAAAGCAAGAGCAAAAGCAAAACTGCTGCGGTAGTAGCAACTGCAAGCGAAGTTTTCATCGGGGTCCTCCTATGCACAAGACTTAGGTTCGGCAGGGGCGGCCGGCGTGAACGCTACACCACCAGCGCGATCGCTGGCGGCTTCCAGGTGCCGTTGCCCGGAGGCAGGATCGACGGTGCCTCGGTCTTCGGCCAGTACAACCGCATGACGAGATAAATGTCCCCGTTCGGGGCGGGAAGCCAATTGGATTCCCTGTCTGCGCCCGGTGATTTGTTCTGGATGTATAGCGTCAACGAACCGTCCGGGTTCTTCTTCATGCCCGGCAACATCGGCGAATTGATCAGATATCGATTGATCGGATTTTCGATCAGCAATTGTGTCTTGCCGTCGTACATGGTCACCGACCAAAACGCGTTCACCGGCGGGAACTGGTCGGCGAGGAACGTGAGCGTGTAATTGTTCTTGCTGCCGTCGAGCGGCTCGCCACTGGCGAGCTTCTTCGTCATTGGATAGACGGCCTCGACGGCGTCGTTGCCATAGATGCCACCCTTGGCGGCGGCAGCGCGCTTCAGCCAGTCGCCGCTGTAGAATACCCGGTCTCCGAACAGCGATCCGATTTTCCATCCATTTACGTCCTTCTGTCCGCCAGCAAGATACTTTTCAACCTTCTCGTCGCCGTCCTTCATGCCCAGCCCGATTTCAAGCTTGTGCTCCAGCGGAAGATCCTTGAAGTCAAAGGTCTTGCCCGGGCCGACCCCGATGCGAGCAAGCTTCTCGCGAATGACGCGCTCTTCCGGTCCGGCCGGCGCGAACTGCAGAGCAAAGTCGAGGTACTCGAAGAAGTTCGTCTTCACGAGCTCCTTGTCGATTTTTGGAAAGTCGATGCCCGTCGCGGCAGTCGTAGCCGGTTGTTTCAGATAGACGGAAAGCCCCTGCACCTTGTAGCCGGCCTGTACCTTCTCAACATTCGGCATGTCCGCCGGATTGAAGAGCTGCGTGCGGTAGGCAGCGACAGAAAACTGTGTCGTGGACTGGAATACCTTCTTGATGCCGGGCGGTGTAGCACCCTGCCAGTTCGGCCCAACGACCAGATAATCTCCGGCGTCGCTGCCGGTGGCGCGGCTGCCGATGTAGCCGTAATTGAACGTGTTGCCGTCGCACAGCATCACCGAATAATAGCGACTCTTCTCCACAGCCGGCACCGAGAGAACAATCGGTTCGGCGCGCAGATCGAGCCATGAGATCGAATACGGTGTGTCGCTGTTGGGCGTTATGATGGCCGTGTCCTTGTAGGTAAAGACGCGCGCCTCGTTGTTGATATGGTTGAACGGCGCCTTGTATTGCCCCGAGTTCTTGTCGACGGAATACGCGTACATGACAGCGTAATTCATCACGATGGGCAGCCCATAGATGAAGCCTTCCTCGGCGATGGCCTTGGCCTCGATGATGCCGGGCCATTCGGCTTTGGCCTGCGCGCTCGCTGGGACAGCCTTCGTCGTCGTGGCGGTGATTGCAGCCAAGGCGGCGGAACGAAGAAGATCGCGTTTCGTCAACATGATGCCGGCTCCTCTTTGGGGATGATTGTGTTCGCGCGGTCGGTCGCCGACGCCGAAGCGCCGGCGTGCCGTCAACTTTCATTGGGCCGAAATGCCCACCGTTGTTTGCGACTTCACAACCGGCGGCGGATTCCATTTTCCGGTCAGCGCCTCCGACTTCGGAGCGTACAGGCGCATGGTCAGGTTGAATGCTCCCTTCGGCGCCGGAAGCCAGTTGGCTTCGAGTTCCTTGCCGGGGCTCGCGTTCTGGAAATAGAGATCGAGCGAGCCGTCCGCATTGGTTTTGAACGGCATCCAGCTGCTCACCGCAAAGCGGTTCAGCGTGTTGCCGACCTGGAATCCCTCCGCATCGTAAAGGGTGATCGACCAGAAGGCGTTGACCGGCGGAACGGCACCTTTTTCAAACGTGATGGTGTACTTGTTTGCGCCGTCCAGCGGCTTGCCGGATTCGTCGCCGAGATTGATCGGATAGATGGCGTCCTCGGGCACGTTCGCACCGAGTCCGAGTTGAGCGACGATCGCCCGCTTCAAATAATAGTTGCCGTAAACACCCATCGTATCGGTGTTCATCGACCAGCCATTGGCAAGCCGCGCCAGCGTCGGCACCTTCCAGGCCATCAGCTTCTGCCCGTCCTGCGGCGCCGTTTCCAAAGCCCTTTGTATGACTGGATCAAGCTTGCCGATGTCGAAGCTCTTGCCCGGCTCGATGCCGATCTTCTTCATCTGCGCGATGATCGGCTCGTCGGTGACATGGGGCGACTGAAGCTTGAGTAGCTCGGCGGCATTGGCGAAATATACGCCCGCCGACATGGTATCGACCTGGGTCTTTGGCGGCGTCTTCATGTCGACGCTGGGGTCGATCTTGACCTCGACCGGCTTCGGCGTCTTGCCAAATTCGGAAAGCGGGGTGACCTTGTAGCCGGCCTGGATCTTGCGAACCGCGGCGTAGTCCGCCGGGCCGTCCGTCTTGGTGCGGCCAATGACCCAGACATAGGGTGTCGGCGCTTCGATCCGCTGCGTGTCCTTTGGAAGCTTGAACTCCTCGGCAAACCTGTCGCGCAGGTCGGGCCTCCAGCCCGCAGGCGTTATCAGAAAGGTCCCCGCCTTGGTGCCCGTCGTTCGCCAGCCTGGCGATGCAAATACATCGGTCCACATGTCGAGCATTGGCAGCAGATAGTAGCGTCCGTCAGTATCCGGAGCCGAAATGACGACGGGCTCCTTGGTCATGTCCAGCCAGGAGACGGAATACAACGTATCGAAGTTGGAGCGCACGACACCCTTGAAGTCTGCCGGCGGGTATTCGGGCACGTTGACGAACGTGTTCATCGGACCCTTGAAGGCTTCCTTGCCTTGTTCGACGTTTGTAAATTGCTTGCGGGACACGTCCATCGACATGATGGGGTAGAAGTAAACATAGGCGTCCACTGCGATCGCGTGCGCCTCCTCTTGGGTGATTGCCGGTGCCGCCCCTTGGGCCAGCGCCGCGGGCGCGGCTACCGCGCCAAGGCAGAGAAACAACGTCAGCTTCAGGATTCCTCGAAACATGTCGAAACCTCCTCTTCTGATTTGTTGATTTGTGCAGTCGTTATTTCCGGCCTCGTTCAATTCTCCTAGTCCGGTGTCGGAATCTTCTGGCTTCTATCTGCGGGCATCCCTTGGTGCCCGCAGATCTGCGAATACTGGACTAGTCACTCGCCTTGGCGCGGGCGTGTTGGATGATCCACTGCTCGTCGCTCGATAGCTGCGTTGGTCCAAGGTTGAAGGTCAGCTTGTCGATCTTGCCGGTGAACTGGAACGGCAGCTTGTAGCTGTCATCCACTCCGGTGCGGCTGTCCAGGCCGACGTCAAAGGACTCGTCGATTGCCATCAGGAACGAAATCGAGTGCGGGATCGACTGGCGGGAAACCTCCTTGCCGTCGACCGACAGCACGCCGGTGCCGCCCTTGCCGAAGCCGGGCCCGTCATACTTGAAATCGAACACGATGGAGTGCTTGCCCGGCTTGAGCGCGGAGCCCAGCCAGTCCTTCGCGCCGACGCCGGCTTCCCAGCGGTATCGTTTCAAATCCAGCATGTTGTAGACAAAGACCGGCTTGCCTTTCAGCAGATAGAGGCCATAGCCGCTGAACCGGCCGCCGAGGGTCACGATCATTCCCTCCGCGCCGCCGTTCGGGATCGTGATATCCGCGGTGATCGTGTAGTTCTTGTTCATGATGCTGGGAGCATTTTCGGCGGGGATGCCGGGATTCATTCCCTTGTATGTGAATTCAGTTCGGCCGGCGGTCGCGCTTGGCCTCGGCGTAGTGATGCGTGGCAGGACCGAATTGTCCAGCGGCAAGACCTGGTATTTTGCCGCCTCGGACAGGAACAACGCCTGCAACTCCTTCAGCTTGTCAGGATTCTTGGCCGCGAGGTCATTGGATTGCGAGAAATCCTCGGCGATATTGTAAAGCTCCCATTTGTAATTGTTGATCTCGGGCAGCTTTGCCGTTCCCAGAAGCCATGGAGGCGCGGGCGGCGTCGTGCACGCATACCAACCATTGTTGTAGATGCCGCGGTTGGCGAACATCTCGAAATATTGCGTGTCGCGCTTTGACGGTGCGTTGGCGTTGGCCTGGTCGAACGTGTAGGCCATGCTCACGCCCTCGATGGGCTTCTGCGCGATGCCATTGACCGTGGCGGGAGCCTGAATGCCGGTGGCTTCAAGGATCGTCGGCACGATGTCGATCATGTGATGGAACTGGGTGCGGATGCCGCCAGTGTCCTTGATGTGACCGGGCCACGACATGACCATGCCTTGCCGGGTCCCGCCGAAGTGCGATGCCACCTGCTTGGTCCACCTGAACGGGGTATCGAACGCCCATGACCAGGCCACCGACATATGCGGGTAGGTTTTGTCGGAGCCCCAATCCTCGTAATGCAGCATCAGTTCGGCTTCAGGCAGTTTCAGAACGCCGTTATAGGCGGTCATTTGGTTCGGGGTGCCCTCGAGCGTGCCTTCGGCGCTGGTGCCGTTGTCGCCGCTGATGTAGATGATCAGCGTGTTGTCAAGCTTGCCCATGTCCTCGACCGCCTGAATCACGCGGCCGATCTCATTGTCGGTATAGGCCGCGTAGCCGGCAAACACCTCAGCCTCGCGCGAGTATAATTTCTTTTGGATGAACGAGAGCGAGTCCCACTTCGGCAGGGTATCCGGCCAAGCCGTGAGCTGGGTGTTGGCGGGGATCACCCCGAGCCGCTTCTGGTTGGCAAAAATCTGCTCGCGCAGCTTCTCCCAGCCCATGTCGAACTTGCCCTTGAACTTCTCGATCCATTCCTTCTTCGGCTGATGCGGCGAATGCGTGCCGCCAGGCACGTAATAGACGAAGAATGGCTTGTCGGGAGCCGCCGCGTTCAGGCTGTTCATGTAGTTGATGGCATCATCAGCCATGTCGGTGATGAGGTTGTAGCCGGTCTTGCCGATCCACGGAAAAACCTGGCTCGTGTTGCGGAAAAGATATGGTGTCCACTGGTCGGTCTCGCCGCCCATGAACCCGTAGAAATATTGAAATCCCATGCCGACCGGCCATTGGTCGAACGGCCCGGCCGCGCTGTACAGATAGGTCGGGGTGTTGTGGTTCTTGCCGAACCACGAGGTGGCAAATCCGTTGTCCCGCAGAATGGTCCCGATCGTCGCGCTGTCGGTGCCAATGACGGAATCATAGCCCGGATAGCCGGTGGACATTTCACCGATCACGCCAAACCCGACCGAATGGTGGTTACGGCCGGTGATCAGCGCTGCGCGTGTCGGCGAGCAAAGCGCTGTCGAGTGAAACTGTGTGTAGCGCAGACCTGCCTTGGCGATGCGATCCATGCTCGGGGTCGGGATGACTCCACCGAAAGTGCCAGACACGCCATAACCTTGATCATCGGTCATGATCAGCAGCACGTTTGGTGCGCCCTTGGGCGGCACAACGGACGGTGGCCAGTAAGGCTTGGAGTCTTTCGCGTCTTCCTTGATGTCGCCGCCGAACTTCGGAGGCTCAGGCGGAAGCTGCTTGCCATCAAGTGTCATCGTGGCGCTGGGCGTACCTGGCGTGCCCGTGATTTGCTGGCCCGCTGCCGGCGCAGCAAGAAGACTTGGCAAAGTGATGAGCAAGGTCGCAAGACCAGTGGCCAACAGCAATCTTTGTTTCGGTCGAAGCCTGTTTTGTTCATCGATCATAGGGTTTCTCCTATCGTTTGCTGCAGCGGAACCCAACGTGACTTGCCGATGTGTCAACGGGCTCGGGATGGCGCGCCGCCGTAGCGCGGCACGTTCACGAACTGGTTCAGCGGAGTGCGCAGGCCCTCGGCCTTCGGGGCGTTGCTGGTCTGGACCAGCGTCACAGGAGCCGCAATCGGCGAGTAGCCGTAGATGTAGGCGTTGGTCGCGATCTGCTGCGCTTCCGCGAGCGATGCCTTGGCCGGCCGCGTCACGGCAAAGCAGGACGACGTGGCTACGAATATTCCGGAAACTCAGATTCAATCTTGTCACACGCATGACATCCGTTCCTTCTGCAAAATCGCCGGAACGACCTTGAGCATTTTCGCTCCGGCGCGAGAGGTCGCGTATTGCTTGCAAGAGAACGTGCAACGCCAGCTGCATAAAACGCCGCACGGCGTCTGCAGAATCGAACAAGGTCGATAAAAGTAGATGCTATAAGGCTGACCGCGACTGACGTCGCTTAAAGGGCCTCGCTGCCCGTTACGCGGGACCCTCTACGAAGGTAACTTTAGCATAAACGGATAATGAGGGCCAGCCATGGTTATTATCCTATGCCTTTACATCGCGGCGTTGTGGGCCATTTTTTCAAGATTCAAACTGGTGCGATGGGGCTGGTTGTCCGGGACGGTCTCGGTGCTTGTTGGCGTGTTTATTCTCGCAACTTTTCTCGCGCTGTTTAATTATCTCACGCCGTCGGGGCGCGTTACGGTGACCGGTCGGGTGGTGGAAGTGACGCCGAACGTGACGGGGCAAATTGTCGCAATTCCGGTCAAGCCGAACGTGCCGGTAAAGGCAAACGACGTGCTGTTTCAAATTGACCCGGCGCCGTTTCAATACAAGGTCACACAATTGCAGGCCTCGCTCGCCGCGGCGAAGCAGCAGGTCGAGATCCTGAAATCGAATTACGAACAGGCAACGGCGAATGTCAGCGGGCTCACCACACAGGTCGCCTACAACAAGAAGCGTCTCGCCGACATCCAGACGCTTGCAGCGGAAGATGCCAACACGCAATTTCAGGCGCAGGATAAGCAAGTCCAGTACGAGACAGTGTCGGCGCAGCTTGACGCCGCCAAGGCCGCGCAGCAGAGCGCCAAGCTCGCGCTGGATTCCGAGATCGGCGGCGTCAACACCACGGTCGCGCAGTTTCAGGCGCAGCTCGATAACGCAAAATGGGAATTGTCGCAGACGGCCGTTCGCGCGCCTGCCGACGGCTATGTCACCGTTGTCGCATTGACCGTCGGCGATCGAGCGCTGCAGATGCACTCGGCGATGTCATTCATCGTCGAGAAGGAGATCACGCTGGTTGGAATGTTTTCGCAGAATGGCTTTCAGACCATCAAGGAGGGCACGGCCGTCGATATCGTTTTCGATAACGCTCCCGGCCGCATCTATCACGCCAGGATCACCGCCATTCCGAAGGGTATAGGCCAGGGGCAGGTCGCCGTGTCGGGAACGCTCGCGCGTACCAATGCGCTCGGCGGCGCGACGGTCTTTCCAGCGGAGATATCGATACCTGACGAGATGAGCCGTGAATCGCTTCGCTTGGGAATGTCCGGCAGTGCTACTGCATTTGCCGACAACGCCGGCGTCATAGGTCTTCTCGCGTCCATCCTCGTGTGGATCAGTTCTTATACGGCTTACCTTTAGCTGTTCGACGGCTGTCAAGAAAACGCGTCAAATCAAGAATCTAGAGCCCCGTTTCGATTCCATCGAAACGGAAAAGGCTCTAAGTCGGCTGCTTCCACAATCTCACCAGCGGCCCATCCGCTCCCATCACCGGGTCGGTCTTCGGCAGCTTCACTGCCGGAATCGATTGCAGCGCCTTGGCGTGATTTTCAGGCGTCGGCAGCGTGACATGCATTCCGGGTCCGGGCGGATAGGCCCCGATCACGCAGAAATCCCGGCTCGCGGACAGGCATTGATGCCCGGTGCCTGCGGGCAGGATGGCGACATCGCCGGCCGAAATCTCGATCTCCCTGCCACGGTCGCCGCCGAACCGCACCCGCGCATGGCCGCAGGCAACGCCGAGCGCCTCGTGAACGGCGGCATGGTAATGCAGATAATCGTAGACGCCGTTGCGCCACATCTCACCCCAGCCGTTGGCGCCGAACAGTCCCTCGATGGTTTTCTCGGGGTGCTCGTTGTCGACGTCGATGGCACCCTTGTAGACCAGGAGCGGCATCGGGTTGTTCGGGACCAGGCCGTCGTCCTCGAACACGAAGCTGAGCGGCTCGACATCGTCGCTGACAACCGGCATGGCAATTCTCCCGCGCTTAAGATAGGCGCGGATTCAACCGATGTCAGCGGTTCACGTTCCCTTCGGAAATTCGAAAACCAGACAGGTCGTGGTGGCATGCGCAAGCAGGCGGCCCTTGGAATCGGTGATGCGGGCTTCGGCGGTGGCGGCGCGGCGGCCGACATTCAGCGTGCGGCCTTCGGTGCGGACCCGACCGGAGTCCTTGGTCATGCCCTTGATGAAACTGACCTTGAACTCGAGCGTGGTGTAGCCGGTCCCCACCGGCAGCATGCTGTGAATCGCCAGTCCCATCGCCGAATCCAGCAACGTCGCGGCATAGCCGCCGTGCACCGAGCCGATCGGATTGTAATGCCGTAAGCCGGGGATGCTGTGCATCACGACGACGCCAGGCTCGGCGGTGGAATCAAACGGTTCGATATTCTGCATGATCGGCGGCGCCGGCAATTTGCCGTCGAAGATGGCGCGGACGAAATCGATGCCCGGCATCGAGGCCATGACTTCCGTCGGCGTCACGCCGTATTCGATCGTGGCAGCGGTTTTGTCGTGCATGGAATTGGTCCCTGCGGCCGGTTTTTAATGATGATCGTCATACTATTGATTTAGGTGGCGCGCCAGCTACACCTCGTCATGCCCGGACTTGATCCGGGCATCCATCAATCTCCAAAGAAGATGGATTGCCGGGTCAAGCCCGGCAACGACGAGTTAAGCCGATGATGCGTAATTCGTCATTGCGAGCCAACGGGTCGGCGCAAAGCGCCGCCCGATGACGGGCTCCGCGAAGCAATCCATGGTCCGCAAAGAAAGACTGGATTGCTTCGTCGCTTGCGCTCCTCGCAAGGACGGCGCCCTCTACCCGTTCTTGTTCGCCCGCATCAGATCGGCGAAGCGCTTGAACAGATAAT
>Ga0179592_10001110_pt1 | contig 10899 bp, 8 predicted proteins | sample CZODoug2_1_08_16_FD_148623 | JGI IMG/M metagenome (GOLD analysis project Ga0179592, IMG submission 148623) | Vadose zone soil fungal communities from Angelo Coast Range Reserve, California, USA - CZODoug2_1_08_16fungal (Illumina Assembly) | ecosystem: Environmental > Terrestrial > Soil > Vadose... | reverse complement strand
TCTCTGTGTTAATTCTTTCAACTCTTTCTAACCGTATCGTGCCTCAATGAGTGCCAGCGAATCGCAGATCGACGTACGAACCGCACTGAAGCAAGGGCTCGCCCAACTGCGCGAAGCGCATGTTCCTTCCTACACGCTCGCCGCAGAACTTTTGCTGCTCCATGTCCTCGGCCGCGACCGCACCTGGATTTACTCCCATCCGGAAGAAAAAATCAGCTCCGCGGACGCAGATCGCTATTTCGCACTGATCGCCCGCCGCAAGATTGGCGAGCCGACGCAACACCTCACCGGCAAACAGGAATTCTGGGGCTTCGAATTCGAAGTCACGCCCGATGTTTTGATTCCCCGCCCCGAGACGGAACACGTCATCGAAGTCGCCCTCGACCGCCTCGCCGTCCGTGAACGCCGCGCCGGCCGTAAACAAACGCTCACCGGCAAAGGCTTGCAAATCGCCGACATCGGCACCGGTTCCGGCTGCATCGCCATCGCCCTCGCGAAAGAATTGCCAGGTGCCACAATTTATGCCACCGATATTTCGAGCCCTGCCATCGCCGTCGCCTGCCGCAACGCCGCACGCCGTTCCGTCTCCGCTCAAATCCATTTCATCGAATCCAACTTGCTCGACCAAGTCTCCGTTGTAAGGGCGCAGCATGCTGCGCCCTTGCTTGGCATCGACTCATCCTCAACTCCCCGCCATTCACCAGTCACGAATCACCAGTCACCTCTCTTCGATCTCATCGCCAGCAACCCGCCCTACATCGGCCGCCGCGAAGCCGCCACACTCATGCGCGAAGTCCGCGATCACGAACCGGAAATCGCTCTTTACGGCGGCGAAGAAGGCTACGAACTCTACGCCGATCTCATCACGCAAGCCGCCGCGCATCTCAAGCCCGGCGGCATTCTCATCCTGGAACTCGGCCACAACAGCCTCCTCGCCGTCCAGCCGCTCCTCGACGCATCCACCTGGACAAATGTAGGCGTAACCAACGACCTCGCCGGAATCCCCCGCGTCCTCGCCGCGGAACGGTTGTAGAGGACCAAATCGCAGCGTAGGCTAGGGGGCATGCCGGACCTCGTGCGATTCCGAGCCAAGCACGGTCCAATCAAGGATCAATCGTGTCTCGCGCAATCCTCCATTCTGCACGTAGACATGGACGCGTTCTTCGTGTCCGTGGAATTGCTGGATCGGCCGGAGCTTCGCGGCAAGCCTGTGGTGGTCGGGGGGCGGCCGGATCAGCGCGGCGTCGTCTCCGCCGCCAGCTACGAAGCGCGGAAATTCGGGATTCACTCAGCGATGCCCCTGCGTACGGCCGGACGTCTCTGCCCTCACGCGATCTTTTTGGATGGGCACCACGAAAAATACGGGGAGTGGAGCGACCGCGTCGCGACTATTCTCGCGAAATTCTCTCCGATCGTCGAGATGGTTTCGATCGACGAAGCCTACCTCGATCTCGCAGGCACCGAGCGACTGCACGGCCCGCCGCTCGCGGCAGCCGAAAAATTGCTTCGAACGATCACGCGCACGACGACGCTACCGTGTTCGGGTGGGCTTGCTACGACACGGCTCGTTGCGAAAGTTGCGTCCGACCAGGCCAAGCCGCGCGGCCTCGTCTGGGTGCCTGCGGGCAGCGAACAGCGATTCCTTGCGACGCTGCCGGTGAGAAAAATTCCTGGCATCGGCGAAGTTACGGAACGCGCGCTGCGCGCTCTCGGCATCGAAACCGTCGAGCAGATCGCGGCCATGCCGCAGGAAAAACTGGAAAGCATTTTCGGCCAGTGGGGAACCGCGCTCTATCGCAAGTCGCGCGGCGGTGATTCCTACGAATTCGTTATCGATGCGGAGCCGAAATCCATCTCGCACAATCACACCTTTGGCGAGGACACTGACGATGCTGACTCCCTATCCGCGATGCTCAGCCATCTTTCGCAAAAAGCCTGTAAGCGTCTCCGCGAAGCCGGACTCGCCACGCGAACGCTCACGCTAACGATTCGATACGCCGGATTCGAAACGCATACGCGCTCCAAAACGCTCGGGGAGCCCACGCGGCTCGATTCCGACATTTTTGCGGTGTTTCAAGAACTCTTTCGCACCCATCGAGATGTGAAAAGAAAAGTCCGGCTGCTCGGAGTCAGCCTCAGCGGCCTTACTCACGGCGGTGAACAACTCGATTTGCTGGACGCCGAGCGCCGCGCGAAACTGGAAAAACTCACCAGCGCCACGGACCGTCTCCGCGACCGTTTTGGTTTCGGCAAAGTGCAATTCGGCGGCTCGCTTCGCCGCGATGAACCGGGACACGATCGCGACGATTCGTAACTTTCAGCGAAACCTCGGCCGAATGACCTATACTCTATCTTCCTTGAGCGATCATCCATGAGCGCACCTCCAGCTCCCGGTGTCTCCTCCTCACCCCCTCCGCTCCATGCAGTGGGTCGCGTGCGCCAATTCTGGCAGCGCGTCAGCGAAGGCCGCCAGATTGATGAATTGTGGTCGCAATTTACGGCCGATGCGCGCGCAAGTTATGGCTTTTACATGAAAGAGGCGGACACGGAGGAGCTGGGAACGCATCGCGGATTCAAGCGCTGGTTCCGGATTGCGAAGACACTCTTCTGGTCGTTGTTGATGAAGATGACGCCGGCGCGGCGTGTCCTGTTGCTCGTGGCGTTTGTGATGCTGGTGATGTCTGGAATCAAGCTTCAGGTCGGGCAGAACTTTGCTTTCGACGTGAATTTCGAAGTTATCGCCGCCTTTGTCTTCCTGCTCTTGCTCTCGCTGGAACTGGCGGACAAGGTCACGATGAAACGCGACCTGGAAATCGCGAGGGAGATTCAAACTTGGCTTGTGCCTTCGCAACCGCCCGAAGTCACGGGCGCGAACATCGCCTTTGCGACGCGTCCGCAGAATTCCGTCGCGGGCGATTATTACGATGCGTTCTATCCGAACCCGGAAGATCGCGAAAAACTAATGGTGGTGATCGCAGATGTGGCTGGCAAAAGCGTTCCCGCCGCGCTGCTAATGGCCACTCTGCAGGCAAGTCTACGGACCATCGCCCCAGAAAATGCTCCGCTTGTGGATCTGGTGGCACGGCTGAATCGCTATTCTTGCGCGCACAGCCTGAACGGTCTGCGCTTCACGACTGCTGTTCTTTCGGAATACAATCCGTTGTCACGGAATCTGACCTACGTCAATGCCGGCCATAACGCACCGATTCTCCGCCGCGCCAATGGCACGCTAGAAACACTGGAAGCCGGTGGTCTGCCCCTCGGAATCCAGTCGGCCGCGAAGTATGAAACTGCTTCTTTGGAGCTCAAACCGGGCGATGCGTTGATTTTCTTCACCGATGGCGTTGTCGAGGCTTTCAACGAATCGGGAGAAGAATTTGGCAACGTCCGCTGGCTCAGCTCCATTCGCAATCTGCCGGATTGGGATGCTCAACAAACCCTTCAATTCTTGATGAAGCGCGTGGATGAATTCGTGGGCGCCACGCGCCAGTCCGACGATATTACTTGCCTCGTCTTTCGCAGCAAGTAGAAACCGGCGCGGATTTCATACAAGGAAAGAACGGCCCGCCTCAGAAGGCGGGCCCGACAAGAGCTTACGGAAACTATCGAAAATACCGATCTCCCCTCCCGGCCCCGATTGTCGCATAATCACAGCGTGAGTTTGCGCGAAATGGCCAACTCGATCTGCGACACACTCCGCGGCAACGGTAATCAGGCGCTGCTGGTGGGCGGATGCGTGCGCGACTTGCTTCTCGGCCTGGAGCCCGCCGATTACGACGTGACCACCAATGCCACGCCGGAACAGGTCGTGAAGCTCTTCCCCGAGAGCATCGCGGTCGGTGCGCAGTTCGGAGTGATCTTGATTCCGCGTGATGGCCTCAAAGTCGAGGTTGCCACGTTCCGCTCGGACGTGGGCTATAGTGATGGCCGCCACCCGGACCGCGTCGTTTACTCGAAGACCCCACAGGAAGATGTGCAGCGCCGCGACTTTACCATCAACGGCTTGCTGATGCGGCACGACACGGGAGAAGTGCTCGATTTTGTGGACGGGCAAGCGGACCTCGAAGCGAAAATCATTCGAGCCATCGGCGAGCCCGACCGCCGTTTCGCGGAAGACAAACTCCGCATGATGCGCGCGGTGCGATTCGCGGCGCGCTTCGGCTTCGAAATCGAAGCCGCAACGTTTCGGGCGATACGCCGCCACGTCGGCGAAATCCACCAAGTTTCCCCGGAGCGCCTCCGCGAAGAGCTCACCAAACTTCTCACCGAGGGTGCGGCGCGGCGGGCCTTCGAACTACTGGATGAAACCTGGCTCCTCCAGCAAGTTCTTCCGGAAGTCGGGGCAATGAAAGGCGTCGAGCAGCCTCCGCAATATCATCCGGAGGGAGACGTGTGGATCCACACGCTCATGATGCTGGAAGGACTTCCGGCCGGCACGGCACCGTCGCTAGCATGGGGCGTTCTGCTCCACGACGTCGGCAAGCCGCCTACGTTCCAATCCGCCGCAGAGACGGGGGACCGCATTCGTTTCAACAATCACGTCGAAGTCGGAGTCCGCATGGCTGAGGCCATCTGCAAACGATTGCGTTTCTCCAACGAGGACACCGGGCAGATCCTTGCGCTGGTGGACAATCACATGAAGTTCGCGGCCGTCGAGGAAATGCGCACTTCTACCCTGAAGAAGTTCGTGCGGCTCCCCCACTTTGAGGAACACCTGGCATTGCATCGACTCGACTGTCTTTCCAGCCACCGCCACCTCGATTCCTATGAATTCGTCAGGCGGTTCCTTGAGGTAACGCCTCCGGAGCAAGTCCGCCCGGAACGACTTTTGACTGGCGATGACCTCCAAGCAATGGGGTTCCGGCCCGGCCCCCTGTTTGCTCAGATACTGCGCGCACTTGAGGACGGGCAACTCGAGGCGCGGATCAGCACGCGTCAGGAAGCAGAGGAGTACGTTTTGAGCAACTTCGGTTCGAGAAAGCGAGGGGTTTCAAGCACTTGAGGGTGTGGCCCATGGGGAAAGACAGCCACCAGGCTCTGTCCACGGCCCCCAGGGGAGACTGTAATATACTGAGCACAAGAGCTTTATCTCACGGTACCGGGTGAAGCGGGAGGTCTGGTAGAATGTGAGCGTAAAGTACTAAGATTTTGTGCTAACAACTTTTATACTTTTGTGCACCCTTTCCGGCACGCCCGCATCTAAAATCCTATCGCGCGGCTTCTTTTGGCTACGCCGATAACTTAGGGGACATCATGGCTGAGAAAAAAATTGTGGTGCCAGAGATTCTTCCCATCCTGCCGGTACGTGACACCGTTCTGTTTCCGGGCGCTGTCCTGCCTTTGACCGTGGGACGAGAAAGTTCGCTGGCGCTAGTGAATAGTTTGCAGGGGGACGAGAAGTTTTTGGGCGTAGTTGCGCAGCTCGATCCGAGAGTCGAGGACCCCGCAGCCGCCGACCTCCACAAAGTGGGGACGCTGGCCAAGGTGCATAAGACCGTCAAAATGCCCAACGGCAACGTAGTCATCTTCCTGGAAGGCCTCCAGCGCATTCAGGTGCTCGACCTGATCGGTTTGCGTCCGTTTCTGCAGGCCCGTGTGCAAGCGGAGCCGGACATCATCGGCGAAGCGGACACGGAACTTGAAGCGCTGCAGCGAAATGCGCAGGATCTTTTCCGCGACGTGGTGAGCCACTCGCCGCAGCTATCCGACGATTTGCAATCCGTGGCCATGAACATCGATCATCCTGGCCGCTTGACGGATTTCATCGCCGGCACTCTGCCGTCTCTTTCGACGCTGCTGCGCCAGGAGTTGATCGAGACGCCCAGCGTGCGCAAGCGGCTTGAATCCTTGATCCGCGAACTATCGAAGGAGCTCGAGGTCCTGGAGCTTCGTTCGAAAATTCACGAGCAGGTGCAGGAGCAGGTCAGCCAGAACCAGCGCGAGTACCTCTTGCGCGAACAAATGAAGGCGATCCAGAAGGAACTCGGCGAATCCGACGATTCGATGCAGGAGATCGACGAGCTGCGCAAGAAAGTGGAAGAAGCGGGCATGACGGCGGAAGCCAAGAAAGAGTGCGACCGCGAGCTGAAGCGGCTGTCAAAAATGACGCCGGCGTCCGCGGAGTACATGGTTTCGCGGACCTATCTGGAATGGATGGCTTCTCTGCCGTGGAGCAAGTCCTCGGGCAGCTCGGAAATCGACATTCCGAGAGCGCACGAGATTCTCGACGAAGATCATTACGATCTGCAGAAGGTGAAGGAGCGCATCCTCGATTATCTGGCGGTGAAAAAACTTCAGCCAGGCATGAAGGGGCCGATCCTTTGCTTTATCGGACCTCCGGGCGTGGGCAAGACTTCCCTCGGCAAGTCGATCGCGCGTTCGCTGGGACGCAAATTCGTGCGCATCGCTCTTGGCGGCATGCACGATGAAGCCGAAATTCGCGGCCATCGGCGCACGTACATCGGCGCTTTGCCCGGACAAATTATTCAGGGCCTGAAGCGCGGAGAAACGAACGACCCGGTCATGATGCTCGACGAAGTCGACAAACTCGGGCGTGATTTCCGCGGTGACCCGTCATCGGCGCTGATGGAAGTTCTCGACCCGGAACAAAACAACGCGTTCCGCGATCACTACCTGGATGTGCCGTTCGATCTTTCGAAGGTGCTGTTCATCGCCACGGCGAACTGGATGGATCCCATCCCCGAGCCGCTGCGGGACCGCATGGAAATCATCGAATTGCCCGGTTACACCGGCGAGGAAAAACTGCACATCGCGCACAAGTACCTGATCCCCAAGCAGACCGCCGAGAACGGCATAAAAGCGGGGGAGCAGATCGAATTCACGGACGAGGGGCTGCGGGAAATCATCCACAGCTTCACGCGGGAAGCGGGCGTGCGCAACCTGGAGCGCGAGATCGCCACGATCACGCGAAAACAGGCGCGGCGCATCGCCGAAGGCAAGATGGAAAAGATGGTGGTGACACCGGAAGTGGTTCGCGAATTCCTGGGCGTGCCGAAATTCCGCACGGAAAAGGAAGTCGAGGAGCGCGTCAAGAGGCCCGGCGTTGCCGTCGGACTCGTCTGGACGCCGGTGGGAGGCGACATCATCTTCATCGAAGCGACCCGCATGCGCGGCGGCAAGCAGTTCACCATGACCGGACATTTGGGCGAAGTCATGCAGGAATCGATGACCGCGGCGCTGACCTGGACGCGTGCGAATGGCGAGCGCTACGGCATCGATCCGGACTTCTTCCGCAAGCAGGATATCCACATCCATGTGCCGTCAGGCGCGGTGCCAAAGGACGGCCCGTCCGCCGGTGCGGCGATGGTCACGGCGCTGGTCAGCCTGCTCAGCGGGCGCCCGGTGAAGGACCGCCTAGCGATGACCGGCGAAATGACGCTCTCGGGAATCGTTCTACCGATCGGCGGCGTGAAGGAAAAAGTGCTCGGAGCGAAGCGCGCAGGCATCAAGGAAGTGCTACTGCCTGCAGACAACGAACCGAATGTCGTGGCGGATCTGACTCCGGAGATTCTCGGCGACATCAAGATCACTTACGTGCGCACGCTGGACGAGGTCCTGGAGCACGCGCTCCAGAAAGAAGCAGTGACACCCCCCATCGTTCCGCAACCTGAACCAAAACCGAAGCGCGTTGGCCCGGATAGTCCTCGGGCGATTCACTAAGGGAGCGTCTAATCGCGAATGTGGGGGCACGATATATCGTGCCCCTACTGAAGAAGAAAATGAAAGGCCCCCGATCAGCTCGGGGGCCTTTTTCATTTTCACGGACTCTGGGCGGCCCGGAAACAAACTCCTGCTAACATATTTCCTGGAACATGCCGCGCGAAAAACAAAATGCAAAAGACGCACCGGGGGAGCTCGCTCGGAGCATTACGGAGGCGCTGGTTCGGGAACGCGTTGTGCCGCGCTTTGTGGATTCTTACGTCGTCGAGAACGGCCGCCACGCCCTGCAAGTCCACGCCTCGCTCTACCGCGATCTTCTTGCTCTGCTGCAGCGGGAGGCGCTACTGGCTTTGGCAGTGCGGGCCCTGGCGATCGTTTGCAACGAGCCGCAGCCCGCGGGCAAATCCAAACCGCGTCCCATGCTGCGGCGGGATGCCACCGCGTTCCGCAGGAAATTTCTGGCGTCACTGACGCGGCAGCTGGGCTGGACCGCGGGCGACGCACTCGATTTTCAGCGAGACCTGCAAATATATGAGGAGCTGCTGGCACGTGCCGCTGCAAAGCGCCGCACTCGCAAGCCCTTCGAAGCGGCCGACCATCCCTTCGTCGACCGGTGCGCCTTCTTGCTGGATTCCTCGTTCATGGAAAAGGCGCGGCTGGCGGTGAGTCGCGCGCTAACAGGGATCGAGGAACTGGCGGCGCAAATTGTCGCGGCTCAAGGACAGTCACCGCCAAATCCACGTCCCCACTGAAGAAAGGGAAATCAGGGGAGACGCTCAACTTGGACGGCGGTGCCATAGGCGAGCACTTCGGTGACACCTTGCATCACTTCGGTGGCGTCGTAGCGCATTCCAATCACGGCGTTGGCCCCGTGTTCGCCGGCGTGCTGCAACAGCAGCTCAAAAGCATCTTCTCGAGTCTTCTCGCAGAGGTTGGTGAGAATAGTGATGTTTCCGCCGATGATGGTCTGAAGCGCCGCGCCGAGATTCCCGATCACGCTTCGCGAGCGCACGATAATTCCGCGCACGATTCCAAAATTCCGGACGATTCGATAGCCGGGAAGTTCGAGAGCTGAAGTCACCATTCCAAAATCCACTCGTGGCATTTATGTTCTCCTTAGAAGGGACGTTTACCGCTGCGATTCTAACCGTTCAAACGGCGCTCCGTGAACAATCTTCCTCTGCTATTCTCAGGGAACGTGGAGACACTCTTCAATTTACTGGCGTTCTTGCAGATCCTAATTGGGATTTACCTCATCTGGCAGGGTATGCAGTGGCTCGGCTACGTGCGGCGGCGCCTGCACATGGATCCAGGATTCTACGCACCGCGTGTGGCCGTGCTTTGCCCCTGTAAAGGCATGGAGCCGGGCCTCGAACGCAATCTCTTGGCACTTACGGAATTCGAACGTCAGAATTACGAGATTTTTTTTATTCTCGCCGCGGGATCGGATGCCGCGCGCAGCGCCGTCGAGCGGATAGCCGCGAGCTCGAGAGTGAGAGCCCACGTGGTCATCGCGGGGAGCCCGAGCAACTCCGGCGAAAAGGTGAACAACTTGAGGGTCGCTGTAGAACAACTGCCGCCGGAATTTGAAGTACTCGTCTTCACCGATTCCGACGGGCGTCCAGGTAAGAGCTGGTTGCATCACCTCGTGGCGCCGCTCGGTGATGTACGGATCGGCGCGACAACCACCATGCGCTGGCTGATTCCCAATCGGATCAATGTCCCGACCGCGCTCCTGGCCGCGTGGAATGCTCCTGTCGTCACCATGCTGAGTGAGAAAGGGAAAAACTTCTGTTGGGGCGGTGGCACCGCGATTCGGCGGAGCATTTTCGAACAATCGGGGGTCATGGACGAGTGGAGAAACTCGGTCAGCGACGATTATTCCTTGACGCGTGCGCTGGAGCGCAACAATCGCTCGATTGTTTTCATACCGGAGTGCTTGACGCCTTCCTACGTCGAGACCGATTTCAAAGGGTTGCTGGAATTTACAAACCGCCAAGTCCTGATCACTCGCGTCTACGCAGAGAGAGTCTGGGCGGCCGCAGCGGTCACGCATTTTTTGTACTGCATGACGCTTTTGCTGGGCGTGATTCTGATCCTGAGTGACTTTTTCGAACAGAGACCCTCCTTTCACATCGCGACGCTGACTTTTCTTCCTGTTCTACTTTCCTCGATCCGGAGTGCCATCCGGCTCATCGGTGTGACGGAGTCTCTCCCTGCCGGACGATCCCAGATCACCGGGCAAGCCTGGATTTACGTCCTCTTAACGGTCCTCGTCCCGTTCCTGTACGTCGTAAATTTTGTGAACTCTCTCGTCACACGCAAGATTCGCTGGCGGGGTATGGCATACGAATTGATTGGCCCGGGGCAAACGAGAATAGTCCCATTGTGAGATTTTCAATTGCGGAGGGTGTGAGCCTCGCCGCTTTTCCACAAGGCCTAGAGCAATTGCTTGGTATTACAGACACTACCTGCTTCTAAGACTTTTAAGACCTTCATTGGTAAAGGGAAAAAATTCGCGTACCGTGCAATTCCTACCGTCAAATGAGTTCCACTGTGTCCGAACCCCGGTGTAAGCCCTCAATTTTTGTGTAAGTTGCGGAACATCCCATTCGGAAGAATACTTGCCAGTAGATAAGGTCCGGCAAACCAACTGTCTCAGGCGACTCTTAGGGGTGTCCCCGCCCTCGCGGGGTCGTTGCCGTTCAGGAGCGGTAGGCAGTGGTCACTGAGCCATCAGCTTTTTTTTGACTCCTTGCCTGACTGTTTACCGTATGGTGGAGTACGCCTCGTCGAGGGGCGAAAAACAGAAAACTCAACAGGCTTCGGTACCGTCACGAGGCTGCATTCTGAGGGGGTGCATGTGAAGGTGATGCGAAGAGGTGGACATCCGCAACAATTGACAAATTCCCGCACGGCTTTTCCTCGCGATGTTTTCTTTTTCTACGAAAAAAATACTGGAGTCGCCCACTTTCATGTCGGCGCCGGACCTGACGGCAGGTTTCCCGTAGACCAGGCCGCCGGGCTGCTGGCAATGCATTGCATGGTGCGGGGCCAGTTAACGAGCGATTACGTTGTGATGGTCCAGGCCGAAGAAGAACTCCTCGACGGCCTCAATGAGAAAGCGGACAAGCTCTTGGAGGCGGGGAAATCGGTCCGCGGCCAAGTGAAGCTGACACGCCGGGAAGAAGAAGTTCTCTGCGGTCTAATGAAGAGCCT
>Ga0179592_10001105_pt1 | contig 10921 bp, 12 predicted proteins | sample CZODoug2_1_08_16_FD_148623 | JGI IMG/M metagenome (GOLD analysis project Ga0179592, IMG submission 148623) | Vadose zone soil fungal communities from Angelo Coast Range Reserve, California, USA - CZODoug2_1_08_16fungal (Illumina Assembly) | ecosystem: Environmental > Terrestrial > Soil > Vadose... | reverse complement strand
ACCCCCCCGGCGCAGGGGCCAATGCGACAGCGCCAGCGTCGCTCGGTCTTCGCCCGTTCGACCCCGGTGCGTTCGCCGCAGAGCGGTCACCCATCGCCGGCGTTACGCAGGAGGAGCGGACGCAAGCGGTAGTCGCGTTGGTAAGAGAAGCTGCGTCACTCAGCGACGGCAAGGTCATCCTGGTCGGGCACTCGGCCGGCGGGATGACAATTTCGGCGGTCGCCGAGCAGGTCCCGAACCTGCTTCTCGCGGTCGTATATCTTTCCGGGTTCCTGGTGCCGAACGGCATGCCGTTGCTCGCGATGCTCCAGCATGAAACCCTGTCTTCGGCTCTGGCGCCCAGGCTGTTTGTGGGCGACCCCGCCGCCATCGGCGCGACAAGGATCAATGTCAGATCAACCGACGAAGCCTACAGATCGCTACTCAAAGCTTCGTTTTATGCCGACGTGTCGGAGTCCGAATTCGCGCATGCGGCGTCGCAACTTCATTACGACGAATCGAACGCCGGCGCCTTAGCCCTATCGGAAATTACGCCTGGAAGATTTGGCACGGTGCCGCGCCATTACATCCGCTGCACACAGGATCGCGCGATTCCGTTGACCGGTCAGGATCACATGATTGCGACGGTTGACGGTGCCATCGGCGGCAAGACAATTACCCACACATTGGAAAGCAGCCACTCGCCATTCCTGTCACAACCGGCCGCCCTGTCGAGGATTCTCATCGACATTTGTGTCCAATCTTTGGCGGAACAGACCGCGGAGGCGCAGTAGGTCTAGAACCATGAACACGCACGAATTCGAGGATCGTCTGGAATCGCTGCGGCCACGCTTTCATCGCTACTGCGCGCATGACGGGATCGGCGGTCTGTTGGCCGAGCTGCGCTTGAGACCGAATATTGTAGAGGCTGCCCTCGTCATCAACTTGCTGCAGACGCCGGTTTGCGTGTTCCGCAGCAAGCTCAAGGGGGTATTCGGCCTTCCGGCCGTTCATCGCCCCCGCAGACCTGAGCCTCTCTGGAGGCTATGTAGGCGCCAAACGGATGCTATGGTTGATGGCCCACGGTGCAAACACGGTAAAGGAGAATGAGCATGCAGAACCTGAACGGAAAACGCGTGGTCATCACCGGCGGCAGCCAGGGGCTGGGGCTCGCGATGGTCGAGGCGCTCGCCGCCTGCGGCGCGAAGGTGACCGCAATTAGTCGCGATCGAGCGAAGCTCGTTGCAGCCGAGCAGGCCGGTGCTGCAGTGATTGCCGGCGACGCGACCGACGCCACGCTTATGAACAAGGTTGTCCGCGAGGAGGTGCCCGACGTGCTAATCCTCAACGCCGGCGCGCTGCTGCCGATGAAGCCGATCGACCAGCAGAGCTGGGACGAGTTCTCGACCGTCTGGAACACCGATGTGAAGGCAGGGCTAGTCGGCGTTCAGGCCGCACTCAACACTCCGATGAAGCGAGGTGGCCGCGTTCTGGTCATGTCGAGTGGTGCATCGATGGTGCTTGCGGTGCCATTCATCGCCCCGGAAAGCCTGAGGCTCTCTGGAGGCTATATAGGCGCGAAACGGATGCTGTGGTTCATGGCCCACAGTGCAAACGCGGTATCGCGCGAGCGCGACCTCGGGATCCACTTCCAGGTGCTCGTGCCATGTCAACTGATTCCCGACACCACGCTCGGTCATCAGGTTGCAGCCGCCTACGCGGAAATCGAGGGCGTCAGCATCGGCGAGCATGTCATGCAACGTTATGGCTCGATCCTGCGCCCAGCGCAGGTTGGAGACCGGGTCGCCGAGCTACTCGGCGATCCGCGCTATATGCACGGCGTCGCCTACGGCTTTCGCAGCGATGCGGACATCCTGCCGCTCGACGTATGATCCAAAGAGCACTGCTATTCCGAGGACGCGATAGTCAATGACTGATGATGTGCGTGATCAGTTCGAGCGGTTGGTGGGTGAGCTTCGTCCAAAGCTCCATCGATACTGCGCCCGCATGACCGGCTCTGCTGTCGATGGCGAGGATATTGTCCAGGACGCACTGATTAAAGCCCTTGCCGCCCTGCCCAGTGTCGGTGTCATCGACAACCCTGAAGGCTGGCTGTTCCGTATCGCCCACAACACCGCGCTTGATTTTCTCCGTCGCCGCGCGCGCGGTCCGATGATGCAGCATGACGAGGCCCTCGACACGATTGCCGCGCCAGATTCCCCCGATCAGGACCACGAGGCCGCCACGATGAGTCTGCGCACTTTCATGCGGCTTCCGGCGCTCCAGCGGAGCGCGGTCATCCTGAAGGATGTGCTTGGCCACTCACTGGAGGAGGTTGCGTCGATTACCGGTGCGAGCGAGGCCGCCGCGAAATCCGCGCTCCAGCGGGGGCGTGTCCGTTTGCGCGAGTTTGCCAAGGAACCCGCCGACGTCTCACTGCCAATGCTGTCCGATGGAATGCGCGCCCGACTGACCACGTATGTAGAGGGGTTCAAGATCGGAGACTTCGACACCGTCCGCGCCATGCTGGCTGACGACGTCAAACTCGACCTCGTCGCGAAGCTGCGCAAGCAAGGAAAGAGCGAGGTCGGGGAATACTACGCTGCCTATGCAGCCGCCAAACAGTGGGCTTACGCAGCGGGCGTTGTCGATGGCCGGGCCGCGATGCTGGTGTACGATCGCGAGATTTCACTCGGGACGCCTGCCTATTTTGTTGCCCTGGATTTCGATGGCGATCGCGTGGCCTCGATCCACGACTTCCTGTATGCCCGTTATGCGATGGACGGTGTCGACTTGTCCCCACTCAATCCCAAAGCGCTATCACAGTAAAGATGGAGAGACGGTCTTGTTAGCCGACGAAGTTCATCTGTGACGCCACTCATCCAAGTTGGACCACACCAAATTAGTACCGAGAAACGCCCCAGTGTTGATTGACCGTGCGCTGCTACTTCCTGGAAAGTCGATGTGCTGGAAAAGATCGCTGGCAATTATGCCTCTACAAGCCCCGGGTTCACCTCACAGATTGCCAGCGTTCTTGAGATCGCTCTCACTATGTTGACCCTGGAGCACAAAAGGATGCACGGCACCTTCGTTTTCTTTCTCCAATTAACATAGTCCGGCAATTCACATTCAGCATCGGGAACGCACTGCTCGCGCTCGAACAGTGCATCCGACGCAACTTGCAACCCGGACCACTCAATACCTATCGCGGGTGGTTCGAACGGAAACGGCAGGTCCGCAAGGGGGAAAAAGGAATCACCCTCTGCATGCCCATGCCGTTCAAGCGAACCAGGCAAACCGACGGCATTCAGGACGAGACAACCGAACCACAAACACACTACGCCCTCCGATTTCGGGCGTATTGGTTTGTGCTGGCACAAACCGAGGGGAAAGATACTTACCTTGCGCCAACTCCCGGCTTTGACATCGACACGGCGCTCCGCGCGCTGAATATCACGCGCACGCCATTTGACGAGATAAATGGCAACATTCAGGGCTTTGCGAGAGCACGCGAAATCGCCGTAAGCCCCCTCGCCGCCCTCCCGCATAAAACCACCTTCCACGAAATAGCCCACATCGTTCTCGGGCATACCACCACCGAAAAGCTGGTGGATAGCGAACGGACCGCTGTGCATATCCGCGAGGTCGAAGCGGAATCCGTGGCGCTCATCTGTTGCGAAACACTTGGCCTCGACGGTGCGGAATTCTGCCGTGGCTACATCCAACATTGGCTGAAAGTCGAAAAGGAAATCGCAAACCAAAGCGCGGGCCGCATCTTCGCCGCTGCAACCTCCATTTTGAAAGCGGGAAGCCCCGCAGCGGGTAGCCAATAGGCTGGCCGTTACCCATTTGTTGTTGAAACCATTCCCTGATCGTCGAACGAAAAGAAAGAACTAGATACGTCAAGCAAAAGGAGAAGGAAATGAATGCAGCAACGGTGGTACGGACTACAGAAGAAGCACGGAGAAGTTCAAGAGCCGGCTGGTAAGACAGCAAACGCGCCGACTTGATGTCGAACGCCCCTTAGCAAAGACCGGTTGACATATTACGTTGTTTGCGTACATATGTGCGCATAATGCGTAAGTCACCCGTTCTCAACGCCCTCTTCCCGGCCATCCGACAGGAGATCCTGGCGGCGACGCTGCTTTCTCCTAAGAAGTCGTGGTACCTATCCGAACTGGCTTCGTATCTCGGGACTTCTCCATCGAGTCTCCAACGGGAACTCGACTCGCTCACCAAGAGTGGTGTTTTGGATCGCAAGCAGGATGGCCGACGCACCTATTACAAGGCGCAGACAGCTTCCCCAGTGTTTAGCGAGCTTCGCCTATTATTCTCGAAGACGGCGGGAATTGTGCCTACACTGGAATCCGAAATCGGACGATTCGGAGAAAAGATCAAATGGGCCGCCATATACGGTTCCATTGCACGTGGTGAGGAACAGGCCCAAAGCGACGTCGACCTCTTGATTGTTGGACGAGTGGGGATGGCAGAACTTTTGCCCGTGCTGCGGCGGGTCGAACGGCAGTTCGGCCGGGAAGTGAACGTGACTCGATTTTCCGAAAACGAATTCAGGGAAAAGCTGCACAGTAAGGACCACTTTCTTAAATCAGTCATCAAAGGTAAGCTGATCACAATAATGGGTTCCCTGAATGAGCTGGAAAAAGCTGCTGGCAGAAAGTAAAGTCCACGCACACAAGACAAGCAGAAAAGAGCTGGACGACTTGCGGGCTGTCATCGTTCGGGATCTTGAAGATGCAGCAATACAAGAGTTGTCCGACGATCGTCGATTCGCGACCGCCTATACTGCAGCGTTGCAAATGGCTAAGATGTCTATCGCGTGTGCGGGTTTTCGACTCGCCAGCACCTCAGGCCATCATCGCTTAAAGCAGCACGCCTAGCGCTTGGCACGACCGCTGCCCGCTCTCTCGATTTTTTTGAGGCGTGCCCGGCGGAAGCGCAATGTTATTGATTACGACCACGCCTCTGTGGCTACGCACACGGAAGCGGAGGAGATCGTTGCAGAGGCACAGGCATTGTTTGAATTAGTAGAGCGTTGGATCGCGGCAAACCATCCAAAACTCGCTCCGTAAATTCTCCCCTAATAGTCCGCCGCAAGCGTTTTCCTGTACCATTCGTTGACGCGATTCGGTAGGTTTTGTGTGCGCCTCTTGAATCGTTTGGTCGAACGACTGCTTCAGGCAAAGACAAATTGCGAAACTAGCGAAGGGCCATCTTCTGAGCCATAAGCAGAATAATCTTGCGATCTTGTTCATTGGCTTTGCCCAACAGACGGCGAAGCTTGCTCAGAAATCGCGCATCTTTGCCTGAGCTACCCCAAGCAATTTCGTCAGAAGCGTGTCGCTTGGGAGGATGCGGCAATTTGGGCGGCTCCTCCCCGTCGTAGAAAAGTTGATACATCGGAACTTCCAGAGCCCGTGCCATCTTCTCCAGCGTTTCGATAGTCGGAACAGTATGATTATTTTCGACGCGTGAAATGTAAGGGCGAACAAGGCCCGTCCGCTTTTCGATGTCGCCCTGGGAGAGTTTCTTTTCCTCACGCAATTCGCGGAGGCGATCACCAATAATCATGGCCCATCATTACATTCGGCTCCGTACTGAGCAAGTATGGGTATATGGATTGACTTCAGGAGCGACGGCTTACCCAGCGCCATACCGTCAGAGATTTCGCTTTGCCTCTTCCGCGTGCTACAGGAAGCCCTGCACAATGCGGTGCAACATAGCGGTGTACGGCAGGTCGATGCTCGACTGTGGGGGACGTCGGATCAGATTCAATTGACGGTTAGCGATTTTGGCGTCGGCTTTAGCCTCAAAAAGGGAAGGCAGGACGGAGGGCTTGGTATCAACCGCATGCAGGAGCGGCTGAAGCTGGTGAAGGGAAACCTTTCCATCGACTCGCGACCCAAACGTGGTACGACGGTCTGCGCTCGCGTTCCTGTCAGTTTGGGAAGCGATTCCATGCGTTTAGTCAGGCAAGTGTCTTGATTCGAGACTGTCCGCACATCAGTTCTGCGAATAGCCCGACCGAGCCATTTTCACCCAGCATTAAAACGGTTAAATTGAGACTGCGACACTTCTGGGAACGAGCGGTTCAGTTTTGGATTCAGCAACTCGTCGGTGAGTTCGGGGTTCAATAGATTTAGGTGAGGGCTGCTTGGCAAGATCTTCAATTCGGGTTCTCGTGGTAGATGATTACGAACCCTTCCGGCAATTTCTTTCCTCACGCCTGCAAGACACGTCTAGCGTATACGTTTGTTGGGAAGCATCGGACGGGTTGGAGGCGGTTCAGAAGGCAGAAGAACTGCGACCAGATTTGATCCTGCTGGACATTGGTCTTCCAAAGCTGAATGGAATTGAAGTCGCTCGGCGAATACGTAAGGTCTCGCCCGGTTCGAAGATACTATTCGTGAGCCAAGAGTCGTCTGCTGATGCGGTGCAAGAAGCCCTTGGCACAGGCGCACGGGGCTATGTCGTCAAGACTGATGCCGGAAGCGAGCTAGTGGAGGGTGTGAACGCTGTTCTTCGGGGCGAGCGGTTTGTCGGTCGGAGGTTCTCTGGTCATGATTTCGTCGGAGCTTCGCACTCGGGAGCATAAGACCCGCAAAGTGATATCTATGGCTATTCTCTGGGTAGCGTTCGGGGCGGAATGAGACCCACATCTTCCAACGAATCTCTGCAGAGCATTCAGCCGTTTATTCGGGGTGAGAGTCCTTGGTGATCTCAGTTGGAAACCCGCTACTCCTAGCCTGCCGCCCGTGCAGAATCGCTGCTTGAGTCGCAAGGAACGCGAGCGTGGATTGTAGTACCACCCTTCGTTTGCGAGTTGATTGTAAGCTCTCCATGCGCTAACCGCAGGCGCTCCTGCATGCTCGTGAGTCCAAGCCCAGTGCTTTTCATTGCGCCTTCTATATCAAAACCTGCACCAAGATCGCTGACAGTGAGGTGAACCTCTCCCGTGCTTCCCCACAATCGTACTTCGAAGCGCTTTACCCCACTATGCTTCATGGCATTGCGCAGGGCTTCTTGTAGAACTCGGAATAGAGAAAGAGAAAGTTCGGTTGGCAAGGCTGTAGGTAGATCGCGACTCTGGAAATCAATTTCCACCTTCTGGCGCTCACTAAACTCTTTGCAGAAGTTCTTCGTCGCCCCAACGATGCCCAAATATTCCAGTTTCGAAGAATGCAATTCGTGCGATAACAATTGAACATCGTTCGTTATTTCGGTAGTTTGGTTTCGTAGATCGCCTATTCGCCTACCGAGTTCAACTGCCGAGTCAGGGACATCTTTCTGCACTCCGTCTAGCTCGATCGCCAGAAGCGCGAGTCGTTGGACGAAGTCGTCATGCAAGTCTCTCCCAATCCGGGTACGTTCCTGCTCGTGTGCTTCGATCAGCTTTCGGCTCATGCCTAAAAGCGCCTCTTCAGCATGCTTGCGGTGGGTAATGTCCTCCGAAAAGATAAGAATCCCTCCCTGCACCCCGTTTTGATTCTGCCAAGGGCGAATCTCCCATCGGAGCCAAGTGGTGCCACTCTCGCGATCCCAACGGTCCTCCATGGCTCGCAACGTTTCTCCAGCAAGACCACGGCGGTGAATTTCCTTCCACCGTTCGGGAATGTCAGGCAAGACTTCGTAGTGCGAACGCCCCAGTATCTCCGAACTGCCGAGTGAATAATCCGCACACCAGCGGTCGCTCACTTGTAGATAGCGCATGTCACGGTCAAGCATCGCCACTGCGGCTGGTACGTGTGTGACGAAACTCTTCAGTAGCTCCTCTCGTGTTTGTAGCGCCACCGTCCGCTCTCCTAAAACGCGATTCATCTCTTGGAGCGCCTGCTCTGCCATTTTGCGGTCAGTGACGTCAACAGCAATCCCGATGTAGCCTTCAAAGGAGCGATCCTGATTAAATCGTGGTACTCCAATGTCCAGAATCCACCGATACTCTCCGTCGTATCGCCGGAGCCTGTACTCCATCTCGAACCTCTCCCGCCGATCAAAAGACTGCGTATAGGTATCGAGGCATCTCTGAAAATCGTCGGGGTGAACGCCATCCGCCCACCCGTTTCCAACCTCCTGTTCGAGAGGTCGCCCGGTGAAGTCCAGCCAAGGTTTGTTGAAGTAGGTGCGGAGTTTGTCTGTACCCGCCATCCAGATCAGCACAGGCGCGGTGTCGGCGACCAAGCGGAAGCGTTGTTCGCTTTCCCTTACCGCATCCAAAATCCCACGCTCACGGTGTTGGCTCTCACGCAGGGTCTTCTCAACCGAGTCTTTTTCTTCGATCACAGTGGCTATGCACAACACCGGAATTGACACCACAAACAAGAATAGTTGTAAGAATATGAGACTTTTCGACTCGAAGCCCATTGAAAATAACGCGGTCTTTTCGGCGATCCCTGCGGTACCTAGCAGTGCGAGTACGGAAAGCGACGTTGAGGCTCCAATCAAGCCGAATCTCGTGGCTGCCCAGATGAGAAAAGGAACAGGAACGCAAACGGCAATTGGCGAATATGCGGAGTGAGCAAGCGTAAGCGCGAGCATGAGGGACAGCGCAAAACCAGCGATCCAGAGCCCTAGCTCGGCGGTGCGTGGTCTCAACGCTCGGAAACGTTTCGAAGACCAATACAGCACGGCTGGAGTAAGCACGACGTTTGTCAGTGCGTCCCCAAGAAACCACTGATACCAAGAAACCCAAAATTCGTACCCAAGTAAGTGGCGCGTGGCTGCTCCCGCAAAGGCGGAAAGTACTGGGACGACAAAGACGCCTACACCGAGAAAGGTTCCAAGCTGAGGCATAGTGGACGGGTGGCTTGAACCATTTGGCAAACGGCGTAGGAGGTACGCTGCAAACGTCGCTTTAATTAGATCATTTGCGGATGTGGCGAAGACAAACCAAAGCGGAATCGCTGGGTGCGGGGTCGGAATTAAACGGATTGGCACCGCGATAGCGAGGTACAGCCACCATTCGTTCGGCGGAGTCAGCAAAAGAGCACAAAGCAGGACGGAATCTGGGAACCATAGCGGAGCCGCTGCGGTTTGCAGGAAGAGTGTTCCATATCCATAGGCAACGAGATATGCGAGTGCGAAGAGCGAGAGCTTTATGGGGTTGAAGGCAAAGGCGTATCGCTGCCAGATTTTGCGCTGAGGCAGATGGGCAACCGACCTTGCGACTGCGTCTGGAGGCATTGCTTCCCAGCCATCGAATACCTTGAAGGTTAACTCGATAGTTCTAGCGAAGCAAGACACGTCCCGGTCTGGTGCGCGGTAACCTTTCGTGGTGTAGCAGAGACGACCACCTCATCGCTTCTTGCCCGCCACTGTTTTGCGGTTTCGCCCAGTCTTGATCCGCGCCTCCCGCGTCCTGCCGTCAACACCGCCTTTGTTCCACAACGTTGCGGCACAGGTACCCGGAATTGCTGGAAGAATGGGAGAAACTGTGAACACCGACGCCGTTGTCTGCTAGTAACCCCAACTTACTTAAGTTTGTTCAGCAGCAGACCCGCCGCAGTACATTGGCAGCAGGAGAACACCCCTTGCAGCCCAGAAAAGCACCCCTGAGTGGCGCGTCAAGCAGCCTTCGATGCGCATAAAAGCGCCCAACGCGAAGACCAACATTCGGCAAAATAGCGAAAAAAGTTCGCTATTTCGGGGCACGATCGCTCCCACCTTCGAGTTCATAGCTGCCAAGACCGACGCCGAGAAGGTTGAATACATCCAGAAGATTCTCGCCCGGAGCGAGGAAGAGGCACTCGCAATCATCAAGCCCGTATTCCGGCTCACCCGCAGCGGAGTCGAGGTCTTCGAAGTATACAGACCGATCATCGCGGTCTTGCGGGATCACTTCTCCCGCCCCGGTCGTCCGAAGGCGGGTCAGATCACGTGGTCGCAAATCTGCGAGCGTTACATCGGCGTGGGCATCCGGCGAACCCAACAGCTTCTCGCCGCCCCGAAACCCGCGCCGAAACCGCCGCGGCTCAACAGAGGGGACTCGTTAGCGTTGCTGAGGACAACGGAGTGCGATCTGGCGAAAGTCTTTGGGCCGATAACAGGTGCGGGGGAGTTCGCCGAGGCGTTGCGCAGCTTCGCGCAGGCTGTGGCGGATCGCTTCGGGGAGCGCCACGGAAAGTTTGCGGTATCGGTTTCGATCTCTTTCACGAAGACGCAGTATTCTATGACCCCAAAGGCGGTGTATTTCGTGGTCGTGACGAGATTGATCGCATTGCTGGTGTGCTAAAAGCAACACATCCAGATTTCGAATATCAGCCCCTCTTCCCTCCCGAGGAATTAGGTGATGCCGGACGGGTTCGATGGGTATCTGGCACTCCCGGCAAACCACCAGCTTACGCGGGAACCGATTTTATCGTCGCCCGGAATGGTCGCATTGCTTCGCTCTATCTCTTTTTCGACGATCTTCCCTAAGGCAAAATGCGCGACCTCGATGAGATCGAATGGTTTGTTAAATCCTACGAGAGCGAAAAACTAATACTTGTAGTTCGTCACGCCTGCTGAACCTAAGCACCCGGTTTTCAACGCGCACTCCATGCGTTTCGCGAGGGGAAACTGACCACCAGACGACCAGCAGAAAAACCTGAGCGTACTTCGCAAAAACGTGAAGTGAAATTGCGACGATCACGGAGCGCCCTGAGTTGTGATGCCGAGCAAATGGGAATCTCGCCCGTTTAGCTCGAATTTAGCTCGAAAAAAGCGGCGATCAGAGGGAAATAGGGAGACTGGAGAGACTCTAGCGGAAGAAACGAAAACAGCTAAGCCCCTGATGATTCAAGATTTTCCAATAACACTTGGAAATTTTAGTTGACATGGCGGAGAGGGGGGGATTGTAGCCCCAATTGGTGACGGGGAGGTCAGGGGATGGTGAGCGTTGGTATGCCTCTTGTTTTCAACATGTCGATTCGATTTGAAAGAATCGCTA
>Ga0179592_10001102_pt1 | contig 10961 bp, 10 predicted proteins | sample CZODoug2_1_08_16_FD_148623 | JGI IMG/M metagenome (GOLD analysis project Ga0179592, IMG submission 148623) | Vadose zone soil fungal communities from Angelo Coast Range Reserve, California, USA - CZODoug2_1_08_16fungal (Illumina Assembly) | ecosystem: Environmental > Terrestrial > Soil > Vadose... | reverse complement strand
CAGGTGGATCCCATGATGGCCCTGCGTTATGAGTAAATCATGGCTCTCTAGCGGGGACCACCACGAAGGATAAAAGTAGCGGTGAGCAGCGGAGCTAGTATTTTGGAGCGAGGCAGGCGGCTTCCTTCCTAGGAGAAGAAATGTACCGATTGCGAATTCTACTGCTGCGATTGTGGAATGTGTTCCGCAAGCAGCATCTCGAACAAGACCTGAACTCCGAACTGCAAACGCACCTGGACCTGGTCACCGATGAAAACATTCGCCGGGGTATGAGTCCAGCAGAAGCGCGTCATGCGGCGCGGCGTGAATTCGGCGGCGTCGAACAAACCAAAGAACTGTACCGCGATCGGCGCGGCCTGACGTGGATCGACGGCGGTCACCAGGATGTTCGCTTCGCCTTGCGCATGCTCTTCAAGCGTCCTGGATTCACTCTCGTCGCGGTTGCCACTCTGGCCCTGGGCATCGGCGCAAATACCGCCATCTTCACCGTCGTTCATTCCGTGCTGCTCGAACAACTGCCGTTTCCCAAAGCCGATCGGCTGGCCATCGTGTGGTCCATCTATGGCAACGAAGGGCGCGCTCCGGCCTCCGGGCCGGAGCTGATGACCATCCGCGAACGTAGCCGGCTGTTTGAAGACTTGGGCGGAATCTGGGCGCAGAGCGGTGCTTTGACGGGCGAAGGCGAACCCGAGCAGATAAAGCTCGGGATGGTGACGGCAAACTTTCTTGGCATTCTGGGAACGCATCCCCAGTTGGGGCGATGGTTCGCCCCCGGCGACGAAGGTCCCGGCTCGCCTTTGGTCGCCATCATCAGTGACGGACTGTGGCGCCGCCGGTATGGCGCTGACCCGCACATGGCTGGACGAGCCGTGCGACTCAATGGCCAGCCGACCACCATCCTGGGAGTGATGCCGCCGGGATTCAAGATCATTTTCCCGGAGGGCTCCAGCGTTCCACCGGAAATGGACGCTTTTGTTCCCTTCCGATCTTCTCTGGCCAGCGATCCGCCGGATCAGAGTTATCTACGAGTGATCGGACGTCTTCGTGATGGCGCTACTATTCCTCTGGCGCAACAAGAAATAGAAATGATCGCCGCGCATCTTCGTAGCAAGTTCACCACGTTGGCCGAGCCTCCCCTCAACCTTCAGGTCGTTCCGCTGCAGGGAGACCTGGTTCGCAACATCCGTCCGGCGCTTCTGGCGCTCTTCGGCGGAGCGGGGTTGGTGTTGCTGATTGCTTGCACCAACGTGGCGAATCTCCTGCTCTCGCGGGCCAATGAACGCACTCGCGAAATCACCTTGCGAATTGCGGTTGGCGCCGGACGCGGGCGCTTGATTCGCCAATTGCTCACCGAGAGTGTCTTGCTGTTCTGCTGCGGCGCGGTCGCCGCGATCAGCTTTGGATGGGGCGCGCTCCATTTGCTTCTGGCCATGCAGCCGAAGGAGATGGAGCGCCTTTCTGCGATTCGCATGGACGCGCCGGTATTCGCTTTCACCTTTGCGATTGCCATCGGCGGGGGTTTGCTCTTTGGACTGGCCCCGGCGCTTGGCGCTCACAGGATCGATCTGGCGCGGTCTTTGAAGGAAGCCCGGCAAACGGGCCATCCGGCCAGCCGGCGTCACCGCCATGTGCTCGTGACTGCAGAGGTGGCCCTGGGCTTTATTCTCCTCGTTGGCGCGGGTTTGCTGCTCGAAACTTTTGCAAAACTGATGCAGGTCAACCCAGGATTTGTCCCCGAAAATGTCCTCACCTTTCGCGTGTCAGTGCCGTGGGAGAAGTTCAACAACACGGCCTCCGCGGTTCAATTTCTCCGTGCCTTGAAGGCCAATCTCGCGGGCTTGCCCGGCGTCGAAGCCGCCGGGATCACTTCCCACTTGCCGTTCGAGGATACTCTCCCGAACTGGTACAGCTACTTCTGGCCCGCGGGCGCTCCCCAAGACCAACAGAACACCATCATGGCCGACTACCGCGCGATCCTTCCGGGGTACTTCAAAAGCATGGGAGTCACATTCCTGACCGGCAGGGACTTCGACGAACATGATGTTGAACAGAACCTCCATCTTGCCATTATCGATGATACCGTCGCGGAGCAATCTTGGCCGGGCCAGCCAGCCGTTGGCCAGCTGCTGAACGTTGAGAATGGCACTCGCGATACGGTCCGTGACAACGTGCAAGTAATCGGTGTCGTCAAGCACCTGCAGTACCACACTTTGACGGATCAAGTTCGCGGCCAGATCTACCTGTTGTATCCACTCGCCATTCGCACGCACATGGCCTTCACTTTGAAGTCCAAACTGGGCGCGCCGACATTGCTGCCACTCATTCGCCGGGAAGTTTCCTCTCTCGATAAGGATCTGCCCATTTATCACGTGGAGTTCATGACCGAATACGTTCAGTCCGCTCGCCGGCAAGCTCGCTTTGTAACTTTGCTCGCCTGTGTTATGGCAGGCATTGCCCTGCTGCTCGCCTCGACGGGGATCTATGCCATCACTAGGTATTCCGTCGTGCAGCGTACCAGCGAGTTGGGCATCCGCACTGCTCTTGGCGCGCAAGCGGCGCAACTGTTCGGGCTGGTGGTTCGCCAAAGCATGCTTCCGGTGGCGCTCGGCGTCGCCATCGGAGTCGTTTTGTCGCTGCTGCTTACGCCGCTTCTCTCCACTTTGCTCTTCGGGGTCCGGCCCACCGATGCGCCGACTTACGTTGCCGGCGCCCTCGTGCTTTCGGCCTCGGCGTTGATCGCCTCATTTCTGCCGGCGCGCCGCACCATGCGTGTCGATCCACTTGCGGCCCTGCGCTATGAATAAGGTGCCAGCTCCTCAACGAGAGTAGATACTGTTTCTCCGGCCTCTTGGCACATGCTAACATCTCCCGCCAATGAGCCGACTCTGCTCCTCCCGTTTCGAGCGAGCGGCGCGCAAACTGGGCTGGATGCGCATCGCCGGTATTGATGAGGCCGGACGCGGCGCGTTGTTTGGTCCGGTGGTTGCCGCTGCGGTGATTCTAAATCCCCGGCGGCGCATTTTCGGGCTGGACGATTCGAAGAAACTCACCGCCGAACGCCGGGCGGAACTCGCCCCGCGCATCCGCGAACACGCTCTCGCGTGGGCGGTCGCCGAAGTGGACGCGCAGCGCATCGATGCCTGGAACATTTACCAGGCGTCGCGCCAGGCCATGACCGCCGCACTGCAGCTACTGACGATTCCACCCGACTACTTGCTCATTGACGCGATGCAGCTCGACGTTTTGATCGAGCAGAAATCATTGATTAAAGGTGATGCTCGTAGCATCTCCATCGCCGCAGCTTCGATCCTTGCGAAAATCCATCGGGACACGCGCATGGAGGAGTGGGACGCCATTTATCCGCAGTACGGCCTGGCCCGCCACAAAGGCTACGCCACGCCCGACCATCTCGAAGCTCTACGCCAACATGGTCCGTCCCCGCTCCACCGCCATTCCTTTGCTCCGGTGCGGGAATCCGCTTGTTGGGCCGCCGGTGCGACGCAAACTTCACTTCCGATGTTTTAACCAGGCCCTTCCGCCCACGGGTTGGCCGAGCACAACGCACTCGCCCTTCCCTCGAATATCAGCCAGAGACTGGCGTAGAATGACCGAGGGCGAAGGAAAAAGAGTTCCCATGGAGATTCGCCTTGTTTTCGCCATGGAGTTTCCTAGAAGGCAAGGGGATAACTGCCTGCTCACAAGAGCTTCTAGGTACGTTGACTTGTCTTTTTCCACCCTGCTAGCGTAACCAGTAGCCTTACGAGGCGTACCGCTACCGCGGCAATTTGAGGGGAATCTGTGGGACAAGCTCCCGGAGGAGATTTGTCCCTTTTGGCGCATGGCCTATAACAAGAGCAAAAACGTTGAAGTCGCACAAAAGCTGCTGAACCAGGGCAAAGTCGCCCAAGCCATAGCCGAATACCAGAATATTCTGAAGTTTGAGCCTCGCGATCAGGTCACGCTGATGACCATCGGCGAGTTGTATATCCGCCAAGGCGAGACGTTTCAGGCCATCGACTACTTCGAACGCCTTGCGCAGATTTTCGTCGGCGACGGTTTCCTGACAAAAGCAATCGCGGTCTATAAGCGCATCGCCAAGCTCGCTCCCGAAGAGATTCGCCCGCTAGAAAAGCTTGCCGACCTCTACGTTCAACAAGGGGTCATGAGCGAGGCCCGGCCCCTGTTCCTCCAACTGGCGGAGATTCACCTGAAAAACAATCGCCAGCCGGAAGCCGTCGGGCTGCTGAAGAAACTGCTGCAGGCGGAACCTGATAATCTCCGCATCCAGATCCGCCTGGCCGATTTGTACCAGGCCATGGGCCAGACTCGGGAGGCCATCGAGTCTTATGTCTCCGCTTCGCAGCGCGCTCTGGCACGCGCTGATCATGGAGAAGCTGAAAAGCTCGCGGACAAGGCGCTGAAACTCGAGCCCAGCAATCTGGCCGCAGTTATCGTCAAAGCGCGATCTTATTCTTCACAGGGCGATCTCGTTAAGGCGGCGCAGCTGCTTGAACAGGCGGCCGATCTCGAAAAAGGCGGCGAGCAGACCGAACTCCTCCTTGATCTTTATCTCAAGAATTCCGATTGGGACCAGGCCTCGGCTCTCGCGCAGCGCGTATTTGAAGCAGACGAGAAGAATTTTGGGCCCATGCAAAAGGTGGTCGAATCGCTCTTGCAGGCCGGGAATGGCGAAAAGGCCATGGAAATCCTGGCGAAGTCGCGGCTGTCCATGATCGATGCCGGGGAGCACGAGGTTGTCGGGAAAGTCCTCAGCGAGCTGGCGGCCGGCATGCCTGGCAGAGTCGAGCCGCTCGAATGGCTCGTGGAATTGTACGGCCGCACCAGCGACTCTTTCCGTTTGCCCGATGCGCTCGTGCATCTGGGTGATGCCCTGGTTGCCCAGCAGCAGTGGGAACGAGCCAAGAAGACTTTCGAACAGCTTCTCGAGCGCGAGCCTGACAGCGATTCGGCAAAGCGCAAGCTCAACGGCGTGCTCGCGAAGATGGGGCTGCTGGCGCCTGGTGAGGTGGTATCCGAGGAGCTTTTGCAGACAGAACTTGCGAAGCCACCTGCTCCTCGGCTGCGCTCTGCAGGAGAGTCCGCTCCGGAAGTGGAAGCCAAGCCGGCAGCAGCGTCTCGCGAGCCAGTGCTTGACGAAGAGACACACAGATTCATTGCCCAGTCGCTCACTGACGTCGACCTGTTTGCCAGCTACGGCCTCACGCAGAAAGCCATTGGGTTGCTTGAGGCCATCCTGCGCCGCGCACCGCGTCATACACCGACACTCGAAAAACTGCTCGACTTCGTGCTGGGCGCGGGCGACGACCGCCGCACCGCCGAACTTGCCGCGCAGTTGGCAGAGATCCACGGCAGAACGGGAGACAAGCGGAGTTCGGAACGATTTGGGGAATTGCGCCGCCGCTTCCAACGTGCTGCTGGCTTGACGGACGAAGAATTGGCCAGTGCTCGGCCTGCGGTACGACCGGCGGCCGAAGCCCAGTCGGCGGATGTTTCCTTGCCGGAGATTGCCGCGGAGCCCGTCCCGACTTCTCCCGTCGAAGAAGCGCGTCCCGAGCCGGTGGAAGTGAACGCCGCTCCCGTGGAGGCGGAGTTGCAGGAAGTCGATTTGTCCGACGAATGGGCAACCCTTCTCGAAGAGTCGCGCCAAGGTGAGACCACGGTTGAGGCTCCCCCCGCCCAGCCCTCGGGCAGAAGCAGGCCCCACGAAGAGCCGGCTGTCGAAGAGTTTCAGATTTCCGATGCACCTCAGTTCCATGTCGCTCCGGAGGATGCTCCCGCCATCGGCCATCAGGCAAGCGAGACACCCCGGCCTAAAGAAGTACCTGCTTCCCCGGAACTCGAATTTGAGCTGGACCAGGAGTTTGAACTCGTACTGGATGCCGAGCCGCTGGTCCCGGCGTACGACCAGAAGCCGCCCGAGTCGCCGACTGTCCCTGCCGAGCTGGCGACCGCCGCGCCGGGGCCACCCGCGGGGAGCGGTCTTGCCTCCGATCAATTTCTGGCGGATCTTGCCAGCGAAATCGAGGAGCTGGGCATCGGCGACCTGGCACCGGGATTTTCGGGAACGATGCCCGGCGCCCACCCGGCACCCATGGACCAGGCGGAACGAGAGCCCGAGCAGTCCGGGGAGTCTGGCCCGCTCAAGGAAGTGTTCGACCAGTTCCGCGCCGAACTTGGTGAGATGGGCGCGGAGGACGAAGATCTTGAAACGCATTACAACCTGGGAATCGCGTTTCGCGAAATGGGGCTTCTCGAAGAGGCCATCAGCGAGTTCCAAAAAGTTGCCAAAGCCACCGATAGCGGACGCCCCTTCCGCTACACCATGCAGTGCTGCACACTTCTCGGTCTGGCCTTCATGGAAAAGGGCCAGCCAGCCATTGCCGCGATCTGGTATGAGCGCGCCATGCAAACTCCCGGCAATGATCCGGAAAGCACGCTCGCCTTGCGGTATGATCTGGGTGTAGCTCAGGAATCGGCGGGCGAGCCTGAAGCGGCGCTGAAGAGTTTCTCCCAAGTTTACGCGATGAACATCGACTATCGCGACGTGGCCGAACGTATTAATGCTCTTCAGAAGCCCACCCGTTGATCCTGACCTTTCCTGACGGGACGGGTTCCGCTCATCCATGAACCGGGTTTATCGAGCACTTCTGGTTGTTCTAGCGTTCGAAATGGGCGCCATGCTTCTCTATCTCCCGTGGTCTGGCTATTGGGAACAGAATTTTTTTCTCAGCCATTATCCTTCGCTCATGCCCGTGGTGCTCCATCCGTCCTTTCGCGGGGCGGTGAGCGGCCTCGGAGTTTTGGATATTCTTCTGGCCATTGGTTGGATCGGTTCGCGCCCGGGGCCCAATCGTGTCCCGCCTCAATAAGTCATCGTCCGACCTGCTCCTCTGCTACGTGACGGACCGCCGCGGCCTGTCGGGAATCGACCGGCTGGAAGCCCAGGAAACTGTGGGGCAGAAAATCGCGACCGCGGCGGCTGCCGGTGTCGATTGGCTGCAGATTCGGGAGAAGGATCTTTCGGCAAGGGACTACGGGTTGCTCACGCGCAAAGCTTTGCAACTGGCCGCCAGGTCCCCGGCAGGCAACGCTCGTCCAACACGGGTGCTGGTGAACGATCGCCTGGACGTGGCGCTTTCCGAGCACGCCGGCGGTGTGCATCTCGGCGAGACGAGCCTGCCGCTGCCCGAAGCGCAGCGGCTGGTGAAAGCCCAGGACCAAAGACTGGATTTCCTGATGGGCATTTCGTGTCACTCTCTGGAAGCAGCAAGATCGGCCGCAAGCGGCGGCGCGGATTACCTTTTTTTTGGCCCCATCTTCCCCACGCCATCGAAGGAGGCATTCGGCGCTCCGCACGGACTTGAGCGTCTCGGTGAAGTTTGCCGCGCGGTCGCGATCCCCGTGCTGGCCATCGGCGGGATTACCTTGGCGAACGCCTCGGCTTGCCTCGCCGCGGGGGCCTCGGGAATCGCTGCAATTCGCCTTTTTCAGGAGGCGCGGGACATGACCTCCCTGGTTCAGTCACTGCGAAAGCTCACCCGCTAGTCAGCGCTCCATCAGCCGGCGGAGAAGACGGATCTGTCCGGCATGATAGAGGTCGTGAAACGCCACGCCGTAAAGCTGACGCATGGCTTTTCCGGCGCGCGCGGTGCGCAATGATTTGGCTGCCGCCCCGTACAAGGCCCGGTGTTCCCACTCAAGCAACTTCTTATCCGCGTTCCAGGCCACTTCGTTCAACTTGCCTTCTTCGGGTCTTCGAAAGAAATTGCTGCCCCTCAGCGTGAAAGAGCCGCGCTTTCCGCCGCACGGCATACTTCCAGTACGCCGCATGAAGCGTCACTTCCGGAGATGTTGTGGCGCCCCGGTCCCGGGCGCCAGGCGGCTTCTTCTGCGGTCACTCCTTTGAGGGATTGTTTGAGATTTGGTCCGTCGCCTCCGTAGCGCACGGCCAGATCTGTCCGAACGGCAGTGTTCATTCATTACCGTTGCCACGCGTCTCAGTGCGCGGTTTCCCGCCTTCACCAAATCTCGCCAAGCCCAGTCCAGATGAATCCAAGGATCGTAGGGCGCGGTATAGCCCGCCGCGGCAAAGCAAGTGTCATCCGTGCTCTCGTCGTAATAGCCGACATAATCACCGCCATATATCCTCTGCTCGCAAGAAAGGCTGAATGGGAGCCATCAAAACAGGCAGCTCCCATAAGGGCACTGCAAGGCATCTCGCCAGTTCTCTTTCCCTACGTCTCTAGTAGACCGCCTACGCCGGGTGCAGGATGGCGCGGCATGCGGCTGCGCGCGCCGTGAGCGCGTCAGCGAGCCTCGCGATGATCGAATGAGTTAGCCCTTCGTCGGTCATGCGGCGTCTGATGTCGGGAACATGGTCTCGAAGCTGTCTTGCGAAATCATCCACGCGCTGAATCGTGGCATCGGGATCGACGTGTAGTTCGTGGGCCAGCCTGCGCCAGTGATATAGCCGGATATTACGCAGGCGGTATTCGCCGCCGAGCTTCATGGAAAGTTTGGCGCGATCGATGTTGATGTCCTGATAGGGGATGACGCTCGCCACGTCATAGAGCGGCGCGAGACGGACGCGGGCTCGCTCACCGATGAGCAGCGCGTAGTTCTTGCCGTGAGCGTCCGTGCCCGCAATCAGCCAGTTGTAGGCGATGGCATCGAGGAAGGTGCGCACGTCTTCTGGCGCGTTTGCCGAATAAGTTCTCAATAGTTCGACGATGTGACGGATGCCCGGTCCGCCTTCGTTCTGATATTTGCGGGTCGGGGGAATGGCCAGCGCCTGGCACATGTCCTCCTGATGGACGCGCCGCAGACCGGCGGCGGTGCGGACGCGGTCGTAGCGCTCGACGACGATGGCGACCTCGTCCTGAAAGTGCATTATTCTGGAATCCACGACGGGAAGCCCAAGGGCACGTGCCAGTTCCAAACAGAAATGTTCGTTCTCGGCATGGCCGTCGAACTCGCGGGTCGGCGGCTTGAGAATGTGAGTCGTCGGCACGCGCCCTGAAGGCACGCCCCATCTTTTGTTGTCGAAGAGGAGAGCGGTTTTCGGCTGCGCACCCGCAAGGCTGAACTGGCCAGTGTCGCGCGGCATGCGCCACGCGGAGTGGTCCTCGCGCAATGTACGCAAACGCTGAGCAATGGCGGCTTCATCGAGCCATTCGATGGGGGGCAGGGCCTCTCCCAGGATGGCTTCAAGCCTTTCGGGCCGCACGAACTGGACCGCTCCGGCGCAGTCCTCACCAACGCAAGCGATGAGGCCGAAGGCGTTCCTTGCCGAGACGTGGAACTTGCGCGCCCAGCGGTCAAGCACCATTTCGTTGTCGGGCAGAAGTCCCCACAGGAATGGATCGGTTTTCGCGTGGCCGTGCTCGGCGAGAGCGAGCGGCATCGAAATCGACAGCGGGTAGGCGTCGGCGTCGGCGCGCCATGGCTCGCTGTACGCAAAGGATAGTCTTCCTCTGTCGTCGCGCACGACGCGGCCCGTTTCGCGACCGTCGAGGATGACAATCAGTTCTCGGCTCATTTTCTTTTCCTGCGCGCGGAGGCAACGATGGAATCAATATCCACGTGCGCATCCGCACCGTGAGACAGGCTGGTGTCCTTTGGTTTTTCCGGACCTTCTTTTTCTGCATCGAGGGCAATGCCAAGCGCACTAATAGTGCGCAGGAGCAGGCCTATTTCAGCCCGGGGCTTGCCCTTCTCCACGTCCACGATCCACTGTCGGCTGACACCGACTTTCTGGGCCAGAGACTTCTGGTTGAGGCTGAGCTTTGTGCGGTGGTCGCGGATAAGAGCCCCGAGATCGGCCGGCGTTCGAACGCGCATATCTCCTCCTTTCCGCCAGATGTCAGCGTTCGATGACATTGTATCAAAGTCAGCGGCCGGAGACAGCACGAAAAGTCATCGATCGGCGACATTAAGAAATGTCAGTGATCGGCGACACGCACCATAACGGTCCAATAATCAAAGCAAAATGAGGTAGGGCATTCCACGCTTGTGAAAGGAATGGTCAATGAACGAGGGGCGAACCGTCTTTTCCCAGCTGATGGATTTTCTGCCACTGCACCAATTCCGCCGGTGTGTGGAGCGCTACAGTGGTAACCACAAGATTCAATGCTTCACTTGTCTGGATCAGTTCCTCTGCTTGGCCTTCCGACAGCTTACCTTCCGGGAAAGTCTCCGCGACATCGAAGCCTGTCTTCGTGCCCAGCAACCCAAACTCTATCACGTGAGCTTCCGGGGTGCGATCTCTCGCAGCAACCTAGGCTACGCTAACGGGCATGGCGACTGGCGGATCTACGCCGCTTTCGCCCAGGTTCTGATTGGCACGGCCCGCGACCTCTACCGCGACGAACCTTTCGGAGTGGAGTTTGTCCGAAACCGTGGATGCCCTGGACTCCACGACCATCGATCTCCTGTCTGTCGCTGTTTCCGTGGGGAAAATTCCGCCGCCGCAAGAGCGCGGTGAAACTGCACACGCTGCTGGATCTGCAGGGCAGCATTCCGACCAATGTTTATGTGACGGGAGGCCAAGTTCACGACGTCAACGTTCTGGATGTGGGGCTCCTGGAGACCAAACTGTTCTGCGGACCCAGCGCTATCCCGATCCCTTGCGGCGCATCCACCATTGCGATGCCGAGAAGGATTCCCGACTGACCTTCTTGACTTCTAGATGATAATGATTTGCAATCTATATAGGACTAAGTTAGTCTGATATACAGGCTGCAATTCACTGGCAAGGAGACTCCGTGGTCTCATTCTCTCGGCGCGCTTTGCTTGGCTGTTTCTGCTTTTCCGTGCTTTTGGCTCTCTACCTGCCCGCTGCCGCGGCCCAGGAGAACCCTTACTTGGTCGCCTATGACCACTATCTCGAAGAGCCCGGCAACCTGGAGATCGAGTATTTCTCCAGGTTGCCGGGCTCTTCG
>Ga0179592_10001099_pt1 | contig 10962 bp, 10 predicted proteins | sample CZODoug2_1_08_16_FD_148623 | JGI IMG/M metagenome (GOLD analysis project Ga0179592, IMG submission 148623) | Vadose zone soil fungal communities from Angelo Coast Range Reserve, California, USA - CZODoug2_1_08_16fungal (Illumina Assembly) | ecosystem: Environmental > Terrestrial > Soil > Vadose... | reverse complement strand
GTGGCGCCGGTTTGGCAAACCCCAGCGATTCGGAAACGGTGACCTGTCTTCGCTCCGTGTTGATGAAGCCGGAACATAAAGACTGGGTCGAAGCAATCCTTGAACGGCTCAATCGGGCGCAGACCGATACCCAGTTCAAAATTTTGTAACAAAAGTGCAAGAAAGCCACAACGCTCCTACCTACCGGAGCATCGTATAGGCATTCGAAACACGCCCGAATTGTCGTTTGGCTCGGCCACCAAGTCGGGTACACTAGAATAGTGGCGAATTAACAGCGCGCAGACCGGTTGGGCAGAACCCGGTAACCCGCACGGAGCACAGAATTTAGGGCTTTGAATTTGCACGTTGCACCACACTGAGGATAATGCATGCCTGATGTAATGAAGACATTGCTGTTGAACCCGCCGAGCTTTGAGAACTTCGACGGCGGAGCTAGCTCGCGGTGGCCCGCGACGCGCGAAATTGAGTCCTATTGGTACCCCGTTTGGCTGACCTATCCCGCCGGTATGATTCCCGGTAGCCGCCTGCTCGACGCATCGCCCCACAAGGTGAACTGGCAGAAGACGATCGAAATCAGCAAGGCCTACGAATTCCTCGTTCTTTACACGTCCACGGTTGGATTCCACAGCGATATCAAGCTAATCCGCAAGATCAAAGAAGCAAATCCGGGGATGAAAATTGCATTCGTTGGCCCGCACGGGCACATTCGCCCGGACGAAACGTTGATGACGAGTGAAGACATCGACTTCGTTGTCCGCGGCGAATTCGATCACGCGGTTGCCGAATATGCTCACGGTAAGCCGCTGGAGCAGATTGCCGGCGCGAGCTACCGCAAAGATGGAAAGATCGTTCACAACACGATGCGGCCGCAGCTGCATACCGAAGAGCTGGATGCGTTGCCGTTTGCGTCGGACATTTACAAGCGCGATTTGCAAATCGAGCGCTACAACGTGCCCTTCCTGTTGCATCCGTTCGTGTCGTTTTATACGACGCGCGGCTGCCCGGCGATGTGCACCTTCTGCATGTGGCCGCAGACGATTTCCGGTCACGCGTGGCGCACCCGGTCGGTAGACAACGTCGTAGCCGAAGTAAAAAAGACGCTCGAGTATTTTCCGCAGATGAAAGAAATCTTTTTCGACGACGACACGTTCAATATCCGGAAAGACCGCGCGATTGAGCTGAGTCAAAAATTCAAACCGTTGAAATTTCAGTGGTCCTGCACGGCACGGTGCCATAGCAAGTACGAAGAGTTGAAAGCGATGGCGGATGGCGGTGCGCGGCTCTTTATCGTTGGATTTGAATCCGGCGATGCGCAAATTCTAAAGAACATCAAGAAAGGCGCGACAGTCGAGATGGCGCGCGAGTTCATGAAGAATTGCAAGAAGGTGGGCATCAAGGTCCACGGCGATTTCATCATTGGCTTGCCCGGAGAGACCAAGGAAACGATCGAGAAGACGATTGATTTCGCCAAAGAGCTGGATTGCGAAACGATTCAGGTTTCGTTGGCCCACGCCATGCCTGGCACGGAACTTCACGACCAGATGTCCAAGGAAGGTTTCCTGCGCGTCGAAGCGTTGGCGGACAACAGCGGTCACCAGTTACCGCATATCGAGTACCCGCATCTTTCTAAAACGGAGATGATGGGCGCGGTGAACCGGTTCTACGACGAATACTATTTCCGGCCACGCGTCGCGTGGAGAATCGTGCGCGAGGCACTGTGGGATAGCCACGAGCGCAAGCGGCTTTACCATGAGGCGACAAGCTTCCTGAAATTGCGTTCAGAGCGCTGGAAGTGGGTAAGACAGGGCGGCGACGCGCCAAAGCCGATGGTCAGCGTTCCGGACACGACTTCTGCATCTGGAAACGATTAACCCGAACTAAACGATGGGACGCGAGAGCAGGCTCAGGATAAAGACGCTCGTCATGGTCTTGGCGATGGTTGTGTGCGCCAACGCCGGCGACCTTCTTTTGAAACGCGGCATGTCGACGATCGGCGCCGTGCAGTTTACCGCCAGCGGCCTCGGGCACGCGTTTGGTCTCACCGTTGCCAACCCAATCATTTGGCTGGGCATCTTCTTTCTGCTTGGCTTCATGATTTGCTATATGACCGTGTTGAGTTGGGCAGATTACAGCTACGTGATGCCTGCCGGTGCGTTTGGCTACGCCGTCCTCACTTTCCTGGCTGTGATCTTTCTGCACGAGAGCGTCTCGCCGAGGCGTTGGGTTGGCGTGGCGCTGATTTGCATCGGTGTGATGCTGGTTGGGCAGACGAAGCCTCGCACAACTGAAGTGGCGGCGCCACAGAAAGCAGTCGCGTAATGGCCACGTTTCTCCTTCTGGCGCTCTTTTTGTGCACCACCACCAGCGGCGAGATTGCCATGACTTACGGTATGAAAGCCACTGGTGAACCAGAGCGGTTGCGGCCGAAGCAAGTCCTGAGATTTCTTGGCCGCGCCGTGTGCAACGCCTGGTTCTGGGCTGGCATTCCTCTCATGGCGATTTCCTTTTATTTGTTGCTGATACTTTTGTCGTGGCAACCGATTAGCTTTGTGATCCCCGCGTCTGCGCTGAGTAACGTGGTCGGTACGCTCGGTGCAAAATATATCCTCAAAGAAGAAGTCAATGCGGCACGGTGGGCAGGGGTCGTCTTTGTTTGCATAGGTGTCGCGCTCGTTTCGTTGGACAGCATTCCCGTTCGCTGATTCATGGCCACTTCAACCACTCTGGGCGAAAACGGCGGTAAGCTGAACCGCACTACCGCTGCGATCATTGTTTTCCTGCTGGGCACAATCGTGTACGTCGGCAACGCTGGATTTCCAGGTTTGCTTGACGATGCCGACGCTTCCCACGCAATGGTGTCATGGGAAATGTTGCAACGGCATAACGCCGTAATCCTCTACATGAATGGCATTCGTTACTTGATGAAGGCGCCCTTACACTACTGGGCGGTGGCGGCCAGCTACGGAATATTCGGCCGAAATGAATTTGCAACGCGCCTTCCGGTCGCGCTCGCGATGATCGGATTGGCGCTTCTCGTGAATGCGTTTGGACGCAGATATTTCGGTGTTCGCGCTGGTTTGTATAGCGCGCTCGCCGTGCTCACTGGCGCGGGCTTCTTCTTGTTTACCCGCATCATGATTCCCGAAGGAATCTACGCCCTTGAGTTCACGGCCATCTTTTATTTGTTTTTGCGCGGCTGGACCGGATCGCTCGATCCGCGCATTGCCTATTGGGGCGCCGCGGCGATTACCGCACTGGCCATGTTGACCAGGGGCCTGGTCGGCGTTATTTTTCCGGTCGGCATTTTAGGTCTGTTTATTATCGCGACGCGCGCATGGCGGCGTCTTGGCGAATTAAGGCTTGTAAGCAGTTCGTTTGTTTTTCTGTTGATTGCGGCGCCGTGGCACATCCTCGCAAGTCTGCAAGCAAAGACATTTTTCTGGTCATACTTTATCAACGAACACTTTAAGCGCGCCGTTGGCACGCGGTACCCTCCGGATTATGAAGCTGTGCCTCTTTGGCTCTGGCTTGGCGCGCACCTCATTTGGCTTTTCCCGTGGAGCATATTTTTGGTTGCTGCCTTTCGCGGCGTCGGAAGACCTTCAACTTGGAAAAATTTAGCAACTGAGCAGCAAGCTAGATTGCTACTCGTCCTATGGAGCGGATTCATTTTGCTGTTCTTCTCGCTGACATTCGGCTCGCGGATGGAATATTACAGTTTTGGTGCGTGGCCGGCGATCGCCATGCTCCTGGGTATTGGACTAGCCAAGGCCGAAGAAGAAGGGACGCGGTGGCTGTCCTGGATTCAGGGCGCGCTCGCGTTGGTCGGTATCGTAATTGCAGTCGTACTGATTACGCTTATCGCAAAGTCCGCGAACGTTCGCGTGACGGGAGACATTTCAACGCTGCTGACGCAGCATGAAAACGACTTTTATCGCGTGTCGATGGCGCACATCCTGGATTTGACGCCGCAGGCGTTCGCGGTGCTGCGCTTACCGGCCGCTCTTGCAGCCATTGCATTTTTGGTTGGCTTGAGTGTTGCGTGGTGGCTCCGCAGAACCCGGCGCCATCTCGCCGCGACGCTCACGATGGCGGCTACGATGGCGCTCTTTTTCTTCGCTGCAAATATTGCGCTTGGGGTGTTTGGTCCTTATTTGTCGTCCAAACCGCTCGTCGATAAAGTAAGTACGCAAATTTTGCCCTCCGACGCCGTTGCGATCTACGGCGAATTCGATGCGAGCTCAAGCGTCGCCTTTTATACCGGGCGGAAACTCCTGATTTGGAATGGGCGATACAACAATCTTGAGGCGGGTTCGTACTATCCTGATGCGCCGCAGATCTTTCTGACCGACGCGGATTTTCTTTCGAACTGGCGCCGTCCGAACCGTATTTTACTTTTTGTTCCGTCCGAGAAGCGTCACGATGCCGACATCAGGCTCGCGCCTGTGAGCGTTTGCATCATCGCGGAGAGCGGCGGAAAGGCCGTCTACTCAAACCGCCCCTCACCAGGCCAGGAATTAGATTGCTTGAAAGCCAAGGACTAAAATCGTGGCGCTACATGCATTACGCTGGGTCCTGCTTGTCGCCGCGATGGCTCCATCCGCCTACTATTTGATGGCCATCTACTGTGCGCGGGATTACTTTCGAGGCGCGAAGCGCGGGCGACGGGGCCACTCCGATTTTAGACCGCCTGTCAGTGTGCTTAAACCCGTCCGCGGGATGGATCGCGACGCCTATGAAAACTTTGCCAGCTTCTGCCGCCAGAATTATCCGTCGTACGAAGTGCTGTTCGCTGTCGCTGAGCCAGACGATCCGGTTATTCCGATAATTCAAAAACTTCAGGGTGATTTGCCGCAAGTTCCTGTGCGCCTCATCGTTGGCGTGGAACAACTCGGGGCGAATCGCAAATTGAATAATCTAGCCAGGCTGGCGAAAGAAGCCGCGCACGAAGTTCTGGTCATTAACGACAGCGACGTACGTGTGGACGAGGATTATCTTCAGCGCATCGCCGGCCACTTCGGCGATCCTCAAGTTGGGGCAGTGACCGCATTCTTTCGCGGGATTACGCACGGCTCGCTGGGCGCACGGCTCGAAGCGCTCGTTCTTTCGACGGAAACCGTGCCTAATGCTCTCGTCGCGCGGAAACTCGAGGGCAGAGTTCGGTTCGCATTTGGCTGGACGATGGCGACGACGAAGACTCACCTCCGCGCCATCGGTGGTTTCGAAGATATGGTGAACGTTCATTCCGACGACTTCGAGCTAGGTAATCGCATCGCCGCACAGGGCCTTACGATTGAACTCCTCGATGAGCCAGTCGACATGATTTTCCCGAACGAATCGTTCTTCACCTATTTGCGGCACGAATTGCGTTGGGCTATCGGCTTGCGGAATGTGCGGCCGTCAGGCTATTGGGGTTTGCTTTTTACTTTCGGGTTGCCTTGGACGATTCTGGCAGTTGTCCTTGCTCCGTCGGCCCTATGGGCCTTGGGTTACGTGACGAGCTATCTCTTCCTCAGATGTTTTCAAGTTTGGTTCACTGGCGTCTGGGGATTGAACGATCGTGTGACTCGATCAAGTTGGTGGCTTGTGCCTCTCCGCGACGGCATTAATTTTCTTACATGGATTGTCGGATTCTTTACGAGTGAGATTGAATGGCGCGGCATCCGGTACAAAGTGAAACAAGGAAAGTTAATTCGAGTGTGATTTTTCCTGCAAACATTGTCGGCCCTGTTTCGCCAAGATATACTCCTCAAGTCGATCGATTCTGCGAGGTTTAGTTTGAACGATTCCAACAGCGCGGTCTCCGCAACAAGTGCCCTGGCTACCGCCAAGGATTACTTCGCTTCGCTCCAAACTGTGCTTGTGCAGCTTGATTTGTCCGTCATCGACCATATGACCGAAACCGTCTGGAAAAACTACGAAGAGGATCGAACGCTTTACATTTTTGGTAACGGCGGAAGCGCGGCCCTGGCGTCGCATCTTGCCTGCGATTTCGGGAAGGGAACGGTTGCGGCAAACCGCAGGCGCCTCCGCACTGTTTCGCTTGCAGACAACGTGGCGCTCATGACCGCGTTGGCCAACGATCTCGCCTATCAAGATATTTTTTCCGAGCAACTGGCGGGCCTTGCGACGAAGGGTGATGCGGTTCTGGCGATATCCGGCAGCGGCAATTCGCCGAACGTGGTGAGGGGATTGGAAGAAGCGCGTCGCATAGGCCTCAAGACTCTTGCCATTACTGGATTTTCAGGCGGCCGTGTGAAGAACCTCGCCGACCTTTGCCTCGTCGTGCCTTCGGACAATATGCAGCACATTGAGGATGTTCATCTTTTTGCGACGCACGCCATCTTTCGCGCTCTACGCTATCGCATGACCTTGCCGAAAGCCTAGAAGCCGCTTTTCGCCGGGATGTTTGGCTGGTCAACTCACCTGCATTCCGCTTCGCGCTGTACCTGTTAACAGCTAAACTGAATTTAGCGCGGCATGGGTTTCACCGGCTGCGGGCATATGTCCTTTCCAGTCCATCCTTACGAACTAGAGCACGCGGCGTCGACGCTGACGCATTATTTGGTGCGGTTACTGTTCATCTGCTCGCTTGGCTTTTACTCGGCTGCGATTACTGCGGCGCTGAAGTTTTCACGTCGTTTGCAGAAGAGCTCGCGCTCTGAATTTACTCCTCACGTTAGTATCCTCAAGCCGGTCCACGGAACCGATTTTGGTTCCGCTGAAAACTTTGCCAGTTTTTGCACGCAAAATTATCCCAGCTACGAAATCCTATTTGCCGCCAATGAAGAGACCGATCCCGCTCTGCAAATTGTGCGGGCACTTATTGCCGAGCATCCCGAACGAAGGATCCGGATCCTTACGGGCGCCCCGTTCCTTGGCGAAAATCGTAAGGTAAACAATCTGGCGCTCATGGCGCGTGAAGCGAGTCACGAGATTCTGGTGATTACCGACGGCGACGTTCGCGTCAGCCCCGATTATCTTCGCAATGTGGTCGCTCCGTTCGCGGACAACATGACGGGAGCGGTGACCAGCCTCTATCGGGGTGTTGTGCAGCCGAATGTATTTGCTGAGCTCGAAGCACTCGGCGCGGCAACCGATTTTGCCGCCGGAGTGCTGGTCGCGGAGCGCAGAGAGGGCCTTAACTTTGCGCTTGGCGCGTCGATTGTCACAACAAAAAGCTGGATTCAGCGCATCGGCGGCCTCGAGCCGATCGCGCAGTTGCTCGCAGATGATTACGAACTCGGGCGCCGCGTGGCGGCAGCAGGAGGAGAAGTGCTGCTTTCGCGCGAGGTCGTCGCCACGATGTATCCCGTGCAAACGCTCCGCGCTTTCTGGGACCACCAACTCCGCTGGGCGCGGACCGTGCGTCTCTGCCGGCCAATCTCGTACATCGGCCTCATCTTCACCCATGGCCTCCCATGGGCTATTCTCGCCGCCTTACTCGCACATACGGCGACCACAGCCACAATTTGCCTCGGTGCGTATCTTCTGTTGCGGCTCTCAATGGCGTTCACCGTTGGTGTAGGCGTTCTCCAGGATCAAACGGTTCGCCGCCGTTGGTGGCTTATTCCGCTCCGCGACGCCATTCATTTCATTGTGTGGCTCGCCAGTTTCGCTTCCAACCGCGTCACCTGGGGCGATACGCAGTTCGTTATGAAGAACGGCCAGATGATTCCCGTGCGCAATTCCTGATGTTCCCGCGGAGCAATTTACCGCGGTTTGGTTGACGGAATTTCGGTTCCCGTTTAACCTAATAAGGATGAATCGTGGCTGGCCCGATCATCGGGTACTTGCCGCGATTCGTTTTTGTTGCTGCGCCTCCATCGGCTGGGAGGTCGTCCAATTGGTAGGACACCAGACTCTGACTCTGGGTATCCTGGTTCGAGTCCAGGCCTCCCAGCCAAGATTTCGCTAAATGCGGGCTTTCCTCAAGCTAATTTCAGCTTCGACTTTTTGTCCCACCCTCCGAGTTGCAGAGCCATCGCTGCGCACGACCTGCGCAATTCGTCCGCGGCCGGTCGATCGACCATCGTTCTCGCCACCACCATCCCGCCGATGCACAGCGCCGCAATCGCCTGCGCCTTGGGTTTTCGCGGCTTCCGCTTGTCCGCCATGCTCCGTTCCAGAACACTTACCATCGCGCGAAACACTGTCTCAAAGGCTCGTTTTGCACTCGTACCGCTTCGCGCCACGTCTGTGGGCAAAGCCACCATCGGACATGAATTCTCCACGTCTTCGTAGTGCTGGCGCGACAAATATGCGCGAACCACCTGTGGGCCAACATCGCTGGATGACAAATCGACGTGAACGCCTTCCCAGCAACTCTTCCACTCCGGATCGGTGAAGAAACAGCTCAAAACTTCCGCGTATAAATCGCTCTTGCTCCCGAAATAGCTGTAGAATCCGCCGTGCGTCATTTTCGCATCGGCCATGATCTCGTTGATGGAGACACTTTCAAATCCACGGCGATTGAACAGCCTTCTCGCGCTATCAATGATCTTTTTTCGTACTCGTTCGCGATGACCGGCTGGATAGGGCACGGGGTCTCCTCAAACAAGCGATTTGCTCGCGGGGGCAAGCATAGCGCCAACCCAAACTATTATTTTGAACATATTTTGGAAAAATGTTTGGATGAAGGGCAAGTTGAAGATTCACAAGATAGAAAAAGAAGACGGGAGACGCGAATGAAGACCAACAAGGATCCAGGGAATACTCCGGAGTCGCCGGCACGGCGGCAACTACTTGGTTCAGCGGCTATCTTCATCGGTGGACTTGGCCTCGGAGCACACTCAAGAGCCGAGGGAGAAGGCGAAGTTTCGCACACGGCGGAAGCCATTCATCAGGAAATTGTTTTCAATGCCAGCCGCAAGAAAGTTTACGATACGCTGACCGTCGCCTCGCAATTTCAGAAAGTGATCGACAACAGCGCTGCCATGAAAGCGATGGCTCTCGCAAAGAAGCCCGCCGAAATCAGCAGGGAACTCGGCGGCGCCTTCAGCGTCTTTGGCGGACACATCGTCGGACGCCAACTCGAACTCGTGTCTGGGCAACGAATTGTTCAGGCGTGGCGGGTGGTAGATTGGGAACCCGGCATTTTTTCTATTGCTCATTTTGAATTGGTGGAGCAGGCAGGCTCCACCAAAATGGTTTTCGATCATACCGGTTTCCCGGGCGGTCAGGCTGTGCACCTCGCCGAGGGTTGGCGGGCGAACTATTGGCAGCCATTGGCCAAAGTCCTTGCTTAGATGCGCGCGATTCCTCCTCAACGGACACAGCGGGCCAAGCGCCAGTCCCCAGGGCCCGTCACGCTCAATTTGGCCGAAGATGCGCAAAACCATTTCCAATGAAAGCGAGTCCAAGTAGAATAGATGTAGTTGGTTCAATTGAAATCGAGCCTACACCCTCGCCCGGGCCCGCCTGTACGGTAATTCTTCGCCCACCCACCCGCGAATGATTCAGCCGAAGATTGGGAGAAGTGATGCAGACTATGGTGCAAAACACCCGGCTCCACTCACGAAAAGTGCCGGCGCAATTCGGGTTTATTCAAATCTTCGGTGACGAAGGCGGAAGAATCCTCGATTTTTCCGAAGCGGGACTTGCGTTCGAGTCTTTTTCAAGAATCGGCTCCGCCAAGACATTGCAGTTCTGGTTTTCCTTGAATCTCAAGGATCGCGTCGAAGCCACCGGTGAGGTGGTGTGGCTCGATTCCACATCCAAAGTGGGAGGACTGCGGTTCATGAACCTGACGGATCGCGCGATGCGGCACATTCGTGCTCAATACACTGATTCCTTCCGAAGTGACGCGGCTGATAAGAGACATCGTTTCCTTGCCGCGCTTTCGAAACAACATTCCATCAGCGCGGGCGAAACGACCACCGGAGAGAATTACGATGCGCCGCCCAATCGCACGCACCAAGCGTCTGCTCCATTCGGCAACGTCCTTGTGCGCGATACGAAGCTGGAAACCCCGCCGGCGCCGCCGCTGGACTCGACCGATCTCATCTCCTTGCAGAGGCACTTTGCGGCCTGCCGGCGGCAGTTTGTTCTTGGGACTGTCCTTGGCCTCCTCCTGGCGTCGAGCGCGGCATTTGTGGCGTTTCGATTCTGGGCTGCGGGACACTTACCCACGTCGGCGCACTCGAATTCTCCTACCGAGTCTCAAGCGAGTGTCATTCCCAGCACCATCGCTTCAAACTCGGGCCCACTGCCGGGCACTCGAAACACGTTAGATGCGCCGGGCCATTCATCCAAAAATTTACAATCCGTAGCGTCGGTTCGAGGTATCGGTAACGAGACCGCCTTGCCTGCCAACCCGGCAGATGCCTTCTCTCGATCAACCAGCAAGAACGTCCAGAAAAAATCGGCCACACCCGAACGACTCTGGGCCGCCGTGCAGGCGGGCGATACGACTGCAGCCGTTACTCTCGCCGAGCGATACCTCCGCGGCGATGGCGTGCCAGAAAACTGCCTGCAGGCGCGGGTGCTCTTGCTTGTCGCGTCGGAAAAGAAAAACGCCGAGGCGATCCGCAAGTTGAGCGAACTGGACAAAACCGGATGCCCGTTGAGTGCGCCGAACTGATACGCGGCGCAGTAGTCCGCTTACGAAACCTTCGCTCGCACTCGCTCCGTAATCTTTCGCCTCCCTAAACATTACCGATTTATAGTAAGGTAGTGGAACTTAGAGAGGACTTCCTGTGAACCGCAGAAAAGCTATCGTAGTCTGTATCGCTTTCGTCTCAGTTGCGTTCCTGTTTTTCGTCAGAGTTGGGGCCGGTACTACGTCGGCGGAACAAGAAGTGCGCGAACTCGAGCAACGCGCGAATGCCGCCTATGAAGCCAATGACCTTCCGAAGTACTTTTCGTTTTATTCGCCCGATTTCACGCAATACCTGCCCGAAGGCCGTTCCGACCTTCCTTCTTACGAGAAAGAATGGTCGTCGTATATTGGGGAAGGGAATC
>Ga0179592_10001090_pt1 | contig 11020 bp, 14 predicted proteins | sample CZODoug2_1_08_16_FD_148623 | JGI IMG/M metagenome (GOLD analysis project Ga0179592, IMG submission 148623) | Vadose zone soil fungal communities from Angelo Coast Range Reserve, California, USA - CZODoug2_1_08_16fungal (Illumina Assembly) | ecosystem: Environmental > Terrestrial > Soil > Vadose... | reverse complement strand
TCCGGATGTGCGGGGGGGCGCAGCGCTACGACGTGATCAAGATGGTGGTGGGAAATGGCGCGCTGCTGGCTGCCATGGGACTCGGCATCGGCCTGCTGGGTAGTTTCGGCGCAGCGCGTGCCATTTCGCGATTTCTGTTCAAGACCAGCGCTAACGATCCCCTGACTCTAACCGCTGGTTGCGCCTTACTATCGGCGGTCGCTCTGGCCGCTACTTTGATTCCTGCCGTGCGAGCGACCAGGATTGATCCTCAGGTCGCGCTACGTCACGAATGAAAAACTTGAAGAGGGTCAAACCTGAGAGCGCGGTCAAACTTGGTCTGGGCAGCCCTGCTTGATCACTGAACCGCAATAAACCTCTGCGCCTTGTCAAAGTGAACAGCCAGAGGCCCAGCAAATCCAATTGTGTGAAGTTGAAGGGTCCTCTGACGCTTGCCCCGATTCTGGGCGGATCAGGGCAACCCGGAAGTTATGAGCTCATCCGTCGGATTAGTACCGACAAGCGCTCGTATTGACTGGTTTGGCCACCTTCCGGGTGACCACCCTTCCCTAACCCGGTTATGGAAGAGTCTCCTTCAACCGCCCACAATCCGAAGCGGTGTGTGGTGATGGCTCGGGTCCTCCGCCTTTACCCGACCAGCAACCTATGTATGAGAGGCTTGCGGAGGAGGCAACGAAGCGAATTCGGTTCAACTTCGGTGCAATTCTAGGGGTTGATTGCACCGTGCGCTTCCGCGTAAGCGACACCAGCAGCAGCACTTAGTTGATTTGCATTGCCTTGTTAGAGGGCAGACGCTCTATCCAACTGAGCTACGGGCACACTAGCTTCATTGATTCTAAACCAGTTATTCGCCGAACAAACCTTGTTTTGGACGGATTGACCCTCTGCGTGCAGGGAAGAGGGTTTATCGAAAGTGAGCCACGGGCGCCCGGGGGCAATCCAATATTCCATCAATACCTTACAGCAGACTATTCAAACCTAGCCTCTTTAGTGTTCGGTGCAATCGGTGCAACAACTAGTTCTTGGGGAATTTTGGGGAAGGTCGAAGTCAAATCCAACCGCCGTTAGTGCATTACTGGGTCCCAGCGTAGGCAAGGCAATCCCGGAACGCGATGCGAGAGCATGATCGCCCGAGCGTGCTATCCTCGCCACCATTACGGTCCTCACCCATACGTTTGGCCTCGACAGTGGAACGTTTTGGGTGGTCTTGTGGAAGGCGAGTGAGGTTATATGGCTTGGATTAACTTGGCATTGACGGTGTTTGCCGGGGGTCTAGTGGCATCGCTGACGGATTGGATGTTCATGGGCGATTGGCTCTACAAGCGATATAACCAATACCCTGAGATTTGGCGGTACCCCCATGGTCAAGGAGAAATGAAAGCTATCGCCTGGTACACTCCTCTGCCCTTCGTCACTTGCGCGGTCTTCACGCTCTTGTGCGCTCGTCTGAATCTCCACTCGTACAGCGCGACTCTCAAATTGGCAGTCGCTATTTGGCTTGTAGGACCTTTGCCACTGCTCATCGCGAATGCGCTGTTTATTAAACTGCACTCCTCAATTGCTGCGGCTTATTCTCTCGGATGGCTAGTAAAATTAGCCGTGGCAGCCGTGGCTGTGACCCTGATTCTGAGATAGGCCGAGAGATTGAGGGCCGGAACATCGGCTGACGATAGTGGACAATCTCAACTTCAGGAAGGCGATACGCTCCGGCATCGGAGTCCTGGCCCATTCAGGAAATCCATCAAGGTCTATTCAGGACGTGGGTAGACAGCCAGTCCCGCATCGTCTTTAGATACTCCGGATCGATCGGGCGAGTTGCCTCGCTCGTTACCAGCCGCATCTCATGGTCAACGCTCGGAAATACCCGGATCGTAAAATCGCGGTGCTTGTCTTCAGCCAAAACTCGCTGGATGACCGCAACACTCTCATCCACCGGTATCAACTGGTCATGGTTCCCGAACAAAAAGAGCGCAGGCACTCGCAGCGCTCGTAGAGCAGGAACCGGATCATAGACAGCCTCTTGCTTGAACCAAATTACGCTGCGGCCCACCGGTTTGCTCAGCTCCGCGGGTGTCGGGAGTGGCCCGAACGAGTCGTCCTGCTGCACTCTCGCCTGGCTGAACCACCGTTTCGTGCGCGCCCCGTCCAGTTCGGCTTTAGTCTTGTCGTACCCGAGTCCGCTCGACATGTAGCTCCAAATGTCTCGGCGCACGGTGCTGGCTTCTCGAACATCGCCTTCGTCCATGCCTTGCTCGCGCAGCTCATTCGCGTAGTAGACGATCATCTGTTCGCCCGGTGACACGCCTGGACCGGACACGGCGATAATAAAGGCGACATCCGCCGAACGCGACGCTGCCAGCGGTCCCAACCACCCTCCTTGGCTCAAGCCCCACACCCCAATCCGTTTCGCGTCAATCTCCTTCCGCGACTTCAAATACTTGATCGCGCCCAGTCCGTCATCGCAAAGTTCCATGAACGGCACCTTGCGAAAATCTCCGCCGGATTCCCCCACACCCCGTTTGTCGTATGCCAGGGCCGCGATGCCCTCGGCCGCGAACCACCGCGCGGTAAAGAGATCCCTCTTCTGCGGACCAGAGCCGTGGAAAAGAACTACCGCCGGATGTGGCTGAGACCGCTCCGGAAGAACAAGTGTGCCGGCCAGGGTTATGTCGCCGCTGGCAAAGTGCACTGCTTTTTCGCTGGTCCCGCGTTTCTCCGTGGGCCTCTCGACCAATCCACGCTGAGTGCAGGCTATAGTCGGAAGGACGACGAAGAGGAGGAAGCTAGTGAGCGGTCCTCGCGAGCGCCGCGCGGAACTCAAACTAAGGAGTGTTCTACGTCGTGATCCGGGCTTGCGACCCAGGGCATTCATACCCAACCGGACTCCGGCCAGTACTCCCTATTCAACGTTGGTCCACCCCGTTTGTTTCTTCGGGTCCTTAAACTCTCCCGTGGTCCGACGCAGCGGGAGCGATTCTCTCAACGTGAATCGTTTTCTTCGCCGAATCGAATTTACCCGCCAGCACTGCATGTGCGGCACGGAAGTTCCTAACGGCCTCGAAATTATCCACAATCCAGATTGCTTGATCATCGTCCGCTACAAAGACAGCCCGTTGGGGTTTCCACGCCCGGTGCCCCACCGAAGCACCATGCCAGCATTTCTGGAGGTTGAGCCAGGACAAGAAGCGTCGCGGCCCAGCACGCACGCATCTGCTCACCGCAAAGAGATCCATCGCTTGAAGCAGCCTTTGGCAGAGAAGACCCTGGAGGTGGATTTTTTCAGAGGTGCCTTGCAAAAAATCGAGGCTCGACGCCAGCGCAGCAGCGGCTCTGGCGAAATGGCATCCACGACCAGATCCGAGAAGTGATGTCATTGCAAGGCAGCCTAGGTATCGAGCGCATGTGTCGTCGGACTCTCTCAGTTTCCGCGAAAAACAGTTTTGCAACAAGCGAAATGAATGATAGTGCGTGCTGTCTTGTCAGATTAGGAGTGCACAAGAAGCGGAAAGACATTCTGCTTCTTCTTGTCATCAGCGGGCTCAATTTCGCATGTAATCATAGGGTCGCGGTCCTAGGGCGGTCAGATTTGAGCCTTTCACGGGCGGGAGGGTATACACTGGTATCGTATTTGAAGTCAAAAGGGAAATTCCGAATGAAACGAATTGCTGTTTTGACACTGCTGGTCGCCTTGGGTGTTGCATGGTCGATACCGGCTAAAGCTCAACGCATGAGTGTCGAAGAAAATGCCCGCCAGTCCCGGAAGGCGGACAAGAAGCAGCAAAAGATGAATAGGAAGGCAGCCAAGAAGCAGCAGAAAGCAATGAAGAAGTACGAGAAGGCGCAACGCAGGGCGCAGCGGAAAACGGACAAGAAGGCGAATCATCGCGCCAAACGCACGTAATAACCCCGGTATACCGTCTTCATCGCCCCTTGTCCCATAGCGACTAGAAGAGTTTCACCGTCGCAGGCGCGGATCCAGCGTAGTGGTTGTTGGCGTAGGCAAACATTTTTCGAATCTTCTTGTCGTTCACAATCTCTTTAAGGATATCAACCCACTTTTTCAGATCACTCTTGCGATCAATATTCACTTTGTCCCACGTTTTCGTGTCTTCCTCAATGCCGTGCGATCTCCAAGCCATCGAACATAGCTGAAATCGGCTGTAATCTCCCCTCACTTTCCTTCACTGCCTGAGTCATCGACTCGTCCCCCCTCGCCTGTTGCATAGAGTTATCTTCCCATCAACCACGTTCGCCACGTCGCGGCCCTCGCTTAGAAATTGCATCACCTTCTTGCCAGACCGTGCCATTTGTGCACAACGGGATTTTGTATCAGGGTTCTGCCCCAGCCCACGAATCTCGTTCCCATCGAAAACGAAATCCACCTGCCGTAAACCTCGTTTGGGGGTCCGCCGAACAGGGTAACGCTCTGTACCTAGCTCGGCCGCGTCGGCGTTCTCGACGTGAACTTGCCGCCAGACCTCGACTAGCGTTTGCTCAAGGGAGGGGTTCATTGTGGGTTCTGATTCGGGAAAGGATTATACTCCGGGCATCAGGGGGAGGCTGCGGCGAGGACGCATGCGTGATAGCGTGCTGAACGAATGGAGGGTCACCATGCCGTTGCCCAACATCAGCGCCGCGCACATTGAATGGCTCATCCAGCGTAGTGCACGAATGATTCAGTTGGTGGCAGGCAAGTTGGGACAAATTTGGCGATAGGGTTGTTTGGGAAACCAACGCTTCCATTCATCGCGAGACAAGTTGCGAGTGAGCCGAGCACAGGCCTGGTCTCGCAAATCGCCCGAACGCCAGAGCCAAAGCGCTGCGGCGCGTTGGTCGTACCCGGTTAGCAGATAGCGGCCGTCGGGACTGAAAGCGGCTGAGTGGAGGTAGCCTACATCGGGTAGCTGCGCCAAGCGAGCGCCAGTCGTGGCATCCCATACGGTCAGACGTCCGTGAGTAACCGTCGCGAAGGAGGCGGAAGAAGGATCGGAAACGATTAGGTCGATGTCGCCACTGGCAGTGAGCGAGAAACGTTGCTTGCCGGACGGGATATCCCACGCTTGCAGGTTTTCGTTTTGCGCAGTGAAAAGGATTGTACCAGCTGAGTTGAAGGCTAGGCGAGTCAACTCTGCGGGCAGTTGGATGCGGCTGACGCGGGCTTTGCTCGCGACACTCCAAATGTCGATAGAGAATTCGTTTGGCGGTTTGGTTGTTCCGAAGGCCAACAGCCTGCCTTCGTCCGCCGTCCGCAGCAAAGCGGAAGAAGTGCCATCCACAGATGTGGTCTGTCGAAGGCCGGGTAAGGTATACAGTCGGCTAACGCCGTCATGTTGGGCAGCAAGCGCCTTACCCGATGGGTCGATCCGCATTTCTCCGGAAACCTCAGCTAAAGGAATTACCGAAGACGGATCAATGACAATGAGAAATAGCTTATTGCTCCACTGGGCAATCACTTCATTTGGATCGGGGAAAAACAGCTGGTCGATGACGGGAGCACCTTGGAATTCGATGTCACGCAGAACTTTGCCATCGATGTCGGCAATTCGCACCAGGGATAACCAGTTTGTCGATCTCGTGGCGATGGCGAAGCGCCTGCCATCCGGGCCAAATGCAACGCTGCGGACGTCCGCGGGCAGATCGAAGTAGGCAGGGCGGTCGGCGCGGCGCGTCTCGGAGACGAAAACCGAGCCCTCTATACCGCCAGCGGCGAAGCGTCCGCTAGCGGGGCTGAAAGCGACAACTTCAGCACCTCCGCCGAGCGACCCACGCTCCAGTTCTCTTCCTGAAGGGAGTTCCCAGACGCGTGCGGTTCCGTCGTATGAGCCCGTGCCAAGTTTTGTTCCATCTGCATTGAAGGAGACGGCCGCAACAGAAGAATCATGTTTCAGTTCAAGAATCTGGCGGCCGGTCTCCACATTCCATACATGAGCCAAGTTGTCACCGCGCGCCGCGTAGGCCAGAAGTTTGCCATCGGAGGTGATGGCGGCATTGTAGATCCATTGCATCGGAGTGAGCGTTTCTGACGAAGCCGCATGCGTGGCTTTCAATAGTTGCCGGCCCGTATTTACTTCCCAAACAAAAGCAAAATCGCCGCTTGAAGTAGCCAAGCGCTTGCCACTCGTGCTAAATGCCAAGTTGAAGGCAGCTTCACCGCCAATTAATGTGCGAAGAAGCTTTCGATGCACTGGATCAAAAAGCGAGACCACACCTTCTGAAGATAACCCCGCGAGGAGGTCGCCGCCGGGACTGAAGGAAGCGGAAACCATTTTGCCCGAACATTTGAAATCGGCCACGAGGACTGCGCGAGCGACATCGAAAACACGGACATGGCCATCGTCACTAGCGGTAACAAGTTGGTTGGCCTTGGGGCGGAATGCCACTTGGGAAACAGGAGCACCGTGGGCAATGCGCAACAATTCGCGCTCGCCGGGCAAGCCCCAGACATGAGCGATGCCATCGCGAGTGCCGGTCGCAAGCAGCGAGTCGGAGGAGTTGAAGGCAACGGAAACGGCCGAATTGTTGTCCAGCGAGGTGCCTTGCGGGTCGCCGGGGATTTCGATGCGAGCCACGGGCTGTTCGTCCGCTTCGAAAAATCCGAGCGGTTTGTGGTTCACGACATCAATGAGTTGGGTGGAACCGTCATCGCGCGCTACGGCGAGGATGCTGCCGTCGGACGAGAATGCCATGTCGCGAATACGCTCGGTTGGGCCTGAGTCTTCGGGTGGGTACACATGCGCGCTTGCCGGTAGAAGGGAAACCGCTGCGCGCAATGCCTGATTTCCTTCGAACGAAGGGTTAAGACGGTTTGACTCGATAGCGAGAAGCGCTGCCTCGTGAGCTCGATCCGGACTATCGGCGAGGACTTTGGAAGAGTTCGCAGCGAGGCTGGCGGCAAGATTCTGGATCGATTCTTCGTGGCTCAGGCGAGCTTGCCGGAGTGCGAAGAGCGCAGTCAGGAGAATGGCGATGAGGCCTGAGGTGGCCAACAAGCGATTTTGCCGCCGGATGCGAATATCGGTACCGTCGAGTTCGTCTTTGGGCCGGTTGTGCAAAGTAGCAGCGAGTTGGAGGACGGCTTCGTGGAAGCGCGGCTCGCGCATCCGAAGGCGAGTGACGCCGTCGCGTGCCCAATGAAGATCGAGGAAAAGGGGCTCCTCGGGGAAGGAGCGTAGAAGGCTTGGGGGCAGAGAGTTAGTGCTCTCGGACTTGAAAGAGCTGGCTAGATGATCCCACTTCAAAGTGCCACCAGTAAGGACAATCAGGACGCGCGCCGTCCCGTTTTTGCCGATCCAATACTCGGCCTCCTTCGCCACCCAAGGAGAGGCGGCTGCTTCAGGCGAAGCAAATAAAATGAAGTACAGGGATTGATCGAGGGCGTCGCGAATACTAGACCAAAGCGCAGGATTCACTGCGAGGTTGGTTTGATCTCTAAAGATGTGCAAAGCGCGCAGCTTGTACCAGGGTCTGGCAAAAGAATGCAGGGCCGATTGAAGGGCGGCTGCAAGAGTGCCGTCGGCTGTGTGACTATAAGAGATGAACGCGTTGTAAGCCATCAGTTTTTAGGAAGATACACCAACCGGCGGGCCGAACAAGATAAACCAGGATGTGATCTGGAGGCGATGCAAACAGAGGCCGCGACATAGGGCGAATAATAACCGCGGCTCGAAAGACTGCTGATGGCGTGGTGAGGATCCGGGTATTTCTTGGTGCCTCCGCAGCACTCCAGTTTACCTGGGCGGTCCTCTTCGGGAAATCACGGGCCACGCTAGCCTTATCGGATGGTGGAAGAGTTGCCGAGTAATCGTCCCCGTCGCCGACGGTTTGGGTGCAGAGCCTACACGGCGACTGTACTGCGAGCGTGGCCGACCCCTCGATCGGCCCTATGCAATCCGCGTGTCTTTTGCGGATCGTGCCTTTAGTTCGGCTTCTCCACACGACGTGGTTCTCAGTTGAGGCTGACTTGACACATCACTCGGGAAGCGATATAACGGAGTCCGACCAATGAAAGACGCCCTAAGCTCGTTTCTACCATTGTCTCCTGCGACGCTGCACATTCTGCTCTCGCTTGCGGGTGACGATCTGCATGGCTATGGCATCATGCAGGAAGCATTGCGACAGTCACAAGGCCTGTACAAGTTGGGACCAGGTACGCTCTACGACAATCTGCAGAAGTTGATCGAGCAACGATTTATCCAGGAGCTTGGCCACCGTGCCGATGATGACGATCCACGGCGACGCTACTACCGACTCACTTCGCGGGGACGTGGTGTCCTTGCTGCCGAATTGGCGCGCCTTGAAGGCGTAGTCCGCGAAGGTAAGTTGCGCTTGCAGCCTGCCAGGCCAAGGAGAGCGTAATGCTTCGCCTCCTCTACTGTTGGGCACTTCGTTTCCATCCTGCGCGTTTTCGCGAACGCTTCGCTGAAGAGATGCTGTCAATCTTCGACCATATCGAAGGAAGGGCGGCAGCTGCTGGACTCCTGGCGGATGCGTTCATCTCGCTATTGCGGCAGTGGACCATGCGCTCGGAATATTGGGAAGAAAAAGCGGCTGTAAGCGTACCAGCCGGTGTGGGTGGTCTTCCCGTCTTCTATACCTTGGAGAATTTCAAGCCTCGAAAAAGCGCCTTGCTTGGGGGAGCAGTTCTGACATGGATTGCGTGCTCCTCAGTGTTTCTCGCTCTTGGTCACGGTAGGATCCATTCCGTCTATTTGCCTTCGGTCAGCTTTGAGTCCCCGGCCAACTCCGAGGACCAACTTCCGGCGAGCACGCCCAATTTGTCCCCAACACGAGCGATCGTGCGCCCGTGCACACAAGCGAGCCCGCGACCACGCACGCAAGCCATCATAGAATCTGGAACGAATACTCCAGAAGCAGACCGTGTTTGGCTTGGAAGGCGCATACCCCCGGAAGCCAACTCTTCAGCGGAGGTTTCTGAACCTCAGGAACAGGCCAGATTGAGTGCCTCCCATAAGCTACATCGGAACATAACTACTACTCCTCCAGTTCAATCCTTGAGTCAACCCTTTGTCTCAACGAACATATCTAGGGGAGACCCTTTCGCTTATGTTGGGGTGTACTCAACCGACGCGCCGGGCAAGTTCAGCGTGCTCATCACGGCTGAGGACGGACAACTGACGATCGAAATTCCCGGCGAACAAAAGTCAATGTTGATTCCCGTCCATGGGACCAGATTTGCCTTCCCCGAGACGCAAAACAACTGGGTTGAGTTTATGAAGCATGACAACGGCGCTGTATATGGCCTGCGCATCTACCGAAACGGCTCTGAATTCAGAGCGCACCGCAAAACAAATTGACTTGAGTAGCAAGGCCGAACATGCGGTTCTTTGCGCTTCTCCGAGACATTTCATGTCATCCCATACGGATGCGACCACTTCTTCAAGACTTGAAATACGGAGTGAGGTCGCTGGTCGAGACGCCCAGGGAGTCGCTCAATTTCTCGGCCTGGCGTAGTTTGCTTCAGCTTCCCGCAGCGAGGCCAACAGGCTAGGTTCGAATCGGATTTTTCCAGCTCCCTCAGCAGCTCCCTCAGCAGCTCCCTTCGCAGCACTTTCTTGGCATAACCAGCTTCCGCGCAAATGGTGTCATGTGTTGCGCTCCGCGGCACAGTTCCGGCGCATCTCCCCACCGCCCATCCCACCAGTGAACTTGCATAAGGCCCGCGTCCGCCGCAAACCCCAAGCGAATAAGTCCAAACGGTTTTATCGAACGCGCAAGAGCATTCCGCCCACGCGTACCTCCCCCGAAGGTGCGCGCCTCCGATAAAACTCTAACGTTTATTTCAAGATAGTTGCCAAGTTAAGACGACAATCCGGGAGCTAGCGAGTCAGGCTCAACGAGAAATGCTGAGTGCGGCTACTTCTGCGGTTGCTCTGACGTCCAATTTGATGCCTTGCGAAATGATCACCGGTTTGCTCTCATTCCCTAATTGTCTGGGCGGAAGAGCTTGTCGGCCTAGGCTAACTCACCGCCTTCTTCTCGAACTGCCGCAGTCCGACAACCAGCAGCAGCAGGTCGAACAAAAGCAGCGCAATGAGTACAACTTTTATTGACAGATGTGGGAACTGCGGAACCAAGGTGGCGCGCATTCCTTCGCTTGCATACACCAGCGGGTTGATGAGCACGGCTTTCTGCAGGATAGGGAAAGTTTTCAGAGCGCTCCATGGATAGTAAGTGCAACCGAAAAAAATCATGGGAGTAATTACCATGCCGAACATCAGGCCAATATGCTGCTGATTGATGCTGCACCCCAAAGCCAGTCCTCCGCAGGCGGAGAAGGTGGCGACCAGTACAATGACCACAGCGAAGGTCCAGGGCGCGCCAATACTGATTTCAACTCCGGGTCGAAGCACTAGCCATGCCAGCGGGATCACGATCAGCCCGGCGACCAGCGCTTGCAGCATTCCGGCGATGACTTTCTCGATGGCGATCCAGGCAACGCCGATCGGGGCGAGCAGGCGGTCTTCGATTTCGCGCGTCCACTGAAACTCAGCGATAAGCGGCATGGCCACAGCCCAAATTCCGGTGAAGACCATGCTGATCGCGATGATGCCGGGGAGCAGAAAGCTCTTGTACGCGGCAGGCAGATAACCACTGCCGACCATCACCCGGCCGAAGATGAAAACAAAGAGCAGCGGCTGTAGAAAGGTCTGCAGGAAGAGTTGAATCGCGTTACGCCGGGCTACGTGGGCGTCGCGCGCCAGCATGGCTGCAAAAGTTTTCCAGTTCAATCGCGCAGGCTCCTTCCGGTATGGTGCAGGAAGAGGTTTTCCAAACTCGGTTCAGAAATGTGAACGTCTGACAATTCCGCGCCTGAATTCGCGGCCAAGCTCGCGATCTCAGGAATGAGAGAACCGCCGCGATCCGCATAGACGTCGGCACCTGTGGTGTCCGCAGCGCGCACCTCGCGGACTCCCGCCAGCAATTGTAAACGCTGAAGCAGATCCGCCGTCTGATTCCCAAAACGAAGGCGCAGGAGGAATCCTCCGGGGATCGATGCTTT
>Ga0179592_10001089_pt1 | contig 11025 bp, 9 predicted proteins | sample CZODoug2_1_08_16_FD_148623 | JGI IMG/M metagenome (GOLD analysis project Ga0179592, IMG submission 148623) | Vadose zone soil fungal communities from Angelo Coast Range Reserve, California, USA - CZODoug2_1_08_16fungal (Illumina Assembly) | ecosystem: Environmental > Terrestrial > Soil > Vadose... | reverse complement strand
TGAGGGAAGGGTTTTGCGCGAGGTACGGAACGCGAGTGATCGAGCGGCTCCCGCGGCGGATCTTCTGTCGCAACGACCAGCCGCCATGTCATGGCAGCGCTTGCGCCGGCTGGAAAGATTGGCTGGGGCGGAAGGATTCGAACCTTCACCGTCCTCATTAACAGTGAGGTGTCCTACCAGTTGGACCACGCCCCAGCGGCGTGCCGCGGACCCGGGCTGGCGGTGAGCCGCGCGGAATAGAGTAGGCTCCGCCGCATGCAGAGCGGCGAAGGGTCCTTCTAAGATACCACGACCCTGCCTTTGGCGAATGCCCTGACCAAGAATGTAATGAAAAAATGTTTCAACTTCTCTACTCGCTCAAGCATCAGACTCCGTGACGGTGGGTGACTGCGGAAGGAGAAGCAAGTATAGGCGGATGAGGGGCCAATTTCGCCTCTACTTCGTTCATCGTTTCGGGTTGAAACACGCAAGTGGGAATACGATTCGAAAATTTTGAAGGTGCCACAAAATCTGGAGGGGAAGTTGCAAGAAGTTATTTGAAGACATGTGGGTGCGGAGGTTGCATTCCAGAATGTTTTGTTGGACACTATCGCGTCAAGCAGGACCCGGGTTTGCACTGTCCGGTTAACTCGTGGGACGCCCTGACCACAGCTCCTTTCCGGAGCGTTCCCCCGCATAGTGCTGAAAAGACATGGCGCAGATTTTTCATCGCAGTACAAATTTCATCGCGCGATTCAGTGTGTTCTCGGCCTTATTCCTGGTCGGACTGGCGCTTGTAGCCGTCCTCGCCGTGGCGCGCTCGCCCTATCTGACGCGCCAGAACATTACCCGGGAGCAACCGGTGCAATTCAGCCATAAACATCACGTCGGCGATGACGGTATTGACTGCCGCTACTGTCATACCGGCGTCGAAACTTCCGCCGTGGCCGGTATTCCGCCGACGAAGACCTGCATGAACTGCCATTCGGTTCTCTTCAACACGTCGGCGTACCTCGAGCCCATTCGCGAGAGCTATCGCAGCGATAAATCCATCCAGTGGGTCAAAGTTCATCGTCTGGCCGATTTCGTCTATTTCAATCACAGCATTCATATCAATAAGGGCGTAGGCTGCTCGACGTGCCACGGGCAAATCAACCAGATGCCGCTGGTGTTTCAAGCCAATACGTTGCTGATGCAATGGTGCTTGGAGTGCCATCGCAATCCGGAGCCGGTTCTCCGCCCCAAAGATCAGGTTTTCAATATGGATTGGAAAGCTCCCGATAATCAAGCGGAAATCGGTGCTGAGCTGAGAAAATCGTACAATCTTCGGACCACGGCCGAGCTGACCAGCTGCTCGACCTGTCATCGCTAATGGACGGTATGCGCGAGCACGAACAACACGAACATCTCGGCGGTCAGCACGATCACGACGATCCGGCTGGAGAGGCGAAGCTGCACGAAGACCCCATGGATTTGGCCGCGGTGCGCGCCAAGCTCCAGTCGAAAACCGGAAAGCAGTACTGGCGAACGCTCGAGGAACTCGCCGGTGATCCCGAATTTGAAGAATTGTTGCACCGCGAATTTCCGCGGCAGGCGCCTTCGGAATGGGACGACGGCGTCGACCGGCGCGATTTCCTGAAGTTGATGGCCGCGTCGCTGGCTTTTGCGGGCCTTTCCGGCTGTGGGCGCACGCCAGAGCAGTATGTTGTGCCGTACGTTAAGCAGCCCGATGGATTGACTCTCGGCAAGCCGCAGTTTTATGCCACGGCCATGCCGTTTGGCGCGGACGCGATCGGCCTGCTGGTGGAAAGCCACGAAGGCCGTCCGACGAAAATCGAAGGCAATCCAGACCATCCATCCAGCCTTGGCGCGACGAACGTGTTCGCGCAAGCTTCGGTCCTGAATCTTTACGATCCGGATCGCGCTCAAACGGTCACGAAATTTGGGGAAATCCAGACGTGGTCTCTGTTTGTGGAAAGCGCGCAAGCCCTCGCGGCGGAGATGAAAGGCACGAACGGCGCGGGTTTCCGCATCCTGACCGGAATCGTCACTTCGCCGACGCTTGCCGCTCAGATTCAGTCGCTACTAACGCTTTTTCCGAAAGCCAAATGGCACCAGTGGGAGCCCGCTGTCAGCGATGGTGCGCGCGAAGGCTCGAAACTCGCCTTCGGCAGCTACGTCAACACCGTCTATCGTCCGGAAAAAGCTGACGTCATCCTTTCGCTCGATTCCGATTTCCTGGGCAGCGGCCCGGGACACATTCGCTACGCGAGAGAATTCTCGCGCCGCCGCAATGTGGACGAATCCCAGGAAGTCAATGCCGCAATCGGGGCGGCCATAGCGTCCAAGGTCCTGGACGGAACAGTAGTTGCGGAACGCATTGTCAACCCGATGAGTCGCCTTTACGTGGTCGAACCCACGCCCACTGTCACCGGCGCGACGGCCGATCATCGCTTGCCCTTGCGTGCTTCCGATGTGGAACTCTTCGCGCGCGCTCTCGTCAAAAGGGTCAGGGATGTCACCAAACTTGACCGATTGGCACTTGACGCTGGGGTCCCGCCACCGGGAAGTGAGAAATGGCTCGACGCCGTTGCTAAGGATCTCCTCGAACATCGAGGCAAGTGTCTCGTTGTTGCCGGAGAGCAACAGTCCGCTTTGGTCCACGCGCTGGTGCACGAGATCAACTCTGCTCTCGGCAATATTGGGACAACGCTCTACTACACCGAGCCCGTGGAAGCGCATCCGGTGAACAATCTCGAATCGCTGCGCGAATTGTGCAGCGACATCTACGATGGCAAGGTCGAGACGCTGCTCATTCTTGGCGTTAATCCGGTGTACACCGCGCCTCACGATTTCGATTTTGCTTCCAAGCTCAAATTCGAAGAAAAGAAAAATCGCAAGCCCGTCCAGAACACCATCTACGTCGGCTCGCATTTTGACGAGACCGCCGAGCTCTGCGACTGGCACGTCGCCGAATCGCACTACCTCGAAACTTGGGGCGATGCGCGCGCCTTCGACGGCACGCTCTCCGTCATTCAGCCTTTGATCGCGCCGCTCTATCACACGCACTCCGCGCGTGAAGTCCTTGCCGCCTTCGGCGACAAACCGGGAGTATCGGATTACGATGCGCTGCGTGACCGGCTGAAGGCCGCGAATCCTTCCGCCGATTTCGAAAAGTTCTGGCGAAAAACACTGAACGATGGCCTCGTAGCCGGTTCGGCGTTCGCGCCCGTCAGCGCCATTTCGAAACTCGGCGGTGACGATCTCCCCGCCATCAAAACCACCTCCGCGACTGACATCGAATTCATCTTCCGCCCCGATCCGTGCGTTTACGACGGGCGCTTCGCCAATAATGGCTGGCTGCAGGAATTGCCCAAGCCGGTCACCAAGCTCACCTGGGATAACGCCGCGCTCATCAGCCCCAAGACTGCCGAGAAATTAGAACTGGCGCACAATGTCGCGTGGCGCGGCGGCGAGCACGGCAAAGTTTATTCGAACGTCATCGACATCGCTCTATCTAACAGCAAAGTCACTGCCGCCGCATGGAGGCTGCCCGGCCAAGCCGACGGCGTAGTGGTCCTTCCTCTGGGATACGGCCGCAAGAAAGCCGGCTACACCGGAACGAACAAAGGCTTCAACGCCTACGCCGTGCGCACTTCCGGCGCCCTCTGGACTACCTACGCCCCCAGCAGCGCCATCAAGAAAACCGGCGTTGATTATCCGCTCGCTTGCACCCAGTATCACTTCAGCATGGAAGGCCGCCAGATCCTGGCAACCGGCACACTCGCGGAATATCGCCAGAATCCGAATTTCGCTAACGAGCATGCGCAACTGCCACCGAAGGAACTCTCCCTCTACAAGGGCGAAGCCGAATATCCCTACGACCGCGACAAGTGGGCGATGGCCATCGACCTCAACAAATGCAATGGCTGCAATGCTTGCGTGGTCGCGTGCCAGTCAGAGAACAACATTCCCGTGGTCGGCAAGGATCAAGTGATGCGCGGCCGCGAAATGCACTGGATCCGCATCGACCGCTATTACGAGAAAGCTAAGTCCGCCACAAACGACCCATCCAGTGATGATGAGTCGCTTTTCAATCCGCCGACATTTTTCCAGCCGGTGCCCTGCCAGCAGTGCGAAAACGCTCCTTGCGAGCAGGTCTGCCCCGTGGGCGCCACCGTGCACAGCGCCGAAGGTCTGAACGACATGACTTACAACCGTTGTGTCGGCACGCGTTACTGCTCGAATAACTGCCCGTACAAAGTGCGCCGCTTCAACTTCCTGCGCTTCCAGGATTGGGAAACGCCCCAACTTAAGCTTTTGCGCAATCCGGAAGTTACCGTGCGCAGCCGCGGCGTCATGGAAAAATGTACCTACTGCGTACAGCGCATCAACAACGCGCGCATTGAAGCGGAAAAGTCCAACGCCTCGATCCACGATGGCGCCATCGTCACCGCCTGCGAGCAAGCCTGCCCGACCGAAGCTATCGTTTTCGGCAACGCCAACGATCCCAACAGCCGCGTCTCCAAGCTAAAAGCGCAGCAGCGCAACTATTCACTTCTCGGCGAACTGAATGCACGCCCGCGCACCACCTACCTCGCCGCGGTGCGCAATCCGAATCCGGAATTGGAGTCGGCATGAGCGCCGGGCAACCACCGTTCGATTCTCCCGAAATCCGCCGCCTGACGCCGGTGATCGGCCCGGGGTACACCTACGGCTCGGTCACGGACAAGATCAGTGCAATTGTTCTGACGCGTCCAACCTCTCTCGGCTGGTACATCGGATTTTTGATTGCCTTCAGCCTCATGGGCATGATGACCGTCGCCATCGGCTGGCTGATCATCAAAGGCACCGGCATCTGGGGCATCAACATCCCCATCGGCTGGGGATTTGCTATCGTCAATTTCGTCTGGTGGATCGGTATCGGCCACGCCGGCACGCTCATCTCCGCGATTTTGTTTTTGTTGAATCAGAAGTGGCGCACCTCCATCAACCGTTTTGCGGAAGCCATGACGCTTTTCGCCGTGGCTTGCGCGGGTATGTTCCCGCTCATTCACACCGGCCGACCGTGGATGGCGTTTTACATGATGCCGTACCCCAGCACCATGGGAATTTGGCCGCAGTTCCGCAGCCCACTGATCTGGGACGTGTTTGCGGTTTCGACCTACGGCACGGTTTCGCTGATGTTCTGGTTCGTCGGTCTGATCCCGGATTTGGCAACTCTGCGCGATCGCGCCGTCAAGAAGCCCATGAAAATTATTTACGGCATGCTTTCGATGGGTTGGCGCGGATCGGCGCGGCACTGGCATCGCTATCAGTCGGCGTACCTTTTGCTGGCGGGCTTGGCAACGCCGCTCGTGCTCAGCGTACATTCGGTGATCAGCTTCGACTTTTCCATCGCTATCGTTCCCGGTTGGCATACCACGATTTTTCCGCCGTATTTCGTAGCCGGCGCCATCTATTCTGGCTTCGCGATGGTCTTAACCATCGCAATTCCGCTGCGCAAGGCGTATGGCCTTGAAGACTTCATCACTATGCGCCATCTGGACAACATGGCCAAGGTCATGCTGGCCACCGGCCTCATCGTTGCCTATGGCTACTTCATGGAATTCTTCATGGCCTCTTACAGCGGCAACAAGTTTGATGTTTTCCTGGTCCAGCAGCGCTTGCATGGCCCGTACGCGCCGTTTTACTACGCGCTGCTTCTTTGCAACATCCTGATTCCGCAACTCCTCTGGTCCTTCAAGATGCGCCACAACGTGGCGGTCCTATTCTTCATGTCCATCGTCGTGAATATCGGCATGTGGCTGGAGCGCTTCGTCATTGTGGTCATCAGCCTGACGCGCGACTACGTGCCTTCTGCCTGGGGCCGCTATAGCCCCACGTTCTGGGATTGGGCCACCTTCATCGGCACCATGGGCATGTTCGTCACTCTGATCTTCCTGTTCGTGCGCGTTCTCCCGGCGATTTCCATCGCGGAAATGCGCGAACTGGTGGCGGAAACTTCCGAGGAAGAGAAATAATGCATCTGCAGCGCTCCCATATCTATGGCGTCATGGGTGAATTCGGCGAACCGGAAGAGCTGATTCACGCCGTGGAGAAAATTCGCGCGGCCGGCTACCGCCGTGTCAACGCCTATTCGCCATTCCCTGTCGAAGGCCTTTCCGAGGCCCTCGGCCTCAAGCGCAACATGGTTCCGTTTATTTGTATGCTTGGGGGACTGGCCGGCGGCGTTGGTGGTTTTTTCTTTCAGTACTGGGCGGCGGCAATCACGTATCCGCAAAACATCGGCGGCCGTCCCCTCAATAGCTGGCCCGCGTTCATTCCTGTCACCTTTGAGCTGACGATTCTCGGCGCGTCGCTGGCCGCGGTTTTCGGTATGCTCGCCCTCAACAAATTGCCCCAGCCGCACCATCCGGTCTTCAATGTTCACCGCTTCTCGCATGCCTCCTCGGACCGTTTTTTTGTTTGTATCGAGGCCAAGGATCCGAAATTCCGTCTGGAGGAATGCGCGCGCATCCTCCAGGAAGTTCACGCTCACCATATCACCGAGGTGTCCGATGACTGACACCTCGCGTTTTCTCGCCGCTGCTTGCGCCGCCGCTTGCTTGATTTTCGGCGCCGGTTGCGAATATCTCCGGCAGGACATGGCCAACCAGCCGAAGAATCGTCCGCTTTCTCCCTCAGCATCTTTCGAAGACGGTCGTTCCGAGCGCCCGCTTGTTGAAAATACCGTGGCGCGTGGTTCGCTCGCCAATGACGAACTCTTTGTGCCCAAGGACTCGAACAATTTCCCGTTGCCCGTGGACCTCGCGCTCCTCGTGCGCGGCGAAGAGCGCTACAAGATTTTCTGTACTCCCTGCCACGGTTTGCAGGGCGACGGAAACGGCATGGTGGCCATGCGCGGCATGAAACCGCCGCCCAGCTATCACCAGGATCGTCTCCGCCAGGCGCCCAACGGCTATTTCTACGACAACATCACCAACGGTTTCGGCCAGATGCTCGGTTACTCCGCGCAGATTCCTCCGCGCGATCGCTGGGCCATCATTGCGTATATCCGCGCCCTGCAGCTTAGCCGCAATGCCAAGATTGCCGATTTGCCCGCGGAGCTTCGCGAGAAGCTGAATCCAAGCGGGGCTCCGTCCGCCAAACCGAGCGCCGCGAAGGATTCGACAGGAGGCAGCTTCTAATGGCTGCGCAGGAATATCAGGCACCGGAAAGCGTCGGCCGCCTTCAACAATGGGCGCTATCGATCGGCGGCGTCGCGCTGCTGGTTTCTATTCTCGGCGCTGTGCGCAGCCCCGCGGATTTCTATCAGTCCTACTTGATGAGTTTTCTTCTCATTCTCGGCTTAACCGTCGGCTCGTTGGGCCTCTTGATGTTGCAGCACCTGACCAGCGGCCACTGGGGCATCGTCATTCGCCGGTCTCTGGAATCCGCAACGCGCACGCTCCCGCTCATGGTCATTGCTTTCTTGCCCATTGTGTTATTCGGAATGCACTATCTCTATTCGGGCCACGGAGACGAAAAGGGCTGGCTCAACGCGCCGCCAACCGGCGAAGGCGCTCTCTCGAATTTTCAAAAAACCTACCTTACGCCAAATGGCTTTTACACCCGGGCAGCTATCTACTTCGCCGTTTGGCTGGTGCTGATGTTCACCTTCAATATTTTGTCGAAGCAACAGGACGCCAACCCCGAAGACCGCGCTTTGCGCCTCCGCTTCAAAATGCTCGCCGGACCGGGCATCATTCTTTATGTTTTTGTCATGAGCTTCGCGGCCATTGATTGGGCCATGTCCCTCTCTCCTCACTGGGCCTCCACCATCTATGGCTTCCTGTTCGTGGCCGGACAATTGATCTCTTCAATGTCCTTCATGATCGCGGTTGTCGTGCTTCTGGCGCGCAGCGAGCCTTTTGCGAGCGTCCTTCAGAAACGCCATCTTCACGATTTGGGGAAACTGCTCCTCGCTTTCGTGATGCTCTGGGCGTATTTCGACTTCTCGCAGCTCTTGATCATCTGGTCCGGCAATCAGCCCGAAGAAATCAGCTTTTACCGCACGCGATTGTACGGCGGCTGGGGCGTCGTCGCCGTGATCGTTCTGGTGTTCCATTTCTTCGTGCCTTTCTTCCTGCTCCTTTCGCAGGATGTAAAGCGCAACGCCAAAGTGCTTCCGAAGATCGCCATGTGGCTCATCTTCATGCGCCTTGTGGATCTGTATTGGATGACCCGTCCGGAGTTCACATCTCGTGCCATGCCTACTTGGCTGGACATTGTTTTGCCCCTTGCCCTCGGCGGGTTGTGGCTCGGCTTCTTTGCATTTAACTTGAAGCAGTGCCCGCTTCTCCCGCTAGGCGACCCGAAGTTGGCGGAGGCCATCGAGCATCATGAGCACTGAGTCCCACAACACGGGTCAGGAGCCGCGCCACACCGACGTCTCGTTCGAGGAGCGCGACATCAAGGTCGGCACCATCTATGGGTATCTGTTTGCCCTGAGCGCGGCAGTCGTGGTTTCCGCGCTGATTTGCGTTTATATTTTGCGCTTCACTCTAAATTTCGCAGCCTCAACCGACACGCCTCCTCCCCCGTCACGCGAGGCTCTTGGCAAGGATTATCGAATGATGCCGCCTGAGCCGCGGCTGCAGGGCGTCCCCGGCCATCAAACCGATCCGCAGGCCGACTTGCGCAAAAAGATTCAGGAAGACTCCGAGGCCAATGAAAAACTCGAATGGCTTGACAGGTCCAGCGGCATCGTCCAGATCCCCGTTAAGGATGCGATGAAAATCATTGCCGAGAAGGGTTTGCCCGCGGGGCCCGCGCCGGCAACGGCGAAAAAGAAATAACGCAATGAATAAAGTTCGACACTTCGTCTGGATTCCAGTGCTCTTTCTCACTGCCGGCACTCTGCACGCTCAGGCGGTCCCCAGCAACACCGGCCCATCGGCCGCGACCATGCCACGGGCTTTGCAGAACGTGGGCTTCGAGCCGCCGCTCAACGGGCCTATGCCGCTGGATCTCCCATTCCGCGACGAAACCGGCCGCAGCGTCCGACTCCGCGATTATTTCGGGCAGCAAAAGCCCGTGGTCCTCGCTTTCGTTTATTACGGTTGCCCCATGCTTTGCGATCAGGTCGAACAGGGCGTTGTCGGCGTCCTGCGCATGCTCACCTTCAATCCCGGCCGCGACTACGAAGTCGTTTTTGTCAGCTTCGATTCCCGCGAGACGCCGGAGATGGCTGCGGAAAAGAAAAAGAAGGCGCTGGCTCATTTCCGCCGTCCGGAAACGGATTCCGGCTGGCATTTCCTCACTGGCGCGAAAGAATCCGTCGAAGCCGCCACCAAAGCCGCGAACTTCCGTTTCTCCTTTGACGCTAAGAACAATCTCTTCGCCCACGCGGCTGGCGTGATGATTCTCACGCCGGACGGCCACATCTCGCGTTATTTCTACGGCATCGAATATCCCGGCCGCGACATGCGCCTCGGGCTCGTGGACGCCTCCGCCGGAAAGATCGGGACGCCCATCGATCACGTTTTGCTCTTTTGCTATCACTACGACCCCACGGCCGCCACCTACAGCGCTTCGATTCTCAAGATCATTCGTCTCGGCGGCGTTCTTACGATTCTCTGCATCGTCGGAGGAATTTTGATTTCACGCCGTCGCGAAACGCTGGCGGCAGCCAGGAATTTGCGCCAGCCGCTTCCAAGCGGCATGGAACGAGGAGCACACTAAATCGTGCAGTCGCAATTGCCAATCTATCCCGAGCAAGCGTCCAACTTCGCGCCGCACGTGGACTCGCTGATGCTCTTTATCACCGCGATTTGTGTCTTCTTCGCGACTGCCGTTACCGTGGCCATCGTCATTTTCTTCTTTAAATTCCATCGTAAACAGCCGAATGACGTTGGTGTTCCCATCGAAGGCGATTCGCGCCTCGAAGCCGCCTGGATGATTATCCCGCTCATTCTGGCCATGGCCATGTTCAGTTGGGGTGCCGTCGTCTATGTTGATTATCGCCGCGCGCCGCAGGATACCCTGGACGTTTACGTGATCGGCAAACAGTGGATGTGGAAGGCGCAGCAGCCCAACGGGTTGAAAGAGATCAATGAATTGCATGTTCCCGTGGGCCGCAACATTCGCCTGATTCTGGCCAGCGAAGACGTTATTCACGATTTTTTCGTTCCGGCTTTTCGCGTGAAAATGGACGTTGTTCCCGGGCACTACAACACCATGTGGTTCCGTCCCACCAAGCCCGGACGCTACCATTTCTTTTGTTCGCAGTACTGCGGCACGAACCACGCGCTGATGGGCGGCTGGGTTACCGTCATGGAACCGTCTGACTACGCCGCGTGGCTCTCCGGTTCCTCCGGCGGAAGCGCCAATCCCGTCGTTGCCGGCGAAAAGCTCTTTGCCGAAAGAGCTTGCATCACGTGTCATGTCGCCGACGGCACGGGCCGCGCTCCCTCGCTCAATGGCCTTTACGGCGCCCAAGTTCTTCTGGCCGATGGCTCGACGGTCACTGCGGACGAAGCGTATCTTCGCGAATCGCTTCTCCAACCCAATGCGAAAATTGTAGCCGGCTATCAGCCATTGATGCCTGCGTTCCAGGGACAGCTTACCGAGGAGCAGATTTTCGCTCTTACCGCGTACATCAAGTCTTTGCAGTCGCAGCCGGTTCCCGCGAAGGGCTCCGGCATTGCGCCGCCTACGGGGAACAAATAAGTCATGAGCAACACGCCACCAACGACGTTGCCCGGCCACAAGCCGCCGCACGAAGACTATTTGAATGCCACCTATGGCATCCGCTCGTGGCTGCTCACCACCGACCACAAGCGCATCGCGCTGCTCTATCTCGGTTCGGTGACGGTTTTCTTTTTCATCGGCGGAATCTTCGCCACCATGATCCGTATCCACCTGCTCACCCCCACTGGCGCTCTGGTCACGCCCGAAACCTATAACAAGCTTTTCACCATGCACGGCGTGGCCATGATCTTCTTTTTCCTGATCCCCTCGATTCCCGCCGTCCTTGGCAATTTCCTGATTCCCCTCATGATC
>Ga0179592_10001082_pt1 | contig 11076 bp, 10 predicted proteins | sample CZODoug2_1_08_16_FD_148623 | JGI IMG/M metagenome (GOLD analysis project Ga0179592, IMG submission 148623) | Vadose zone soil fungal communities from Angelo Coast Range Reserve, California, USA - CZODoug2_1_08_16fungal (Illumina Assembly) | ecosystem: Environmental > Terrestrial > Soil > Vadose... | reverse complement strand
CGCAGAGCGCTTCTCGCACGTCGAGCGAAAGCACCGAGGCTGGCGCTTCTTCCCACACTTTTTGCCGACGCCGCTGTAGTGAGCATTCCCGCTCATAGCAGTGAATCGCACTCACGCCGTCGCCGAGAATTTGCACTTCGATATGGCGAGCGTTGCCAATGAATTTTTCCAGGTAGAGCCCGCCATCGCCGAAGGCTGCCTTGGCTTCGGCGGCGGCCTGATCGAGCGCCGCACCAAGCGCTTCGACGGTTTCCGCGATGCGGATGCCACGTCCGCCGCCGCCCGCCGAAGCCTTGATCATGACGGGAAAACCGATTTTCTCCGCAAGCTTCAGCGCTTCATCAAGATCTGCGACACGGCCTTCGGAACCGGGCACAACGGGCACGCCCGCCCTTTGCGCCGCACCGCGAGCCGCGGCCTTGTCGCCCATGGTTCGGATCGTCTCGCCTTTCGGACCGACGAAAATCAACCCGGCCGCCTCTACCGCGTCCGCGAAGACCGGATTCTCAGAGAGAAATCCATAGCCTGGATGAATTGCATCTGCGCCGGTAGCCCTGGCTGCGGCAAGAACCGCTTCGATGTTCAGATAGGATTTCGCCGCCTGGAACGGACCGATATTGATCGCCTCGTCCGCCATGCGAACCGCCAGCGAGTCGGCATCGGCGGCGCTGTGAACCTGAATGGTTTTAATGCCAAGCTCCCGCGCCGCGCGCTGAATGCGCACGGCTATCTCCCCGCGATTTGCGATTAGCAATCGTGAGATGGGCATGGCTATTCGATCTCGAGCAGCAACTGACCCGCCATAATGGGCTCTTCATCACCGACGACAAAGCGAACGATCTTGCCGCGCGCTTCAGCGTGGACTTCGACGAACGATTTCATCACTTCAATCAATCCGACGACGTCGCCGACCGCGACGATGTCGCCCTCGGATTTGTAAGCCGGCTTGTCCGGAGCCGGCTTGCGATAAAATACTCCCGGCAAAGGAGCGAGAAGCTCTTTGGGCATGGCAACCTCTCAGGTTAGAGACCGATTGGCTTGACGCGGGACAGCGCCGCGCACGGCCGATGCGATCGCGACGGCGTTGGGCGTGTCCGAATGCACGCAGATCGTCTCCGCGCCTACGCGAACGTCGCGACCGCCGACAGTCGTGACCTTGCCCTCCGAAATGGCGCGCAGACATTTGGCTGCGGCCGCGGCAGGATCTTTCGCTTCATGTTCGCGCGTGATGATAATCCCTCCGTCGTCATTGTAGTCGAGATCGGCGTAGAATTCGGCCAAGAAGCGATGGCCGCGAGCGGAGTAGACGGTTTCGTGCAGCGTTCCCACCATGCCGAGCAAGGGGGTCTTGAACACGTCCGCAGCGTCACAAATCGCGTGCGCGGTGTCTTCGTTGCGCGTGGCCATTCCATATAGTGAGCCGTGGGGCTTGATATGGTTGAGTTTCATGCCTTCCGCATCGAGGAAGCCCTTCAAGGCGCCAATCTGGTAGATCAGGCAGTTGGCCAATTCCTCGCGTCCGATCTTCATCTCACGTCGGCCGAACCCTTGCAAATCCGGCAGCGAGGGATGGGCACCCACAGCGACGTCGTGCGCTTTGGCCAGCCGAACCGTCGATCGCATGTGGTTGAAATCGGAGGCATGGAAACCGCACGCCACGTTCGCGATGTCAATCAAAGGCATGAGACCCGCATCGTCGCCCATCCGATAGAGCCCAAACGCTTCACCCATATCACAATTGATCGTAGCCATTTGCCCTCCGACGGGTCAGTAAGAGAAAGACGCACGAACCTCAATATATTGCAAATTGAAAGTGCCCTGCCCCTGGTCGCCGGCAAAGCCGATGCTGCGCGAAAATGTTGTCGGTCGGCTTGTCAGTCGAAGTCTCCATATCCTCGATGGTAATCTCGCCCAGATCGGGAATATGCCGCAGATCGAAGCATACGGCCTTGCCCATGAACAGATCGAGCGGCATCTCGTCCACGGACTTGCCGTCGGGACTGACATGCCGGAAAGCATCGACATGCGTGCCGACGTGATCGACCATAGCGATGAAGTTCGTTTGAAACGTCATGGCGTCGCCCGGCACGCCGAGATTGTGCGCTTTGGCGCTCTTATGGGTCATGTGGACCGTATACATCGGGCGCTGAAACAGTTTATGCGCTGGCATGTTGTCCTCGATGAGCGACATGACATTCCTCCTTCGGCGGCTCTGGTTTAGGCGATTACAAACATCATGCGACCTCAGCCTCGCATCGATGACCGCAACGCCTCCGTTGCCCCCGCATCGAGCGCCCAGGCAAAGCCATCATCTGCGGATTTCAATACGACGCCATAGGCTTCGCGCGCATGCTCGGGCGTAATGAAATCGTCGAGCACATCCTCAAGTACCTGTTGCGCGGCGCGGTGTAGCGGATCGCCGTAGCCGCCTCCCGATGGCGAGAAGTAGCAAGCGACGTCGCCTTCGCTCACGCGCAATCCGGAGAACTTCGCGGGGTACTGCGCAATCTCGTGCGGCTTGCTGGTATTGTAAATCTCGTACTTGCCGCCGGAGCCTGGCTTGCCGCCGAATGCGCCCCACGGCGCATCGTCATGCCTGTCCGACTCGTGGGTGATGAAGCCGGGCGTCAAGAAACGCTGCGATTTCACGACACCCTGCCCGCCCCGGAACTTGCCCGCTCCCGGCATGACGTCGTCGCGCAACTCATAGCGGTCGCAGATCAGCGGCAAATGCATGCCGAGATCTTCCAGCGGATTGTTGCGTGTGTTGCGCATCAATTCTTCCACCGTATCGGGGCCATCCGATTTTGGACGGCCGCCCATCGCCGCCTCGTTCACTTCCAGAAAGACCCAGTACTCGCCATTCGGGCGAACGCCGGAGAACGCCGCAAACGAAAGCGTCGCCGCATTGCCGGCGGTGCACTGGTCAGGAAGAACCGGCGACAGCGCCTTGATGATAAGGTCGACGATGCGCTGTATCTGGCAAAAGCGGGCTTCCGCCGCGACTGGCGCAATCGGATTGAAGATCGAACCGAGCGGAGCGGTGACCTTGACCGGGCGGAACGACCCCTCGTTCTGCGGGATATGCTCCTCATGCGTATAGGTGTCGAGCAACAGCGCACGAAACGCGAAATAGCACGCCACCTTGGTCGAGCCCTCGAAAGGAACGTTGAAGGCGGTTGGTGATTGCGCTGCAGAACCCGTGAGATCGACCTCCACGCCGTCGCCGCGCTTCTTCACCGTCACCCTCACCGGCAGATGCTTGCCGCGAGTTCTCCCATCGTCGTCCAGGAACCCTTCCGCGGTATAGTCGCCATCGGGAATCTTGGCGATTTCACGGCGCAACATCGCCTCGGTGTAATCCATCAGTTGCCGCGTTGCCTGAAATACGCTTTCCTTCCCGTAGGTGGCGAGCAGTTCCTGGAATCGCTTGACGCCCAATTCGGCCGAGGCGATCTGCGCCTCGAGATCGCCCATCACCAGATTGGGTACGCGGGTGTTGTCCCGGATGTAGCGCCACAGGCTCTCGCTGCGTTTGCCTTCTTCGTAAAGTTTGGTGCCGTTAAACAACATGCCTTCCGCGAACATGTCGGGCACGTCGATGATCAATCCAGGGGTTGCGGCCCCGATATCGACATGGTGCGCGGTATTGGCGGCGAAGCCGACCAGCTCGTTGTCGTAAAATACCGGCATCACGACGGCAATGTCAGGCGAATGGCTGGCCCCGTAATATGGGTGATTGTGAATGACGCAGTCGCCCGGCTTCCAGGCGCTCAGCGGGATCGACTTCTCGATGCCGCGCAGATAGCCGGGAAGCGATCCGATGTGCATGGGCGTCGAGTCCGACTCGCACAATGTGTTGAAATCGCAATCGAACAAGCCGGCGCCGAGATCCTGGCTCTCGCGAATGATCGAAGAATAGGACATCCGGTAAAGGACATTGCCCATCTGCTCGGCGATCGAATGCAACGCGCCGCCGATCACCTGCAGCGTGATGGGATCGAGTGCCTCTGTGATACCATTTGTCATTGTCATAACCTCCCCTCAACCGACGCGCGCAATGCGCATATCGCCATGCGAAAGTACGCTGGCGGAATAACCCGGTGGCACCAACGTTGTGGAATTATGCTGCACGACCAGCGCCGGGCCGCCGATGACGTCATCGGCGAGCAGCTTCGCGCGATCGTAGCGAGGTGTTGGAACCGCTTTGCCATCGTCGAACACGGTATCCCGGGTGTAGAGCTCGGCCGCCTTCGGGTTGTTTCGGCCGCCGCGGACCAATTCCGGCAGCTTCAGCATTTCAGTCGCAGCGGAACCCACCGCGCGGAGGGTGATGATTTCCACCAGTTGATCCTCGAAGGCGTGGCCGTAGGCCTGTTTATGCGCGTCGAAGAAGCTCTTGATGACGGTGTGCACGTTACTTTCGTTGAGCGGCCCGTCCGGCATCGCGGCGCGCAGTTCGAAGCCCTGTCCGACATAACGGCACTCGGCGACCGCCGTGAAATGGTGCATGTCAGCAGCGACGCCGTCCGAGACCAGTTGTTCGCGGGCTTCCGCCTTCAAATCCGCGATGATTTTGTTCACAAGCTCGAAGTCGGCCTTGCTGGCTTTGTTGGCGACGACAAGGACAGACCGCGTGTATTCGTATTGGAGTTCCGTCAGAAGCAACCCCATGGCCGCGGTGATGCCGGGATGCAGGGGCGCGATGATATCCTTGGCGTTGATCAATTCCGCTAGGGCGACCGAATGCAGCGGGCCGGCGCCGCCGAAACCCATCAGGGTAAAATTGCGCGGATCGATGCCTTTGGCGACCGAGTTTGCATTGATGGCAAGCGCCATATTGTTGTTCACGACCCGCAGAATTCCGAGCGCCGCGTCCGTGACGGAGAGGTTGAGGGGCTTGGCCACATATTGCTCGACCGCGGCGTGAGCCAGGGAAGGGTCGATTTTCAGGTCGCCGCCGAGAAAATGCTCGGGATCGAGTCGACCCAGTACAACTTGTGCATCGGTGACAGCGGGTTCCTTGCCGCCCTTGCCGTAACATGCCGGCCCTGGAGAGGCGCCGGCCGATCGTGGACCAACGCGGAACGCGCCACCTGGATCGAGATAGGCGATTGAACCGCCGCCCGCGCCGATGGCGTCGATGTCGATCATCGGCACCAGCACCGGAAGATGGGCGACCTCGGTGTCGCGAGGATTCTTGATCCTCAACTCGCCGTTCTGGATCACCGAGATGTCGGCGGATGTCCCGCCGACGTCGATGGTGATCACGTTTCTGGTCTTGCTGGATTCACCGGTCCAACGGCCGCCAATAACGCCGCCCGCCGGCCCCGAAAGCAGCAGGCCGACCGGTCGCCGCGAGGAATTCTCGACCGTAGAGATACCGCCATTCGATTGCATGATCCGCACCTTGGCGGTGATGCCGTTTTCGCGGAGCCGCCCTTCAAGCTTCTGCAGATAGAGCGCGGTGGTCGGACCGATATAAGCATTCATCGCCGTTGAAGAGAACCGCTCGTACTCCCGGATGACGTTCACGACCTCATGCGAACAGCAAACGAAGGCGTCGGGAAGCACACGCTTCACAACATCGCGAGCCTTCGCCTCGTGCTCGCTGTTGAGAAACGAAAACAAGAAGCAGATGACAACAGCCTTGAGGCCGCGCTTCTTGAACAGCTCGGCCGCAGCTTCAACCTGATCGAGTGCGAGCGGAACCTCGACCTCCCCGGTCGGCGGGCGCAATCGCTCGTCCACCACCAACCGATTGCGGCGTTTGACCAACGGCTTGGATTGCCAGGGCACGTCGAATTGGAGCGAAAAATTATGCGGCCGCTTGTGACGCGCCATATGCAGGATGTCACGAAAGCCACGCGTGGTTATCATGCCCACCTCGGCGCCTTTGCGCTCGATCACCATGTTGGTCGCGACGGTGGTGCCGTGCAAAACCAGGTCGATCTCTCCGGGCGGCACGCCGGCGATCTTGCATACTTCCACTACGCCCTGGACGACGCCGAGGGATTGATCCGTCGGGGTGGATGCCACCTTGTGTACGAAAATCCTCTGGCTTGCACCGAGGGTCGTCTGCTCCAAGACGATGTCCGTAAACGTGCCCCCAACATCAACGCCGACACGTATCATGATTTTTCTCCCTTATTGCTTGCTTCTGCCCGTCCACCGCGAGCGTTGAATTGCTGATTTGATGGGCGGCGCCTGTTCACGAGGTCGTCGTCCAATTTGGATCGTCCGTCGCAACCGGATAGGCGAGCCCATCTTCCTGGTAGGTCCTCTCGGTGATGATCAAGCCGCAGCCACCCCGCGCGCGCTGCGCATAATAGGCCGCCATCTCGTCGGTGGGCGTACCGTCGGGTTCGGCCATCTGCCGGGTAAGCGGCGCCATGGCGATGCGGTTTTTCGGCGCATAGCCGGCCAGCTTGGTCGGAGAGAAAAGGCGTGGAAAGACTTCGGACATAGTCTAAATCTCTCAGATGCTGATTATCGGTTTGAGCGAGAAAACTGGTTCCAACGGAGACATGGCAGCCGGTCCTTTGCTAATGGGTGACAACCGTCGCCACGTCTTTTTTCCAGCCAAGCAGCACTTCCGCACCATTCTGGAATCGACCGGCGTATTTGTCCGCATGTCCCTCGACGACGATCGGCTGGGTGGCGCCCACGAGGATGACGAGTTGGACGATGTGTCCGACCTGTTGGATCGACTCGACCGTGCCCTTGATGGAATTGCCGCCATAGGTCTCGGCAAAATAGCCTTCTGGCGTCGACGCAGGCAGAATGTCGATCGCCTCCGCGGGTACCGCGAGGCTTGCATCACTTCCGGCGCGCATCGCTACCCTGGAGCTGCCGGCGAGCTCGCCGAAGATCGTGTCCAGCCGGCAGCCTTTGCTATCCGCCGAAATCACCTTGCCGCTTATCAGCGCATTGCGCCCAATGAACTTTGCCACGAACAGACTGCGAGGCCGCGTGTAGAGTTCGTAGGGGGCGCTGACCTGTTCGATACGGCCGGCGTTCATGACGACGATCCGATCCGATAGCGCGAGCGCTTCGGACTGGGCGTGGGTGACAAACACAAACGTCACGCCCAGATGGCGCTGCAGCAGCTTGAGTTCGTTCTGAATGCTCTTGCGCAAGTTGGCGTCCAGCGCGCCCAGCGGCTCATCGAGAAGCAGGATATCCGGCTTCACCACCAGGGCCCGGGCGAGCGCGATGCGCTGCTGTTGCCCGCCCGACAATCGTTCCGGCTTGAGGTCGCCGACGTCGGTCAGACCAAGTTTTTCGAGAATGCGCTCCACCATGGCATCGCGTTGCGCGCCCGGCATCTTCTTGACGTCGAGGCCGAAGCGAACATTTTCGCGCACGGACATGTGTGGAAACAGCGCGTAACTCTGAAAGATCATTGACGTCGGCCGGCGCTGCGGCGGCACATCATTGACACGATTGCCACGAATAAAAATATCGCCGATCGAGATCGTCTCAAATCCCGCGATCATCCGCAGCGTAGTCGTCTTGCCGCAGCCAGACGGTCCCAGAAACGCGATGAACTCGCCTTTCGAAACCTCGAGATTGAAATCGATAACCGCGGGCGTCCCGTTGTCATAGACTTTTCCGACATGGGCGAGCTTCAGATCGGGAGTCACGCGTCAGTCCCAGACATTGTCATTTCATTGCTTCATTATCCCGCGCCCGAAGGCGCGGGGGATTTGACGCTCGTGACCGAGAGCCAGATCAGGCGCTGAGGAATTCGTCCCACTTCTTGATCAGGTAGTCGTATTCATCCGGCCACTGATGCCAGTAGGCAACGGTCGAGGCGCGCTGCTCAAGCGAGCCGCCGTCCCGCAGATCGCCTTCCTTGATGCCGCGATCCGGCGCACCCTTCCAGGGCTTGCCCTCGTACCAGAAGGCGTACTTGTCGGGCGCCATGACATTCTTGATGTTGGTTGAGGGCGAATAGTAGCCCTGTTCGGACACCACGTTTGCAGGCGGACCGGAAAGCCAATAGTCGGCATAAGCGATCACGGCTTCCTTGTTCGGCGTGCCCGTGATCGGGGATACGCCGATCGACCAGGCACGGTAACCCTCCTTAGGAACTGCGTAGGTGCACTGTTTGCCCTGAGCCTTCACGGCCATAACGGCCGGTTGCCACGCATCGGCCAGGATCATTTCGCCAGAGGCGAGCAGGTTGACGAGTTCACCGAAGTCGCCCCACAGCGCACGGAATTGCCCATCCTTCTTTTTGGAAATCAGGAACTTGGAAGCCTCGTCGATCGCCTTCTTGTCGGGATTTCCGGGATTGGGGACCTGCAGCAAACCTAACGAGTTCATAGCCAACACGGCTTGGCCGAAGGCAATCAGTGGATCGACATTCAAACCCGTCTTGCCTTTGAACTTCTTGTCGAAAATCGCTGTCCAACTGCTGGCCTCTTCTTTCGAAACGAGATCCGGCCGGTAACCGATCGAATCGTAGTTATAAACCGTCGGCACCATCCAGAGGTCGGTCTGCTTGTCATCCGTCCAGATCTGTCCCGCGATTTGCTTATCCTTGCCCCATTTCGGATTCGTTTTGGTGAAGGTGTCGCGAATATTGCCCCAGCTCTTCAGGGCCGAAGTCGGAATCGACTCGATCTTCTTGGTTGCAATCACCGCCGGCAGGCGCTCGCCAATCGTTTCCCAGCAATCATAGGCGTTCGATCCCGACAGAAGTTCGGTCTGCGTATCCGGAAAAATCGCCCCTTTGCCGGAGACGGCCTTCACGCCAGACTTGGCTTTAAAGTCGGCGAGGATGCGTTCCTGGACCGTGACCGAAAGACCCACCGTGCGCAATTCTTCCCTGGCAAGATCCGCCGCGAAGGCCTGCTGGGCTCCGAAAGGAGACCCAAACGAAGTAAGGGCGACGCCGCCCGCCGTTCCCTTCATGAAAGTTCTGCGCGAGACTTGATAACTAGACATTTAAACTCCTCCTCTGTTGTCATTGCGTTACGTAATTCACCTGGACGGTGCAATCGCTTCAATACCGTCCCACTAACAATCCGCCGTCTACCACCACCACCTGCCCTGTCATGTATCGAGCACCGCTGGATGCAAGAAACAAAATGACGTCGGCGATCTCTTCAGGCTCGCCGATCCGACCCATCGGAATGAACTCGCCTGCCTTTTCGGCGCCGACGGGCCCCAAAGAATGCTCCTCGGACAGCAGTTGGGCCGTGCGAATGTATCCAGGCGCAACGCCATTGACCCGCACGCCGTCCCTGGCGAGTTCAACCGCCAGCCCCCGGACAAGTCCAACCACGCCGGCCTTTGCGGATGAATAGTGCACGTGTTCATCCCACCCGTAAGCGACGCCCATGATCGACGACAAGCAGACGATGGCACCCTTCCGGCGTCTTCTCATGCCGGCAAGAGCCGGCCTGACCACGCGAAAGATGCCTTTCAAGTCTATGTCTAAGGTGTGATCCCATTTGTCGTCGGTTAGTACGGCAAGCGGCGTCTTGTGCGCTATGCCCGCGTTCGCCACGATGACATCGATGCCGCCGTGCTTCTGTTCAACGGCCGCGACAAGCGCGTCCGCGTCAGTCGTCGAGCGCACGTCGAGTTTTTGAAACTCCGCCGCCCCCCCGGCGTCGGAGATCTCGGCGACAACAGCGCGACCTTCCTTTTCAAGAACATCGGTCACGACCACCTTATAGCCAGCACCGGCGAAAGCCTTGGCCGTTGCGCGACCGATGCCGATCCCGGCGCCAGTAATTAGGACTGTCTTGCTCACAGCATAACGTCTCCGGAATTGGGCCCGATTGTCTGCCCGACGAACAGGCTTGCCTGATCCGAACACAGAAAGGCGATCGCCGCCGCGACCTCTTCCGGCTCGCCAAATCGTCCAAGCGGCAGTTCCGCCGCCTTGGCCTTTCGCCACTCGGGCGACAGCCCTCGGACAAGCGGCGTGTTAATTGGACCGGGCGCGACCGCGTTGACCCGAACGCCCTGAGCGCTCACTTCGCGCGCGAGCGATTTGGTGAGGCCGATAATGGCGGCCTTGGCGGCGCTATAGTGAACGAGCTGGACGCCGCCGATCTGCCCAAGTTGCGAAGCCGTGTAGACGATCGCGCCGGCGTTGCGGGCAAGCATGGCCGGCAGCACCGCGCGGGTCATCAAGAAAGCGCCGCGGACATGCACGGCGAACATCCGATCGAAATCCTTAGGCGTTAGTTCCGTGAACCGGGCCTGATGCACATGGCCGGCATTGCTGATCAAGTGAGTGGGATCGCCAAAAGCGGTTCGGCAAGCCGCCACAATCGAAGAGACATCGTCTTCAAGGGAGACATCGCCGCCTACGGCGATAGCTTTTCCGCCATCGCTCCGGATTTGCGAGGCGACGCTTGTGGCCTGATCAAGAAGAATGTCGTTCACCGTCACTCGATAGCCGTCGCTGGCTAACCGCATCGCGACGGCTCGGCCGATGCCGGAACCTGATCCCGTGACGATCGCCGTTTTCATCCTATCGCCTCTTGAATTGCCACGCGTTTCGCTCGCCGCACGCTGAGCGTCATGAGGATTGCGTAGACAGCGAGCAGCGAGAACGAAAACAGGGTGGTGAGGACGCCGAAGGCGAACACGTTCGGATGGATCTCGACCGAGAATGTCGAGTAAATCGCGAGGGGCAGCGTTTGCTCGCGCCCAGAAGAGAGCAGCGTTCGCGAGAACTCGTCATAAGACAATGTGAATGCGAACAGCATTGCCGAGAGAATGCCGGGAAATATTAGCGGAAACGTCACTTTGCGAAACGTCGTAATGGGCGAAACGCCGAGCGACCAGGACGCCTCCTCGACGGAGGCGTCGAACCGGTTGAAGATCGCAAGCATGACGAGAAATGCAAACGGCAGCGTATAGACGACATGCGTTGCAAAAGCGGTGCTCCACCAATGTCGCTCAATCCCGGTGGTGGTCCCGACGAGCCCCGAACCCAACCCGACGAGAATCCCGGGCACGATCATGCCGAGCACGATCAAGTAGAAGCTTATGGTTTTTCCGTGGAAATTCTTCCTGAACGCTTGCGCGGCCATGACGCCAAGAACC
>Ga0179592_10001078_pt1 | contig 11084 bp, 6 predicted proteins | sample CZODoug2_1_08_16_FD_148623 | JGI IMG/M metagenome (GOLD analysis project Ga0179592, IMG submission 148623) | Vadose zone soil fungal communities from Angelo Coast Range Reserve, California, USA - CZODoug2_1_08_16fungal (Illumina Assembly) | ecosystem: Environmental > Terrestrial > Soil > Vadose... | reverse complement strand
ACTCGAGCCCACCAGCGACATGCCGGTGACCTTCAAGAATTGGCGCCTAGTCAATTCGGACATGACCCTCTCCTTGCGAAGACCGCCGTGAAACCGCAAGACAGGAAACCGCAAAAAAGGCGCACAATCGACCGTAAACCCGCAGCCTGGGCGAGTGTAAACCCGCAGCCCGGGCACGACAAGTTACGGTCTTGGATGGGTGGCTTGCGGTCTCGGATGGGTGGCGGCCGCAAGGCGCAGCTCATGACTTGAAGAAATACGGAACGGCGATGAGCACCACTCCGATCGCGACCAGTGCAACGACGTTGGGAATGAAATAGGGGTAGATCATCAGCACCAGACCGCACACCAAGGGAACGACGGCACGCTGCTTCCTGCCGTACAGGAAAAAACCGAGCCCGATCGAGCTGAAAAGCAACCCCCAGAGCAATACCCCGACATCCACTACTTGGTTTCTTTGGCCACCAGCCAGTTCACCAACTCGACCACATCGTCGTTGCCGCCGGCGGATTGCGGGTACAGCCGGTACTTACCGTTCACGATGATGGTGGGCGTACGGTCGACCTTGTACGCCTGTATCGCGTCCTCGGCGCTGCGCACCTTGACATCGACGGCGAACGACTTCGCGGTACTCACGAATTTGTCGACCGGCACGCCGGAGCGGCGGTTGTAGAAGCGCGCCGCGTCCTCGATCGTCGGCAGGTGTTCTCTGATGCGCTGGGTCGCCGGATCGATCACGCTCAATTCACGGGTGGTCCACACTGCATCGAACATGGCGTCGTGCGACTGGTCCGCGACACCAAGCGACTGCGCGGTGAGGTAGGCCAGCTGGAACATCGGCCAATCCTCGCTCGGATTGAACGACGCCGGCAGGTAGTCGAGCACCGCGTTGGGAGGCAGGGCCTTCTGCAATTTGTGCATGATGGGAACGAACAGATTGCACGCGGGACACCCGTATGAGAATACCTCCGTCACCTCGACTTTGCCGGGAGCGACCGAGGGGGCCCTCGGCGGATTGATGAGAAAGTAATGCTTTCCCTCCGTCCAGGCAGTGGCCGCGTGCGTGATGCTCGTCAATGCCGGCGTCAGCGCCAACGTCAAGGCCACGGTCAAAAGGCCGCGAAGAATATTCGAATGTGCCTGCATAGCGACTCCGTCCGATGTGCGATGACATGATTGAATCAAGAGGACCGCAAGTCTAACCGATTCATTACAAGACAAGTCGCCCGGGCGCGGCGCGCAGCCGAGCGCCATGAACAGATGCAGATCGTCGAGCGCTCACGAGGGTGGCAAAAAACGATCCTGGGTCGCACGGCCTTAACGCTTCCTCACACTAATTGTATGAACATTGTCATTTTGTATGAGCATTGTCATTTGTTCGCCGCCGTTGGCCGCCGGGAAAGACCGTAAAGTGATGGTTTCTGATCTATGATTGTGAGGTGTCGTTGGACTCCAGCCTGGTGAACATGTGGTAAACGAAAGCGATAACAGTGTGTCCGAACCCGCCCGCGGCCCGCGAGGTTTCGTCCGGGAGAACCGGGTCGCGCTGCTCGTGTTCGCCGTCCTGGCCGTTCTGCTCGCGGTCATCGTTCTGGTCGTCAGGCACCGCTCACAAGCGGCGGCGACCGGCCCCGGTGCGGGGCGCGGCGGCCAAAACGCACCGGTGGCGGTAGCCGTTGCAACGGTGACGCCCGGCGACATCCAGATCCGCATTCCCGCGCTGGGCACGGTCACGACATTGGCCAACGTGACCGTGCGCACGCAGATCACCGGCACCCTGCAGAGAATTTTGTTTACCGAAGGGCAACTTGTTCATTCCGGCGATGTCCTTGCTCAAATCGATCCTCGTCCGTACGAGGCGGCGCTGCAGACGGCGCAGGGCAATCTGCGCCGCGACCAATCGCTGCTCGCGAATGCGCGGCTCGACCTCAAGCGTTACGAGGGTCTGGTCAAGGAGGATTCCATCGCCCAACAACAACTCGACACCCAGCGTGCCCTGGTGGATCAGTACGTGGGATCCATCGAGTCGGACGAAGGACAGGTCAAGACCGCCCAGGTGAACCTGGCGTATACGCGCATCGTCTCACCGGTCTCGGGTCGGGTCGGGATCCGTCAAGTGGACCAAGGCAACTACGTCACGCCGGGCGACACGAACGGCATCGTGGTCGTGAACCAGGTGCAGCCCATCAGCGTGATCTTCTCCGTTCCCGAAGACAATGTCCCCGCGCTGCTGAAGAAAGTGCGCCAGGGAGCCACGATGAAAGTCGAGGCGTACGACCACCCGGCCGCCGTGAAGCTGGCCGAGGGCAAGCTGTCGACGATCGACAATACCATCGATACCTCCACGGGAACGGTCAAGCTGCGCGCGCAATTCGAGAACGCCGATGGTTCGCTGTTTCCCAATCAATTCGTCAACGTATCGCTCCTCCTCGACCTGCTGCAGAACCAGCTCATCATGCCGAACTCCGCGGTGCGCCGCGGCGCCCCCAACGGCGTCGTCAGCACGTTTGTGTATCTCGTGAAGGCGGACCAGACGGTGGCCGTGCGGCCGGTGACGCTCGGCACGGTCGACGGCGAGCGGGTGGCCGTCGCTTCCGGCGTCGCCGCCGGCGATGTCGTGGTCACCGAGGGCGGCGATCGTCTGCGGGACGGCGCGCCGGTCCAGCTGCCGGCGGCGGCGCCCGCCCCTGCGGCATCCGCGGCACCGGCGGCAACCGATAAACGACCCCCGGGCGCCCACCGCCGCCCGCGGAGCAACAGCGCGCAGTGAATCCGTCGCGCATATTCATTCTGCGTCCCGTGGCGACCACGTTGTTGATGATTGCCATCCTGATCGTGGGCGCGATCGCCTACCGGCAATTGCCGCTGTCGGCTCTGCCGGAAGTGGCCTACCCCACCATCCAGGTGCAGACCTTCTATCCCGGCGCAAGTCCCGAAGTCGTCACGTCGGCCATCACGGCGCCCCTGGAAAAGCAGCTCGGGACCATGCCCGGCTTGAACCAGATGTCCTCGACCAGCTCCGCCGGCGCCTCCGTCATCACGCTCCAGTTCACTTTGGCGCTCGCCATCGACGTCGCCGAACAAGAGGTGCAGGCCTCCATCAGCGCTGCCCAGAATCTGTTGCCCCAGGACCTCCCGGCACCGCCGATCTATGCCAAGGTCAATCCCGCCGACGCACCGGTGCTGACGATGGGCATCACCTCCAAGGTCATGCCCCTCACCGAAGTCGAGGACATGGCGGACACGCGAATCGCCCAGAAGATCTCGCAGCTCAAGGGCGTGGGCGTCGTCAGCATCAGCGGCGGACAGCGGCCTGCCGTGAGAGTGGTCGTGAACCCGCGGGCGCTGGCGGCATACGGATTGAACCTCGATGATCTGCGCACAACGATCAACAATGCCAACCAGAACGGGCCGAAGGGCACACTCGACGGCCCGGCCAACGCGTACACCGTCAACACCAACGACCAGATCAGGAATGCCGAGGATTACGGCAACATCGTGGTCGCCTACAAAAATGCCGCTCCGGTACGCCTGAAGGACGTGGCCACCCTGGTCGCCGGCGCCGAGAACGCCAAGCTCGGCGGCTGGATGAACTCGATGCCCGCATTGATCGTCAACGTACAGCGCCAGCCGGGAGCGAATGTCGTCGATGTGGTCGATCGGATCCACGGACTGCTGCCGACGCTTCAGGCAGCCATGCCCTCCGGAGTGGACGTCGCCATCCTGACGGACCGCACCACCACCATCAGAGCGTCGGTGAAGGACGTCGAGATCGAGCTTGGCCTGGCGGTGGTGCTGGTGGTGCTGGTCATCTATCTATTCCTACGTAACGTGCCGGCGACCATCATTCCGAGCCTCTCGGTGCCGCTGTCGCTGATCGGCACTTTCGCGGTGATGTATCTGGCCAACTTCAGCCTCAACAACCTGTCGCTGATGGCCTTGACCATTGCCACAGGATTCGTCGTGGACGACGCCATTGTCATGATCGAAAACATCTCCCGCTACATTGAAGCGGGCGAGCCGCCGTTGGAAGCCGCGCTCAAGGGCGCCGGCCAAATCGGCTTCACCATCATTTCGCTGACGGTCTCGCTGATTGCGGTTCTGATTCCGCTGATCTTCATGCAGGATGTGGTGGGAAGGCTGTTTCGCGAATTTGCGATCACGCTGGCCGTCACCATTTTGATCTCGGCGGTGGTGTCCCTGACGCTCGTGCCCATGCTGTGCGCAAAGCTCCTCAAGCGCCGCACAGGTGCCGCCGGCGAGCGGGAGTCCGGGCACTGGTTCGCAGCCGTGGTCGAGTGGTACGGCCGCAGGCTCACCTGGGTGCTCGATCACCAACGGCTCACGATGTGGGTCGCGACCGCAACCTTGGCCGTGACTGCGCTCCTGTACATCCTGATTCCGAAGGGATTCTTTCCGGAGCAAGACATCGGGTTGATTCAAGGCGTGTCGGAGGCGGGCCAGAACATTTCATACCGCGCCATGGCAGATCGCCAGCAAGCGCTTGCCGTCGCCATTCTCACGGATCCCGATGTCCAGAGTCTGTCCTCATTCATCGGCGTCGACGGCAACAACGTGACGTTGAACAGCGGGCGCTTTCTCATCAATTTGAAGCCGCGCGCTCAGCGCACCGCGACGGTCGCCGATGTGATCCGCCGGCTTCGCTCGGAAATAGCGGATGTCTCAGGTGTGACGCTCTTCATGCAGCCCGTCCAAGACCTGACGCTCGACAACACAGTCAGCCGCACCCAATATCAGTTCACCATGGAGAGCGCCGATCCCGCGGCCTTGTCCACTTGGACGCCGAAGCTGGTGTCGACTCTGCGCCAGCAGCCGGAACTTGCCGACGTGGTCAGCAACCAAGAGGACAATGGGTTGGCCGCTTACGTCACGATCGATCGCGACAGCGCCGCGCGCCTCGGGATCAGCGTGGGCACGGTGGACAATGCTTTGTACGATGCCTTCGGGCAGCGCATCGTCTCGACCATTTTCACCCAATCGAACCAATATCGCGTGATTCTGGAAGCCGATCCGCGCTCCTACCGCACCGTCGATTCGCTGGCGTCCATCTACGTGCCCGCCGCCGGCGGCGGGCAGGTGCCGTTATCGGCCATCGTCAAGGTGGACGTGGAGATGCGGCCGTTGCTCATCAATCACCTGGCGCAGTTTCCCGCGACCACCATATCGTTCAATCTGGCCCCCGGCACCTCGCTGGGCGCCGCGGTGTCGGCCATCGAGACGGCGGAGCGCGGCGTCGGCATGCCGAACAGCATTCGCACCACGTTCCAGGGCGCCGCCCTGGCGTTCCGCAGCAATCTCGACAACGAACTGCTGCTGTTGCTGGCCGCGGTGGTCGTCATGTACATCGTGCTCGGCATTTTGTACGAAAGCTTCATCCATCCCGTCACGATCTTGTCGACGCTGCCGTCGGCCGGCATCGGCGCGTTGCTCGCTTTGATGCTCGCCGGCGACGACCTCACCATCATCGCGCTGATCGGCATCATCTTGCTGATCGGCATCGTCAAGAAGAATGCGATCCTGATGATCGATTTCGCATTGGATGCCCAGCGCGATCAGGGCCTGTCGCCGCGCGAAGCCATCTTTCAGGCGTGTTTGCTGCGCTTCCGCCCGATTCTGATGACCACGGTGGCCGCCATGTTCGGCGCATTGCCCTTGATGTTCGGCACGGGAACCGGCTCCGAACTGCGGCATCCGCTGGGCATCAGCATCGTCGGCGGACTGCTGGTCAGCCAGGTGCTGACCCTGTTCACCACGCCCGTGATCTATCTAGCATTCGACCGGATCGCCGCGCGGTTTCGCGGCCGTACCGCGCGCGATGCGGGCGACGCCGCCCTTGCGGACAGCCCGACGTGAACATCTCGGCGCCGTTCATCCGCAGGCCGGTTGCAACCATCCTGTTGACGGTGGGCGCCGCGCTGTGCGGCGCCGTGGCGTTCGTGTTGCTGCCCGTGGCCCCGTTGCCGCGCATCGACATCCCCGCCATTTTCGTCTCCGCCGCATTGCCCGGCGCGAGCCCCGAGGTCATGGCGAGCACGGTCGCGACGCCCTTGGAACGCCATCTCGGCGCAATCGCGGATGTCGACGACATGACATCGACCAGCGGTGTCGGCACCTCGAACATCCAACTGACGTTCGGCGTGGACCGGGACATCGACGGCGCCGCGCGCGACGTTCAGGCAGCCATCGTCGCCGCGCACGCCGATCTGCCGTCCGCGCTCACCCGCAATCCGTCCTACCGCAAGATCAACAGTTCGCTGTTTCCGGTGATGGCCATCGCCATGACATCCGACGTGCTCACGCAGGGGCAGATCTACGACGCGGCGGACGCGGTGATTTCCCAGCGCTTGTCGCAGATCCAGGGCGTGGGCGGAGTCAACGTCAACGGCAGCGCGCTGCCGGCGGTTCGCGTGGAGATCAACCCCCAGGCCCTGTCCAAGTACGGCATCGGCTTGCAGGACGTGCGTGCGGCAATCTCCAATGCCAACGCCAATGCGCCGAAGGGCGCGATCGAATCCTCCGACCTGCGCTACCAGATCTATACCAACGACAACGCGCGGGACGCGGAGCCGTACCGGAATCTCATCATCGCCAACCGCAACGGTTCGGTGGTGCGGCTCGGCGATGTCGCGGAGGTTCTCGACATGCAGGACGGCGCGACGGAGAACGTCCGCACCTATGGCCTGTACAACGGCAAGCCCGCGGTCTTCGTAACCGTGTTTCAGCAGCCGGGCGCGAACGTCATCGAAATGATCGATGCCGTGAAGGCGGCGCTGCCGCAGCTCAAGAGTTCGATCGATCCGAAGATCGATCTGGTGGTCACCTTCGACCGTTCGATCACGATCCGCGCCTCGCTGCGCCAGGTGGAACAGACCCTGATGCTGGCCGTTGCCATGGTGATTCTCGTCGTCTACATCTTCTTGAATAGTTATCGCGCCGCTTTGGTCCCGGCCTTGGTGGTCCCCGTCTCCTTGATCGGCACATTCGGCGCCATGTACCTCCTGGGTTATACCCTCGACAATTTTTCGTTGATGGCCTTGACCGTGGCCACCGGCTTCGTCGTCGACGATGCCATCGTCGTGATGGAGAACACCACCCGGCACATCGAGGCCGGGATGAGCCGCATGAGCGCCGCGCTCCTGGGTGCCCGCGAAGTGGGGTTCACCGTGGTATCCATGAGCCTGTCGCTGATCGCCGTGTTCATTCCATTCATGTTCGCCGGCGGCATCGTGGGCAGGATCTTCCGTGAATTCACGGTCACCCTGTCCGTGTCGATCCTGATTTCCTTGGCTATTTCGTTGACCACCACCCCCATGATGTGCTCGCGGCTGCTGCAGCGGCAGGAGCAGCGCAAACCGTCGCGGTTCGCGGCGGCCTTCGACCGCGGGTTCGAGAGACTGCGCGCCGGCTATGAGCGAAGTCTCGACTGGGCCCTGCATCATCGGCGCTTCATGCTGCTGCTGCTCGTCGCCACCATTGGGTTGAATGTATATCTATATATCGTCATTCCCAAGGGCTTCTTCCCGCAACAGGATACGGGCCAATTGCAGGGAGGCATACGCGGCGATGCGGCCAGTTCCTTTCAGTTCATGAAACGCAAATTGAAGGAAGTTGCAGCAATCATTCAGCAGGATCCTGCGGTCAAGACCGTGACCGGTTCGGTGGGAGCCGGTGGTTTCGGACCGGGAGGCGGGGGCGCAGGCGCAAGCGCCAACGTGACCATTGCGCTGAAACCGCTGGCCGAGCGGCGCATCTCGGCCGATCAGGTCATTGCGCGATTGCGGCCGAAACTCAGCCAAGTCGAAGGCGTCGCCGCCTTCCTGCAAGCGGTCCAGGATATCGGCGGCGGCGGCGGCCGTTCCGCCAATTCGCAGTATCAATACACGTTACTCGGCGACGATCTCGCCGAGCTCCGCACCTGGTCGCAACGATTGCGGACCGCGCTTCAGGACGTGCCCGAAGTGACCGATGTGGACTCCGACTTGCAGCCCGGCGGTCTCGAGGCCGATTTGATAGTCGACCGCGACGCCGCTTCGCGGTTGGGCTTGACCGAGGTGCAGATCGACAACGCGTTGGGCGACGCTTTCGCGCAAGCTCAAGTGTCGACGATTTACAATCCCTTCAGCCCGCAGCAGTACCACGTGGTGATGGAAGTGGCGCCGCAGTACTGGCAAAACCCGGACGTGTTGAAGGAACTCTACATCAGCACCGCGGGCGGCGCGGTCAGCGGCACGCAAGCCACGCAGGCCGTGGCCGGCACCACCACGCTGACGGGGGCAGCCGGCACGGCGAGTGCGACCGCGGTCGCCCAGGATACCGCCCGCAACCAGGCGGCGAACTCGCTGGCCAATGCCGGGCGGGGCAATACGTCGACCGGATCCGCCGTCAGCGTGGCGGCGGAGACAGTCGTGCCGTTCACCGCGTTCAGCCACTTCCTAACGGGTACAACGCCCGTAACCGTGAACCACACCGGGACTTCGGTTTCCACCGCCATCGCCTACAACATTCCTGAAAAGGTATCGATCGGCACGGCGATGGACGCCATCAAACAAAAGATGAACGAGATCCACGTCCCTGCAACCATTCACGGCGGCGCCTACGGAACCGCCAAGCTGTTCCAGCAAAGCAGCGGAATCTCGCAGCTGTTGATGTTGGCGGCGGCATTGTCGGCGATCTACGTCGTGCTGGGTGTCCTGTATGAGAGCTACAGCCAACCTCTGACGATTCTATCGACGCTGCCCTCCGCCGGAGTCGGCGCGCTTCTCGCCCTCATGGTCACCGGCACGGAATTCAGTCTCATCGCCTTCCTCGGCATATTGCTGCTGATCGGCATCGTCAAGAAGAATGCCATCATGATGGTGGATTTTGCGCTCGAAGCGGAGCGTACCTTAGGCATGGATCCGATGGCGGCGATCGCTCACGCCTGTTCGCTGCGCTTTCGGCCCATCATGATGACCACCTTCGCGGCCATTGCAGGCGCGCTGCCGCTTGCCATCGCCTCCGGGGACGGCACCGAGATGCGCCGCCCGCTGGGCATCTCGATCGTCGGCGGCTTGATCGTCAGTCAATTGCTCACGATCTACACCACGCCGGTGGTGTACTTGTATGTCCACCGCTACTGGAAGCGGAAGAAGCACCCCAAGGAAACGCCGCCCGCGCGCGATGCCGGCCACGGCGCAGCGGAGCCGGCTACGTGATCCGTCTCGCTCGATGTTCCGCATTGGCGTGCGGAATTGCACTCGCCGCATCCTGCGCCGTGGGGCCCGACTATCGCCGGCCGGCCTTCGAGACCGCGTCCGGCTACAAGGAGCAGACCGATTGGAAGCCGAGCGAGCCGAACGACGTCATGAGCCGCGGACCCTGGTGGAACATCTTCAAGGACGAAGAATTGGCGGCGCTGGAGGCCAAGGTCGAGGTCTCCAATGAGAATGTGAAAGCGGCCGCGGCGGCGTTCGATCAGGCACGCGCCTTGGTGGCGCAGGCGCGCGCCGGCTTCTGGCCGACGCTGTCCGCCGGCGTCGGTGCGGCGCGCGGGGCGACGGGCGCGGCCCCCGCGCGCACCACCGTGTCGGCAACGGCGTCCGGAAACTGGACGTTGGATATCTGGGGCCAGATTCGCCGCACGGTCGAGAGCGATCGCGCCTCGGCCCAGGCGAGTGCCGCGGCGCTGGCGGCGGCGACACTCTCGGCGCAGGGCGAATTGGCGATCGACTACTTCGCGCTGCGCACCCAGGATCAACTGCAGCGCATCTTGGACGACATCGTCGTCGCCGAGCAGCAGTCGCTCAAGATCACGGAAAATCGCTATCACTTCGGCGTGGCCGCCAAAGCCGATGTCGTCACCGCCCAAACGCAGCTTCTGAACAGCCAGGCGCAGCAGATCAACGCGAAAATACAGCGCGGCATCCTCGAGCACGCCGTCGCCGTCCTGATCGGGCAGCAGCCTGCCTCCTTCTCGCTGGCACCGGCCGCGCTGCGCATCGACGTCCCGACCGTACCGGCGGGAGTTCCGTCGACGCTGCTGGAGAGACGGCCGGATGTGGCGGAGGCCGAGCGGAAGATGGCGGCGGCCAACGCGCAAATCGGCGTCGCCAAAGCCGCCTACTTCCCCACCCTGTCCCTATCGGGTTCGGATCAATACACGAACAGCACCTTCAGTCATTTGATCAGCGTTCCGAACCGCGTGTGGTCCGTCGGCCCGCAGTTGGCCGAGACCCTCTTCGATGGGGGACTGCGTCGCGCGCAGGTGGCGCAGGCGCGCGCCGCCTACGAGACGAATGTCGCCGCCTACCGGCAAACCGTCCTGGCAGGTTTCCAACAAGTCGAGGATGAGATCGTCACATTGCGTGTTCTGGAACAACAGTCGGTGGTCGAGGAAGCCGCGGTCGCAGCCGCCAGAGAAGCGGAGAAGCTCACGCTCAACCAATATAAGGCGGGAACCGTGCCCTACAGCAGCGTCATCACCGCGCAGACCACGCGCCTCAACAGCGAAGAGACCGCGTTGTCCGTGTTCTCAAGTCGCCTCCAAGCCAGCGTCACCCTCATCGAGGCCTTGGGCGGCGGCTGGAAGGAGGCGGATCTGCCGCCGTAGCAGAGCATTTCGCGCCTCCCATTGTTCTTTTGGATCCAAGGTCTCGAGGAAGTTCACCTCGCCGGCCGCGAACGTGGCTATCGGCAGCCCGTCGCGATAGAGCAACCGATTACCGGTCAGCGCAGGCAGCCTCGGACCCGGCGTGACGATGCCGAGCAGATTGAGGGGATCCGCGCCCGACAGCGACACGTACTCGCCGGCCGACGGCCGGCGGCGCGCTTCGCGCAGCGGGGCGACCGACTCGGGAGTCGCGAATTGCTCGCCCGCGAATCCGGCAACGAAACGCCCGCCGCGGATCTCACCCCTCGCCTCCAAGCGGCGGCAGCGCATCAACACGTCGCGCCACCTCGGCAGCCAATCCGCCTCGCGCGCAAGAAGCTTCCAGAAGATGACGCCCCACCGGCGGAGCAACGACCTGACGACCTGCTCAACGGCATGGGCCGACCCCGCATGGGCCGCCCCTGCATCCTCGCCG
>Ga0179592_10001075_pt1 | contig 11091 bp, 11 predicted proteins | sample CZODoug2_1_08_16_FD_148623 | JGI IMG/M metagenome (GOLD analysis project Ga0179592, IMG submission 148623) | Vadose zone soil fungal communities from Angelo Coast Range Reserve, California, USA - CZODoug2_1_08_16fungal (Illumina Assembly) | ecosystem: Environmental > Terrestrial > Soil > Vadose... | reverse complement strand
AACCATCGAATTTGTCGAGCGATCCTGAATGCTCGAAGTCGCATGCGCGGCTAAAGCCAATGAGGGGGATCGGTGATGCTGCCTATGAAACGGTCGCGCATCGCTCTATTCCGGTACGTGTCGGCGCTGTGGGTCTCGGGCGCCGTAGCTCTGGCGCTCGCGACGTGGGCGTGTTTCCTTTTCGGTCTGAGTTCCGCGACGGTCGCGTGCGTCTACTTGGTTATCATCGTACTGCTGTCCTTGATGGATAGCTTCGTAACGGCGGTCATTTTTCCCGTCATTGCCGTAGGATGGCTCGACTTCTTCTTCATAAAGCCGCTTTTCGCCTTCGAGGTGGCGAACCCGCAGGATCTCACGACGCTCTCTGCATTTCTTATTACCTCGATTGTCATTACAAGCCTTGTGAGGCGATTGCGGCGCCTTGGGCAAGCGCATCGCGAACAAGCTCGGCTGCTTGACCTTACACGCGATTCAGTTCTAGTCCGTGACCTGGAAAATGTCATTACGTACTGGAATCGCGGCGGCGAGGAACTCTATGGTTGGAAAGAGGAGGAGGCGGTCGGCAAAGTGGCTCATCAACTTCTGCAAACGATCTTTCCTGCTCCGCTCGAACTGATGACCGAAGAGTTGTTCCGCAGCGGCCACTGGGAGGGAGAGCTTCTCCATACGAGGCGCGACGGAATCCAGGTCAGTGTCTCAAGCCGTTGGTCTGTCCAGCGAGGCGACGAAGGACAACCGATCGGGACGCTCGAGACCAATAGCGACATTACGGAGCGTAAGCGTGTGGAGGATAGGCTTCGTCGAGTTCAGGAAACTTACTTGGCTGAAGCGCAACAACTCAGCCACACAGGGAGTTTCGGCTGGAAGGTCTCCAGCGGAGAGATCTTCTGGTCCGAGGAAGGCTTTAGAATTTTCGGATTTGACTCAACCACTCGCCCCTCGATTGAATTGGTGCTCGCTCGAGTGCATCCGGACGACCATGCTCTTGTCCAGCGAGTGATTGATCGCGCAAAAGACGATCGGCAGGACTTTGCTTTTGAACATCGTCTACGGTTGCCGGGCGGGACTGTCAAACACGTCCGCGTCGTGGCTCGGGCCATGCGAGGTGAAACGGACAATGTCGATTTAAGGTTGAGGGAGGCGGGGAACCCGTTGTCCTCGTAGTCGACGACGACCAATCAATGCGCGAGGCCCTCGAGGGCCTTTTCCGGTCGGTGGGATTGGCGGTCAAAGTGTTCGGGTCGACCGCTGAACTAATGCGCAGCACACTTCCGAGCGTCCCGAGTTGTCTCGTGCTCGACGTCAGGCTGCCGGGGATCAGTGGCCTCGACTTTCAAACCGATCTGGCCGCCGCGGGTATCCGCATTCCGATAATTTTCATGACAGGTCATGGCGACATTCCAATGTCTGTTCAGGCGAGGAAGGCCGGGGCGATCGACTTCCTGACGAAGCCGTTCCGCCATCAGGAGATGATCCATGCAGTGAACAGGGCGCTCGCCGCGGATCGAAAGAGACGGGCAGAGCACGAGACAGTTACGGAATGGCAGCTTTTATACGAATCTCTGACCGCCCGGGAACGCCAGGTAATAGCGCTCGTGAGTGCCGGCCTGAGAAATAAGCAGGTCGCGGCGGATTTGGGTATCAGCGAAATCACCGCAAAGGTCCATCGGCTGCACATAATGCGCAAAATGCGGGCTCGGTCGCTTGCCGATCTGGTGAGAATCGCCGACGCTCTGGGAATCCATCGGGACAAGCCGGGGCGGATCTAAACCAAAGTATTACGTCTCCGATACTCCTAAGCCGCGCATGGTGACATCGGTCGGAGCTAGGATGCATTGAGTGAGCAGCCCGCGCCAATCAGAACTTGCGTTGATCGCTGTCGTTGACGACGATGCGTCCATTCGATTGGCCACTGATAGCCTCCTGAGGTCGCGCGGATACGCGGTTTGTACGTTTGCGTCCTCCGGGGACTTCTTGCAGTCAGACGAGCTGAACGAAACAGCGTGTGTGATCACAGATGTCCGGATGCCAGTCATCGGTGGTATCGAACTGCAAGCTATTCTTCGTGCCCAGGGATGCACCGTACCGTTCGTCTTCATCACGGCGTTTCCCGAGGAGGTGGTCCGTGCGCAGGCGATGAACGGTGGGGCAACGTGCTTTCTGACCAAGCCCTTCGACGCCCCCACCTTAATCAAATATGTCGAGGCCGCATTGGGTACGCGTCGAGATCTGCTCGGCACTTGAGATGCTTTGGATCGGGAAGGACGATAAAACCTCGACCGTCACCTCTTGGCAGTCTCCAATTTGTAAACCAAAGTATCGGGGTACCGAACCAATACGCCAAGAGAAACAACCTCCGTAGAATCGACACTCTCGTTCTCTTCGATCTACCATGACAAGACGAGTGGCCCGCCAAGTCTGATTGCCATCCTCATAAGAACGTTTCGTCCATGGTCACTCTCGCTGAAGGACAATCACAATGAAGAATCCGCTCCTAGTGTTCCTGTCGATCGCTCTTTTCTTAGGCAGCTCCGCTTATGCCGCAGACGCAAAGTTCGTGAAGTCGACTCCCGCAGACGGCGGCGTCAGCGATACACCGCCATCAGCCTTCGTCCTGGAGTTCTCGCAGGCGGTGCAACTCCACCAGGTATTCATCAAGAAAGACGACGGTAGCTCCAAACCGCTCGGCAAGCTGCCGTCCAAGGAGGCAGCCACGGTAACGATCCCCGCGCCACCACTGACGGCCGGTCACTACGTCCTTGAGTGGAGCGTCTTCGCGGACCGGTCTCGCGTGCTGAGCGGGCGCATTCGATTCACCGTTTCCGGGGAGTCGGTTGCCGCGCCATCCTCCACGCAATAAGGCCGGGATGCTGTGCGTGCCACGTGATCGCAACGCTGGCCCGCAACTGAGATGTTCGCATCGTTGAGCACCAATGCGAATACGCCATCTCCGCGAGCGAGAGCGAGCGCCGCTCCCAGCGCGATCGTCGCGTGCCCGCAAAACGGAACCTCTGCTTCCGGGGAGAAATAGCGCACTCGCCACGCTGTACCTGTGCACATTGCGAACGCCGTTTCGGAAAAGCCAACCTCTGCGGCGATCCGCTGCATTTCGGCGTCACTGGGCAGCGCGTCGCAAAGGACCACACCGGCCGGATTTCCTCCCAAATTGCCGTCTGAGAACGCTGAGAATTTTAGAACGTTCATGAGCAGGGTGCGGGAATGACAATCAGCAGCGCCATCGCTGCGCATGGTCCATCAGCACCAGCGAAACGCAGGCGGTCAGTTTCTTGGCGTAGTCCACGTGCAAGAACTCGTTGGGACCATGCGCATTGGAATGGGGCCCGAGCACGCCGGTAATGAAAAAATCAGTCTGCGGAAAGCGCTTTCCCAACATCGCCATGAACGGAATGGTGCCGCCGCAGCCGATTTGCACAACACCCTTACCGAATACAGTACGCGAAGCGCGATCAATCGATTGTTCAAGCCACGGTTTCATGGCGGGCGCGTTCCATCCGTCCGCCGGCGGGTCACATTCAAAGTCGATGCGTGCCCCATGAGGCGGATCGCGTTCGAGTTCTTTCCGCACGGCCGCGGCCGCCCGCTCACTGTCGCAGGTGGGAGGCAGGCGCAGCGACAATTTAAAGGATAGTTCGGGCAAGAGCACGTTCCCAGCCGAAGACACGGGCGGAAGGCCATCGGCACCGGTCACCGCGAGCGTCGCCTTCCAGGTGCTGTTGGTGATAAGCACAGAGGGATCCTGCGATAGCGCCTGCACGCCTTGAGCCCAGGGCATTTTGCCCGCCACCGAATCGCCCAACACTTGGGCGGCGGCGCAGATTTGCGCCCGGCGATCGGCGGGGATTTCCACCCGCAGCGCCTCCAGCTCGATTTCCCCCGTGCCGGGATCTTCGATGCGCGCCAGCAGCTGCTCAATGATGCGAAACGGCGTAGGTGCAATGCCGGTACCCATCCCCGAATGCACCCCCTCGGTGAGTACGCGCACTGATAATCGCCCGGTGAGATTGCCGCGCAAGGAGGTGGTGCACCACACGCGCTCGTAGTCTCCGCATTCAGCATCGAGGCATACCACCAGCGACGGATCGCCGATGCGCGTGCCCAGGGCGTCCAGATGCGCGGGTAGATCGATGCTGCCGCTCTCTTCGCAGGCTTCGATCAGCACCACGCAACGAGGCAAGCGCACACCCTGCTGCTTGAGTGCTGCGATCGCGGTGAGGGAACTGAATACGGCGTAGCCATCATCGGCTCCGCCGCGTCCGTACAGCTTGCCGTCGCGGATCACCGGTTCCCAAGGACCCAGACCGGGCGCCCAACCGGTGAACTCCGGTTGTTTGTCTAGATGACCGTAAAGGAGCACGCAATCCGCTAGCTCACCGGGGATGTCGATGAACAGCAATGGTGTTCGCCCGGGCAGGCGACGCACCTCGAGCGCGAGACCGGGAATACCCTGCGCCTCACACCATCTCGCCATCAACTGCACCGCCGCCTCCATGTGGCCGTGGCTTTCCCACTGGCGATCGAAATGGGGGGATTTGTTCGGGATGCGAATGTAGGTCTTGAGTGCCTCGAGAATCGAGTCGTCCCAGACCTGGTCAATCGAGGCTTGCAGTTGTGTTGTGTTCATGAAAGGTAGTATCTCTCAAATGCTCGGTGCCGTCAGGGGATGTCCACAATGACGTTGCCCATGACTTCTCCGCGCTCGACGATCTCGTGCGCCTCGGCGATGGCCTCGAGCGGCAGGCGGCGGGCGACGGTGTGAATGAGCCGCCCGCGCTCAAGCAGCTCCGTCAGTTCGTTAATGCCCGCGGCGCGGTCCGCGGCCGAGAGCTCATAGACCAGAAAGAATCGCAGAGCAATGCTATTAATCAGCAGCCAGTGGCCCGGCAGAGCGGCCTCACTCGCCGACGTGCCGTATACGACGACCGTGGAGTGAGGCCGTAGGACCGGCGGATAGAGCTTGGCATTGGCACTGAGATCCATCTCGATCAGCGCATCGACCCCTTGTCCGTCGGTCAGCGCCTTCACGCGCTCGCCGACGTCTTCCGTGCGGTAGTTGATGGTTTCGTCCGCGCCTGCGGCGCGCGCGTGCGTCGCCTTAACGTCGTTGCTGACCGTCGTGATCACCCGCGCTCCGCGAAGTTTCGCGAGCTGAATGGCGTAGTGGGCCACGGATCCCGCGCCGCCGGCGATCAACACGGTCGTTTCCGATCCGATCTGTGCCAGACGGAGCGCCTGAATGGCTGTCAATGCAGGAATGCCGAGGCAGGCGCCCACCTCGTAACCGACGTTTTCGGGCAGCCGAACCGCCTGAGCACCCGGAACGACGATGTACTGCGCAGCCGTGCCGTACGCACGCTTCCATTGTCCATTCCAGATCCAGACGCGCTCACCCATGCGGCCGGAGACGCCTGCTCCCACGGCGTCAATCTCACCTGCTCCATCACTGTGGGGAATGATCAGCGGCGCACTCATGCTGCGCCCAGCGCCGCCGCGGCGCGACTTCCAATCCGACGGATTGACACCCGAAGTCAGCATCCGGACGCGCACTTCGCCGGGACCGGGTTCTGGCGTCGGCAACTCCCCGGTCTGCAACACCTCGCGGGCGCCACCTTGCTGTGTATAGAACGCTGCACGCATAACATTCCCCTCAAGTTCGCTTCTCGACGCGGCCGGTCAACAGATGATAACTCTTTGCGCCGCGCGATCTGGCGGCGCCATCCACCCTCACCGATGTCGGCGCGCGAGCAGCCCAGTGACGGGGAAATCTCGCGGCCACCGCGCCGCTATAAAAGACACGGTTCGGTTCTGTATTGACAAATCGTCATAATGACGGTAAGTTATAATGACGGACGCACAAAAAATCGGGATCAGCACCGGCGAGAGGGGCTCATGAGAATAATCTATGGTTCAGCGTTGGCTATGCTTCTCGCATCCTGGGCTGGCACGACCACGGCCGTTGCGGAGGTCGCTGGCGCAACTGAAGCAGCCCTGGATGAGATCGTAGTCACCGCCCAAAAGCGCTCCGAAAACCTTCAGGACGTGCCCATTGCCATTTCGGCGATCTCGGGCGATGAGCTCGAGGCATCGGGAGCCAATAGCATCACGGCCCTCGCCGAGGTGACGCCCGGCCTACAAATGCAAACGACGCAAGGCTCGGTCTCGCCTCGCATCCGCGGGGTGGGTTCGGACCTTCCGAATGTGGAAAATTCGGTTGCCATGTATATTGACGGCGTATATATCGCCAGCCCTTCAGCTTCCCTGCTCTCGCTCAACAATATCGCGCAGGTTCAAACGCTCAAGGGTCCACAGGGGACTCTGTTCGGGCGGAACGCCACGGGCGGGGCGCTGCTCATTCAGACGCGCGAGCCTACCGAAAATCTGAGCGGCAAATTCGATGTCAGCTACGGCAACTACCAGACCACGACCGTCAATGGCTACGTTGCCGACGGCCTGACGCCGGCGGTGGCCGCAGATTTCGCCATGCACGCCTCCCATCAGGGGGAAGGCTATGGTAAGAATCTGTTCACGGGCTCCGATGTTTATCAGGCGAATCTGGACCTCGCCCTGCGCTCCAAATGGGTTCTCAAGCCCACTGAAGCCGACACAGTCCATCTCATCTTTGATTTTGAACGTCGCGACGGCAGTACGGCGACGGTGGATTATATTCCGGCGGGGACTTATCCTTCCGCTTTCCTCGTTCCGCCGCTCACTACGCCGCTGCCGCGTCCTTATAACATCAACACATTTGTCGATCCCACGGATAACCTGACCCAGAGTGGTGTCAGCGCGCGAATCGATCACGAGATGAGCTGGGCGAAATTGACCTCGATTACAGCCTACCGCCATGAGCAAATTACCAGCACCTTTGATATCACCCTGACACCCGCTTGCTGTTTGCAAATTCCTGTGCCTTTTCCTCCGTTCGCTCTTACGATCCGTCTGCCGGTTGTAAACATTGTCGCGAAGGATCAGCAGTTCTCTCAGGAGCTCCAGCTGTTATCGCCGGACAATTCACGGTTCAACTGGCTGACCTGGGTGACTGGCCTGTACTATTTTCATGATAATGAAGAGCAGGCGAGCAGCTTCTCTGCGGTGAAGACGGATTCCTATTCTGGTTTCGGTGAGACACATATCGAGTTTCTCCCTGCTACCCGTTTGGTGCTGGGTCTGCGCTACACGGACGAGAAGAGGGCACTGTCAGTGAACTCTGCGTACTACACCCAGCCGGAACCCCCTGGGGCTTCCGTACCTCCCCTCACCGATGAGCCAACGAAGTGGTTTTCCCAGCTCACCTACCGTGTGGGTATCGATCATAAGTTCGACAATGGAATCCTGATCTATGTGTCTAAAAATCTCGGCTTCAAGAGCGGCGGGTTTAACTCCACCCAGCCGAGCTTGCCGAGTTTCGAACCCGAAAAGCTGAACGCCTATGAGGCGGGCTTTAAATCCGAGCTTTTCGACCACAGATTGCGTTTGAACGGCGCTGCCTTCCACTATGATTACACGAACATTCAGATGATCAAATTGACGGCCAACAACCAACTTCAGGAGTACAACGGCCCTCCCGCCACAGTCTACGGAGCGGATCTCGACGCTGAGGCGCGGGTGACCCAGGGGCTGACCTTGAAGCTGGGCGCAAGTTATATCCACGATCGGTTCACGGCGGATACTCCGACGGTGCAGTGGAACGTGCCCAATCCTCCCTTCCCGGGCGGCAGCGACTCCTTCTTCGCATCGGCCGAGGGCCATCGTTTGCCGCAGACGCCGACTTGGACGACCAATGTGGGCCTTAACTATGTCTTGGACACGGCGGTCGGGAATTGGACACTCGATGCAAACTTCCTGCACAACAGCGGCTGGTTTGGTGAGCCGGACAATCAGCTAGCTCAACCCGCTTATAACTCCATCAATGCCAGCGTGTACGTGCACCCGAAGAACCAGCCCTTCTCCGTCGGACTGTGGGGCCGGAATCTGTCGAATCAGGTCGTCTATACGGCGGTGTCGGGGAATGCGATCACCAGTCTCGGGCAATATGCACCGCCTCGAACTTATGGCATCAAATTCAGTGCGGATTTCTGACTGTCGATAGTGCGGCTGGAGATTGCGCGCGATCTGTGGTATTGACCAAGGCCCAAAATGTAAAGTGCAAGTGAGTGACCGGTGACTGATTCCATTCCCGTGAATTTTCGGACCCGGACGGGTCAGGCTAGGCGTGCTCGCACCCGGGCCAAGATACTGTCGGCCGCCTTCACGCTACTGGACAGGGGGGCGGTAAGTCAGCTCACCGTGGAGCATGTGCGCGAGACGGCAGGGCTCGCGCGCGGATCATTCTATAACTACTTCCCCACCTACGAAGATATGCTGAAAGATCTGGCCGCGCAGATTAGCCGGCAAATAAACCTTGAGCAGTCGGCCAGATTTGACAGCGTCGAAAATCTGGGGGAGCGTCTATGGTGTAATGCGCGGTATTTCATTCTACGAGCCGCGTCGGATCGCGCCTGCAGCGAAATATTGATTCGCATTGCGCCTCTGGTCGGTCCACTAAACGAAAATATGCGCGAGCACGCAGAACAAGACATACGCCTGGCAATTCGACGCAAGTCCATCCGCGTGCCTCTGTCCGCCGTGGCCCTCGATATAGGTTACGGGGTCGCGACCGTCATGATTCGACGCGCGCTAACATCCGCAATCAATCGCAAGGAGATTGAGGCGGCCGGCCTCATGCTGTTGCGCGCCTACGGTGTTCCGGAATCGGAGGCGAAGCGAATATCCGGACTCCCGTTGCCAACGCTACCCGCGCTGCCTTTGCGCGCTGCCGTAATAGGAAATATTGAGACGAGTTAAAGCGCACAGCACGAAGGTCCAAATGTGAAGACGCCATGGCTTGTGACGATTCCACGCATTGTGCTTGGGGTTATTTTTGCAAGTGCCGCCGTCAGTTATTTTTGGATGAGGGCATTTGGATGGCCGCTGCTGCCGGTGCGCATCAGCGACCAAGGACTTCAATTTGCACTGAGCATCATCAAGGTCGGCTACCTCTGGCCGTTGATGAAGTCCATCAACCTAGTGGCCGGATTCTTGTTGATTATAAACCGCGCTCCCGCATTTGCTCTGGCACTGCTGGCGCCGATTACGGTCGTCATTGTCTGGTTCCAAATATTTCTCAATCCACTGCCGGTACCGTTGGTGACGGTTGCCGTGGTTATCCTTTGCGAGGTGATGCTGCTTCGCGCCTACGCAAAATCCTACGGCGGTATGTTTGCGAACACCTCAGCCGTGGCATCGACGAGGACCTGGGGCTAAGTCGCTGCTCAGCATTCGACGCCGTTAGGCACCGTGGGCGATATTACCTTGCCGCGTCGGCGCCAAGATTTCTTCTTAGGAACTCCACCATGATGCCCATGGTCTCCTTCGCCGACCAGGGAAGCCCTGACTTCTCGTCGCCCATGAACGCCAGATCGCCATGATCGGCCCCATCCAGTATATAGCGCGTACTAGGAGCTCCAGCGGCGAGAAGCGCGTTATGCAGGATCAACGTCTGACTTGGCGAAACGAGTCTATCTATATTTCCGTGCAAGATGAGGAACGCCGGGGCCGTTGCGGTGACATAGGTCAGCGGGTTGGCGAGCGTCTTTATATCTCGGCCTACGTAATGCATCACTGGATTGGGCGCTTCATAGGCGGCTTTCGCCTTGGCGTCAAAGTCGGACGCGACTTGGGAAATGTCTGACGGGCCGAACTTGTCGACCACCGCTTGTACGGTGCTGCTTTGATCCAGATTATCACCGACATCGAACGCCTTGGTGCCGCTCGTGACACCAACCATCGCAACGAGATAGCCTCCTGCAGACTCGCCCCATACGGCCACGTGCTGCGTTTCGATTCCAAACTTTTTGGCGTTCGCCCGCAAGTAGCGCACAGCCGATTTCACATCGGCGATACCATCCCGATACGTTGCGCCGTCACGGTCTGTCCGATACTCAACGCTAGCGACCACGAATCCAGCCTCCGCAACGTACGTTCGCAAGTTAAGCGCGGCCTCCTTGGGCGCCTGGCTGAATCCACCGCCGGTGACGTACACGACCAACGGTCGTCCTTTGAACGGCTGCGGAACAAGAATATCCATCTTTAGCTCCTTGGCCTTTCCATTGCCGAGCGTTGGGTGGGCAAAGGCGACGTCGTGGATCATGGTGACCGCGTTTGCTCCGCACCTGATCTGCTGCGTGGACTCAGGTCGGATGACGACGCTGGAACTCGTATCACTCGGGGCAATCGTGGCCGCCATGGTTGGCCGCGACAGCAATCCTACCGAGAACAGCAAGGGGAGCAGACCATGCATTTGTTCGACATAGGGGCAATCTGTCGATGCCACCGGCCCAGAGGCGTCGGCCAGACCATGGTTTGCGATCAGGGTTGCGAGAATGGCCCACAGAATCTGGGTCGCCTGTACGGGAAGACAGGCCAATTTGCCACGTTCTTTGTTTTGCATAGCGGAGTACGCTAACTTCATAATGACAAGATGTCAAGATGACGTAAAAACATCTCGAATGTATGCGGAAGGAAATCGATGCGAGCGGTTCGGACCGATCCGGCATGGTCTTTTCTGTCCCTTCCTTTATTTGGTGCGGTGTGCTGTTGCGGTAGGTGCCCGTGACCACATTTCGCCTCCGGTGGCCAGACGCTGGACTCAACGGTCGTTCCGGAGGCCTCCATCGCCGCGTTGCGTGACGAGGACGTACAAGTAGTCCTGGCCACGGGACATCATGCGTTGCCGCAAGAGTCCGCGTTGGTCATCAGCTGCGACAGTACGGCGGTGCCGAGGCGGCCGCGCGGATGATCGAGGATTTCTCGGCGAGGACTTTGTTCACTGTCGCAGCGCACCGTCGAGGTCCCGGCACAGATCCTGCGGATCCTCCAAGCCAATGCTCAGCCGGAAGAACCCGTCGCCGGCGAACTCTCGATAGCGCCGCAGGTGTTCGGCGTGCAGTTGGAACGTAGTGCGCTGCAGATCGGCAGTGTCACAATGCAGAATGAGGCTTCGAGACAGCCCCAGGGATGCCGCGAACAGAAACA
>Ga0179592_10001072_pt1 | contig 11119 bp, 8 predicted proteins | sample CZODoug2_1_08_16_FD_148623 | JGI IMG/M metagenome (GOLD analysis project Ga0179592, IMG submission 148623) | Vadose zone soil fungal communities from Angelo Coast Range Reserve, California, USA - CZODoug2_1_08_16fungal (Illumina Assembly) | ecosystem: Environmental > Terrestrial > Soil > Vadose... | reverse complement strand
GCAATCCTCCTGAACGGCGATTCCACCTGTCATGGCCAAAGCCACCACCCTCTCCTTCGTCTGCCAGAACTGCGGCGCGGCGTATAATCGCTGGCAGGGCAAGTGCGAGGCCTGCGGCGAGTGGAATACGCTTGCCGAGGAAGATACGACCGGCGCCACCGCGATGCCGGTCTCGGTGCGCTCCCGCCGCAAGGGCCGGGTGTTCAAGCTGGAAAGCCTGACCGGCAAGAGCCATGACGCCCCTCGGCTGTCGTCCGGGATGACGGAGCTCGATCGCGTCACCGGCGGCGGCTTCGTGCGCGGCTCGGTGCTTTTGGTCGGCGGCGATCCCGGCATCGGCAAGTCGACCTTGCTGACGCAGGCGACCAGCCTGCTGGCGCGCGCCGGCCACCGCGCGGTCTATATTTCCGGCGAAGAGGCGGTCGCGCAGGTCAGGCTCCGCGCCGAACGTCTGGGCCTTGCCGATGCGCCGGTGCAGCTCGCCGCGGAAACCTCGGTCGAGGATATCGTCTCGACCCTGTCCGAGGGCGCGGTGCCTCGCCTGATCGTGATCGATTCGATCCAAACCATGTGGACCGACACGGTCGAATCGGCGCCGGGCACGGTGACGCAGGTGCGCGCCTCCGCCCAGGCGTTGATACGATTCGCGAAGAAATCCGGCGCCGCCATCATCCTGGTCGGCCATGTCACCAAGGACGGCCAGATCGCCGGCCCACGCGTGGTCGAGCACATGGTCGACGCCGTGATGTCGTTCGAAGGCGAAGGCTCGCAGCAGTTCCGCATCCTGCGCGCGGTGAAGAATCGCTTCGGGCCGACGGATGAAATCGGCGTGTTCGAGATGACCGGCCTCGGCCTGCGCGAGGTCACCAATCCTTCCGAGCTGTTCCTGTCGGAGCGCGATCTGGGAACGCCGGGCACCGCCGTGTTCGCCGGCATCGAAGGCACGCGCCCGGTGCTGGTCGAATTGCAAGCGCTGGTGGCGCCGACCTCGCTCGGCACGCCGCGCCGCGCCGTGGTCGGCTGGGACCCGAGCCGGCTGTCGATGGTGCTGGCGGTGCTGGAGGCCCATTGCGGGGTCAAGCTGTCCGGCCACGACGTCTATCTGAATGTCGCGGGCGGCTTGCGGATTCAGGAACCCGCGGCCGATCTGGCCGCCGCCGCCGCACTTGTTTCATCGCTGGTTAATGCGCCATTGCCGACGGATGCGGTTTATTTCGGCGAAATTTCGCTATCCGGCGCGGTGCGTCCGGTGGCGCAGGCCTCGGCCCGGCTGAAGGAAGCGGCCAAACTCGGTTTCGGCCGCGCCGTGCTGCCGGAATCCGGGCGCGGCGAGACCGGCGGCGACGCGGGCCTGACGCTCAATACGGTCGGCGGGCTGACCACGCTGGTGGCGGAGATCGCCGCGCGCGGCACCCCGAGAGAGAGCGCAAGGGGCAGTGGCAAGCGCGAGGACGCACCGCTTGAGAAAAATGCCACACCTGCGAGATTCCGCCGCCAGGAGGGCTAGGCGGGCGTGACCTTGTCCGCCCTCGCCGCTATACATCGCGCGCAAGGCTGATCCCTGCGGGTAACGGCAGTGGGACCAGGGGGACAAAGGTTTGGGATCACGCGTTTTCCGGCCTTGCGGGATAGGCCATCTCTCCCTCACTAAGGGCGGCCTGGATACGCCGATTCGGAACTTTTTGAACCTACGAGCGACCGCCAGCCGATGCCGATAACGATTCTCGACCTGATCCTGCTCGGCGTGATGCTGATTTCCGGGCTGCTCGCGATGGTCCGCGGCTTCATGCGCGAGATCCTGTCGATCGCGGCCTGGGGCGCCGCGGCGCTGGCCACGCTCTATTCGTTCTCCAAGCTGCTGCCGACCGCCAAGACCTATTTCAACAACGATACCGTCGCGGCCGTGGTCGTGGTGGCCGGGGTGTTCGTCGGTACCCTGATCGTGGTCTCGATCATCACGGTGCGAATCTCGGACATGATCCTGGATTCCCGGATTGGCGCGCTCGACCGCACCCTGGGCTTCCTGTTCGGGCTGGCGCGCGGGCTCTTGATCGTGGTTGTGGCCTTCCTGTTCTTCAGCTGGCTGGTGCCGGACAAGCAGCGGCCGGACTGGGTCACGGGGGCCAAATCCCGGGTGGTCCTGCAAGGAACTGGGGACTGGCTGATGTCGCTCTTGCCTGATGACCCCGAGAACACCATTTTAAAGAGATTCAAGAAGAATAAACCTGACGACGAGCAGACTGACACCGACCAGGCCCCACCGGGCACCGGTGATGGCTACAGCAAGCCGGCCCGCGACAGCCTCAAAAAGCTGATCGAGAAACCCGCGGCAAAGTAAGCTTAGGCCGAACAAGAGAGGCGAAATGGACGAGACCGAAATCCCTGACCATCACGCCCAGCTCGATCTCAACCTAAGCCCGCTGAATTTGGGTCCCGTCGAGCACCAGCTCCAGGACGACCTTGAAGGGGACACGCTGCGCGAGGAGTGCGGCGTGTTTGGCATTTTTGGGCACCCCGAAGCCGCCGCCATCACGGCGCTCGGGCTGCACGCGCTTCAGCATCGCGGCCAGGAGGCCGCCGGCATCGTCTCCTTCGACGACGGCCGGTTTCACAGCGAGCGACGGCTCGGCCTGGTCGGCGACACGTTCTCTCGCCGCGAGGTGATCGAGCGCCTGCCCGGCTCGACCGCCGTCGGCCATGTCCGCTATTCGACCACCGGCGGCACCATCCTGCGCAACGTGCAGCCGCTGTTCGCCGAACTCAACGCCGGCGGATTTGCCGTCGCCCATAACGGCAACCTGACCAACGGGCTGACCTTGCGCCGCGAGCTGGTGCGGGGCGGCGCGATGATGCAGTCGACCACCGACACCGAGGTGATCCTGCATCTGGTCGCGCAATCCCGCCGCAGCCGCTTCATCGACCGCTTCATCGAATCGCTGCGCGCGATCGAGGGCGCCTATGCGCTGGTGTCGCTGACCAACAAGAAACTGATCGGCGCCCGCGATCCCCGCGGCATCCGGCCGCTGGTGCTGGGCGAACTCGATGGCTGCCCGATCCTCACCTCTGAGACCTGCGCGCTCGACATCATCGGCGCGAAGTATGTCCGCGACATCCAGCCCGGCGAAGTGGTCGTGTTCGACAAGAAGGGCGAGGAAGTCCACAAGCCGTTCTCGCCGATGGCGCCGCGGCCCTGTATCTTCGAATACATCTATTTCTCGCGGCCGGATTCCATCGTCGGCGGCCGCTCGGTCTACGAGGTCCGCAAGAACTTCGGCGCCCAACTCGCGCGCGAAAGCCATGTCGAGGTCGATGTCGTGGTGCCGGTGCCGGATTCCGGCGTGCCGGCCGCGCTCGGCTACAGCCAGCATTCCGGCGTGCCGTTCGAGCTCGGCATCATCCGCAACCACTATGTCGGCCGCACCTTCATCCAGCCGAGCCAGAGCGGGCGCGAGCTCGGTGTGCGCATGAAGCACTCGGCGAACCGCGCCGCGATCGAAGGCAAGCGCATTATCCTGATCGATGATTCGCTGGTGCGCGGCACCACCTCGAAAAAGATCGTGCGCATGATGCGCGAGGCCGGCGCCCGCGAGGTGCATTTCCGCCTCGCCTCGCCCCCGATCCTCTATCCCGATTATTACGGCATCGACCTGCCCGACCGCGACGGATTGCTGGCGGCGACCCATTCGATGGAGGAGATGCGCGAACTGATCGGCGCGGATTCGCTGGCGTTCCTGTCGATCGACGGCATGTACCGCGCGATGGGCTACCCCGGCCGCGATCCCGCCAATCCGAAGTTCTCGGATCATTGTTTTACCGGCGCCTATCCGACCCACCTCACCGACCAGACCCAGGTCGAGCCGCAGCCACGGCAATTGTCGCTCTTGGCGGAGGCGAGTTAGGCCCACCGACTTCGTCCCCGCGAAGGCGGGGACCCATAACCACCGGCCGTCGTTGATGCGACGCAAAGCAAACTCCCACTTTTCGTAACCATCACCGACACAGCGTATGGGTCCCCGCGTGCGCGGGGACGACGATAGATGCGGGGACGACGATAGATAGAGCTGACTTGATGACCCTCCCCCTCGCCTCCCGCATCGCCCTTGTAACCGGCGCCTCGCGCGGCATCGGCTACGCCACCGCGCGCGCGCTGGCAAAGCAAGGCGCGCATATCGTTGCCGTGGCGCGCACGCAAGGCGGGCTGGAAGAACTCGATGACGAGATCCGGAAGGACGGCGGCAGTGCCACGCTGGTGCCGCTCAGCCTGACGGACTTCGACGGCATCGCCCGGCTCGGCGCCGCGCTGCATGAGCGCCACGGCAAGCTCGATATTCTTGTCGGCAATGCCGGCGTCGCCGGTCCTTCCTCGCCGCTCGGCCATATCGAGCTGAAGCCGTGGAACGACGTGATGGCGGTCAATGTCACCGCCAACTTTCAACTGGTTCGCTGCATGGAGCCGCTGTTGAAGCAGTCCGATGCCGGCCGCGCGGTGTTCCTCACCTCCGGCGCCGCCAGCCAGGCGCCCGCTTATCTCGGGCCCTATGCGGCGTCCAAGGCCGCGCTGGAGGCGCTGGTGCGGGTATGGGCCGCGGAAACCGCGAGCACCAGCCTGCGCGTCAACCTGTTCAGCCCCGGCCCGATCCGCACCCGCATGCGCGCCACGGTGTTTCCCGGCGAAGACCCGATGACGCTGGAGACGCCGGACCAGGTCGCGGAGTTGATCGTGCCGATGTGTTCGCCGGATTGGACCGAGACCGGCAGGATGTATGATTACAAGTCTAGAACGCTGAAGAGCTTTCGGGACCCGGCGTAATCTCTCGTGTCCCCGGCGCGACGTTTCCGTCGCCCTCCACTGTCATCCCCGCGAAGGCGGGGATCCAGTATTCCAGAGACAGTTCTGGTTGAACGGAGAAGCCGCGGCGTACTGGATCGCCCGCCTTCGCGGGCGATGACGACGTTGTTTGACGCTGCCGTTTTGCCGCCCCCGCGCGATTGACTCTCCTCCCTCCCCGCGATTGACTGCCCCCTAAGCGGCCGAAGCCGCAGCTATAATCGCGGGAGGACACCATGACGCCGACACGTCGCGCGCGCTCGATATTGACCGGGCGCCTTGTCAAAACCCTTTCCCTTTGCGTCACCGCAGCCGTGCTGATCGGCGCACAGGCTCTGCCGCGCGCCGCCTCAGCCGGCGAGATTCCGGCCTTCACGGTCGACGCCTCCTGGCCGAAGCCGCTGCCGAACAACTGGATCCTCGGCCAGGTCGGTGGCATCACCGTGGACTGGCAGGGGCATATCTGGGTGATCCATCGGCCACGCTCGCTGACCGACGACGAGAAGGGCGCAACGCTCAATCCGCCGCGCTCGAAATGCTGCGTGCCGGCGCCGCCGGTTCTGGAGTTCGACGTCGACGGCAATCTATTGCGCTCCTGGGGCGGCCCCGGCGAGGGCTATGAATGGGTCGGGCGCGAGCACGGCATCGAGGTCGATGAGCGCGGTTTCGTCTGGGTCGGCGGCAATGCCGACAACGACAACGCGATCCTGAAATTCACCCTCGACGGCAAGTTCGTCTCGCAGATCGGCAAGATCGCGCCCAGCAAGGGAAGCAACGACACCGCGCAGTTGGGCAAGCCCGCCGAGACCGCGATCGACAAGGAAGCCAACGAAATCTACGTCGCCGACGGCTACGGCAACCATCGCGTCATCGTATTCGACGCCACGACCGGCGCCTACAAGCGGCATTGGGGCGCCTATGGCAACACCCCGAATGACGACAAGCAGGCCGCCTACGATCCGAAGGCGCCGGTCTCCCAGCAGTTCGGCAATCCCGTGCATTGCGTCAAGATCGCCGATGACGGACTGGTCTATGTCTGCGATCGCATCAACGACCGGATTCAAGTGTTCAAGAAGGACGGCAGCTTCGTGAAGGAGTGGTTCTACGAGAAGACCACGCTCGGCAACGGCGCGGTCTGGGACCTCGCGCTATGGCCCGACCCGAAACAGACCTATCTGCTCAGCGCCGATGGCGAGAACAACGAGATCCGGATTCTCAAGCGCGAGGACGGCAGCGTGGTCGGCAGTTTCGGCCGTGGCGGCCGCAATGCCGGGCAGTTTCACTGGATTCACGCCATGGCGGTCGACAAGCAGGGCAACGTTTATACCGGCGAGGTCGACAACGCCAAGCGTATCCAGAAATTCAAGCTGACCTCCGACGCGCTGCACTGACCGCGTTTTCGAGCGAAGTGGGCACCGGTTCGCGTGAAGAAAACGCGTCAGAACAAGAGCCCAGAGCCTCCGTTTCGATTCAATCGGAACGGAAAGGCTCCGGCGCCGGTATCTGCGTGGCGACAAGCCGGTTCGCGTTTAGCTTCGCGTTAAGATGTCGCGTCAAAACAAACCTTAGGCGGATTGCCGCCTGAGGCGAGACCGGCTATCGGGAACGTCAAGTTGCCGATCAAAGCTCCGATAAGAGAGCAGCCCCGGCGCGCTATCACTGGAGGAAACCATGAAGACCATGCTCACGCGGCGTCACGCCGCGCTGCTTGCCGTTGCCGGATTGAGCCTTGCGGCGCCGGCGCTGGCCGATGACAAGAACGTCAAGATCGGCGTACTCAACGACATGTCGAGCCTCTACGCCGATATCGGCGGTCCCAACTCGGTGGCTGCGATCAAGATGGCGGTCGAGGATTCCGGCCTCGCCGCCAAGGGCTGGAAGATCGAGGTGTTGAGCGGCGATCACCAGAACAAGCCGGATGTCGGCGTCAACATCAGCCGGCAATGGATCGACAACGACAAGGTCGATGTCATCGCGGACACGCCGAACTCGGGCGTTGCTCTTGCCGTCAGCAACCTGGTGCGCGAGAAGAACGCGGTGCTGCTCAATTCCGGCGCCGCCTCCGCCGACCTCACCGGCAAGGCCTGCTCGCCCAACACGGTTTCCTATACCTACGACACCTACATGCTGGCCAACGGCACCGGCAAGGCGCTGACCAAGGCCGGCGGCGATAGCTGGTTCTTCCTGACCTCGGACTATGCCTTCGGCCATGCGCTGGAGCGCGATACCAGCGCGGTGGTCACCGCCAGCGGCGGCAAGGTGCTCGGCAGCGTCAAGCATCCGATCAACACCGCCGATTTCTCTTCCTTCTTGCTGCAGGCGCAGGCGTCGAAGGCCAAGGTGGTCGGGCTCGCCAATGCCGGCGGCGACACCACCAACGCGATCAAGCAGGCGTCCGAATTCGGCATCGTCGCGGGCGGCCAGAAGCTCGCGGCGCTGTTGTTGTTCGTCAACGACGTCCATGCGCTCGGCCTGAAAGTCGCGCAGGGATTGACCTTCACCGAGTCATTCTACTGGGATTTGAACGACCAGACCCGCGCCTGGTCGAATCGCTTCATGAAACTATCGCCGAAAGGCACGATGCCCTCGATGACGGTGGCCGGAAATTACGCGGCCGTGCTGCATTATCTCAAGGCGCTCGACGCGCTCGGTGGCAATCCGCATGACGGCGCGAAGGTCGTCGCCAAGATGAAGGAAATTCCGACCGACGATCCCCTGTTCGGCAAGGGCCCGCTGCGCATCGACGGCCGCCGTATCATTCCGGCCTATTTGTTCGAGGTGAAGAAGCCGGAGGAATCGAAATATCCGTGGGACTATTACAAGCTGATCGCCACGATCTCCCCGGAGGACGCGGCCAAGCCGCTCGAAGCCAGCGAGTGTCCCTTGGTGAAGAAATAAGGGGTGAAGCTCGACGCCAAATTATCAACTCGTCGTCCCCGCGAAGGCGGGGACCCATAACCACTGATATTTATTGTTGAAGAGGCTGGAGGCCCCAGCTTGTACGACAGCTAAAACCTGTGGTTATCGGTCCCGGCTCGCGCGGCGCCTGTCATCGGGCGCGCTGGCGCGACCCTTTGGCTTGGCCGGGACGCCGGCGGTAGTTTTGGCGACCGCCAGCGTCCGCATCGCGATCACGAACGCCAACATGAGCAACAACGACGCCAGCATGAAAGGCGCACCGGGCAATTTCACCGGCGCAGTCGCGCCGATGAAATACGCAAATGTCAGCGTGAACAGGAACGGCCCTAAGAGCTGGGAGACACTCTGAACGCTGGAGGTCGCGCCCTGTAATTGGCCCTGCTGGTCGCCCGCCACCTGTTGCGTCAGCAAGGCCTGCGTCGCCGCGCCTGAAACTCCCCACAGCGCCATCACGGGAATGCCGACACAGAACAAAAGGCCGGTCGGCGCCGCGCCGAAAATCAGGAAGCCGGCCGCACCGAAAGCGAGCCCGATCATCAGCGCCCGCCGCTCACCGAAACGCCGCACGATCGGAGCGATACCAATGCCCTGCACGATCATCGCGCAGATCCCGACCAAGGCGAGCGTCAGGCCCACGGTCCGCACGGTCCAGCCGTAACGGTAGGTCGCATAGAGCACGAAGGTGGACGGCAGCACCACATGGGCGATTTGGGCAAAGAAGTTCGCAAGCGACAATCCCACGAGCGTCCGGCTCGAGCGCAACAGATGCAGTCCGCCGATCGGATTGGCGCTGGCCCAGCGAAACGGCGCGCGGCGGTCCTTCGGCAGCGACTCCGGCAGGATCAGCAGGCCGTAGAGGCCATTGGCAAAGCTCAGGCCCGCCGCGGTCCAGAACGGCAGCCGCGGCGAGATGTCGCCGAGCAGCCCGCCAAGCGCCGGGCCCAGAATGAAGCCGGCGCCGAAGGCCACGCCGATCTTGCCGAACACCGCGGCGCGCTTCTCCGGCGAAGTCACGTCGGCGATATAGGCGAACGCGGTCGAGATGCTGGCGGAGGTGATGCCCGAGATCACCCGCCCGGCGAACAACCAGGACAGCGACGGCGCCAACGCCATCAGCACATAGTCGGCAGCCAAGCCGAAATTCGACAGCAGCACCACCGGCCGCCGGCCGAAACGATCCGACAGGCTGCCGAGCACCGGCGAGAAGAAAAACTGCATCAGCGCCCACGCGGTGCCGAACAGGCCGAAAATGCGCGCGGCACTCGCGGTGTCATTCCTGACGAAACCCTCGATCAGCTTCGGCAGGATCGGAATGATGATGCCGAGCGCCAGCGTGTCGAGCAGGATGGTGACGAAGATGAACGCCACGGCGGCGCCGTGCACCGGCGAAGCGTCGGCCGCGCGTTCCGATGCTTTCCCGCTCACGACGGCCGCTTGCGCTTGTGGGCGAACGGATTGGCTTTCTCGCGCAGCGTGATCCGGATCGGCGTGCCCGGCAGCTCGAACACGTTGCGCATGGAGTTGATGAGATAGCGCAGATAGGATTGCGGCACGGCGTCGGCGCGCGAGCAGAACAGCACGAAGCTCGGCGGGCGCGCCTTGGTCTGGGTGATGTAGTTCAGCTTCAGCCGCCGCCCTGAGACCGCGGGCGGTGGATTGGCGTCGACCGCCTGTTCGAACCAGCGATTGAGCGCCGCGGTCGGCACGCGCTTGTTCCACACCGCATAGGCCGCGACGATCGCCGCCATCAGGCGGTCGATGCCCTCACCCATCAGCCCCGACACCGCGACGACGGGCACGCCCGTCACCTGCGGCAGCCAATGATCGGCCTCCGTCCGCAACGCTGAAATCTGTCCGCCCTTGCCGTCCATCAAATCCCATTTGTTGACCGCGATCACCAGCGCGCGGCCTTCGCGTTCGATCAGGTCGGCGATGCGCAGATCCTGTTCCTCGAACTTGTTCTGCGCGTCCAGCATCAGCACCACGACTTCGGCGAAGCGCACGGCGCGCAGCGCATCGGCGACCGAAAGCTTCTCCAGCTTCTCCTCGATCCGCGCGCGACGCCGCAAGCCTGCGGTATCGAACACCCGAAACCCGCGGCCCTTCCAGTCGATCTCGACCGCGATGGAATCGCGCGTGGTGCCGGCCTCCGGGCTGGTCAGCAAGCGCTCCTCACCGAGCAGATGGTTGATCAGCGTGGATTTGCCGGCATTCGGACGGCCGACTATGGCGACACGAATGGGCCGTTTTGTGAAATCCTCCTCCGTTACGCTCTCGTCGCCGGTGTGTTCCTCGTCGTCCTCCACCGGTTCCGGCATCAATTCGCGCAACGCGTCGTAGAGTTCGCTCAAGCCTTCGCCATGCTCGGCCGAGACCTGGATGGGATCGCCGAGCCCGAGCGCGTAGGACTCCATCGCGCCGGCCTCGCCGTGCTTGCCCTCGCTCTTGTTGGCGAGCAGCAGCACCGGCTTGTTGGCGCGGCGGGCAAAGTCGGCAAAGGCGCGGTCATTCGGCGTCAGCCCGGCGCGGGCATCGATCACGAACATCAGGGCATCGGCGAGTGCGATCGCTGTCTCGGTCTGCTCCTGCATCCGCGCCGTCAACGAACCCTTGGCGCCCTCATCGAGGCCAGCGGTGTCGATGATGGTAAATTCGAGATCGCCCAGGCGCGCCTCACCTTCCCTGCGGTCGCGCGTGACGCCCGGCTCGTCATCGACCAGCGCCAGTTTCTGCCCGACCAGGCGGTTGAACAGCGTCGATTTGCCGACATTGGGCCGGCCGATAATGGCGATCGTAAATGGCATAGGTGATCGTTGCGCACTTTACGGTGCGCGTGTCAATGAGACGGCAAGGAAGCAATTACAGCATGATCCGGAAAAGTGGGAACCGGTTTTCCGAAATGATCATGCTCAAACAAAGAGATGAGATCGTGATCCGATTCGGATCATGATCTATCGCGTAAAGGTGCCGCTCGGCACCGGCGCCGGGAAAGCGCCTCCCTGCCCTTGCTGCGCAGACTGCCCGTCATCCGGCGGCGGCGCGGTGGTGCGCTTGCGCGCGATCTTCTTCGGCTTGGGCGCAGGCGGCGCCGCGGGCGTGGTGTCCTCTTCAGGCACGGCGTCCGCATCGGCGGGCGCGGCTGCCGGCGCCGCGGCGACGCTGGCGGCGGCCTTGCCCTTCTTCGACTTCGCAGCCTGTTTCGGGGGCTCCGGCGGCAGCGCGGCGGCGGCTGCCGCCTGGGCGTTTGGCTGGTCCGGCTGCTGCTGCGCGCCCTTGTACAGGTCCCTCGGCACGCCCTGTTCGAGGCCCGGCACGCCGTCGGGGAACACCGGCTTGCGGTCGCCCGGCAGCTTCTTCTTGGTGTCGAGGAAA
>Ga0179592_10001071_pt1 | contig 11119 bp, 12 predicted proteins | sample CZODoug2_1_08_16_FD_148623 | JGI IMG/M metagenome (GOLD analysis project Ga0179592, IMG submission 148623) | Vadose zone soil fungal communities from Angelo Coast Range Reserve, California, USA - CZODoug2_1_08_16fungal (Illumina Assembly) | ecosystem: Environmental > Terrestrial > Soil > Vadose... | reverse complement strand
AACGCCAGGAGATGGCAACCTAGTACCGTCGCCCGCGCCGCCGGGTCTTTGACAGATCTCGCAGGGCCTCTCGCAGACGAAGACCTTTCTTCCTCCATGCCCTCTATACCGATTTTTTGGCGCGTCCGGCTGTGCCGGACCGGGCTCTACCTCGCTGCGCTCACCGAGCCCCGCAGATCCCGGAAGTTCGGGATGCCGGGTCTCGGCCCTGCGGGTGACGCTCCCTCGCGCAAGATATACGGCGCCCCTCGCCGGTGGCAGGCGGTCCCGCGTCCCGCCGAAGACGGCGGCGCTAAGCTGACGCTCCTGCGGCTGCCTTTTTAGACCGGTCTCCGGGCCGGTGGATGGTCTCCGCTGCGCTCCCACCCATACGCCCATTTTCCATTTTTGCAGTGACAGCCGTCGGCTGACTTCATTTCTTTGAAGCGGGGCCTGCGGCCCCCAGACCGTCAAGGCCAAGCCCTTTGGGCAAAAAACGCGGGCCGTGTAGTCGCCCGAAGAAAGAAGCCGGGCTCCGGCCCGCACCACCCCACGTTTTTTGGTCTGTGACGGCCAACCCCCGCTCATCGGCGCTCGCCTAGCTCCGGTTGCATGTGCAACCGGCAAACTAGGAGAGAAAGATGAGAACCGATGTTTATCAGCGTATCACCGATCAGATCGTGAGCGATCTTGAGAAGGGCGTTCGTCCTTGGATGAAGCCTTGGAATGCCGAGCATGCAGCCGGGCGCATCACGCGACCGTTGCGCGGCAACGGAATCCCCTATCAGGGCATCAATGTCTTGATGTTGTGGTCGGCTGCGATGGGGAAAGGCTACGCTGCCCCTATCTGGATGACCTTCAAGCAAGCGCTGGAGCTCAAAGCCCAGGCTCATCATCGTTCTCCAGAACAGCCCATGAGCAAGATTGTTGATCCAGATGCCTCCTCGCATCCTCGCATCGAAGCGAGCCAGCTGTCTCTCCCACAGGTTAGCGAATAGGAGCGCCAATGGTCGTTTACCTGCTCCAGCTTGCGGCATGGACGGCCTTCATCGCCGCCCTGATCTTATGGCCAGCCGGCACGCTGGCCTATCCGGGCGCCTGGGCCTTCATCGGGCTCTTTACGATCGGCGGCCTCGCGATGATTCTCTGGCTGTCGAAGCACAGTCCAAGCCTGCTACGCGAGCGCATGGCCTCGCCGGTGCAGCGAGCCCAAGAGCCATGGGATCGCATTTGGCTGTCGCTGTTCGTGCTCCTCTTTTGCGGCTGGATGGCGTTCATGGGTTGGGATGCCGCGCGTACGGGCTTTACGGCGGTGCCGCCGTGGGTTCAGGTGCTCGGCGGTCTCGCCATCGTGGTGAACAACCTCGGCACCTGGTGGACGTTCCGAGAGAACGCCTTTGCAGCACCCGTGGTGAAAATCCAGCAAGGTCAGCAGGTGATCGACACGGGTCCTTACGCCATCGTGCGGCATCCAATGTACACGAGCGCCTTATTTCTCCTCATCGGCCTGCCGCTTTTGCTCGGTTCCTGGATCGGCCTCGCGCTTTCCGCGCTGTTCATCTTGGGCGTAGCATGGCGCGCAGTACATGAAGAGCGCACTTTGCGTGCGGACCTGAGGGGCTACGAGGACTACACCGCACGCGTGCGTTATCGCTTCATTCCATTCGTCTGGTAGTCCTCCTGTGACCGCTATCAAAGATCCGCCCGGACACTGACCATGACGCAAGCAGCAGCAAAGACCGGGGTGGGTCCGACCGTCATGGTCGCGGTCGAGCAATATTTCCCAAGCCGTCAACGCCTCATCATTGATGACCTGGCCTATTCGGTCCTGCCCTTCAGCGCGAGAGCATTTGTCTGGGCGATGCGGCCTCCGCTCGCCCGGAACTGGATGGTTCGCGCCACGGAGCGCGCATTTCCAGGCCTCTGGAGCGGCATCATGTGCCGCAAAAACGTTATATCGATGAACCGCTCATCGCCTTATCCCGAGAGATCGGTGCCGTCGTCAATCTCGGCGCTGGTATCGATACCCGCGCCTACCGATTACCGCCCCTGGCCAAAGTCCCGGTGTGGGAAGTTGATCAACCTGCGAACATCAATTCCAAACAGGACCGTCTCCGGCAATGGTTTGGCAGGCCGCCTGAGCATATCACTTTCGTGTCCATCGACTTCGACCAGGAAGCACTTGGGCCCGCCCTGGCTTCACGGGGCTACACTGCGCCCAGGCAGACATTCTTCATCTGGGAGGCGGCGACTCAATACCCGACCGAAACGGGCATTAAAGCCACGCTCGACTTCCTTGCCACGGCCCCGCGCGGCAGCCGCCTCGGATTCAGTTACGTCCTGAAGGACTTCCTCGATGGTCAGAACCTTTACGGTCAAGAGCGCCTCCACGAGAGGTATGTGAAGGACAATATCTCGTTGTTCGGCTTGGACCCTCGAAACGTCTCCGACTTCCTCGATCCAAACGGCTGGGCGCGTGGCCGAACACCTTGGCTGTGACGAACTCGCGGAGCGATATGTGAAACCCACGTGGCGGAGGCTCACCTCCTCGCCGATCGAACGGATCGTCCACGCGGAGAAGTTATAGCGCGCGGCCATCTGGCACGTTCCCACGCAGATTTTCACAGTCAAGACCGAGCGGAATGAGTATTATCGCCCAGACTGGGCCGGTGGTCCTTTTCTAGAGGCCCTTCAAAATGCGCGCTATGGGCAGGCCCTGGACACCCTCTTCGATCCTGTTGGCGGCGGCGGGAGCCACGCTCGTAATCATGGGGTTGTATTTCATTCTGATGCGTCCGCCTCTGCTGCCCGAGGATGTACGCTACATGGCGCTTCCAGCGATGCAATTTGATCTCCTCAAGCCGCGGCTCCAACCCTGGCTAGCCCATGTGTTTCAGGTCACGGGCAGGTACGTGCTTGCGACCGGCGTGCTCACGATCACTCTCGCAGCCACCTCGTTCCGCGCGCATCACCGGGGCGCGGCCCTCGGCGTGCCGGTCGGCGGGACCGCGTCCATCGGTTGGATGGTGGTCGTCAAGTTCGTCATTAACTCGGACTTCAAATGGCTTCTGCTCGGCATGGCCGTGCTATGGGCGTGCAGTCTTGTGGTGTTTTGGTTCGAGAAGAATCCAAATAAGCGCGGTCCATCGCGCATCGAGTTGATGCCATGGCGGGCCGTCCAGATTCCTTAGCGATCAGGCCTATCCAGAATCGTGATGCGGCTCTTGGAGCGTAATTTAATCGATACGGAACTGCCATCGGACCCGATTGGAATAAAAATGGAGCACTCAGCACATAAGGATCACGGACAGGCGGTTGACCCCCACGCAGGTCACAGGATGTCGGACATTCACGGGAGCCACGACCGTCACGCTGGGCATTCTGTTGCTATGTTTCGCGACAAATTTTGGCTGAGTTTTGCACTTACCATTCCCGTTGTATTTTGGTCAATCGACGTTCAGCGCTGGCTTGGCTACACAGCGCCTTCCTTTCCCGGCTCAACGTTTATCCCCGCCATCTTCGGAACAGTCGTCTTCGCTTACGGCGGCCTTGTCTTCATCCGCGGTGCGCGGGGCGAACTGGCCGACCGCAAGCCGGGCATGATGACACTTATCAGCTTGGCCATCATTGTCGCATTTGGAACCTCGCTCGCGGCGACATTCGACCTTTTCGAAATTGACGTTTGGTGGGAGCTCGCGTCCCTGATTACGATCATGGTCTTGGGCCACTGGCTGGAGATGCAAGCTATTTCCCAGGCTCGCGGTGCGCTCAATGCGCTCGCCGCCCTGCTCCCGGATACCGCTGAGCGCGTCATGGGCGCAGACACTCAGTCTGTTCCGCTCTCTGACCTGCGCGTCGGCGACATCGTCCTTGTTCGGCCGGGAACCCGTGTTCCGGCAGATGGCACCGTCGTTGCAGGCGCTGCCGACGTGGACGAATCCATGATCACGGGCGAGTCCAAGACCGTACCGAAGGAGGTGGATGCGAGAGTTATTGCGGGCACCGTTGCGAGTGGTGGAAGCCTCCGCGTGCGAATTACCGCAATCGGGGACCAGACCGCTCTCTCCGGAATCATGCGGCTCGTTGCTGCGGCGCAGGCTTCCGGTTCCCGCACGCAAGCTCTTGCCGACCGTGCAGCCGCGCTCCTTTTTTACGTGGCCGTCATTTCTGGCGCGATTACGTTCACCTACTGGTGGTTTTCAGGCGACCACGAACACGCTCTGATTAGAACCGCAACGGTCCTCATCATTGCGTGCCCGCATGCCCTTGGGCTGGCAATCCCGCTCGTCATCGCAATCTCCACGTCACTAGGGGCTCAAAACGGGCTGCTTGTTAAGGACCGACTCGCACTCGAACGTGCCCGCAATCTGGACATGGTTATTTTCGACAAGACCGGAACCCTCACACGCGGGTCTCCTGCAGTAACGGGTGTCGCGGCTGCACTTGGCACCAGCGAAGACGATCTGATCGCGCGTGTTGCCGCGGTCGAATCGAACTCCGAACACCCACTCGCTGAAGCCATCGTCGCCGAAGCGAAGCGCCGAAGCCTGACCCAATTGTCAGCCACGAATTTCGTGGCGCTGCCAGGTCGAGGAGCGGAGGCCCTCGTGGATGGCATTAGTATCGTAGTCGGCGGACCGCGCCTGTTGATCGAGGCCAAGGTAGTCGCGCCGTCAGAAATTGAACGAGTAACCACCGCATGGGCATCAGATGGGAAGACGGTTCTCTATGCGGTCTCTCAAGGCCGCCTTCTCGGGGCTTTCGCGCTTGAAGATGAGATTCGGCCCGAATCTGGTGAAGCCGTCACCGAACTTCATCGACTTGGTATCCGGGTCGCGATGATCACCGGTGATTCCAAGACGGTCGCGGATTCGGTCGCCCGGCGCATTGGAATCGATGAGGTTGCTGCCGAAGTTCTTCCCGCTGACAAGGCATCGGCGGTGAAACGCTTTCAGGCCGGCGGCAAGAAGGTTGCAATGGTAGGTGATGGCGTGAACGACGCGCCGGCGTTGGCGACCGCGAGTGTTGGAATTGCAATAGGCGCGGGAACCGACGTAGCGATTGAAACCGCCGGTATTGTCCTCGTGCGTAGTGACCCTCGCGACGTTGTCGCGGCAATCGAGCTTTCACGCGCTACCTACAGAAAGATGATCCAAAATCTTGGTTGGGCAACTGCTTACAATTTGGTATCCATTCCAATCGCTGGAGGACTTCTTGTCCGCTGGGGCTTTGATCTCCCCATGAGCGTGGGCGCAATCGCGATGAGTGTCTCTACCATCATCGTGGCTGCAAATGCGCAATTGCTTCGCCGACTGCGGATTCCGACGAAGGCGGCCAGCTGTTCCGATTGAAAGCGGCCAGTGATTCCGATCGATTGCGGACACCATTCCGATGATCGCGGACAGGGCAGTCCCGTCGACGGCAGCAAGGGGGTCACGGCGCCGGACTGGCGTCAAGCCCTGACCGTTTGGCTGCCGCTTTTCGCATGCTGTCGCCGTTGAGCGTGAGCCTGTGGGCGTTGTGGACGAGCCGGTCGAGGATAGCGTCGGCGACGGTCGGGTTGGCGATCACCTCGTGCCAGTGATCGACCGGCAACTGGCTGGTCACGATGGTCGAGCCGCGATTGTGACGATCATCGATGATCTCCAACAGATCGCGACCTTGATCCTGCGTCAGGGTTGCGAGCCCCCAATCGTCGAGGATTAGGAGCTCGACGCGAGCCAGTGTTTTAAGCAACCGCCCATAACGGCCATCACCGCGTGCCAGCGCCAAAGCCTCAAACAGCCTTGGCACGCGCTGATAGAACACGGAGCGATCGTCGCGGCAGGCCTTGTGGCCGAGCGCACACGCCAGCCAGCTCTTGCCGACACCGGTCGGGCCGATGACGATCAGGTTCTGATGCCGGTCGATCCAGTCGCCGGCGGCGAGTTTCTGGAACAGCGCCTTGTCGAGCCCGCGTGGCGCCTTCATGTCGAGGTCCTCGACGATCGCCGACTGACGCAGGCAAGCGAACTTGAGGCGGGTGGTAAGCCGTTTGTTCTCGCGTTCGATCACCTCCCGGTCGATCATCATCGCAACGCGGTCCTCGAAGGCGAGCGCCGCGATGTCGGGTTGTCGTCGTTGGTCTTCTAGTGCCTTGGCCATGCCGGTCAGCCCGAGCGCGATCAGGCGGTCGTGGGTGGGATGGGTCAGCATATCTTCTCCTCTCAGTGGTAGTAGCCGCGCCCTCGGATATTGGCGTGCCGGATCGGCTCGCCTTCCGGGGCGTTTTCCTGGAGGTAGGCCTTGTCGAGCCCATGCTTCAGGATCGATGCGACGGAGCCGTAGCTTGTCGCGCCGATGTCGTTGCCGCGGTGGCAGGCGGCTTCAAGCCGCTGCACGCCGTAGCTCTTCTCCAATCGCAGAATGCCAAGACAGGCCCGGAAGCCCTGCTCGGGATGGGGCTTCGCCTTCATGATCGCCTCGACCAGCGCGATCGTTGACGGCCCGATCTTGGCGGCCGCGCTCATCATCCTGGCCGGCGTCCACGCGGCGTAGCGGCGGTGTGCGCTCGGCATGTGCTCGGCAATGGTCGTGTGCCGGTGCGGCACGCCCGAGCGGGCGTGGCTCGCAACGCGACTGCCCTTGTGCAGGATCTCGACGGTCGTGTCGGTGATGCGCGCCTCGACGGTCTCGCGGATCAGCCGCGACGGTACCGAGTAATAGTGCTTGTCGACCTCGACGTGATAGTCGGGTGCGACCAAACACTTCTTCCATTCGGCGTAGCGGTAAGGCTCGGCCGGAAGCGCATCGAGCGCGGGCCGGTCGATCGTCTCCAACAGCTCCGCCCGGCTCTTGCCGATCTTGCGCATGATCTTGGCGTTGAGGTCGGTCACGCACTCACGGATCGCGACGTTGAGTTCCTCCAACGAAAAGAACCGCAGGTTCCGCAGCCGCGCCAGGACGAAGCGCTCGACGATGAGGACGGCGACTTCCACCTTGGCCTTGTCGCGCGGCTTGCGCACCCGCGCCGGCAACACCGCAAAGCCGTAGTGCTCCGCCAAATCCTGATAAGTGCGATTGATGCCGGGCTCGTAGCGCGACGGCTTGGTGACCCCGGCCTTCAGATTGTCGCACACCACCGCCTTCGGCACGCCGCCGATTGTGGCCAAGGCGTTGACGTGCGCACTGATCCAATCGCCGAGCCCCTCTGACCAGCGTGCCTCGGCGTACGTGTAGTTGGAGGCCCCGAGAGCCGCGACGAAGATATGAGCAGGACGCTCTGCACTCGTTATTTGATCAAACACCGGAACCGTGTCTCCGGCGTAATCAACAAACAACCTCTCCCCGGCCGGGTGCGTCTGGCGCATCGTCGCCGAGACGGTCTTGCGCCATTCGCCATAGAGGTCGCAGAAACGGCTGTAACCGTAGCCGTCCGTCTGCTCCGCGCGGTACTCCTGCCACAGCAGCACCAGCGTCACGCTGGGCCGCTTCATCTCCTCGTGGACCTTGCGCCAATCGATCGCCGGCCGCGGTGGGCCCGTCTCGCACAGAACCGGATACAGGCGCCGTTCGAGCTCGGCGTCGTCGATCTCCTCGGGCACTGGCCAGGTAATGCCGATCACGCCGGCCCGGCGCACGTACTCCCCGACCACCGTCTTGCCGATGCCCGTCGCTTCGCTGATCTGCCGGAAGCTCATCCCAAGCGTGTGCTTGAGCCGCAGCACGTCACGTACTTTGCGCATCGACAATCTCTCCGCTGGCATCGGGAACCCCGCTCTGTTGCAGGGTCCCTGATCACGCGATTCGATCGTCGACGGGTACGCCGTTCAGCCGAAATCACCGGCTGTCCGCAATCATCGGAACGCTGTCCGGCTTGCGTCGGAATCCTGTCCGCAATGCCTCGGATTCCGCAAGCGGCTGAAGCTGTGTCCAACGGATGGCCAATAAAAGCGGATAGACGGCCATGGATTTTTTCAGCCCGGAAACCCGGACGGGCCCCGCAGAGCTCATCACCGATTGGAGAACATAGGCATAGGTCTCGCGGCCAGTGTCGGCGCAGTTGCAAAATGGGGACGGTCGGTCAAGAATTCGATCGCAAAAAAACAGGTGCGGAAAGCGAAGCGAGCGCGCCGGCCCCACGCCAGCAACCGTTGCGATTCGTGCTGAAGGACCGTCAATCGCACTGGTCCAATGCGACGGCAGAAAGCCCACAAGGCGTTGTCGTCTACGGCTATTGGGATGTTACGAACACTTCGGACCGTGACACTAAAGCCACGCCTGCGCCGCTTCGAAACAGGTCTCCATCACCTATTTACCCGTCACCCGAACCGGCCCGAATTTGGCTCAAAGATTCCGATCGGCGCGCATCGGATGTCGGAAGTCTTCGCCGATTTCATTAATTTTCCAGGGGTCCGCACCGGGAACGATCCGTTCGTCTCGGATGTCATCTTCACCGACAACTACGGCGACGAGCATCTCGTCCCCGCCGTTCGATTTAAGCGAACGGGGCCATAGCAGGCCGCGGCTAGGAAGCCCGCTGGTGAGTCCGGCGCGGAGCGCGGGCGATCCGGTGCGTCCGCTCTCCGAAACCTACACAAAGGTGAGCTAAGCTGCGCAAAGCTCACCTTTGAGGTTCGGTTCCTGCTTCACCGAGGACCGTTTCACGCGGCTCTTGCGAACCGCGCCAGAGCGTTCCTCTCCACAGGCTGACACCGCAGAGCTTGCGGCCAGACTTTCAAGGTTCTTCGCCGCGTTCCAATCGCGGTCGGCTTCGAACCCACATTCCGAGCAACGGAACAGCCGTTGCGACAACGCCAGTTCGGCCTTGACCGAACCGCAGCAAGAACAGGTCTTGCTCGAAGGAAACCACCTGTCGGCGACGGCAACCGATGCGCCATAGAGCTTGGCCTTGTAGTCGAGTTGCCGCCGAAACTCGAAAAAGCTGCCATCCATGATCGAGCGGGCAAGGCAGCGATTGCGCGCCATGCCGCGCACATTCAAATCCTCGATACCGATGCGGCGATAGGTTTTGACCAAGTGCGTCGTCGCCTTGTGGGTCGCGTCCTTGCGAATACAGGCGATGCGGGCATGCAGTCTTGCCAAGCGCCGTCTGGCCTTCGCCGCGTTCCGGGAGCCGCGCCGCTTGCGCGACAAGGCCCGGTTGCTTCGGCGCAACCGCTTGAGCAGGGCCGTATGCGCTTTCGGGCCGGGAATTGGTTCGCCCTGTGACAACGTGGCGAGTGTCGTGATGCCGAGATCGACGCCAACCGCCGCGATAGGCTGCGCCACGGGCTGAAGATCGGGCATGTCCACACTGACGGACGCAAACCAGCGGTCGGCCTCGCGGCTCACCGTCACTCGCTTCAACGGGCCGGAAAACCGGATCGCTTCCCGCAGCCGCACCCAGCCGATCACCGGCAGCTTGATGCGCTTGCCGTCGCACCGAAACGTCCCCGTTTCATTGGCCGCGCAAAAGCTGTCACGCACGCCCTTTTTCTTGAACCGGGGATAGGCTCCGCGCTTCTCGAAAAAGCCGCGAAAGGCCGCGCCGAGGTCGATGACCGCCTCTTGCGCCGCGCATTTCGTCACGTCGAACATCCACGGGTATTGCTCCCGTTTCAGCCCATTCAATTGACGGCGCAGGGAGACTTCCGAAGGCTTTTCGCCCGCTTGATATTGGCGCCGCCATTCACCCAAAGCCCAATTGTAGGCAAACCGCGCCGTACCCGATGCCCGCATAAAATAGGTGCGCTGCTTGTCGTTGGGATCGAGGGCGATTTTGTGGGCGAGGATCATGAACGCGCTTCCTCGACGGCACCTTTAACCCCGTCGAGCAGTTTCTGGTTTTTATGCGACCGGCTTCCATAGAGGCGGGCGCTGAAAACCGTGATAATCTCCAAAACGTCTTTCGCCAAGTCTTCTTCGAAGGTCGTATCTTCACCTTGGTTGAGAATAACGACTTCGACTTTTTTGGCTTCGCAAATCGCAAAAACCAGTTCCGCACCGAACCCCAACAACCGATCTTTGTGGGCAATCACAAGGCGGCCTATCTGGTCGTCAAGGATGCCGGTTAGCAGCCGTTTCAAGCCCTTCTTGTGGTCGTTCATCCCGCAGCCGAGATCGGCCACCACCTCGAACGTCCAGCCTTGGCGAGCGCAATAGAGTTCAAGCACCTGTTTTTGCCGTTCCAGATCGTCCTTTTGGTCTTGGGACGAAACGCGGGCGTAGCCGATGGTTTTGCGCTGTGCCGCTTCGGCGGCGCGGAACAGTTCCGGGCGCAGCTTGGCGAGATCGTAGCGCCGATGCCCGCCCACCGTATGTTCGGCCACCATCTTGCCGGACGCTTCCCAACGCCGCAGCGTGGAAATCGCTACGCCAAGCGCCTCCGCTGCCTCGCTGATACCAACAATCCTTTCCATATTGCATGGATATGCACAGATATAGAAAGATTACTATGTTTCTGTTTCAGCCCTCGCAGGGCAGTCGCGCTTTGAACCGTCAGCCATAAAGATTTGAAAGCGTCCGCGCGGCTTTCACGACCCCGCGAAGGATGAAAAGTGCCACGAGAGCCGACACTAACAAGAGCGCGATCGCCAAGCAAAATATGGCCATATCCGTCTCCCAGACGAATCAGGCCGCCCCGCAGCCGGTACCTTAGCACAGTGGCGCGGGCCAGGCCCACCCCGCGCGCCATAATGTCCGCGAGCCACGCGAGCCCTGGTGCCCAAAGAAGGACCCCCGCGGTGGGGACGGCGGGGGTCCTAGTTGAAAGAGCGCTGCGGGCGAATCAGGCCGGTCAGGGCCGGTTCAGGCCTTCGTGACGCGTGCCTCGCCGGACCAAAAAGAAACCCAGCCTGGATGGGGTGCTGGGACTTTCCGATGGCTGACGAGTGCCGTTGCGATCATACGAATTTCCGCGTTGAAGCAAATTCGCAAACACACGTATTTGGAGGCAGCGACCCTGGGATTGGGCGCACGTGGTATCGCGCGTTTTTATTGATCATTGCGCGAGGCGAGCGTGGCCCGCCGATTTCGAGGAGCTGGACCCGAGAGCGAACGTGCTAACACAAAGCGGGGGCTCAACCGGGAGATTCGCCATGTCGAAGGAGAGCGACTTAGAGAAGGCGCACGCGCAATTGGTGGAGCAGCGGCGCGTGAC
>Ga0179592_10001070_pt1 | contig 11120 bp, 11 predicted proteins | sample CZODoug2_1_08_16_FD_148623 | JGI IMG/M metagenome (GOLD analysis project Ga0179592, IMG submission 148623) | Vadose zone soil fungal communities from Angelo Coast Range Reserve, California, USA - CZODoug2_1_08_16fungal (Illumina Assembly) | ecosystem: Environmental > Terrestrial > Soil > Vadose... | reverse complement strand
GGGGATGAGCCTGGATCATGGGGGTCACCTGACGCATGGAGCGAAGGTGAATTTCTCGGGCAAGCTGTTCAAGGCCGTGCAGTACGGGGTCAAGCCGGACACGGGGGAGATCGATTACGAGCAGCTCGAGCGCCTGGCGCGCGAGCACCGCCCGAAGGTGGTGGTGGCGGGCTTCTCGGCGTACTCGCGGGTGTTGGACTTTGCGCGTTTTCGGGCCATTGCCGATGCGGTGGGGGCGTATCTGTTCGTGGACATGGCGCATGTGGCGGGGCTGGTGGCGGCCGGGCTGTACCCGAACCCGGTGCCGCTCGCCGATGTGGTGACGAGCACCACGCACAAGACCTTGCGCGGCCCGCGCGGCGGGCTGATTCTGGCGCGGCCGCATGCGGAGTTGCACAAGAAGTTCCAATCGATGGTGTTTCCCGGCACCCAGGGCGGCCCCTTGATGCACGTGATTGCGGCCAAGGCGGTGGCTTTCTACGAAGCGCTGCAGCCGGAGTTCAAGGTCTACTCGGCGCAAGTTCTGGCCAACGCCCGCGCCATGACCGAGGTGCTGCAGGAGCGCGGCTACAAGATCGTCTCCGGGGGCACGGACAATCACCTGTTCCTGGTCGACTTGACGACCACGAACATCACGGGCAAGGAGGCGGATGCGGCGCTCGGGCGAGCGCACATGACGGTGAACAAGAACGCGGTGCCGAACGACCCGCGCCCGCCGATGGTGTCGAGCGGGCTGCGGATCGGGACGCCCGCCGTGACCACGCGCGGCTTCAAGGAGGCGGAAGTCCAGCAGCTGTCGCACTGGATCGCCGATGTGCTCGACAAGATGGGCGACGAGTCGGTGATCGAACGCGTGCGTGCCCAGGTGATGGCGCTGTGCCGCCGATTCCCCGTGTATGCCTGACCGTGGCTAAGACCCGCCTCGGTCCCCGCCCAAGCAGTCTCCATGCATTGCCCATTTTGCGGTCATTCGGAGACTAAAGTCATCGACTCTCGCCTCGCGGGCGAAGGGCGTCAGATTCGTCGTCGGCGCGAATGTCTCGAGTGCACGGAACGCTTCACGACATTTGAAACGGCGGAACTGCTGCTGCCCACCGTGGTCAAGAGCGACCGCCGCCGCGAGCCGTTCGATGAGAACAAGCTGCTCGCCGGAATGCAAAGGGCCTTGGAGAAGCGGCCGGTCGGCCGTGAAGCGATCGAGGCTGCCGCCGCCCGGATTTGTCATAAGTTGCGGAGTTTGGGCGAGCGCGAAATCGCATCGCGCAGTGTCGGCGAGATGGTGATGGAGGAGCTGCGGCATCTCGACGAGGTGGGGTATGTGCGCTTCGCTTCCGTCTACCACAGCTTTCAGGACATCGAAGCGTTTCGCACTGAAATCGATCAATTGCGCCGTCATCGGCGTCGCCGCGAAACGAGTAAAGATCAGCTGCCTTTGCTTCCGGGCGACGAGCCCGGCAAAGATCGAAAATGACCCCGGATTCCGCAAGCAATTCGACACTGCCGGAAAGCGGCTGGATGGCGCGCGCGCTGGAACTGGCGGAACGGGGCCTGTACACGACGGATCCGAATCCGCGCGTAGGCTGCGTGCTGGTGCGTGATGGTCAGGTCGTCGGCGAAGGGTGGCATGCCCGAGCCGGCGAGCCCCACGCTGAAGTCATGGCGCTGCGCGCCGCCGCCGGACGGGCGCGAGGCGCCGTCGCCTATGTAACGCTCGAGCCCTGCTGCCATACGGGGCGCACTCCGCCGTGCGCGGATGCGTTGATCGCCGCCGGAATCACGCACGTGGTGTGCGCGGCGGTGGATCCCAATCCGAAGGTGGGCGGCGGCGGCATCAACCGTCTGGAGGCCGCAGGGATCGCAGTGACCGTCGGTTTGCTCGCTACCGAAGCGCGCGCCCTCAACATCGGTTTCTTTTCGCGCTTCGAACGCCGTCGCCCGTTCATCCGCCTGAAATTGGCGATGAGCCTGGATGCGCGTACCGCGCAGTCCGGGGGCGGCAGCGCATGGATCACGGACGAGGCTTCGCGTGCCGATGTACAGGTGTGGCGGGCCCGCAGTTCCGCGATATTGACGGGCGCCGGCACGGTCCGCGTGGACGATCCGCGGCTCGATGTGCGGCTGGACTACGGACCCTGGGTGCGGCAGCCCCTGCGGGTGGTACTCGACACGGATTTGACGTGCCCACCCACGTCGAAGGTCTTTCACGACGGTCATGCGCTGATTTTTGCCGCGAACGACGCGCCCGAACGCAGCGGCGCGCCCGAACGCGGCGGTATTCCGGAACGCAGCGGCATGTCGCTGCGCACGGAGCGGGTGCCGCGTGCGCCTCGCGGATTGGATATCGAGGCCGTCCTCGCGCGACTGGTGCTGCTCGAGGTCAACGAACTTCTCGTGGAATGCGGTCCGCGATTGGCGGCGGCATTTCTCGAAGCGAATCTGGTCGATGAGTTGATTCTCTATGTCGCGCCGCATTTCCTGGGGATGGATGCGCCGCCCTTGGCGGCTCTCGCCGGCTTGGAGAACGCACGCCGCCTATCCCGCTTCCAGTTTCACGAGCAACGTATGATCGACAACGATTTGCGGCTGGTACTCACACCCAAAGGGGCTTGACGATGTTCACCGGTATTATCATTGCAACCGGCCGGATCCTCTCCATCGAGGCGAAGGGCGCGGATCTCGAGAAGGGCGGCGATCTTGAATTGGCGATCGACGCGGCCGCGCTCGACGCCGCCCGCATGAATCTGGGCGACAGCGTGAGCGTGCAGGGGTGCTGCTTGACGGTGACACGCAGGGTTGGAACCGCGTTCCACGCCGACGTTTCGCGCGAAACTCTGTCGAAGACGACGCTCGGCAACTTGCATCCCGGGTCGAGGGTGAACCTCGAGCCCAGTCTTCGCGCCGGCGATGCGCTGGGGGGCCATTTGGTGAGCGGCCATGTCGACGCCGTGGGCCGTTTGACTTGCGCTACCCAAGACGCGCGATCGTGGCGGCTGGAGTTCGAACTGCCGGCGGCATTGATGCGCTTCGTCGCGACCAAGGGTTCGATTTGCATCGACGGTGTGAGCCTCACCGTCAATCAGGTGGGCGGGCATAGGTTCGACGTGAACATCATTCCGCACACCCGTGAGGTCACGACGCTGGGCGAGCTCGTCGTCGACGCGGGCGTGAACATCGAAATCGACACGATCGCACGCTACCTGGATAGACTTTTGCCATCCGCCGGCTTTCACCGAGAATGATGAAATCGGTTAAAAAATAGCGTTTTATGCTCGCCTAGTTTCGGTGGGTTTCGCCGGCATCCACCAAAAATGTTTGGTCTGCCTCAAACATCGAAACTGCGGGCGCACCTTGGGGACACTTCCGCGCCCCGGCTTTGCCAACTATCGCCGAGACGACACCGCGTGAACGAGTAATACCATTAACCAGCACAGTCCCCCGATAATCAGCATAGCCGCCATGAATGAAGCGAGGCGGCTGTGGGGTCGGTGATCCAGCAAATCAGCCAAAATCACGCCGAGCACGAGCATCGCCAGCGACAAGAATGCGCGCCGCTTGATTTGTTCGCCGGTGGGCGGCGGCGCGTTCGAGCGCTGTGTCACGAGGTTAATGGGAGATGATGTAAGGGGAGCGCCGCAACCGATGCACACCGATGCTTTGTTGCTCACCGCTCGCCCGCATTCGCTACACGCTATCAGCGCCATGCATCCTCCCAAGCTCGTCAACAGTGATCTACCACTGCGCCGTTTGGTTGCCACCGAGTAGGCGCCATTTACTGAGGGAATGATGTAGGACAAGTGCTTAAGTGAGGCTGATTTCGGCCAATTCGGATGACCTGACCGTGAATGAACCTGGGGCCGTGCACGCTACAATAGGTGGCTGTACTAAAGGGTCGAAAAGGCTTCTAGCCGCGCCTCTATGACGGTATGAATGACGGTATCAGGCCGCCCTGTGCAAAATATATTATGTTAAAAGAAGACGTTACTGCACGAATATACCCATTCGCGCGCTATCTTGAGCGGTTGCTCGGCAAACCAGAAGAGTAAATGCATCATGAGTGAATTCAATACGATCGATGAAATCCTTGCCGACATCAGCGCCGGCAAGATGGCGGTGCTCATGGATGATGAGGACCGCGAAAATGAAGGCGATCTCATCATGGCAGCGGAATGCGTGCGTGCCGAAGACGTCAACTTCATGGCGCGCTACGGTCGCGGGCTCATCTGCCTCACGTTGACACGCGATCGCTGCCGACAGCTGCGTTTGCCGCTGATGGTGAGCGACACCGACAGCTCCCATCGCACGAACTTTACGCTGTCGATCGAGGCAGCGGAGGGCGTGACCACCGGAATCTCGGCGCACGACCGGGCGCACACCGTGAAGACGGCCGTGGCCCCGAATGCCAGGCCGGAGGATCTGCGTCAACCCGGGCACATTTTCCCGGTGATGGCGCAACCGGGCGGAGTTCTTACCCGGGCCGGCCACACGGAAGCCGGCTGCGATCTGGCCCGTCTTGCGGGATTCTCGGCGGCGGCAATGATCGTCGAGATTATGAACGACGACGGCACCATGGCGCGCCGGCCGGACCTCGAGCGATTTGCCAAGGTGCACAACCTCAAGATCGGCACCATCGCCGACCTCATTCGCTACCGGCTCAAGAACGAGAGCTCGGTGGAGAGAATTTACGACGAACCGGTGGACACCGAATATGGCGCATTCCGGATGTGCTGCTACGAAGATCACGTCAACAAGAATGTGCACGTTGCCCTGGTCAAGGGCGACTTGAATGCCAAGCTGCCCGCTTTGGTGCGCGTCCACATCAAGGATTTCATGCGCGACGTGGTCGGCGTGCGCAGCGAGAAACTGGGATGGCCCTTGCGCGCCGCGATTCGGCGGGTGGCCAGCGAACCGTCCGGCGTCGTCGTCATCTTGAGGCCCGAGGAGACGCCGAGCGATTTCATGGACAATGTCAAGCAACTCGACGCGAAGCCGGCCACCACCCGCAATCCGGGTGCAACCGTGGTCAGGACCTACGGAATCGGGGCGCAAATCCTCAAGGATCTCGGGCTGAAGCGCATGCGGGTGCTGAGCGCTCCGAAGCAGCTTCAGGGTCTGTCGGCCTTCGACCTCGAAGTGACCGAGTACGTCGATGGCGGCGAGTGAGCGCGATGCCACTATACTGCTTACTTAAGCTTAAGCCGCGTGCGAGGAGGGATCAGTGCCCAATGAACAACCGAAAATGATCGAAGGGGAGTTGCTGGCCCGCGACTTGCGTTTCGCTTTCGTCGCCGCGCGCTTCAATGATTTCGTTGTCGAACCGCTGATTCGCGGTGCGCTGGATGCCTTGAAGCGGCATGGAGCGTCCGAAAAGCAGATCGAGATCGTGCGCGTTCCCGGGGCGTTTGACATACCCATCGTCGCGCGGAAATTGGCGCTGTCGCGCCGCTACGACGCGTTGATCGCGCTCGGCGCCGTGGTCCGCGGCCAGACGCCGCATTTCGACTATGTGGCCGGGGAATGCGCCTCGGGACTTGCGCGCATCGCGCTCGAGTCCGGCGTTCCCATCGCGTTCGGCGTGCTGACCACCGACACCATGGAGCAGGCGGTGGACCGGGCCGGCGGAAAGGCCGGCAACAAGGGTGCGGATGCCGCGCTGGCGGCGATCGAAATGGCGAATCTTCTGCGCCGCTTGGAACCTTGAGCCGGTGAACGTGCATCGTGCCCGTCAATTGGCGCGCCGCCTGGCTCTCCAAGCGCTCTATCAGCTGCAGATCAATCCGCGATCCTGGCAGGACACGCATCAGCAATTCTCCGACGATCCCGAGGCCGAGCGCGTCGATCGCGAATATTTTCGGGAGTTGATCACGGCGATCGCGCCGAATCGCGCCGTTTTGGATGAGCGTCTGGCGATCTTTAGCGAGATACCCCCGCTCGAACTCGATCCGGTGGAACATGCGGTCCTGTGGCTGGGGATCCATGAACTGGAATCCCATCCGGAGCTGCCGTATCGCGTCGCCCTGGACGAGGCGGTGCAGCTGACCAAGCAGTTCGGTGCAACCGATGGGCATAAATTCGTGAATGCCGTGTTGGACCGCGCGGCCAAGCAACTTCGCCCGCACGAGTATGGAACGCCGCCAGGGACCTCGGAGTAAGGGCTGTGCACGGCGGCGATCAGGAGCCTTTGGGCGAGTTTGACTTAATCGACCGCTATTTTGCGTCCGGCCGAACCGGCGCGCCCGGCGCATCCGGCACACCCGGCGCACAGAGACGCACGGACGTGATCTTAGGCATTGGCGACGACGCAGCGTTGCTGCGCTGTCCTGCGGACCGCGACTTGGTGGCGGCGGTCGATACCTTGGTGGAAGGGCGGCACTTTCCGGCCGGCAGCGAGCCGCGTTCCATCGGCCATCGGTCCCTTGCCGTCAACTTGAGCGACCTGGCTGCGATGGGCGCGACACCGGCATGGGCGACTTTGGCGCTGACCATGCCATCCGCCGATGGCCGCTGGCTGGAGGGCTTTTCCGCGGGCTTCATGGAGCTTGCCGCCGTCCATGGCGTGGAACTGGTCGGCGGCGATACGACAGCGGGCCCTTTGACCATCAGCGTACAGATTCTCGGTCAGATCGATCGCGGCAGCGCCCTGCGCCGCAGCGGTGCGCAGCCGGGCGACATCCTGGCCGTCACCGGTACCTTGGGCGATGCCGGCGCCGGCCTGGCGCTGGTGACCGGCCGTGCGACAGCGGGGGACCGCGCGGCGGCTGACCAACTCATCGGGCGCTTCGAGTATCCGACGCCCCGCGTGCAGTTCGGATCGGATGCGCGGGGCATCGCCAGCGCAGCGATGGATCTGTCCGACGGTTTGGCGGGGGACCTGCCGAAATTCGCGAGCGCGAGCGGGCTCGCGGCGCATGTCGATGTGGGACGCCTGCCCCTGTCGGGGGCACTGCGATCGCTGGCGACGGTTGCACAGGCGCGCGAGTGGGCCCTGGCGGCGGGCGACGATTACGAGTTGCTGGTGGCGGTGCCTCCGCAACGCTTCGACGAGTTGGCGGCGATTGCGGGCCGATTGAACTTAACGTTCACCGCGATCGGTGAGCTGCGTCGCGGAACGGGGGTCAGCTGGGCGCTCGAGGGGCTGTCGTTCGCCGCTCCGGCTCGAGGCTACGAGCACTTTCGCTGAGCCTCGACTCAAATCACAGTTTGGCTGCGAGTCAGCCCGTATCCTCTGCGCATCGAACAAACACTGGCGCCGCGCAGCGCACTGGCACCCTTGACAACTATCCGTCCCCATCTCGCCAAGCCTCACAACGGTCGCGCCTCGTTGCCGGAAAAGATCGGCAAGTACGTGATCATCAACGAAGTAGGCCGCGGCAGCACGGGCGTCGTGTATCTCTCGCACGACCCCTACTACGGCCGCGACGTGGCCATCAAAGTGTATAACGTCGAAACGAGCGGGGACGAGAACCGCAAGCGCATCGCGCGCAAGATGTTTCTCTCCGAAGCGCACATGGTCGGCATGCTGCAGCATCCGAACATCCTGCCGATTTACGATGCGGGCGAAGAGAACGGCCACTGCTACATCGTCACGGAGCACGTGCACGGAGCGCGCACCCTTGCGGCTTACTGCCGGCCGGACAACCTGTTGCGGATCGACGATGTCGTCGAACTCGTGTACAAGGCGGCGCGCGCGCTGCACTACGCGCACAGCCGGGGGGTCATCCACCGCGACATCAAACCAAGCAATATCATGCTGACGCTCGAGAGCGATGTACGCATCATCGACTTCGGCATCGCCTTGGTGGCCGACTCCGACATCTCGCGCATCGAAGGAATCGCCGGCAGCCCGTCGTACATGTCGCCCGAACAGGTGCAGTCGATCGAACTCACGAACCGCTCGGATCTGTACTCGCTGGGTGCCGTGATGTACGAACTGCTGACCGGCACAAGGCCCTTCAGGGCGGGCAACCTGCAAAAGCTGCTGCATCAAATCGTATTCGCCACGCCTCCGCCGATCCACACGCTGCGTCCGGAAATCCCCGAGGAACTCGAAAACGTCGCCGCCATGGCGCTGCAGAAGGACCCCGCGAAGCGCTACAAGACGGGATTGGATTTCGCCGCAGAACTGACCCGCGTGCACCAAAAGCTGCGCGCACAGTACAACCGAATCGACCAGCAGGAGCAGTTCGGCCTGCTTCGCAAGCTCAAGTTCTTCCACGAATTCTCGCACAGCGAAATCTGGGAAGTGCTGCGCGCCAGCAGCTGGCAGGACTACGCGGATGGGGAAGAGATCGTGAAAGAGGGCGAGATGGACGATCGCTTCTACATCATCGTGCAGGGACGCGTCGCCGTCGAGCGCCTGGGCAAGGCTCTCGGCTTTCTGGAAAGCGGCGAGTGCTTCGGAGAGACCAGCTACGTGCGGGGCGCGAAACGCACGGCCACCATCAAGGCCGCCGGCCCGGTGACCGTGATGAAAGTAAGTTCCACCCTGTTGGAGCAAGTCTCCGCGGAATGCCAGCTGCGCTTCAATCAGGTGTTCCTGCGGAACATGATCGCGCGCCTGCAGAGCGCCGAGCGCATTACGGCCTAAGGCGCGCAAGACTACGACGCAAGCCGAACGCGCTTCGGCTCAGTTCGCGGTTTCCTTGTCGAGTTCGATCATCGCGTAGGCCGAGTGATTGTGGATGGACTCGAAGTTCTCCGATTCCACCACGTACGCGCGAACGCGCTTTTCCTCGTTGAGAGCGACGGCCACGTCGCGCACCGTATCCTCGACGAACTTCGGGTTGTCGTACGCGCGCTCGGTGACGAATTTCTCGTCCGGCCGCTTCAAAATGCCGTACACCTCGCAGGAGGCTTCCTTTTCCGCGATGTCGATCAATTCCTCGAGCCACATATGCTCGTTGAGCTTCGCCGTCACGGTGATGTGCGAACGCTGGTTGTGCGCGCCATAGTCCGATATTTTCTTTGAGCACGGGCACAGGCTCGTGGTCGGCACCACGACTTTGAGCCACACGTCGGTCTCTCCGTTTCGGTACTCGCCGAAGATCGTGGCCTGGTAATTCATCAGGCTCTCGACGTGAGACACCGGCGCCTTCTTCATCACGAAGTACGGAAAAGTCATTTCGATGTGGCCGGCGCTTGCATCCAGCCGTTCGGTCATCTCCTTGAGCATCTTGCCGAATGAATCGACGGATATTTCGCGCTCATGATGCAGGATCTCCACGAAGCGCGACATGTGCGTGCCCTTGAAATCGTGCGGCAGGTTCACGTACATGTTGAAATTGGCGACCGTGTGCTGCTCGCCGCGCGCGCGGTCCTTCACCTTGACCGGATGGAAAATGTCCTTGATACCGACCTTGTTGATCGGTATCCGGCGGGTATCGGCCCGGCCCTGAACGTCCTCGATGGGCGATAGGGTGAGATTCTTTTTGCTGGCGGCGACGTTCATTTACAAGAGTTTCCTGCAGATGCGATCACGCGGACATGGTGCCGAAACCGCCAAGTTCAATGATCTTAGACCATTCGCCCCAGCGTTGCCCCGACTCAAGCGCGGCTGTCTCGGTTGGACGGTAAGTACCTGGATCTATTCGAAAAGTTGCGCTGGTTTGGCGTCGGATTCATCGGGTTCGTCGGATTCGAAGTCCAGGACCGCCGGCTCGCCGGCTTTTTTGAGCAAAATTTCGACTTTCTGCTCCGCATCCTTCAGGGCCGTCTGGCAGGTCCGGGTCAGCATGACGCCGCGCTCGAACGCGGCCAGCGATTCCTCGAGGGGTAGCTCGCCTTGTTCCAACCGCTCGACCAGCTCCTCGAGTTCGCGCATGGCGGCCTCGAAGTCGAGTTTGGGAGTCTCCTTTGGGGTGCGTGTCGCCATGACTTCGAACGGTACAGGCGCCGCTCAACGTGCGCAAGTTCACGTCGCCGACGCCGCGCCGGCGGAACATTGTCAACTCGTGAGGCGCGTCACAGCCGCAAACTCGCGCCATTCCGGGGTTTGTATAACATGGCCGTGGGAAGCTACATGCCACTTACACTGAAACAATTCGCCGCCTGTGCAGGACTCGTTGCCGCAATACTGGGCAGCGCCGCTTGCGCGCCGAAACGCATACCCCCCACGACGGTCCAGGACCTGATGGAGGATCGCGTGACGCTGGATGGCGTGCTGTTGAAGTGCAATGAACACCCCGAGAAGGTGCGTAACCAAATCGACTGCCTCAATGCCCGAGTCGCCATCGAGCGGCTGGCAAAAGACGTGGATCCCGCCGAAGAGGCCCGGCGCGCTGCCGAGTTCGAGCGCAGCCGCGAGAAGCTGCGCTTGGCCCAGGAAAAAGTGCGTCATGACCAGGAAGTCAAGACCAAAGTGGACGCGTACAACCTCCCCTTGGTTCCGGTCGAGTCAGTGACGTCCAACGGCGGGACCCCCGGCACCGCGCCGGCCCAGCCCTAAGCAGCGATTCACGGGGACCACTTCCCAGTCTTTCGCCGAGCCGCGGCAACCGCCGTGAAGTTTCCATGTCTTCCTTCGCCTGCCGGCCCGTGTCCACGACGATCAGGCCCTCGGGAGCGTCGAACACCACGGTATTCCCATCGGGTTCGCGATTCGGGACTATCGCCCCCGGAATCAACCAGATCCCGTGCGCCAGCTCCCGCGGGGCCGGAGGACTGATCGAAGTCGCATCCGCCCAACCGAGCGAGGCCATCCCCAGTGCCGTCGCGGCAAGTCCGATCGAATAGCGATTTCCCAAGGCTGGGCCGGACGCTACTTGACGGTCGCCGCGCCGACTTTGCAGGCCGCTTCGTCCTGCGAACCCGTGCCGCCGGAACACCCGATCGCACCGATTAGTTTCCCACCCTCCACGAGCGGGATGCCGCCGCGCGAGGCGATGACACCATCGATCGTCATGACGTAGTTGAAATTGTTTTGTTGAATGGCATTTTCGAACGCCTTGGTTTCGCGACGGAACGTTGCGGCGGTGCGCGCTTTGTGCTCCGAGACCTGAATTGATGCAAGCTGCGCCCCGTCCATGCGCTGAAAGGCGACCGGGTTGCCCCCCGAGTCCACGACGGCAATATTCAATTTCCAATCGTGCTTCTTGGCTTCGGCGACCGTGGCGGCAACGGCGGCC
>Ga0179592_10001067_pt1 | contig 11124 bp, 9 predicted proteins | sample CZODoug2_1_08_16_FD_148623 | JGI IMG/M metagenome (GOLD analysis project Ga0179592, IMG submission 148623) | Vadose zone soil fungal communities from Angelo Coast Range Reserve, California, USA - CZODoug2_1_08_16fungal (Illumina Assembly) | ecosystem: Environmental > Terrestrial > Soil > Vadose... | reverse complement strand
GCCCCATAACAACAGGCCGACCCCCGGGGCGGCCCGGGGAGCTAGACCCTTTGGTCTGCGTCAAGACGGTAAAGCCGGCGGATCCGGTGCGCCAAAATCCGCCATACCTAAAGGTCTTCTTAATACCGCTTCATCTATGCTTACCGAACGGGAACGCGTGGCAACCGCGCGACAAAGTGTGCATACCGGGCGCATGAGCCAGACATCGATCGAGCGGCTGAGGGATTATCTCGGACAGCTTCCGCCGCAGGCACAGGCGTTGCTGATGCGGGAGTTCGAGCGCGCCATCGAGCGCGGCGAGGACACCACTGTCGCGAGCCTCGTGCTGGAACAGTTGCGCAAGGTGGCGCGGCGGCCCGAGCAGGCTGCGTCGCCGCGCAACCGGGATGCTGGGCGCCTGCTGTTCCGCGCGCTTGAGCCGTTTCTCGTCGAAGGCAATCTTCCGTCCCGGCCGGGACAAATCCGCCGTACCTCGCTCACGCCGGTGTTCCAATGGCTGGGCCGGGATGGGGCGCCCGAACAAATGCGTGAATACGAGGCGGCGCTGGCCAGCGACGAGAGTGACGGCCGGCCGCTGGAGGTCACGATTCGCAAGCTCCAGCTCGCCGCGGCCGACGCCATTTTCAAGATCACTGCGCCATCCGGCGGCGACAAGCAGCGCGCGCTGTCCCGGATCGGCCCCCCCGACGTCATCGAAGACCTGGTGCCCATCGGATCGGTTCTCCATGCCCGAGATGCGCTGGATGGCTTCGGCAGCAGGGTGCCCGGCTTCATACGGGTGTTCGGAGATTCCCAGATCGCCTCGGTCTGCGCCGCGATCAACAATCAGACCCTGCAGACGCCCCAGCTGCTGCCTTTCGTCCTGACCATGATCATGCAGCGGCTGACCGCGCCCTGGCAGATCATCCGCATCGCCATCAAGATGGCGGCCTCCGATGACGAATTGCGAGTCGCCGCGACGCCTTACGGCATCGCCGTCAGCATCGCCCTGCATGATCTGTTTTGCCTCGCGGCCGGGCTGCGGATGGATATCCGCCGCAGCCATTTCGCCAACGTCGCCGAGAACCTCAAGGCTCTCCATGACGGCGTGCGCGGCTTGCGAACCGAACTGGATCTGCGCAACGATTCAGCCTGGGGTAAGCAATTGGCCTCGATCCGGGCCGATATTTCCAACACATTGCAATCGGAAATTGAAAGCGTGCCCGGCCGGGTGCGGCGTATCCTGCGCCAGCGTTCCGACAAGGATATTCCTGCAGGTGCAGGCGTCGACAGCGCCGAAATCGACGAGGTGACTTCGCTGATCGGGTTCGTCGCGGTTTGCCGCACCTATGCCAGCGAGCTCGCAATCAACGAGGTGACGTTACGGACCTATTCCGACCTGCAGCATTATGTCGAGCAAACGACGGAGTCGCTGGTGCAGTCGCTGCGCGGCGGTGACAGCAAGGCGCGCGGCTATCGCCAGGCGCAGGCCGCGGCGGCGATTCGCTTCTGTGAAGTTCTGTTCGGCAACGAATATGCCTCGTTGATGAGCAGAGCGGTTGAAAATGCACTGACCGGCGAACGCAAATCGTCGCGCGCTTAATTTTAATAGTACTAAACGACTACTGTATTCAGCTTCCACTGCAATTTCTGATTGACCATGTCTTGGTAGAAACGTACCGTTCATTCAAAGCCATTTATTAATTGCCGGCGCAATGCATTCCATCATCAATTTCGTTGAACTCGAGAACCGAGTCATCTCCGCGACCTATCGAAACCTGATGGTCAAGGCGAAGGTCGTTTTGGTCGAAAGCGCGAGCGGCGAGCGACTGCCCGACCCGGTGACCACGATTTCCTCGCCGCTGCCGAGCGGCGCGCTGCGGATACGGTTGCCGGATTCGGTCAAACCGGGACTCTATTTTCTCCGGGCGCTGAACGCACATGGCGACGATGTGGCAAAAAGCGTAGAATTTCAGGTCGGCTAACCACCTTCGATCCCTGAGTTTTCAGACCTCGTGGGACGCGATGGATTGTTATTTGCCGGCTTCACGGGGAGTGGTGTAAAGCGGCTTTGGGCGCATCCGATCAGGCGCCGCCGGGACGTTTCGCCGATGACATTGTGGTTTGTGTTCGCGCTGATGACGGCCGCGGCGATTTTCGCCGTGTTGTTGCCGTTGGGGGTCGGCAGCCGCGCGCAGACCGGCGGCAGCGAAACGACCGTCTACAAGGATCAGCTCGCCGAGATCGATCGCGATGTGGCCGCGGGCCTGATCGGGGCCAGCGAAGCGGACGCAGCCAGGGTCGAGATCAGCCGTCGGCTGCTCGCCGCCGCGGACCAGACACGCGATCCGCCCGTGCAGTCGAATACGAGGCTGCGCCGGTCGGCGGCGCTGCTGTCGCTGGTCGGACTGCCTGTTTTGGCGGTCGCGGTCTACCTGCCGTTGGGATCGCCCCGTCTCGGCGATTTCCCCCTGGCGCAGCGCGCCCGCGCGCCCGACGCCACCCAACCGCTCGATGCGCTGGTGGCGAAGGTCGAGCAGCACCTGGAACAGAATCCGACCGACGCGCGCGGCTGGACCGTGCTGGCGCCGGTTTTGGCGCGGCTCGGCCGCTTCGACGACGCGGCCCGCGCCTATCGCAATGCGATCGCTTATGGCGGCGAAACGGCCGATCGAAGGGCGGATCTGGGCGAGGTCATCGCCGCCGCCGCGGGCGGCGTCGTCACGGCCGAGGCCAAGGGCGAATTCGAGCACGCGCAGGCGCTGCAGGCCGACGACCCGAAAGCCAGCTATTTCCTCGGGCTGGCGGCCGAGCAGGACGGACGCAACGCCGATGCCGCCTCGATCTGGCGCGCGCTGCTTTCCAAGGCGCCGCAGAATGCGCCATGGCGGCCATTGATCGAGGCCGCATTGACGCGGGTCAGCGTTCCCGGTGCGCCAGCACCCGGCGCGCCAGCACCCGGCGCGCCGGCGCTGCCTGATGGCGCGATGGCCGCGGCCAAGGACATGAGCGACAGCGACCGCGGCACGATGATCCGCGGCATGGTCGAGCGCCTGGCGACCCGGCTGAAGCAGAACGGCGACGACGTCGAGGGCTGGCTGCGGCTGGTGCGTGCCTATATGGTGATGGGCGATCGCGACAAGGCGCAAGGCGCGCTATCCGATGCAAGGCAGGCGGTTGCCAACGACGTCGAGCGGCTGCGACAGCTCAATGAAGGCCTGAAGAAACTCGGGCTCGATGGATGAGCGGAAAAAAAGGCCTCACATGACGCGCAAACAGCGGCGGTTGACCATCATCGGATGTTCGCTTGGCGTGCTGGCACTCGCCGCCGGGCTGGTCTTGAACGCGTTGCGCGATTCCATCGTATTCTTCTCGACCCCGTCCATGGTGGCCGAACAGCACATCGTCCCGGGCCGCCGGTTCCGGCTCGGCGGCCTGGTGCAGCCGGGCTCGCTGAAGCGCGGCGACAACCTCGCGGTCTCGTTCGAGGTCGCCGATACCAGCGCGAAGCTGCCGGTGGACTACAAGGGGATTCTGCCTGACCTGTTCCGCGAAGGGCAGGGCGTGGTGGCCGAAGGCGCGCTCGATCCGTCGGGTGTCTTCAAGGCCGATACCGTGCTCGCCAAGCACGACGAAACCTACATGCCCAAGGAAGTCGCCGATGCCCTGAAGAAACAGGGACATTGGAAGGATGACTACGGCGCCAACGCCGGCGGCGCGGTTGCGTCGCAAGGCACGGTGCCAGCCGTGGAAGGAGTGACGCGGTGATCGTGGAATCCGGACATTACGCGCTGGTGCTGGCGCTTGCGCTTGCGCTGATCCAGTCGACCGTGCCGCTGCTCGGCGCGCGGCTGCACGATCCCGCCTTGATGAATGTCGCGCGCTCGACCGCGCTGGCGCAATTGCTGTTCGTGGCCTTGTCGTTCCTGGCGCTGGTGACCTTGCATGTCACCTCGGATTTTTCCGTCGCCAACGTGTTCGAGAACTCGCATTCGCTGAAACCGCTGATCTACAAGGTCACCGGCGTATGGGGCAATCACGAGGGCTCCATGCTGCTATGGGTGTCGATCCTGGCGCTGTTCGGCGGCCTGGTCGCAGCCTTTGGCGGCAACCTGCCGCTTTCGCTGCGCGCCCACGTGCTGGCGGTGCAGGCCTGGGTCGCCAGCGCCTTCTATCTGTTCATCCTGATGACCTCGAATCCGTTCCTGCGCCTGGCCGATCCGCCGATCGAGGGCAGGGACCTCAACCCGGTGCTGCAGGATATCGGCCTCGCCGTGCATCCGCCGATGCTCTATCTCGGCTATGTCGGGTTCTCGATTTCGTTCTCCTTCGCGATCGCAGCCCTGCTCGAGGGTCGCATCGACGCGGCCTGGGCGCGCTGGGTGCGGCCCTGGACGCTGATGGCCTGGATATTCCTGACGCTCGGCATCGCGATGGGCTCGTACTGGGCCTATTACGAACTGGGCTGGGGCGGCTGGTGGTTCTGGGACCCGGTCGAAAACGCCTCCCTGATGCCGTGGCTTGCCGGCACCGCGCTGCTGCATTCCGCGCTGGTGATGGAAAAGCGCAACGCGCTGAAGGTCTGGACCATCCTGCTGTCGATCCTGACATTCTCGCTGTCGCTGCTCGGCACTTTCCTGGTGCGCTCGGGCGTGCTGACCTCGGTGCATGCGTTTGCCACCGACCCGACGCGCGGCGTGTTTATCCTGTTGATCCTCTGCGTCTTCATCGGCGGCAGTTTGATGCTGTTCGCCTGGCGCGCGGCTTCGCTGAAACAAGGCGGGCTGTTCGCGCCGATCTCGCGCGAGGGCGCGCTGGTGCTCAACAATCTGTTTCTGGTCACGGCCTGCGCGACCGTGTTTATCGGCACGCTGTATCCGCTGGCGCTGGAAGTCGTGACCGGCGCCAAGATTTCGGTCGGCGCGCCGTATTTCGATCTCACCTTCGGGCCGCTGCTGGTTGCCGTAATGATCGCGGTTCCGTTCGGGCCGATGCTGGCGTGGAAGCGCGGCGATATCCTCGGCGCGGCGCAGCGTCTGCTCGCAGCGGGCATCGCGGCGTTGGTCGTGCTCGCGCTGCTGTGGGCGTGGACGCGGGGCGGCAGCGCGCTGGCGCCGCTCGCCATCGCGCTCGCGGTCTTCGTCATTGCCGGCGCGTTCAGCGATCTTGCCGAGCGGATCGGCCTGTTTCGCAATCCGCCCGCCATCACGCTGCGCCGCGCGCGCGGCCTACCGCGCTCGGCATGGGGCACGGTTTTCGCGCATGCCGGGCTTGGCGTAGCGTTGATCGGGATCGTCTGCGAGACGACCTGGAACACCGAATATATCGGCACCATGAAGGAAGGCGACGTCGCGAAGATCGCCGGCTACGAATTGAAGATGGACGGCCTGACGCAACGGCAGGGGCCGAACTATCGTGAATTGCTGGCTTCCTTCGCCGTCAGCCTGGATGGCGCGCGGCTGAGCGCGATGACGCCCTCGAAGCGCAATTTCACCACCCGCGCCGGCACGTCGACGACGGAGGCCGCACTTCAGACGCGCGGCGTCAGCCAGCTCTACATCTCGCTCGGCGAGCCCACCCCCGAGGGCGGCATCGGGGTGCGCATCTACCATAAGCCGATGGTGCTGCTGATCTGGTTCGGCCCCGTGCTGATGGCGTTCGGCGGCATGCTGTCATTGTCGGACCGCAGGCTTCGCGTCGGTGCGCCGAAGCCTGCCAAGGCGCTGCGCGGATTGCAGGCGGCGGAGTAGGACGATGACGCTCGACGGGATCAAGCAGGGGCTGGCGGCAATATGCTTTGTCGCGGCGCTCGGATTGTCGTCCGCCCATGCCGTGCAGCCCGACGAGATCATGACCGACCCCGCCAAGGAGGCGAGGGCGCGGGACCTGTCGCGCGAGCTGCGCTGCATGGTCTGCCAGAACCAGTCGATCGACGATTCCGAGGCCCCGCTGGCGCGCGACTTGCGGCTTCTGGTGCGCGAGCGGATCGCGGCCGGCGACAGCAACTCCCAGGTGCTGGATTTCCTGGTGGCGCGCTACGGCGAATTCGTTCTCCTGAAGCCGCGTTTCGAGCAGCAGACCTGGCTGCTCTGGCTGGTGCCGCCGCTGGTGCTGCTGGGTGGCGGCCTGGCGCTATGGACGAACGCCAGGCGCCGGCCGAAAGGCGGTGCGGAGGTCACAGGCCCGCCTTTGACGGCGGACGAGGAGGCGCGGCTGCGGCAGTTGATGGCCCAGGACGCTTCGCCGGAAAGCCAAGCCTGACTGGCAAGAAGTCTGAATGGCAAGAAGCCTGACTGGCAAGAAAGCCTGACTGGCAAGTCTGACTGAAAAGCCAGCCCGACTAGAAGGCCACGTCTGAAAAAGCGCCGTCGGGCGAGGGCGATAGCGGCTTGTGTCGAGAAACGCATCGAACGAGGCGCATTTCCATCGGTTCGGCGCCCATGACGCCCTGGTAAGCCGCACCGGTAAGCCTTTGTGGCCCCTGCGCTAAACTGCCGCAACCGATCCCGCCTTCATTACAAAAGTTTAACTCCGCCGCCAGCGCGCCGTAAGGCGGCAGACCCCATGTTTACGTCCGAAAGGTGTTCCCCCGCACCGTCGAAATTCAGGCCTTGGAGATTGCTTTATGACCGAACGTCCGACCGATCTGTCGTCCTTTCCATCCTATCGCAGGCCGCGCCGGTCGCTGCTGTCGGCGCGCAAATTTGCGCTGATGGCCTCTGTCGTCGCGGGCCTCGGTGTCGCGGTTTACGGTTTCGGTCCGTCGTCCGGGCCGGTCAATGTGTTCTCGAGCCCCGCCCAGGCGCAGGTCAACAACGAAGTCCGCAAGGTCGCGCAACCGGTCGGCTTTGCCGACATCGTCGAGCGCGTGAAGCCGTCGGTGATATCGGTCAAGGTCAACATCAACGAGAAGATCGCCAAGGACGACAGCGGCGACGACGACGCGCCGCAGTTCCAGCCGGGCTCGCCGATGGAGCGTTTCTTTCGCCGCTTCGGCGGACCGGATGGTCTTCCGCCGGGCATGCGCGGCGGTCGTGGCCGCGTGATCACCGGCCAGGGCTCCGGCTTCTTCATTTCGGCTGACGGTTTTGCCGTTACCAACAACCACGTGGTCGACGGCGCCAGCAAGGTCGAGGTGACGACCGATGAGGGCAAGACCTATACGGCCAAGGTGATTGGCAGCGACGCGCGTACCGACCTCGCCTTGATCAAGGTGGAGGGCAGCTCGAACTTCCCCTTCGCCAAGCTCTCGGACACCAAGCCGCGGATCGGCGATTGGGTGCTCGCGGTCGGCAATCCGTTCGGCCTCGGCGGCACGGTGACCGCCGGCATCGTCTCGGCTTCCGGCCGCGACATCGGCAATGGCCCGTATGACGATTTCATCCAGATCGACGCCCCCGTGAACAAGGGCAATTCCGGTGGCCCGGCATTCGACACCTCGGGCGAGGTGATGGGCGTCAACACCGCGATCTATTCGCCGTCCGGCGGCAGCGTCGGCATCGCGTTCTCGATCCCCGCCCAGACGGTCAAGAGTATCGTCGCCCAGCTCAAGGACAAGGGCACGGTCAGCCGTGGCTGGATCGGCGTCCAGATCCAGCCCGTGACGGCTGATATCGCCGACAGCCTCGGCCTGAAGAAGGCGGAAGGCGCGTTGGTGGCGGAACCCCAGGCCAATGGTCCGGCGGCCAAGGCCGGTATCGAATCCGGCGACGTGATCACCTCGGTGAACGGCGAGCAGGTCAAGGATGCCCGCGAACTGGCCCGCACCATCGGCGGCATTTCGCCGGGCACCACGGTCAAGCTCAACGTGCTGCACAAGGGCCAGGACAAGGCCATCAGCCTTACGCTCGGCCAGTTGCCCAACACGGTCGAGGCCAAGGCCGACAACGACAATGACGATCGCGGCGGCGTCACCCGCGGCACCGATGTGCCGAAGCTCGGCATGACGGTCGCGCCCGCCAACAGCGTGGCCGGCGCCGGCAAGGAAGGCGTCGTGGTCACCGAGGTCGATCCCAAGAGCGCGGCGGCCGAGCGCGGCTTCAAGGAAGGCGACGTCATTCTCGAGGTCGCCGGCAAGAGCGTCGCTACCGCGGGCGACGTGCGCGATGCGATCACGGCTGCGCGCGGCGACAACAAGAACAGCGTGCTGATGCGCGTGAAGAGCGGCGGACAGTCGCGCTTCGTCGCGGTGCCCCTGGCAAAGGGCTAAAGGCTTACCGAGATGGAAGGTGTCGCCGGCATCAGTCGCCCCCGCCGACGGCGCTTTCCTGGGGGGCGGGCGAAAGCCCGCTCCCGCCAGTTACCTTCCCGCGGAATCGCCCCCCTCCGTTGGAAGGATCTAAGGGCGGTGAGGTCCCCCAGCTTCACCGCCCCCCTTTTTCGTCTAACCCGATGGCCGAAGGTTGCCTTGCGTGAACATGCCGACCGCGCCATGGTGAAGGAAAGCCGACCCACTTGACCGCAACCGCCCCCGAAATGCGCCTGTTGATCATCGAAGACGACCGCGAGTCTGCTGACTATCTGGTCAAGGCGTTTCGCGAAGTCGGCCACGTCGCCGATCTCGCCAGCGACGGCGAGGAGGGGCTGGCTCTCGCCGAAAGCGGCGATTACGACGTGTTGGTGGTCGACCGCATGCTGCCGAAGCGCGACGGGCTTTCGGTGATCGGCTCGCTCCGCGACAAGGGCAACCGTACGCCGGTCCTGATTCTCTCGGCGCTCGGGCAGGTCGACGACCGCATCAAGGGCCTGCGCGCCGGCGGCGACGACTATCTGCCGAAACCCTATTCCTTTGCCGAGCTGCTGGCGCGGGTCGAGGTGCTGTCGCGCCGCAATGTCGGCCCGGCCGAGGAAACCACCTATCGCGTCGGCGACCTCGAGCTCGATCGCCTCTCGCACCGGGTGGCCCGCGGCAAGGACGAACTGACATTGCAGCCGCGCGAGTTCCGCCTGTTGGAATATCTGATGAAGCATGCAGGCCAAGTGGTGACGCGGACCATGCTGCTGGAGAATGTCTGGGACTATCATTTCGATCCGCAGACCAACGTGATCGACGTTCATATTTCGCGGCTGCGGTCCAAGATCGACAAGGGCTTCGAACGGCCGCTGCTCCACACGATCCGCGGCGCGGGATACATGATCCGTGACGGCATTCGGTAAGCTGATCCGAACCACGGCGTTTCGTCTGACGCTGGTCTACCTGTTTTTGTTCGCGCTGTTTGCCGCCTCGTTGCTGGGCTATTTTGCCTGGAACACCCGCCGTCTGATCACCGAACAGATCATCACCACCGTGGACGCCGAGACCGCGGAGGTCAGCGGCATCTACGACCGTCGCGGCCTGAGCCGCCTGGTGTTCACGGTGGAGAGCCGTGCGTTGCGGCCCGGCGCCAATCTTTATCTGGTTACCACGCCGACCGGGCAGTTGATCGCCGGTAATGTCGGCGCGCTGATGCCGGGCGTGATGGCCAGCAGTGGCTGGATCGAGACCGCCTACCGCAGGCTGGACGAACGGGACAACGCGACCCATCGCGCGCTGGTCCACGTCAGTCAGCTCAGCGGCGGCTTCCGGCTGCTGATCGGGCGCGACCTGGAGGAGCGGCGGCGGCTGTTCGGCATTGTCGCCCACGCGGCGCAATGGTCGCTGCTGGTCGTGATTGTGCTGGGCATCGGCGGCGGCATCTTCGTCGCGCGGCGCGTGCTGCGGCGGATCGACGCCATGACCGGCACCACCCGGCGCATCATGGCCGGAGACCTCAGCGGACGATTGCCGGTCGGGCGCAGCGGCGACGAACTCGACCGGCTGGCGGAAAATCTCAACGCCATGCTGGAGCGGATCGAAGCGTTGATGATGGGACTGAAGGAAGTCTCCGACAACATCGCCCACGACCTGAAGACGCCGCTGACACGGCTGCGCAACCGGGCGGAGGAGGCGCTGGCGAAATCCGGCTGCGAGGCGGATTATCGCGCAGCCCTGGAGCGCACCATCGAGGAATCCGACGGGCTGATCCGCACCTTCAACGCGCTGTTGATGATCGCGCGCGCCGAGTCCGGGCAGGCGCGCGGCAACATGGACGATTTCGACGCCGCCGACGTCGCCATCGGCATCCACGAACTCTACGAGCCGCTGGCGGAAGACGACGGCATGACCTTGCGCCTGAAGACAGTGTCCGCGCCGCTGCACGGCAATCGCGAACTGATCAGCCAGGCGCTGGCCAATCTGGTCGAGAACGCCATCAAATACGGCAAGCCCGCGACGGTTTCAGCGGGGTCGGTGGTCAGCCTGGATGCCAAGCAGATCCTGATCGAGGCCCGGCGGGAGGGCGATCAGGTGCTGCTCAGTGTCACCGATCATGGTCCCGGCATTCCCGAAGCCGATCTCAAGCATGCGGTGGAGCGCTTCGTGCGGCTGGATTCGAGCCGCAGCCAGCCGGGTTCCGGGCTGGGATTGAGTCTGGCCTCTGCGGTCGCGACCTTGCATGGCGGTGAACTCCGGCTGGGCGATGCCCGTCCGGGGCTGGTCGCGACCTTGGCCATCCCGGCGCGCACCGCGCTTGGCGACCGGCCGCCGGCGCTGACCCAGGACGTGCCGCAAAAGGTCGCCTGAACCCCAACCTCCCGTGCTGGTCTCAGAAGAAGTTCGTGATACATCGCGGTCAGATCACACGAACCCGGGAACATCGTGGGACTGCCCAAACCTCTCAGATCCTCCGCATTGGCGGCGCGGCTCGTGGACGCGCCCTGTGTCGCCGTGCCCGGCCATGCCGAGCAGCGCCTCGGCGACTGGCTGGCCGAGCTTGAGCCGGACCAGTCGGCCGCGATCGACGAACTAAAGGAATATCCCTTTGCCAAGGCCATCCTGCTCGGCATCATCGAGTTCTCGCCCTACCTGTTCGACCTCGTCCGCGCCGATGCGTCGCGGCTGATCCGGCTGCTCAGATGCGAGCCCGAGGCGCATCTCACAGCCCTGATCGAAACCGCCTCGCGCGAGGTCTACGCCGCCAGCGGCGAAACCGATGTGATGCATCTGTTCCGGCGCATGAAATCCGAGGCCGCGCTGTTGATCGCGCTGTGCGATATCGGCGGCGTCTGGCCGGTGATGCAGGTGACGGCTGCGCTGACCGAGATCGCGGTCGCTTCGGTGCAATCGGC
>Ga0179592_10001066_pt1 | contig 11126 bp, 9 predicted proteins | sample CZODoug2_1_08_16_FD_148623 | JGI IMG/M metagenome (GOLD analysis project Ga0179592, IMG submission 148623) | Vadose zone soil fungal communities from Angelo Coast Range Reserve, California, USA - CZODoug2_1_08_16fungal (Illumina Assembly) | ecosystem: Environmental > Terrestrial > Soil > Vadose... | reverse complement strand
TGCGCCGGGAGTTCCGCACGCAGCATGTCACGTTGAAAGCGCGGCGCGCCGCCGTAGCTGCCGCGTGGGCGCTGGCCGCTGCGGCCGTGCTGGCCGGCGCGGTGAGCTGGAGAAACTGGCGGAAGAGCGGGCCGGAAGAAAGGGCGAACCATTTGAAATCTCCACCGACCGCGGCGAAGCCTCCTGCCATCAACGCGAACGCCGAGACCAGCCATGAGACGCCGGTGCAAAGTGCGGCGGCGGTGGGGAATTCGTATGCTGCGGAATCGGGAACGCTGATGGCGGACAACGAAATGAGCGATTTCACTCTGCTCCCGGGGGCTTTGCCGGCGGATACCGGCGACGCCGAGATCTTGCGGGTGCGCATGCAGCGCGGCGCGCTGGGTGCATTTGGTTTGCCGGTGAATGAAGAGCGTGCCGGCGAATGGATCCAGGTGGATCTTCTCGTGGGAAATGACGGGTTGCCGGAAGCGGTGAGGTTGCCGCGATAGTGATGGCGCGGGCGACGAGTGTCGAATTCTGGAGGCGTACAAAATGATGGGGACGATGGCGCTCTGGGAAAGAGTGAAAACGGCGGTCCGCGGTGATGAAAACGTCCGGTGGAATTTTTGGACGATTCTGCTGAGCCCGTTGATAGCGGGAATCGCTGAAATCGCCGCGGCAAAGAGTTCGCAGCAGTTCGGGAGAGAAGAGGAGAAGGAAAAATGAATCGCAGAGTATGTATGAGTATGGCTCTCAGCGGAATTTTCATGTGGAGCGCCGGATTGGCAAGAGCGCAGGATGCGGCGCCGCTCCCCCCGCCGCCCATGGCGATGCTGCAAGGCCCCGGACCGGAAGCCGGCATGATCGGCGAACGGATCGAGTTGCTGGGCTTTGAGGGCATGCACGGCGGAAAGGTAGTGACCGGCGTGCCGTTCAGCGCGGTTGCGGTTTCAGAGTCGGCGCAAACTCTCGCGGACGGAAACCATATCGCGCGAAAGACGAACACGAATCTCTTCCGCGACAGCCAGGGACGTTTCCGCAAGGAAGTGACGTTCTCTGCGGTCGGGCCGCTGGCGACCTCGGGACAGCCGAAGTCGTTTGTGTTCATCAATGATCCTGTGGCGGGCAGCAATTTCATCCTGCACCCCGGCGAGAAAACGGCGGAAAAGATGGATACGCCATTTGGCAAGATGAAAGACGCGATAAAGGGCAAGGTGGAATATCACCACCAGCAGGCCATCGCCGACGGCTCGCTGAAAAAGGAGGACCTGGGCACGCAGACGATCGCCGGCGTGAGTGCACAAGGAACGCGCGTCACCCATACGATTCCCGCGGGACAAATCGGAAACGAAAAAGCGATCACCATCGTATCCGAGCATTGGTACTCCAATGATTTGCAGATCGTGGTGATGAGCAAGCGCAGCGATCCGCGCTTTGGCGATACGACCTATACGCTGACGAACATTCAGCGGCAGGAACCGGCCGCTTCGCTCTTCGCCGTGCCGTCGGACTACACAGTGACACAAGGCGGACCGGGTAGGCACGGAATGAGGCACTTCGAGCAGGCAGCCCCGGCGCCTCCACCTGGGAAGTGATTGCTCTGACATAGTTTTTGTTGACGACAAAACAGTCGACCCGATCTTCTCTCCTGAAGACGGCACGCCCTTTCCGCAGCAGCCCCCATCGCTGCGGGAAGGGCGCCGCTGTTTTTGGAAGTAATGACTTGCGGACTGAGAGCTGAGCGCCAGCCCGGTTACTTTTGGTTCATGGCGGTGGCTTGGATCGTCTTTATGCGCTGGTCGAGTTTGGTGGCCTCTTCGATGTGGCCAGTGGCACGAAGGGCGTTGGCCTCGCTGGTCAGAGTACCGACCAGGATGGGGTTGTCCGGGCCGTACTGTTTTTCCAGAATGGCGAGCATGTGGGCGTGGCAAGGGGCGGCCTTGCCGGGTCGGCCAGTACGATCGTAGATGGCGCACAGTGACGTTAGGTTCACGATGGCTTGGGAACCATCGCGCCCGTAGAGAGTTTCATCGATTTTAACAGCGCGGAGCAGGAAGGGTTCGGCGCCCACGTGGTCTTGTTGAGAAAAGTAAAGGAAGGACGTAATGCGGAGAGCGGTGGCGACGGGTGCGCTGGTTTCTCCGTAGGCCCTTTCGGAGAGGTCAAGAGCCCGGGTAAGGTAGTTGCGGGCAGAAGCATAGTCTTTCCGGCTAACCTCATTCATTCCGAGGTTTTGGAGAGACTCGGCCAGCTCCGGGGATTGAGGCCCGGAGAGTTCCTCAACGACTTTTAGCTGGCGGTGAAAAAGAGTCTCGGCTTCGTCGAAACGCTTGAGCCCGGAGTTGATCTTGCCGAGTTCTCCGAGGGCGACGGCGAGACGCACATCGTGCGGTTGCATTTTCTCACCGAGGTCCACGGCCTCCTTGTAATTCTGCAGGACATCATTGAACTTTCCGCTTAGCCGTGCGTTAAAGGCGGCTTTCAGAGCAGCGTCCAATTTTTCCGAAGATCCCGTACTGGCGTGCGATGCAGCAACGGCCGATTCCAGCTTAGCTGCTTCCGCAGACTTTCCGGCAGCCTTCAGTGAGACGAGATGCTGCCGGAAGCGGTCTTGACCATCGTTGTATGCCTCCTGCGGGTTGCGCTCATCGGTGCGAAAGACCTTCTTGTGGATGTCGATAGCGGCGTCGGCGAGTGAGGCTTTGAGGTATTGATCCATCGCAGAAACCCAATCGCCCTTTTTTTCCAGAGCGGATGCCAGCTCCAATTGGACTTGAAGCTGCTTGGGGTCGAGAGAGAAGGCTTGCCGGAATTCGGCGATGGCGGAGTCGGTTTTTCCAGTTGCTTGTAGCGCTTGAGCGTAGAGGTCGTGATTGGCCGCGACACTTGGTCCGAGATCTGCGGCTTGCTTCAGTTCGCTGACGGCGTTGGCAAAATCCTTTTTGGCGAGCAGGACTTTTCCGGTGCCGAGGTGTGCCTCGGCTGAATTTCCGTCCAACTGCAGGGCAAGGCTGTACTCCTGCAATGCCGCGACGTAGTTTTTCCGGAATGCATGAAGGTCAGCGAGACGAATGTGCGGTTCAGGATCGGAAGGATCGAGCTTAGCCGCAATACCATATTCCTTCTCCGCGCCTTTGAAATCCGACGATCCGTAGAGTGCGCCGCCGAGGCAGAGGTGACATATTTCGGAGTCCGGGGCCATGGCCTCCAGCTCGCGGAATTCGATAACAGCTTCGGCAGTGAAATTACCCTGGAGGAGAGCGGAGCCGAGATTGCGCCGTGCGTTGAGATCCTTGGGATTCAGCCGCTTGGCTTCGCGAAATTCGCGAATGGCCGAACCGATGTCGCCCTTATTCTGGTAAGCGATGCCGAGATTGTCGTGTGCGTCCGCATGGTTCGGGTCGAGGGCGATGGCCTTTTTATATTCAGCGATGGAGCCGTCCAGGTCTCCCTCGTTGTACAGGAGCAACCCCAAGTCATAGCGCACCAGTTCATAGTCTGGCTTGAGGCGAAGCGCTTCCTTGAATTCATCGGCGCCAGCGTCGAACTTACGCATCTCTTGCAGCAAGAGTCCAGCGTTCTTGTGGACTTCCGGGTTGTCCGGAGTCCGCGCGAGCGCGGCTTTGGTTTCGCGCAGGCCCTCTTCTGACTCCCCCAGTCGGTACATCAGGTAACTCAGCTTGGTGTGAACTTCAGGAAAGTCGGGGTTTCTCTGCAACAGTTCCTGGTAGACGGCGGCTGACTGCTGCCATTGCTCCTGTTGACGCAAGAGTTCTCCCATGACAAAGCCAGTCTCCGGGCCACCGCCGGATTGCAGAGCCCTGTCCAGATCCTGCGCTGCTTCCCGGTACTGCTTGTTTCGCACGAACTTCCCGGCCGCCGAGAGGTGCTGCAACAATTCGGACGATTCTTTGGTTTCGGCAGCTGCAGGCTGATTGAAAATGGTTGTTTTGTCCAGCGCAGCGAGAATGTGGGCGTCCGCGCCGGCATCCGTAAGTTGCGAACGATAACCGTCCGTAGGACGAGATGCCAAGCCGCGCGACTGGACTTCATGGACGATGTTTTCGCTAAGCGCATTGCCAGCGACCAGAGCAAGAAGCTCGCTGTTGGTGAGAGGTTTGCTCTTTTCTTGAGCGTCTGCAAGCGCCGCACAACCACACAAAGCGAGAAGGATTACTAGATGCCGCCAAATTGAGAAAGTCATGAGTTCTCCTGGATAGCTGCACTTCAAGTTTAGGGAGAATGCAACTAGTGTAATAGGAGATGACAGAGTAGTAGATACGGAAAAAACACCTGCCCAAGTGGCCAGTAGCGCACTATTGTGAGCACGGCCGCGAAGCGGTCAATGAGACGCGTCAAACAGGGGCCTGCTGCGCCAAACTCACTAAAGATGCTTGAAGACGTGGGCGATTTTCTTGCCGGCTTCTTCGGTGTAGTAGACAGTGACGTGTTCGCCCTTTTTGGCGCCGACCACGGTATAGCGGCCAACGGCCTTGCCGGTGTCCACGGTGGCATGGTCGGCAACGACGAAGGCTTCCTTTGTGCCATCCGCGGTCTTCACGGCGACGGTCTTCGTGCCTTTGCCGACATCTTCCACGGTGCCTTCGGTGGTGTGCACTGTTTTATCCCCGACCCACTCAACGGAATGGGCGGTCGTGGCTGCGCCTTCGCCAGTGGCGTGCACGATGACGTGGCCGCCTTCCTTGCCGGCGAGGTCGGCTCCCTTGGCGGCATCCTTCAGGCCGTGAACGGTGGTTTTGTCGGTGAACTTAACCGTTTCGACGGTGCCGTCGGCGGTCTTCACGGCGATGGTTTTTGCTCCAGCATCGACTTTTTCGATGGTGCCGGAGACGACGTGGGTCACATCCTGCGCGCGTGCTACGGTGACAGCGAAGCAGGCCGCGAGGAGCACGAGGACTGCCCGGAGTGGGGTTTGAACAAGATTGGATCTCATAGATTCTCCTTGGAGTATAGGGGGCTAGAAACGTCCCCTTGCGATTATAGGGAAATGCGGACTTCGAGTATAGGATGCTTGGAATCCGGCGGGAGTTCCCACTGAATTGAAATTGTTCTCGTCGCAGAGTTGTGGCCGTGAAGGCCGGTGAGCTGAGCGTGAGGCACGACAATTGTGCGCATGGGTGCGAAGCGACGAGTCAAGGGGCTTCCTCGTGGATCATTTCTTCCACGAGCCAAAGGCATTTCCAAAGATTTGGGACGCCCTCCGCTGGAGCTTCTTCCAAAGGGTTGGAGGCCGGTAGAGGATGGCACCGCCACACTCATCACAAAGGACCTGTTTCATGCCCGCGATTGCAGGTGAATTTTCCTCGTCCTCGATGCCGTCAACCCACTTATCGCAACGATTGCAATAGAAAGATGGTTCTATCTTCGAGGTCAGCATTTCCATTTTGAGTCTATCCTCCGGTCACCCGACCATCCGAATTCGGCTTACGGTCCCCGTGACCGAAACGAGACAATGAGACTAAGTTTAGCCGGAAATGGGCGCCCGGACCACGAGCGTGTCTATTGATAACGGTGGGGGGAAGCAAGCCTCCCCGGCCGGGGCGGCGCTGGCAGGACGCGCGCAACGCCAAGTTAGGCCGGGAGCGCGGCGGTGTGTTAGTGTAACTTTCCAAATTGCGAGAGGATGCGATGCCGAAACCGAAAGTGTTTGCGACGCACAGCTTATTCGAGGCAGCGCGGCAAATTCTTCAAGAAAGCTGCGAAGTGGAATACTGGGCAAAACCTGGACGCCCGCCGCGGGAAGAAGTTTTGCGGCGCGTGAAGGACAAAGAGGGGCTGATTTGTCTGCTGACGGAGAAAATCAATGAGGAGCTGCTGAGCGTGGCGCCGAAACTGCGCATTGCCGCGAATGTGGCGGTGGGTTTTGACAATATCGACGTGGCGGCGTGCACGAAGCGCGGCGTGGCGGCGACAAACACGCCGGGCGTGCTGGATGAAACGACGGCGGATTTTGCGTGGACGCTGTTGATGGCGGTGGCGCGGCGGCTGAGCGAGGGCGAAGCGCTGGCGCGTTCGGGAAATTGGAAAAACTGGAACCTGGATCAATTGGTAGGGACAGACGTGTGGGGGAAGACGCTAGGCCTTGTCGGGTTCGGGCGGATTGGACGAGCGGTGGCGCGGCGCGCGAGCGGTTTTCAGATGAAGGTGATTTACACGGACGCGGTGCGCGCGGCGGAAGAAGTGGAGAAAGAATTGAAGGCGGAGTTTCGCGAAATGAACGCGCTTCTCGGTGAGTCTGACTTTATCAGCGTGCACGTGCCGCTGCTGCCGGAGACGCGGCGATTGTTCGACGCGCCGAAATTCCGCAGGATGAAACCGACAGCGTTCTTGATCAACACATCGCGGGGGCCGGTGGTGGACGAAGCGGCGCTGGTGGCGGCGCTGGAGGGCGGGCAGATTGCGGGCGCGGGGCTGGATGTTTACGAGAACGAGCCCTCCATTCATCCGGGGCTGAAACGCGCGAATGCGGTGCTCGCGCCGCACATCGCGTCGGCTTCGCTGGAGACGCGGACGAAAATGGCGTGCATCGCGGCGGAAAACGTCGTCGCTCTTTTTAGCGGACAGCGGCCGCCGAACATTTTGAATCCAGAAGTTCTGAAGGCATCGTAACGAATTTCCAGGCAGACCCCTCATGCCGCAACTGAAGCAGCTCGCCCGGCAGATTTTCCACGAGACACTGGCGGCGATCGATATTCCCGCGACGATGCAGCGGAAGCTGCGGCGCAAGGGAACGCTGCTGGTGTGCGGTGAAACGAGAATCGATCTGCGAGATTTCGAAAGACTGCGAGTGGTGGCGATCGGGAAAGCGGCGCATGCGATGGTGGATGGGCTGGCGCTGGTGCTGGCACCTTTTGTGCGACTTGAGGGGGTGGTCTCCGCGCCCACGGCGGCGCGGAAACCATTGACCGGAATGAAGTACTTCGTGGCAGGGCATCCGGTACCGAATGCCGAGAGCTGGAAGGCAGCGGAGGCGATACTAGCGCTGCTGAAAAAGTGCGATGAGAAGACGCTGGTTTTCTTTCTGCTTTCGGGAGGCGGATCGGCTCTCGTGGAGCTGCCGCTGGACCCAGCGCAGACGCTCGAAGACGTACAAAATATGCACCGGGCGCTGGTGACCTGCGGCGCGCCGATCGACGCAATCAACACGGTCCGGAAACACATCTCCGCCGTGAAAGGCGGCCGGCTTGCGGCGGCAGCGCCTAAGGCAACGAAGATCGCGCTGGCGGTGAGCGATGTTCCGGTGGGGAAAGAATCAGCGCTGGCGTCTGGGCCGACTCTGCCTGATCCGACTACGGTTGCGGACGCAAAGCGCGTCATCGCCGAACATTCCTTGTACGGCAGGTTGCCAACCACGTTGCGACGCTGGCTTGACGAAGGGAAAATGCCGGAGACGCCGAAAGCCCATGCCGCGGCATTTCGAAACTCACATTTTTTCCTGCTGCTGGGGATGGATGACCTATTTCATCCGGCGCATCACGCGGCGGAAGCGAAAGGATTCATCGCCTGCTGCGACAACACGACCGATGACTGGCCAGTGGAGAGAGCGGCGGAGTACTTGCTGGAGCAGTTGGAGGAGCTACGGAAGACGCATGCAGGGCAGCGGGTAGCGCTGATTGCGGATGGGGAGGTGAGTTCACCCGTGACCGGAAATGGAATCGGAGGAAGGAATTCAGAGTTTGTGCTGGCCTGCGTGGAGCAGATCGCAGGGAAAAAGATGGCGGTGCTGAGTGCGGGCACGGACGGAATTGACGGAAATAGTCCGGCGGCGGGTGCGGTTGCGGATGGGGAAACGCTAGAACTGGCACGCGCCATTGGTCTCGACCCGGCTGAGGTGTCTCGCCGAAGCGATGCCTTCGCATTTTTTTCACGATTCGAGGACGTGATCGTTACCGGGCCGACGGGGAACAATTTGCGGGATTTGCGGATATTGATTGCGGAACCTTAAAAAGGTGAAATTCGAAAAGAAAGATTTAACACAGAGATCACAGAGCCCCCAGAGTCCACTGAGAAGAGAGGGCGGACCGAAGTCCGCCCCCACACACTAGTATCCGCCGCTTATTGCTTCGGGGGCGGGAGGCGCTTCTCCATGGACTTGAGCCGCTCGCTCATTTCCTGGAGCAGGTGCTCGAGTTTCTCGAGCCGTTGCTCGGTGGTGAGCTTCTCGCCGGCGGCCTCGGCGGATTCTTCGCCGGCATCTCCGGAACCGGCATTGGCACCCGGCTTTCCTTCCACGGGTTTCTTCAAGCGCGCGATCTGCGCCTTGATCATCGGTACCATTTCGATGCTGAGGTCGTCGCTCTTCAGCAGAGCTTCCAGCGCAGGAATGGCAGTGGCATCGTCACGTCCACCCAGTGCATAGATCGCAGCCGTACGGACGGAAAAGTGCGGTTCAGTGAGATAAGCGGCGAGCTGTTTCGTGATGTCCTTGTTGTCCTTCTGCAGACGCGCGAGGCTGTTGATGGCCGCGGTGCGCGAATCGATGGGCTTGCCGGCGGCGGACCACTGCAGAAGAAGCGGCACGGCCTTATCGTCTCCCAGCGGACCGAGCGAGCGAAGAGCGGCGTTGCGAAGGAAGCCGTCCGGCGAATCGGCGGCGACGGCGGCGTTGAGTGTCGCGAAGGCATTGGGTGTTTTGAGGCGGCCAAGGGCCTGCAACGCGGCAGCGCGAGCGCGATAGGAATCGTCCTGTTGAGCGATGGAATTTAGCTTCCCCGCAACCGCCGCATCGTCCTTGAAATTGCCCAGTGCGCTGACGACGCGACTGCGAACCCAGGGCTTATCATTCGAATTCAGCACCGCGAGAAGCAGCTTGGATGCGGAAGCGCCGCCCAGCTGGCCGAGCGTATCGGCGGCAGTAGCGCGAACTCCCCAGGCTTTGTCGCTGCGCAGCGTCCCTCCGAGGGCAGCGACAACCTCTTCGTCGTTCTTCATCTTGCCAAGCGCGACCACGGCATCGGCGCGATCGGCGACATCCACGGCATTCTTCAATTGATAGAGCCACTCTTTCTTCTCTTTGTGGAATTCAGCGGACTTGAGGACATGGCCGCCCTTATCGAAGAGAACCATCAGGGGGGCAGACTCCGCGGGCAAGGGGAAAGTCTGAATGTCTTTCGAAACGGTGACGTTGTAGAGGCTGGGTCCCGAGGCCGTGGTGATTTCGACTTCGACGGGGACGCGGAAGAGGCCCACGCGGCCTTCGACCTTGTGGGTCTGTTTGACGGCGAGCATCACTTGGTGCTTTTCGCCGTCGTAGGTGTAGCTCAAGTCGAATTTCGGCGCGCCTGCACCGTACAGCCATTGGCCGAAGAATTGGTCGACGTTGGTGTGCGTAGCCTCTTCCATGGCCTTGGCGAGATCGGACGTGACAACGTTTTTGCCGCGATTCACTTCGAGATAGCGCTTGAGGCCGCGGTAAAAAGCGTCTTCGCCAATCTGGTGGCGAAGCATGTAGAGGACCCAGCCTGCTTTATTGTAAGCGTTGCCGTCGAATTCGCTGGCGTCATCGAAGTCGTGGCGCACGATCGGCTTGTTCCAGAGATTGCTGCTTTCGAACCACTCGCGCGCGTTATTCCAGCGCTCGTAGTCGGCCTGATCCTTGCCGAAGTGCGCTTCGGTCCATACAGCTTCCAGGAACGTGGCGAAGCCCTCGTTGAGCCAGATGTCGCCCCAGTCCTTGATGGTGACGAGATCGCCGAACCACTGGTGGCCGAGCTCGTGAGAGATCAAGTCGTCTTGGCCGGTGAAATATTCGGGAGCGAGCTTGGGATGAACGAGGGAAGTGCTGGAGTTGGTGGTGGCGCTGGAATTCTCCATGCCGCCGGCGACGAAATCATCCGCCATGACCTGCGCGTATTTTTCCCAGGGGTAGTCCACGCCAAATTTTTTGCTGAACAGCTCCATCATGGCCGGAGTGCGGCCGAAGTTGATCGGGAGGCGGTCGCCGCGCCCCTTGGGCGCGTAATAAGTGACGGGGATGCCGCGCCAGGTGTCTTTCACTTCGTCGAATTCACCGGCGACAACGGTGATCAGGTAGGTGGAGCTGGGGACGGACTCTTTCCAATACCAGGTTTTCAATCCTTTGCCGGCGTCGCTGACGCTGATGAGCTTGCCGTTCGAAACGGTGATCCAGGAAGCGGGAACCGTGATGATTGTTTCGGTCGTGAGGCGATCGTTGGGGTAGTCGTAGGTCGGAAGGTAGTAGCGCGTGTCTTCGGATTCGCCCTGGGTCCAAATTTGGTTCGGGCGGTCCGGATAATCCTTGTCCGGGAGGATGAAGTAGATGCCCTTGGCGGGTTTGCCTTCATAACGGATGGCGATTTCGAATTTATCTCCCGCTCTTGCGGCAGCGGGGAGAGGAATAATCAGTTTGTCGGCGGAGGTTTCGAATTTTGCTGCGGTTTTGTTGAGGGTCACGCTCTGGATGGTGAGGCCGACAGAGTCGAAAGCGATTTTCGTGGTGCCGTCGCGAAGAATGGAGAGCGAATGCGTGACCTCGCCGAGAATTTTTTTCTGGTCGAGGTCGAAGTGCAGGGCAATCTTCGAATGCTGCAAATCATAGTCGCGGCTGCGCGCGTAAGGCTCATCGGCGCGGAGTTCCGGCGCGGCGATGAAAACCGCCAGCAGCGCCGCGAGCGCAAGAAACGCCCGGCGGCTGCGATGGCGATTGGCGTTGCGAAGGGGGTCCCTGATCATTCAGCTTTGCTCCCGTAAATGGTGTGTCCTGTCCGCTCCAGCGCGGCGATGGCGGCCGGCAGAGTTTCGGATGCGACGAGCAGGTAATCTGTATCAAAAGTAGAAATGGCGAATAAACTGATTTTTGCTTCAGCGAGCGGCGCTGCGAGCGCGGCCAGGACGCCGATTTCCGACAAGACAAAGGGTCCATGAACTTTCAGGGCGCGCCATTCGGGCTGGGTCTGAATGCCCACCGGAACGCGAGAAAGTTCAGTGACAATCGAAAGCTCATCGCCGGCGCGCGTGACGGAATAGAATGGTCCTTGCGTCGCCCAATCAGGAATGGGCGAATCGGCGGCGAGGCGGGAAATGGCGATGCGTTCGGGCAGCAAACTGAGTTCAAGATGACGGGTCGCGGCGGCCATTGAGGGCTAGAGCAGGCTCCTCACAAG
>Ga0179592_10001064_pt1 | contig 11144 bp, 8 predicted proteins | sample CZODoug2_1_08_16_FD_148623 | JGI IMG/M metagenome (GOLD analysis project Ga0179592, IMG submission 148623) | Vadose zone soil fungal communities from Angelo Coast Range Reserve, California, USA - CZODoug2_1_08_16fungal (Illumina Assembly) | ecosystem: Environmental > Terrestrial > Soil > Vadose... | reverse complement strand
GAACAGAAAAACTGCCTTCATTCGTGGCTCCTTACCCTATTGCGCCGGCAAAGAAGATATCAAGAGCAAGATGCCGCACAGAGTCGAATAAGGAGTCCCAGATAAACCCTTGGCAGAGCGACGAACAGCGCCACATAGATGGTTAGAATCGCGCCCAATCTGCGCGCGGCCGTGAGATCCAAAACGCGAGAATGACGGGCGAATTGATTCAAAAATAGTAGGACGTCCGTGTCGAACGCATTCAATTTAGTGCTATCTCCCGCAGGTAGTCCACTTAAGCCTACCGACTGATCGGGTCTCATAGTGCCATTGATTCTTGACGCCCGCTTGCTAGATCAAAACCAGCGGCGAAGCCCCATCACATTTTGGCGGCTTGTTGTGCCGCATCACTAATTCTCGTGCCCCTTGCCGCCATCGGGGTTACTCTCGTGATCCACGGGCGAACACGTATCGAGGGGGGCTGATGAACACATCTTTGCAAGACGAGCAAACCCCGTTTCCAGCGCGAATTCCGGTTGCGGTGTCCGAGCGCCACGTGCACTTGACTCAGAGCGTCATCGAGCAGCTGTTTTGCGACAAGTACCGCCTGCACGAGCACTCGCGCGTCTCGCAGCCGACGCAGTTCGCTGCCCTAGAGACTGTGACGTTGATCGGCCCCCGGGGCCGCATCGCCAACGTCCGGGTGATCGGGCCGGCTCGTGGCGATAACCAGATCGAGATTTCGCAGACCGACGCCCAGGCGCTCGGCGTCGGCGCCCCGTTGCGGGAATCGGGCGACGTCAAGAACTCGCCCGGGATCCTCGTCGAGGGACCGCGGGCCCGCGTGCGGCTCGATTACGGCGTGATCCGGACTCTGCACCACATCCATTTGGCCACGGACGAGGCCGATCGCCACGGACTCAAGGACAGAGACCGCATCGACGTGGCCAAGGAAGGTTCGCACCCGGACACCCTGATCTGCGACGTGCTGGTTCGCGTCTCGTCCGGCTGCAAGACGGAGTTGCATCTCGATCCGGACGAAAGCGATGCCGCCGGATTGCGCACGGGCGCGTACGTGGCGATCAAGCGCAGGCCCTAGGGCTTGCCTGCGGCGCGGCGTCTGGTGTAGGAGGCGCCCTACAGAATGCTGCGGTCACGCAGCCCTATGTGTCGCCATGTCCCCATGCCACATTGGTTTTTTTTAGAATTCGACCGGTGGTGCACATGCTGATCAGGGCGGGCTATGAGTTGATTTACCAGTTCGAGCAGGCCACGCCCATGATCCTCAACCTGAACGTGCACTACACTCGCAGTCAGGATCTGGTGCGGGCCGATACCATGGTGATGAATCCCGCGGTGCCCCTGTCGATGTACCGGGACGGATTCGGCAACTGGTGCACCCGCGTCGTCGCGCCCCCCGGCAGGTTCTGCATCACGGCGGACGGCTTGATTCGCGACAGCGGCTGTGCGGAACCGGTGTCTCCGCAGGCGTTCGAGCACACCGTGGAGTCCCTCCCCGACGAAACCCTGGTGTTCCTCCTGCCAAGCCGGTATTGCGAGACCGAGCTCGTGGCTCCCACGGCGTGGGCCATGTTCGGCAGCATGATGCCGGGCTGGAACCGGGTGCAAGCCGTCGTCGACTACGTGCACGGCCTCATTGCGTTCGACTATCAATGCGCTCGCCCGACCAAGACCGCGTGGGAAGCGTTCAACGAACGGCGCGGTGTGTGCCGTGATTACGCTCATGTGGCCATCGCATTCTGCCGCGCGCTCAACATCCCGGCGCGGTATTGCACGGGATATCTGGGCGATATCGGCGTTCCGCCGGTGGATGCCCCGATGGACTTCGCCGGTTGGTTCGAGGCCTACCTCGGGGGCGCATGGCACACCTTCGATCCGCGCAACAACGCGCGCCGCATCGGCCGCGTATTGATCGCGCGCGGACGCGACGCGGCCGATGTGGCAATCAGCATGACCTTCGGCCCGAATATGCTGTCGAAGTTCGCCGTTTGGGCCGAAGAAGTGGTCACCGCATGATTTAGGCTAGAATCTGCCGCCACAGTCGGGCCGTTTCACGAGGAGCTTCATGAAGTACAGAGTCGGATCGCCCACCGGGCGAGTCGCCGGAATGGTGTGCACGTTTGCCTTGGGTTTGGGTGGCTCCTTCCCCCTGCTCGCGGGGGCGCCCCCGGCCGCGTCGCAGTCGGTCGCCGCGGGACCACCGGTGGCGGCGACGGGATTCACCTTCGTAAAATCGCTCGGCGGAATCGACGAATACCATCTCGACGGCAATGGCCTGACGGTCCTGCTGGTGCCGGATCATTCTGCCCCCGTCGTGACCTTCCAGGTGACTTACCGGGTGGGCTCGCGCAACGAGGTGACCGGGACCACCGGATCGACCCACATCCTCGAACATTTGATGTTCAAGGGCAGCGAAAACTTCAATGACCCGAAAGGGAACAGCGTCAAGCAGTTTCTCGAACGGGTGGGCGGCCAGTTCAATGCCAGTACGGCGGTGGATCGGACCAACTACTTCGCCACCGTCGGCCGCGAAAACCTCGAGGGCTATATCGCGATCGAAGCCGACCGGATGCGCCATCTGTGGCTGCGGGAGCCGGATCGCCAGGCGGAAATGACCGTGGTTCGAAACGAATACGAACGGGGCAAGAACGACCCGGATCGTGTGCTCGGGGAGGAGGTAACCGCGGCGGCCTACCAAGCGCTTCCGTACCATCACCCGACCATCGGCTGGAAGAGCGACATCGAGCACGTGTCCATTGGAAAATTGCATGAGTTCTACGACACGTTTTACTGGCCCAACAATGCGACGGTGACGGTGGTCGGCGACGTCGACGAGGCGGCCGCCTTGGGCTTGATCAAGAAGTACTACGGCGTCTATGCAGCGTCGCCGCAACCGATTCCCGGGATGTACACCGAGGAGCCGCAACAGACCGGCCCGCGCCGCGTTTTGGTCAAGCGTCCCGGCGAGCTGGGCACCGTGGTGATCGCCCACAAGGTGCCGAATGCGCGCGATGCGGACCAGCCGGCCCTTGAAATGCTCGACGCGATCTTGAGTTCCGGTAAGAACGCGCGGTTATACAGGGCTCTGGTCGACAAGGGGTTGGCGTTGAATGCGGGTGCGGGCACGGATCTGCACTTCGACTTGTCGCTGCACGTGCTCTCCGCATCGCTGGCGCCCGGGTCCACCCATGAACAGGTGGAGGAAGCGCTGGGCGAGGAAATCGCGAAGATCAAAACCGACGGCGTGACTCCCGCGGAAATTGCCCGTGTCAAACAGCAATACATCGCGGCCGACGCGTATAAACGCGACGGGACGGCGGCGATCGCGAGCGAACTCAATGAATGGATCGGCGTGGGCGACTGGACGTTGTACGTCACGTTTCCGCAGAAAGTTCAGCAAGTGACTCCCGCCGACGTGCAGCGGGTGGCGAAACAGTATTTCAACGAAGACCAGAGCACGACGGGTTGGTTCGTGCCGGTGCATTCCGGAGCGGAGAAGGGCTCGTGATTCGACTCAAGATGATCCAGAAGTGCGCATTGCCGCTGGCGCTGTTCGCCGGCACAACTGCGGGAGCGAGCATGGCCGAGCACAGCCATCGGGCACAGGCGGCCGGCATCGATGTCGTGACGTACCCAACCGGGGTCAAGGATGTCGTGGTGATCGTCGGAGTGCTGCCGGCGGGCGATGCCATGGCCCAATCGGGCAACATCGCCATTCCCAGCCTCGCCGGCATGATGCTCGATCGTGGCACCAAGGCGCTCGATAAATTCGCGATCGCCGACCGGCTGGACAATGTGGGCGCCTCGATTTCATTCGCCGTCGGCGTCCAAAGCCTGGAAATTCACGGCAAGTGCCTGAAAAAGGATCTGCCGGTGGTCTTGGGGTTGATCGCTTCGGAGCTGCGCACCCCCGCCCTGCAGGCGCAGGAGTTCGCGAAGGCGAAGCAGCAGTTCATCGGCTCGCTGGAAGCGTCGCTGCAGAACACCGAGGGACGCGCGCGGGAGGCGTTCGGCCGGACGGTGTTTTCCGAGGGCCACCCCAACCGCCCGCATTCGATTGCCGAGTACCTCGCCGCCGCCAAGTCGGCGACCCTCGATGAAGTCAAGGCGTTCAACGCCAAATACTATGGTCCGGCGCACATGACGCTCATCGCGGTGGGCGACGTATCCCCGGCAGGCGTCGAGGCCGAAGTTGCGAAGGCCTTCTCCGGCTGGACCGGGGGTCAAGACTACGTGCGCCCCGCGCAACCGGCGATTGCCGCCGGGCCGCGCGAGATTCCCGTGCCGCTGCCTGAAAAAACCAGCGTGTCGGTGATATTGGGCCAGGCCACCGGCCTCAAGTACCGGGATCCCGACGCGCTGGCGCTGCGGGTGGGTACCGCGATCCTCGGCCGCGGCTTCACCGGGCGCCTGATGGGGACGATACGCGACAAGGAAGGTCTCACGTACAACATCGGGGCAGCGGTCTCGGAAGACACCATCGCGGATGGCGCTTGGGACATCTCGGCCAGCTTCGCGCCGGCCCTGCTGGACAAGGGCGTTGCAGCGACGCGGCGCGAACTTCAGAAATGGTGGTCGGACGGCGTCACCGACAGCGAACTTGCCAACCGCAAGCAGGGACTGATCGGCGGCTACTTCGTCGGCCTGTCCAACACCGCGGGCCTGGCCGGCGCCATCACAGCGACCGTACAGCGCGGGTATGACCTCACGTGGCTTGACGGCTACCCCGAGGCCGTGAGGGCGCTGACCCGCGCGGAGGTCAACAATGCCATCAAGACGCATCTCGATCCCGCCACCATGGTGCTGGTGGAGGCGGGAACCCTGAAGGCCGGGAACGACAAGTAGGAGAGAAGACCGCTTAGTTTGGAGCCTGCCTGCCAAGGAAATCCTGTTTGCCGATCTCGAGTCCCGCCTGCCTCAAGATGTCGTAGGCGGTGGTGACGTGAAAATAGACGTTCGGCAGCACATGATTGAGCAGGTAGGGCATGCCCTGCATGCTCTTCGTGGAGCTCCGGGTCTGCCACGTGACGGTTCGATCTTCCGCGCCCTCGAACTGTTCCGGCTTCAGTGAGCCCAGATAGCCGATGGAGCGGTGCACGCCATCGATGAGTTCCGCGAACGTGCTCTTGCCGGTTTCGAGCACGGGAACCTCGGCGCCCGCCAGCCTCGCCGCACCTCCACTGGCGATGTCGCCCGCGATGACGATCTGCATGGACAAGGGTAGCATGTCCGGATACAGCCTCGTGCCGAGCAGCACGGCGGGATCCACCTTGCGACTCGCCGCGTGGCCTTCCGCCTTGTGCAGAATGTCCGAGAGGGCGGTGAGCGCGCGGACGCAGGGCGCGATGGTCGCGTGATGCATGGTGAGCTTCATTTTTCAGGCCGCCTTAGGTAGCGCGGCGAGCTGCCGCAACACATAGTGCAAGATTCCGCCGTGCTGGTAGTAGTCGAGTTCCTTCGGCGTATCGATGCGTAGACGCGCCTCGAACTCGGTCTTCCCGCCGTCGTCGGCCGTGGCGATGACTTTGACCACCTTGGCCGCTCCCTGGTTCAAGCCCACGATCTCGAAACGCTCCCTGCCCGTCAATCCGAGGCTCTGCATACTTTGACCGTCCTTGTATTGCAGAGGCAGCACACCCATGCCGATCAGATTCGACCGGTGAATGCGCTCGAAGCTCTCCGCGATGACCGCCTTCACGCCGAGGAGCATCGTGCCCTTGGCCGCCCAATCTCGCGAACTTCCCGTTCCATATTCCTTGCCGGCCAGGATGACGAGCGGCGTGCCGTCCGCTTTGTACTTGACGGCGGCGTCGAAGATCGACATCGATTCGCCGCTCGGAATGTGCAGCGTCACGCCGCCTTCCGTGCCGGGCAGAAGCGCATTGCGCAGCCGAATATTCGCGAAGGTCCCGCGCATCATGACTTCATGATTGCCGCGGCGGGCGCCGTAGGAATTGAAATCCGCCGGCTGCACGCCCTGCGCGACGAGATATTTGGCCGCCGGACTCGACTTGGAAATGTTTCCGGCCGGGGAAATATGGTCCGTGGTCACCGAGTCGCCGAGGACTGCTAGAACGCGTGCGCCCTTTAGATCCCCAACCGGTGACGGAGACATGGTCATGCCGTCGAAGTAGGGCGGGTTCTTGACATAGGTCGACTTGCCGTCCCACTCGTAGATCTTGCCCGCGGGCGTCTTGATGCTGCTCCAATTCGCGTCGCCCGTGAAGACGTTGGCGTAGCCTTTCTTGAACATCGCGGAATCGACCGATGCCGCCACGGCAGACGCCACATCCGCCGCGCTCGGCCAGATGTCCTTAAGGTATACGGCTTTTCCGTCTTTGCCCTGACCCAGTGCCTCGGTGGTGATGTCGATGTCGAGGCTGCCCGCCAACGCGTACGCCACGACCAGCGGCGGCGAGGCCAGGAAATTCATTTTGATTTCCGGATGCACGCGGCCCTCGAAATTTCGATTGCCCGACAGCACCGAGGCGGCGATGACATCGCCGATCCGCACGGCCTCCGAGATTTCGGATTTCAACGGTCCCGAGTTGCCGATGCAGGTGGTGCATCCATAGCCCACGGTGTAGAAGCCCAGCGCCTCCAGCTCGCGCAATAGGCCGGCCTTTTGCAAGTAGTCGGTTACCACGCGCGAACCGGGCGCGAGAGAGGTCTTGACCCAGGGTTTGGATTTCAGTCCCAGGGCGTTCGCATTGCGAGCCAGCAGGCCCGCGGCGATCAGAACGGTCGGGTTCGAGGTATTGGTGCAGCTGGTGATCGCGGCGATCAGCACCGCGCCGTCCTTGACGTCGAAGCGGGTGCCGCCCACCGAGGCGACGGCGGTGCCGGTGGCGCCGGGAGTCTTTTGCGTGCGTTCCTCGGCCATTTTCTTGACGCTGGTCTGATAGACGGTCTTGGCCGAACGCAGCGGGACGCGATCCTGCGGGCGCTTCGGGCCGGCCAGCGAGGGTTCGACCGTGGATAGGTCCAGGGACACGACATCGGTATAGTCCGCGGCCGGCGCTCCGTCGATCCGCCACAGCCCCTGGGCCTTGGCGTAGGCCTCGACCAGCGCGATCTGCCCGGGCTCGCGGCCGGTGAGTTCAAGGTAGCGAATCGTTTCCTCGTCGATCGGGAATATGGCGCAGGTCGATCCGAACTCCGGCGACATATTGGCGATGGTCGCCCGATCGGCGAGGGGCAGGCCCGAAAGGCCGTCGCCGAAGAATTCCACGAACTTGTCGACCACGCCTTTCTTGCGCAGAATCTCGGTCACCGTCAGCACCAGATCCGTGGCCGTGGTGCCGGCGGGCAAGGAGCCCGTGAGCTTGAAACCGATGACCTGCGGAATGAGCATGGTCACGGGCTGGCCGAGCATGGCCGCTTCCGCCTCGATGCCGCCGACGCCCCATCCGAGAACGCCCAATCCATTGACCATGGTGGTGTGCGAGTCGGTCCCGACCAATGTATCCGGGTAAGCGACGGACTTGCCGCTGCCGTCGGCCGAGAAAATGACGCGGGCCAACCGTTCGATGTTCACCTGGTGCACGATTCCCGTATTGGGCGGAACCACCTTGAAGTTGCTGAACGCCGTCTGACCCCAGCGCAGGAACATGTAGCGTTCGCCGTTGCGGCTGAATTCGATTTCGTTATTGTGCCGCAACGAGTCGGCGGCTCCGTATTGGTCGACCTGCACGGAGTGATCGATGACCAATTCGGCGGGCGCCAATGGGTTCACGCGCTGCGGATCGCCCCCCAGCCGCACGATGGCTTCGCGCATGGCCGCAAGATCCACGATGCACGGAACGCCGGTGAAGTCCTGCATGATGACGCGTGCCGGCGTGAATGCGATCTCGTGATTGGGCAGCGCCTTGGGATCCCAGCGGAGCAAGGCTTCGATATCGCCTTTGGTGACGTTGACGCCGTCCTCGAAGCGCAAAAGATTCTCGAGCAGTATCTTCAAAGAATACGGTAGCCGGTCGACCTTGTGACCCCGGAGCGCGTTTAAGGAGAGAATTTCATACTGCTGTGCGCCCACGCTCAGCGTGGTTCTTGCCTTGAAACTATCCGTCATGACCCCTCCGCTCTAAAACCAGGCAGTATAGGCGATTCCGCCGGCGTCAGGCGCCGCGGCTCCGCGCGGCGCGGAGCGCCCGCGCATGTTCGTCGTGTATCGTTGCGCGCCCGACGCAAGCGTCGTGCGATGACCCCGCCGCCGAGGCATTCGTCGCCCTCATAAAAGACCGCGTATTGGCCGGGCGTCACCGCCCGCGCGGCGCCGTGCAATATCACGTGCGCCGATTCGCCACGGGCCTGCACCCGGCAGGGCAGATCGCTTTGCCGGTAGCGCGTTTTCACGGCACAGTCGAAATCAGCGTCGGCGAGGCCGGCGGTCGCCGGATCGAGCCAATGCAGTTCCTCCACGTCGAACGCATCGGACATGAGCAGCGGATGGTCGTGATCCTGCACCGCGATCAGCGCATTGCGCTCCGGCTGCTTGTCCGCCACGTACCAGGGCGCCGCCGCAGCACCGGTCCGGCCGCCGATGCCGAGGCCTGACCGTTGGCCCAGCGTGTAGAGGGCCAGTCCCCGATGCTCCCCGATCACGGTGCCCTCGGCGTTTTCGATGGGGCCCGGTGTCTGGCGCAGGTATTGGCTCAGGAACGCCTCGAATGGCCGTTCGCCGATGAAGCAGATACCGGTGCTGTCGGGCTTGTCGAAGACCGGAAGGCCGGCCGCGTGGGCACGCCTGCGCACCTCCTCCTTGTTGAGGTGGCCGATGGGAAACAGGGTCTTACTCAAGGCGGCCGGCGCCACCTGGTGCAAAAAGTAACTCTGGTCCTTGGCCGCGTCCGCACCCTTCCGGAGCCGCCTGCGCCCGCCGCCGTCGCTGTCCACTCTCGCATGGTGTCCGGTGGCGATCCACGAGGCCCCCAAGCGGTGCATGTAGTCCAGACAGACGCCGAACTTGATCTCTCGGTTGCACAGGACGTCGGGGTTCGGAGTGCGCCCGGCCTGGTATTCCCTGAGGAAATGGGCAAACACGCGCTCCCGATACTCGGCAGCGAAGCTGACGCGGTGCAAGGGAAGGCCCAGCACTTCGCAGACCCGTCGCGCGTCCTGAAAGTCCTCAGCTGCGGTGCAGTACGCATCGCCGTCGTCCCAGTTGGACATGAACAATCCTTGCACGGCGAATCCGGCATCCCGCAGCAGCAGGGCGGAGACCGCCGAATCGACGCCGCCGGACATGCCGACGATGACGAGGCCTGGGTCAGGCCGGTTGGGGAGGGTGCAAGGGAGCATGGGCGCATTATACCGGCGCCCGACGGTCGTGCGGGCTCCATGCCCGTCCGCGGGGACTACATGAGCATCTGGCGCATCTGCGATTCCTGCATGCTCGTTTGCCACACCTCGTCGAAGAAATTGAGGTAGCGGCGCGCGTTGGCCGGATCGTTCATGTCCGAAATGCCGTCCCAGCGATCGGCCTGCAGGCGATAGACCAGGGCCCGGTCGTCGGCGATGATGAAGGCGCCGGCGCTGGCCGGGTATTCGGCGCTCATGGAGCGCATGTCGATGCAGCTCGTCAGGCGGCGCGCCAAGGCCAGAAAGCGGTTGTTGTCCACCATGGCGCGCGACGGATCGGCCAGCAATACGCGGACTTTCGCGTAGGAACGCGCCAGCACCAACCGCTTGATCGCCTCGAGAAACGGCTCCTCGCCGTAGACCTGCGGTTCCAAGTCCTGGGTGAATATCGACAACAGACGCTGGGCCGATTTGGCCACCTTGAGGCTGGCATCGCGCACTTCCGGCATGGTGCTCAAGATCATGCGGGTTCCCGACCCTGCGGCGGGCTCAGCCGCGGCGACTCGGTCCACGACAGGCTTCGTCATTTCGTCAAAGTAACCCGCCATATTCTTGCCTCATGGACGTAGACGGGCGAATGCCCGGACTCACGTACTTTCAGCTCGATACTACAGTTTGCGTTGCATACGACCGTGCCAACTGCGTCACGTTTCACGCGGCCCACGCTCGAAACCTAGAGCCTGTGGCGGGGACGGCGCGCCAATTGGGGCGCCAATCCAAGATAACTCTCCGGTGTCAATTGCAGCAACCGTTCCTTTTCGGCGACAGGTAGTTCGAGGGAGGCGATGAAATCGCGCATCGCGGCCTGGTCGGTGGGCCGGCCGCGCGTGAACGCCTTGAGGCGGTCATAGGCGTCCGGGATTCCATGAGCCCGCATAACCGTCTGCACCGCTTCGCCCAGGACCTCCCAGGCTCTCTCGAGATCTTCTCCGAGGCGGCCCATGTCGAGTTCCAGTTTTCCGAGGCCCACCTTGAGCGATTGATAGGCAAGCGCTGCGTGCCCCACGGCCACGCCGAGGTTGCGCAGCACTGTCGAGTCGGTAAGGTCGCGCTGGAGCCTCGAGACCGGCAGTTTGTCCGCGAAGTGGCCCAGCAGGGCGTTCGCCAGCCCCAGGTTGCCCTCGGCATTTTCGAAGTCGATCGGGTTGACCTTGTGCGGCATGGTTGAAGAGCCGACTTCTCCCTCGACCGGGCGCTGCCTGAAGTAACCGAGCGAGATGTAGCTCCACATGTCACGCGCGAAGTCGAACAGCACGGTATTGGCGCGCATCAGCGCATGGCAATACTCCGCGATCCAATCGTGCGGCTCGATCTGAGTCGTGTAGGCGTTCGACTCGAGACCCAGGGAGGCGACGAAGCGCGCGCTGAAATCCGGCCAGTCGACGTGCGGAAATGCCGCGACATGCGCGTTGAAATTGCCGACGGCGCCGTTCATCTTGCCCATGATGACGACGCGCGTGAGCCCGGTGCGCTGTCCGCACAGGCGGGCCGCGATATTCGCAATCTCCTTGCCGACGGTCGTCGGCGTGGCCGTCTGGCCGTGCGTCCGGGCCAGCATGGGCACGGAGGCGTACCGCTCCTTGAGTTCGTCGAGGTCCGCGCCGATGGCATCCAATGCGGGCACGAGCACCGTGCTGCGGGCGCCCTTCAACATGAGCGCATAGGCCAGATTGTTGATGTCCTCCGATGTGCACCCGAAATGCACCCACTCGAGCTGCGCCGGCAGCGCGCCGCGCGCCTGCAATTGCGCGCGGATCCAATATTCGACCGCCTTCACGTCGTGA
>Ga0179592_10001062_pt1 | contig 11167 bp, 9 predicted proteins | sample CZODoug2_1_08_16_FD_148623 | JGI IMG/M metagenome (GOLD analysis project Ga0179592, IMG submission 148623) | Vadose zone soil fungal communities from Angelo Coast Range Reserve, California, USA - CZODoug2_1_08_16fungal (Illumina Assembly) | ecosystem: Environmental > Terrestrial > Soil > Vadose... | reverse complement strand
GCTGGGATTGAGAAAGGCTGATGGGGATCAAAGAAGTCGAGCTGGAGATACATCGGGTGATGTGCGAGAGATCCATTGCTGATCAGGCTCTCTACCGTCTCAATGGCTTTCTTGCCCAAGTAGTAGCTGTACTGCGCTTCCATGGGAAACGGGTTGCCGTCACTCTGAAAGATCCAGCCGCCTGCAGAGTTGCCGGGAGTCTCGCGATCCTGCATGCGGAAGACGATCTCCCGCGAGTATTTCTGCGATTTCACGCCGAGCCTTCTTTGATACGCGAGGAACCCGTCGTCGTCGAAGACTGGAGGAGACCATCGATCCCACGGCTGGTCGTTGTCACCGAACGCATCGATAAATTTCTGCGTTCCAATGTGGCACTTGCCAACCTGGCGAGTGATATAGCCGGCCGCTTTCAGGTACTCCGGAAAGATCACGTCATTGGGTCGAAGCTGTGTTTCAAGCCCTTCCGGCGCGCGTTCTCCATTGCCTTGAATGTATGCGTAGCGTCCGGTGAGATAGGACGCTCGGGAAGGGGAGCAGAGCGGCACCGTACAGAATGCGTTGGAGAAAAACGTACCGTCCTGCATCAGCGAGCGAATCGCAGGAAGACGCACATGTTTCGAAAGTGCCCGAGCCGGATGATAGAGATCGGGTCCAACCATGTCTGCGCTGATCAGGAGGATGTGCGGCGGGCGCCCCTCTTCGGTCGTGTAATACGGACCATTTCCTGTTCTCTCTTGCGTGAAGCGGAGTTTCGCACCGCGCTCCTGCCCTTCGGACGCCATTGGACGCAATCCACCTCCGAAAAGGGCTCCCGCCGTAAGTCCACAGAATGTTCGCCGGTCCACGTTTTGGGTCCTGACAGATGTATTTTCAAAACTGCCAAGGAAAGACGGTATCGCAACAGTAGCACCTGTGTAAAGGATTACATCAGGAAATTGTGAGTTTGAAGCATGAACTGATCGAACTCGCGCGCGCTAAACACAGTCGTCCCGGAAAGTAGATTCATCGCTCATCAACTACTTCTCGCTGCGCTACGTGCGGAACTCTGCAGTTCACCCTGCCTGCGATGAAAGGTTGGCGTGAGAGTTCCTGGGATTGTTGTCGTATGCTTTCTTCTCAGTCTTTTGTATTCCGGAGACGGCAAGCTTGCGAACCTGCTTTGACGCGGCCAGAACTTGAGCGTTACAAGAGTTACTGCCCGTCAATTGCAATGGAGGCGAAGACGGGGCTGATCACTGAGGCGGTGTACTATCTTCGAGTGCCACGGTTGCACGGGCTCACGCTTTATCTGCAACCTGGAGAGAGACCTCAAATCGTCTTTCTACTGAAGCAGCCGGAATCACTCGAAATCGTCTAGACTGTTCTTGGAGAACGCCGCTCTTATCGTATGAATATCGAGCATGTCGCCAAACGAGCTAACGTGTCGACAGCCACTGTTTCCCGTGTGTTGAACGGGTTTCCGGGTGTGCGGGCAAAAACCGTTGCCCGTGTGCAGCGGGCAGTCTCAGAGATGAATTACGTGCCCAACCCCAACGCGCGAAGCCTCCGGGTCGGGGCTACAAGGCTCTTTGGCTTGATTGTGTCAGATGTCAACAATCCATTTTTCCCGGAACTGATCGATGCATTCGAGGCACTGGCATCCGCTGAAGGTATCGACGTCATCTTTACCCATACAAACTATGACCTGAAGCGTCTTCATAATTGCATCCGACGGATGATTGAGCGCAGTGTCGATGCCATTGCAGTCATGACCTCTGAGGTCGAAGAGGAGTCGCTGAAGCAGGCACAACGCGCCGGTGTACCGATTGTCTTGATGAATCAGCGCAGGCTTGCAGGGAAATATCCCAACATCCCCGTCGAATATGCCACCGGCTTTCGCGAAGCCCTCGACCACCTGCTCTCACTAGGCCACAGCGACATTGGCTTCATCGGCGGTCCTCAGTCGCTTAATTCCGCGCGTCGCCGTAAGGATGCCTTCCGGGCAGCTTTGCGCGCGCATGGGTTGCATGTGCGCTCTGAGTGGATTGCTGAAGGCGATATGCGTATCGAAGGAGGACGCACCGCGATGCAGAGGCTGCTTGCATGTAACCCCCGCCCGACAGCGGTCCTCGCATCCAATGACCTGATGGCCGTCGGAGCGTTACAGGCTGCACAGGCGGCACGGATCAGCGTCCCGAAGAATCTCTCTCTTATCGGCTTCGATGATATTCCGATCGCCAGCATCGTTCATCCGTCTCTCAGCACAATCCGGCATCCGAGGCGGGAGGTGGCGGCACGCGCCTTCTACTGTTTGCAAGAAGCGCTCAAAGGGAAAACTGTCACAAGCGGCGATACACTTCATCCCCACCTGGTTATTCGAAATTCAACTGCTCCGCCTCCGACTATCTTAAAGCGCTAAGGAAAGACCTTCGGTTTCCGACCTCCCGCATGCTGAGGATTCGAGAGCCTGCTTTTTTCGCGATGGGTGCCAATGGACTCGAGCGCGATTGCTCTTTCCCTTGTCGTTGGTATCCGCTGGGCCACTGCCTGGGTAGAGAAAGAAAATTCTTCATTTTAGAATTCGACTTCCTTCGGGTCACCAAGGATAAATTGCTTTATTCCGCTACACGGTGAATTTGGGAATTTTTGTCTGCTCGGAGCCCGACGTCTTTAGAAAAATGGCCTTTAGAAAAATGGCCTTGACAAGAACTCTGGCGCAAGACTAGGCTTCTGCACTGAATGTAAACCATTACATTAAAATCTTGATTTTTCGACGGCTTGACCAACACTGCGTACACAAAACCAGAGGTGAAGATTGTAACTCGCGTCTGCAATCCTTTTCGCCGCCGCTAGTTCAATTCGATGCGGTGCATCTCGCCGCCCTGTTTCGTTTGAATGGAGGATTCCAATGATGTGGAAAAGACAGGTAGGGGCCGTGACCGTCGGCATCCTGCTTCTTATTTCAATCAATTCCGTGCTGAGGGCGCAAAGCGTCACCTCCTCGATTCAAGGAGCAGTGACGGATGTCTCCGGAGCCATGGTCCCCGGCGCGGCTGTGATTCTCACCAACGTGCTCACCGGCGTGGTCTTGCGCACAGAGTCCAGCGGGACAGGGAACTATTCCTTCCCGTCGGTGCCGCCCGGCACGTACTCCCTGGAAGTGACAAAGCCCGGCTTTGCAGACTACAAAGTGTCGCAGTTCACGGTGATTGTCGGCCAACACGTCACCGAGAATGCCGCGCTCAACATCGCATCCGCGGCGCAAACCGTCACCGTCGATGCGCACGGGTTGGCCAATCTGCTGGAGCCTGAATCGAATGATCTGGGCAACGCCATCAGGCCGCAGAGCGTAGCGCAACTCCCCCTCAACGGTCGAAACTTTCTGCAGCTTGGGCTGCTCTCTGGCGCTACTCAGGCGAATGCCGGCGCGGCCACCAGTTCAACAGGACAAACGGGCCACCCTTCGGTCTCCATCAACATTGCAGGAAACGAGCCTGACTTTACCATGTACCTGGTCAACGGGATTCAGACCTTTGGAAGCCGCGCAGGCAACACCTCGCTGAACATCTCCGTCGCGGCGATCGATCAATTCGAAGTGCACTACGGCTTCTTCATGCCAGACCTTGGAACAAACCCTGGAGTCGTCGATGTTATTACCAAGTCCGGCGCAAACAGCATCCACGGTGAAGCCTACGAGTTCGTGAGAAACAACCAGATGGAAGCGCGGAACTACTTCAGTTCCACCGTTCCCGGACCATACCACCAGAACCAGTTCGGAGTCGCAGTCGGCGGTCCTATCCTCAAGAATAAGCTCTTCTACTTCGGCAACTACGAGGGCTACCGCCAGAATCAATCCACGTTTGTCGGTGCTTACACACCCACGCAGGCAATGTTCAACGGCGATTTCTCTTCGCTCTCAACACCCATCTATAACCCTTTCAGCTTCGATCCGAACACTGGCCAGCGTCAGCCGTTCGTTGGCAACATCATCCCCTCTAACTTGATTAACCCGACCTCCAAAATGCTCCTGGAGTACTACCTTCCAGGCTCCAGTCTCGCGTCCAAGCCCAATAACCTGGGCGGCAACCCCTCCCATACACTCAACACCGACCAGGCGACCGGCAGGCTCGATGCCAGCTTGAATGAGCGCAACCAGCTCTTCGCCCAGGGCACATGGTTGAACTCACCGGCAACGAACCCGGGCCTGTTCCCATACCAGGGCACGGCCTTCCCGATGGACACGGAGCTTATCGCGCTGGGCTGGACCCGCACCTTAAGCTCCACCAAGGTGAACGAGTTGCGTCTTGGCTTCACTCACGATTACGTTTTCGACGAGGGCGCTTCAAAGTCTGGGGTTCAGGCGCAATTAGGCATCACCGGTACGGGCGATGGCAATGGCGTTCCGGGAATTGGAATGACCGGGTATACGGGCTTTGGTACCTCAACCGGCTTGCTTGGCGATGTCGACAACGTCTACCAGATCCACGACAGCAAAGCTGGAACTCCACCACCGCCTCTTGAAGGACAAAGCCTTTCGCGCCTCTTTGAAGGAAAGCCGCTCGCCGAGCGCTCCCTTTTCTGGGAACACGGAAGGCAACCATGCCGTGCGCGAGGGCAGGTGGAAGCTCGTGTCCAAATTCCCGGACTCCTGGGAACTCTACGACATGGAGGCGGACCGCACCGAGATGCACGACATCGCCGACGAGAACCCCGAACGCGTCAGGCAAATGTCCGCAGACTATTCAACGTGGGCCAAGAGAGTCGGAGTTCGGCCATGGCCGATGCCGGAAACACCCCGAGGCAGTGAACGCACCGGCGCCATGTCGGCGCCCGATTATTTGCTCAAGGATCGCATGTAATCCATAGCACCCATAACGAGAGGTATATTGCATTGACCAATTCACCCGTGTTGCTTCGCTCGGCTCGCTATCCCTTTTTTCTGCTCGCGCTTGCTTCCATTGTTTCCATTGGTGCACGAGCCCAGATAAACCCGTCGCGTCCGATGCCCGGAACGGTCATCGTGCACGTCGCGTCAACCGGAACCGAGCGCATACCTGACACGATCTTTGGCAGCTTTCTCGAGCCCATCGGCAACTCCATCAACAATGGCGTAGTGGCCGAGGTCCTAGTCAACGGAAGCCTCGAGTCTGGTCTATGGAACCACACCAACCTTGAAAGGATCTTTCGCGACCAGCCGGAACTGATCGAAAGCACAAATGAAACGGGCATTCCTTTGCCCTGGCAGTCGCTGAACCGGGCTGCAGGCAATCGCTTTGAACTGCACGTGGGCGATGCCGCCAACAGCTGGCAATCGCTCGAGATCATGGGAACACCCGGCCAGCGCGTCGGAATCATGCAGAAGGTCTGGCTCCCGGTCCACCGTGTTCAGACTTACAAGGTCTCGCTGTACGCCAAGCACATCAGTGGGCCATCCCATCTCACCGTCTGCTTTCAGGAACTGGACACGGGTAAAGTGCTTGCCGAAGCGTCTGTCGACGCGCAGTCCGATCAGTGGACAAAGTACGAGACGACCCTTGCACTCAAGCCCGGGGCGCTTCGGCGCCTGCAGGCGGTCGACTTCGGCGTTGCCGTGGAGGGAGTGGAACGCGTCGATGTGGACCAGATTTCGGTCATGCCCACCGATGCCATGGGCATTCTCGATCCGGACGAAGTCGTCATGGCCCGCGCGATGCACATTACCGAGCTCCGCTTCGGTGGCAACTTCAGTTCCTACTACCACTGGCGAGACGGTATCGGTCCCCGCGACAAGCGCCGTACCATGGAGAACATTTCCTGGGGTATCCCTGAATACAATGAGTTTGGCACCGATGAGTTTCTCCAGCTTTGCGACCTAATCGGCGCAATACCTCAATTCGACCTGAACATGGGCAGCGGAACGCCCGAGGAAGCCACTGACTGGGTGCGATATATCCGCGCACACCACAAGGGAGCAGTGATTTACGAACTGGGTAATGAGCTGTACGGCCGTTGGCAGGTCGGCTATCCCAGTATCGAAGAGATCGCAGCAAAAACACTGGCCTACAGCAAAGCCGTTCGTGCCGTGGCCCCGGACGCCCAGCTGATTGCAACCGGCCTCGGGCCCGTCTCCAACGGTAAATGGAATGCCGAACAGCTCTCGGATCCTCCCGGCACATTCAATGATCTGTCGCTGCATTTCATTCTCGGCACAAATCATCCCATCCTCGAATCGGCAACGCCTGACTTCGTAGCTGCCGCGGCTTACGCACTGCCCTACGCAGTGGCTCCCTACTTCGACAAAGTCCAGCAGCAGATCGATGAGCACCCCGATCTGCGCGGCAAAGTACATCTGGCCGTGACCGAATGGCTCTTCAATAGCAAGGGCTATGGCGAACGCAATTTCACCGACGAGAGCCCCAGTTGGATGAATGAGGGCGGAGCCGTGCTTGCCGCGAGCTTTCTCAACACCGTGCTCCGTCACACCTCCGAAATCGAGATCACGGACATGACTGGTCTCATGGAGTTCGCCGGCATCTGGAAGCGCCGCGAGCAGGTATACGCCGTACCCGCGTACTATGCCTTCCAGATGTATACGGTCGTGAAAGGAGACACAGTTCTGCCCGTTACCAGCGATTCCGGCTCCTATAACGTTGCAGGTGGCGTGCGCCCGCTCGATCACGTAAGCGACATCCCGTACATCGATGTTGTCGCCACGCGCAGCGCAGACAAGGGCACAATTACGCTGCTCTGCGTCAACCGGAGCCTCAATGAGGACACCTCCACGCGCTTTGATCTCGGCTCCCTGCATGTATCCGGCCCGGTACACGCGGAACAGCTCAAGTCCGGCAGCCGCTACGAGCAGAATGACGAGGTGGAGCCGAATCACATCGTCCCGGAGCCGTCCACGCTTCCGTCTCCGGGCGCAGGACCGCTTGTCGTCACCTTGCCCCACGAAAGTGTCACTGTGATGAGAGTACCAGTCCAATAGGGCCGGTTTCGATACCTTCGGTTTCTGTCTCTATTTTTGGTTCGCAGGCGCTCTTCCAAAAGGAATGAGCACTGAGCCACAACTGGCAGTATTCGCGGTGTGTCTTCGCCCGATGTCGTCTATTTGCCCTCGCCTCATTCTTGCTGTACTGGATCGCTTAAACTTACCGTGGGTCGAGAACTTATTGCCTTCTGGTGGTGAATGAAATGCCTAGAATTCCACCTGAGCCGGAAGAGAACAGACAGTCAAGTACAGATGTGAATGCGCCTCTGCCAAGCCAGCTCACAGACCTTGGAAGCAACGGCATCTCTTCCATATCCATTCGTAAACGAATCTTAGCCGCCATCATCATCTCACTCGGCGGAATTCCATTTGGTTACGACCTTGGGGCGCTGTCTGGCGGTACTCAGGGTCTGTTGCATCGATATACTCTGCCCCCCGCTCAACTCGGATTGACAGTATCGACTTCATTGTGGGGAGCGCTATTCACATCATTTTTTGCTGGGTACTTGGCAGATAGGATGGGCAGGCGAGCGCTCCTCGGCGCCTGCGCAATCGTCTTCGCGATTTCAACTGGCCTGTTGGGTCTCCCCTTTGATTTCACCTGGAAGCTCGTGGTCGTACTTAGACTCCTCTCCGGAATGACGATCGGAGGAATGGTCGTCGTTTGTCCGCTCTTTCTTGCAGAAATTGCTCCTCGAGCAATACGCGGTCGCCTAGTAAGTTGGTTTCAGATGCAGATCTGTGTTGGTATCGTATTAGCTTTTGCTGCGAATGCGATCTTGGCTAGAACAGTTGGAGCGGCTAACATTTCGAAGTGGCTGTTTCGAATTGGTGCCTTGCCGCCGATTTGTCTCTTGTCGCTATTACCTTGTGTGCCCGAGGAACCACACTGTCTGGCACGTCGGGGAAAATGGCGCAAAGCCAAAGAGGCGACGGCATGGTTCGACATACCTTTTGATGGATTGCTCGCGGAGAATTGTAATCAATTGGATGCGCGGCCTGCCAAACTTCCAACCGAAAGATTATTTCAAGGAAAATATGTTCGCGGATTGTTCCTGGCGACTAGCGTAGCGCTCTTCAATCAACTTTCAGGAGTCAACGTACTTCGTGTGTACCTTCTAGATGTGCTAGCAAATGAAGGAATCGGCCGCATTGTGAGTCACAATTATGCCGTCATGATTTCATGCTTTAATCTGATCTTCCTGAGTCTTGGAACGGTGCTTGTAGATTGGCTAGGCCGACGGCCCTTGCTCGTGATCGGTTCCGCCGGGATGTCCTTTTGCATGCTCGCGATGAGCTTCGCGGGAACCCCGCTGGTCGAACCCAGGAGTTACATCTTCATCATCATTGTTTACAACGCTTTCTTTATCTTTTCTCAGGGTGCTGTTGCGTGGACATATCTGTCGGAGCTCTTTCCATTCTCAGTCCGTGGGAAAGGGCAGAGTTATGGAGCGTCGATTCATTGGATTGTGAATGCCGCACTGATCATGACATTTCCTGTACTGGCCGCTAGGGCGCACCAAAGAAGCTTTCTCCTTTTCGCTTTTGCAATGGCTCTTCAAATCGCGGTTGTCCTACTCTTTTACCCGGAGACCAATGGAAAGCGGCTAGGTTCTGTCGTGCAAGAGGAAACCGTATCCGGTTGAGATAAAAGTCGGCATAAATTCTGCTAAATGGGAATCTCTAGTCACACGTCATGCATTAGATGCGACTGTCGCCGGCGCCGTATACAGGTCGCCGTGGAGTTCAAGATGCTGACTGAACCGAATCGGTGGAAGAAATGGCGCGCGCGTGCTGCCCAGTACAGCAAGTCGGAGACAATTCAGCAATGATCAAATATTGCCTGCGACTCCGTTTCATGAAGATCGGCATGCGCTGCTTGTCTTGGCTTTTTCTTCTTCATATTTACTGGATGACGCACGCAATCGCTCAGAACGTCCCCACGCCAGACCTGCCCGCTCAGGCGCAACGGACGGTGGATCGCCTGCAGATTTGGTGGTCCTGGCCGGCCTAGCTGAATTATCCCGCCAGAATCGCCGACACAAATTGTTGCGAGAAGCTCAGCGCATCGCAGATGCGGCAATGAGAGTTCTTGTCGACCGTGGCGGAATTCTCAACGATCCGTGTGAGCCAAAATGCGGGCAGACGGAACCCAATTCAAGGGCATCTTCGTGCGCAACCTTGCGCTTCTGGATCAGAGGGACCATCGATCGCGCAACGCTCGATTCATCATGCAAAACGCACAAGGTCTATTAGCCAACGATCAGGGGCCCGACCATTCGTCTGGAGTTGTGTGACTCGGCATGCGCTTCCGCCCGTGCATCGCCGGGTGGTCCCGACTGCATCAGAAGCGTATGGAAACAATGCCGTTGGGTATTTGCGCGCCCGCAATTTCTGCAATGGTTTGCTAATCAAGTGAAATGTGTAACCCATTACACGCCCCTTCTTACGATAGTCGGCATGCGGTATTTACGTCAAGATGCACTGAGAAACCGAATGCATGGGACGTTATGCAAGGGCAAAAAGTTTGGCTTGACAAACAGATTGAGCAGGAATACCTTGCCCGATATGTAAAGGATTACATTTGTGGGAGCGGGGTACTTCTGAGCCGGTGTTTTGTTGATGGATTGCCTCTCGCTCCTCGGAGGCGCTGCGCGCCGCAGCCTATTGCCCTCTGATCTGAGTTCACGCGAAGGCAATGGGGCGTGACTTGTGGTTGGGTCGAATGTGGTCGTAGGCAGATTGATATGACGATTAAGAACTTCCACATCTTGGCCAAGCCGATTGGCCCGATCTGCAATCTGGACTGCAAATACTGCTTCTATCTGGAAAAGGAAGCACTGTACCCGCAGGTTGAGAAGTGGCCCATGCGCGACGACGTGCTGGAGACTTTTATCCGGCAATATATTGAGGCGCACGATACTCCTCAAATCAACTTTGCTTGGCAAGGCGGTGAGCCGACGCTGCTTGGCGTCGAATTCTTCCGACGTGTTGTTGATCTGGAGAACAAGTACGCGAATGGCAAGCGGATGGCCAATGCTTTTCAGACCAACGGTGTGCTGCTGAATGACACCTGGGCAGAATTTTTTCGAGAGCATCACTTCCTTATCGGCATTTCGGTGGACGGTCCCCGACATCTGCACGACACCTATCGCGTCGACAAGGGCGGGCAGCCAACATTCGACCACGTGATGAGGGGAGTCGAAGTGCTGAAACGACATAAAGTGGACTTCAATACTCTGACCACTGTCCATCGAGGCAACGCAGACCACCCGCTGGAGGTATACCGCTTTCTGAGAGAGTGCGGGAGCGTTTATATGCAGTTCATTCCCATCGTGGAGCGGATTTCACATCAGACAACCGCGGACGGTCTGCAGCTTGTCCAGCCCGATTTCGCAGGATCGGCGAGAGTGGTGCCGTGGTCCGTTGAACCGCGACAGTTTGGCAAGTTCTTGTGTGCAATCTTCGACGAATGGGTACGCAAGGATGTGGGCAAGTACTTTGTCCAGCTGTTCGACATCAGTCTGGAGATGTGGTGCGGCATGGAGGCAAGTCTGTGTGTCTTCCGCCGGAAGTGTGGCGAAGCGCTAGCAATAGAACATTGCGGAGACTTGTATTCCTGCGATCATTTCGTGTACCCGCAGAACAAACTGGGGAACATCATGGAATCGCCATTGGAAGCGCTAGTAGGGTCGGAACAGCAGCGCCGATTTGGCGACGCAAAGGAATCTACGCTGCCGAAATACTGCCGCGAATGCGACGTACGATTCGCATGTAACGGGGAGTGTCCAAAGCATCGCTTCCTGACCACCCCCGATGGGGAGCCGGGCCTCAACTACCTTTGCGTGGGCTACAAGATGTTCTTTCGTCACATCGATCCTTACATGCGATTCATGGCCGGAGAATTAGCGAGGGAAAAGCCTCCGGCGAACGTAATGCGCTGGGCGGCCGCGGAGGACGCACGTCACATGATGAGCAAGACGGGGCGCAACGATCCCTGCCCCTGCGGAAGCGGTCGTAAATACAAACATTGCTGCGGCTCTGCGGCGTGAACACTCATCGGATCTAAATTGGCTCATTGTCAAGAAGTCCGAGCATCAGATGATGTGGCACGGCAGTGCGAATTGAGTAAGCGGACGATCGTTACCGGGAGATACGCAGTTGCGGGTGTTTTGACAATGTTGTCGCGAGATAGCTTTCGAGAAACGCAATTTGAGG
>Ga0179592_10001052_pt1 | contig 11219 bp, 13 predicted proteins | sample CZODoug2_1_08_16_FD_148623 | JGI IMG/M metagenome (GOLD analysis project Ga0179592, IMG submission 148623) | Vadose zone soil fungal communities from Angelo Coast Range Reserve, California, USA - CZODoug2_1_08_16fungal (Illumina Assembly) | ecosystem: Environmental > Terrestrial > Soil > Vadose... | reverse complement strand
ATGCACGTTTGTGCCCTTTTTCGCGGAGAATACGAGTCTGTAAACTATTGAAAATGATAGGTTTATAAAGACCTGATTCCGGCGGGTTTCATTTGTCGCCGGTGCGAGACGCGTCAGAATCTCACGCGCCAAGCCTTGCGACAAAATATGGCATTTGTTTCCAGAGAGTTACGGTTAGGCGCAATAAGAATCACCTAATCGAAACATAGTCTCAGTTTGATACAGTCTCACCCGACTTGGACAGCCTAAAAACCGTCTCAAATCTTCTGCTTAGGGGGTGGCAGATCCCGCGCCTGGACGGGATCGGTAAAGCCGACGCGATTGTGCGAGCCGTCGCAGAACGGCTTGTTGGCCGAGTGTCCGCAGCGGCAAAGGCCGATAGCGGTCCGACCCGCCAGACCAAAAGGTGCACCAGTCGGGTCTACGATCTCGAAATCACCTTCGACCCGGATAGAACCGTTACTATTAATCGTAATCTTCGTCGCTGCCATGATTTGCCTTTTCTTTTGTTGTATTTAGATGCTCGGTGCTGAAGCAGCCGCTGCAATCGAACTAGTCTACTTGAACCTCGCGCAGCGAACCTCTCTTCACATCATAAATGTAGCCGCGCACCTGAATGCTCTTGGGAAGAAACGGATTTTCGCGAACGCGCTTGACCTGATCTGCCACGTTGCTGTCGAGATTTGTGAACGCATGAAAGCTCAGATGGGATGCGTCCCTGCCCACCTCCGAGCTCAAACGAAAACGCATTTGCTCATCCGTGATGGAGAGTAAACCGCATTCGGTATGTTGAATAATGGCAATGGAGCGGGTGCCGAGCAGATGAGTGGAAAGGATTAGCGAACGCACGACATCGTCGGTCGCAAGTCCTCCCGCATTTCGAATCATGTGCGCATCGCCCACCTGCAAGCCCAGCAACTGTTCGAGGTCCATCCGCGAATCCATGCAAGTGAGAATCACAAGTTTGCGCACCGGCGGGGTTTGCAAGTGGCCTAAACCAAACGTCTCCGCGTAACGGGCGTTGTGAGCCAGCATCTCGTCGAACACGCTTATCTTTTCGGCCGCTCTCTTGGTGGACTCAGAATCCATTTCAATATTTTGGCACGGAAGGGTCGACTTCGTCAGACCAGGCCAGAATTCCACCCTTCAAGTTGAGGATTTTACGGAATCCGGATTTGCGAAGGAAGTCCACCGCGTCGGCAGAACGCTTTCCGCTGCGGCAGTGCGCAATGATTTCCTTCGACGAATCGAGCTCGTGAACCCGCCGCGCCAGATCGCCGAGCGGGATCAGGTGCCCGTTCAAATTGCAAATCTGATATTCATGCGGCTCACGCACGTCCAGAATAAACAGGTCGTCGCCGCGATCGAGACGCGACTTGAGTTCACGCGGAGTGATTTCCGGGACTTGCACGTTTGACGCGGGTGCCTCCTCCCCGCGAACGCCGCAGAATTCGTAATAGTCGATCAATTTCGTGATCGTCGGATTCTTTCCGCAAACAGGGCAATCCGGGTTTTTGCGCAGTTTCAATTCACGGAATTTCATGCCAAGCGCGTCGAACAGCAACAACCGGCCAGCGAGGCTGTCACCGCGGCCGATGATGAGCTTGATCGTTTCCATCGCTTGAATTGATCCAACGATGCCGGGCAAAACGCCCAGGACGCCGCCTTCCGCGCAGGAAGGAACAAGCCCAGGCGGGGGCGGTTCGGGATAGAGGCAACGGTAGCAAGGGCCATCTGGCGCGCCGAAGACAGTAGCTTGGCCTTCGAAACGAAAGATGGACCCATAAACATTTTGTTTGCCGAGCAAGATGCACGCATCGTTGACGAGATACCGCGTCGGAAAATTATCCGTGCCGTCGACGATGAAGTCGTAGTCTTTGAAAAGCTCAAGGGCGTTGCTGCTTTCCAACTTGGTTTCGTAGGTTTGAATCTCGATCTCCGAATTCAAGCTGGAGAGTCGATTCTTGGCGGCGAGAGTTTTGGGAGTGCCCACGTCCTGAGCGCCAAACGTCACCTGCCGCTGAAGATTTGTTGAATCCACGACGTCAAAATCAACGAGTCCGAGCTTGCCAACTCCCGCAGCAGCAAGATACAGCCCGAGCGGAGCGCCGAGGCCACCGGTGCCGATAAGCAGCACTTTGGAGTTCTTCAGCTTTAACTGACCGTCCATGCCGACTTCCGGCATGATGAGGTGCCGGCTGTAACGCAAAATCTCGTCTTTCGAAAGGCCTGTGAATTGCGCTTTCGGGTCAACCGTTTGTGTTTTCGTCGCCATTTCTCTTCTGCTCCCTCAAGAATTACGAGCGGCCGCCGGCAATCGACGGAACAATGCTCACAACGTCGCCATCCTTCGTCGGCGTCTCTTCCTTGCCGAGATAGCGGATATCTTCGTCATTCAAATACACATTCACGAAGCTGCGCAACTTCCCTTCGTCGGTAAACAAATGCTTGCGCAGCTCGCCGAATTCAACCGTCAACTTGCCGAGCGCTTCGCCAACGGTCCGCGCTGGAAACTCCGCCGAATCGCGTTTTGCCGCAAATACTCGCAGCGGCGTGGGAATAATCACTTTGACTGGCATTTTACTCTCCATCTCTTTTCTTAATCCGTGAGGTGCTTAAACGGTGGCACGCTGCTGTATCTGAATTCCTTCAGGCGAAAACTGCTGCCGGTCGTCGTTCAATCGCCACGAAGTCATATCCTGTGGCTGGCCCTGCGCCACGCTGACGATGATGTAGCTGTACCACGGCCAGGCGTGGTCGCGATCGTACTCGCTCGGACGCGCAGGATGATCCGGGTGAGAGTGATACCAACCTACAACATCCAACTCTTGCTGCCGGGCAAACTTTTCCGCATCGAGTACATCCTGCGCCGTGACAGAAAAGCGGTTCTGCGGCGAATCATCGCGGCGATTGATAAGCGGAAATAGTCCCAGGATTTCACGCGCCTCATCGTCCCGTCCAAGCAGCGCGCCACAACATTCGTGCGGGTAGGTCTCCGCACCGTGAGCGCGGATCCGTTCGGCGAGTTCTGTGCTAATGGACAACAGCACTTCGGCCATGGTCACTCTTCATCCCAAAAACGTTCGCTCAAATACTTCGACGCAGAGTCCGCGAAAATCGTGACGATGTTTGCCTTTTTCCCGCGCGGCACGGTTTTCGCCACCGCAAAACAACCGAGCAATGCCGCGGCGGCGCTCGGGCTAACGAGCAGCCCTTCCGCGCGAGCTAGCCGTTTCACTAGCCGATACGCTTCCTCGGTCGAAACTTCCAGGTTTTCGTCGGCGAGAGTGTCGTCGTAAATCGCGGGACGCAGTGCGGTCGCCATATGCTTCCAGCCTTCGAGACCGTTCCACGGACCGTCCGGCTGAAGGCTGACGGAGCGAATTTCAGGATTAAGCTCACGCAACCGCCGGCTTGTGCCGACAAATGTTCCGCTCGTGCCGAGAGCTGCTACAAAGTGCGTAATTTCGCCGCGCGTCTGTTCCCAGATCTCGTTCGCGGTCGTGCGGTAATGCGCCTGCCAATTTGCGGGATTGCTGTACTGGTCAGGATAGAAATATGCGTCGGGATTTGCGGCAACGAGTTCGCGCACACGGCGAATCGCACCATCCGTGCCTTCATCGCCCGGCGTCATTACCAATTCCGCGCCGAACGCGCCGAGGATGCGCTTGCGTTCATGCGAGGCGCTATGTGGCAGGAAAAGCTTGACTGGATAACCGATCGCGGCGCCGATCATCGCGTACGCGATGCCCGTATTGCCGCTCGTGGCGTCCACGATTGTTTTCCCAGGGGAGAGGGTTCCGCTCGCTAGTCCCGCCCGGATCATGCTGAGCGCGGGGCGGTCCTTAACCGAGCCGCCAGGGTTAAACCATTCCGCCTTGGCGAAAAATTGAATGTTGGGGAATTCGCTGCCGACGCGCTCTAAGCGAAGAAGTGGCGTGTTTCCAATGCGTTCAAGCACAGATTGCCCGACAGCCAGGCGGTCGGCTGGAAGTTCGACCTTTGCGGATGCGGGTTCTGTGATAGCCATCTCTGGACGTTCCCTGAGACGCAAGTCGCACCGAAATGCGACCAAAATACTCCGAATTGGATGCAACAGCCCATGGTTCGGATATGGCTATAGTCTACCGCAGTTTAGGGGTTTTGCGACAGGCGTAAGTGGCTTGGAAGACCGCGGACGCCCATTTGGCCGCCCGTGGTAATGGAATCCACAGAACGAATCCGGCTAGAACGATAAGGGAAGAAATATCAATCCAGCCATTCCAAATTTGGATGGCCGTCGGCCACTCGCTTTACAGAATCTCCTTAATTCTTTAGTCTTGGTGAACCATGTGGAACGTCAGCGAACGGTTTTCTCAAAAAGCGATCGAGAGTCTAGCGGCGCTTGGATTTACTGTGGGCAGTACACGCGGCGTGGTTCGGGTGGAAAAGTATGGCAGCGGCGCGGAGTTCCGCCAAGATACAGACGGGAGCTATCAGCTCACCATAATTCCGACGATTATGGTGAAAGGGCAGTTCTCCCGGCTATGGGACGCTGGCTATCAGAAATTTCTACTGACTGACGAAGGAATTAAGATTCCAGCGCTCGCGAGCCACCTCCAGAATCTGCGAAAGTTCAATGAAGAGTTGCGTACCGCGCTCGGTGTCCCCACTTTCTATAACGAAGCTCTTGGCTCTGTGAGCCAGGTATCGGTCTACGACCGGGTCAAAGGCCGCGAGGGCGACGTGCCAGACAAAACGGTCGGCGCACACAGCCCGGACTCCGACCACTAAACAGTTTTCTCGTTTTCGATATCTACGGAGTCATCGACCGCGCCATCGAGGCGCTTCTCACTCTTTCTGATCCAGCAACCTGGATTGCGTGGCGGGTGGTTGACTCGCACCCACCTTTTTGCATCTCAACTTCTTGGGCATACTGGTAGTTAGAAAATCGAGGAGCCTAATCGCATGCCGCGCGTTGTTGCTTACATGGATGATCTTTTTTTTCAAATGAAGCTCGCCGAAACCGCCAAACATCTTCACATTGAAGTAAAAGTCGCTGCGAACCCGGACGCCCTCCTTCAGCTGATGGACCCACTCCCAAAACTTGTCATCGTTGATCTGAATGCGCGCAACATGCCGTTGCAAGCCGTGCAGCGGCTTCGCGAACAACAACCCACGCTGCCGATTATTGGGTTTTTGTCGCACGTGCAGACAGACCTCGCTGCACAGGCCAAAGCGGCGGGCTTCCAACAAGTGATGCCGCGTTCGCAATTTACGGCTCATTTGCCGCAAATATTGGCAATGGCCAAAGATTGATATGCGTGCCGGGCGTCTCACCCTCTTAACGCTCGTCGGCCTCGTGGCCACCAGCTTAGCTACTGCGCAGGAATCCAGCTCACGTACCGAGCCCGCTCCTCCAATAGCGGGTCCGGCTGCCTCTCTCCGCGATACGCTTTCCGCGGCGTGTTCGCACGACGAAGTGGCATTCACCAAATTTCTCACAGCACGAAACGCACAATCATTTTCGCGTCTCACCATCGCCGCGCGAACCGAACTCATGAAGCGCTTCGTGCTGCTGAGCGATCCCGGCAAGCCCAAGGCCACGGCAAACGCCGCAGGGCGACCCATCGTAAGTTGCGCGACACCATACGGCACTGCCGAAATTCAGATCGGCGGCGCGGATATTCGAGACGCCATTGCCTTTCTTCCCGTCGATTTGCGTGAAGCTTCCGATCCCGATTCCGGCGCAGCCCACCATGTCTTGTTCGGAATGGTTCGCGAAAATGGCGAATGGAAGGTTTTGTCCATCGGCCTTCTCCTGCTGGACCTGCCCTCGCTGGAGGTCGAGTGGGATCAGGCAGAAATTTCCACAAGCGAGCAACAAGCTCTCGAGTCGCTGAACAAGATTGCAGGCGCGGTCGAGACCTATCGTAAGTCGTACGCGCGCTTGCCCGAGTCCCTTGACAAGCTTGGCGCATCGAAAAAAGGCGTGCCAACGCCGGACGGCGCTGGGCTGTTGGACGTAGATTTAGCGGCGGGCAAGAAAAATGGATATTCGTTCCGCTACGTCATTGTCGGCGCGAATGACGTTGGCGCTCCGGCGCAGTACGAACTGTCTGCGACCCCCGCAATCTATGGCCGCACGGGCAAAATTTCGTATTTCCGCGATTCGTCCGGCGCGACGCACGCCGGCGATCATCAAGGCGCGATCGGCAACGCCAACGATCCCAAGGTGAAGTAGTAGGCAAAATTGGCTCACCGTAGCGGTTTCGCGTCACGCGCGGCGGTCAGTAGTTCTCAAGACTAGCCTTCTGGCAAAATAGGATTGGGTCAGACATCCGGAATCGAACTGCTTTTTAACCGAAGCGGTTCGCAGCTTCAGTGTCTCTGGGCGGTACAAGGAGAACTGAAAATGCCGGACGTTATGTCCAATCGCCGTAACTCGCCCCGCTTCGCGCTGATTCTGGTGGCCGTTTTGACGGAAGTGGAAAGCGACACCCGCCTGTCTGCTCGTACAAGTGACGTCAGCCGCACCGGATGCTACGTCGACACTCTTAATCCGATCCCGCAAGGGAAACTCGTCAGCGTCGTGCTGAGCCGCGGTGAAGAATTCTTTGAAAGCCGCGGGCGCGTTATGTACGTCAGTCCCGGTCTCGGCATGGGCATTCGATTTGAAGAACCGGTTGCCCCACATCAACTGGAAGTTCTGAATCGCTGGCTCGAGAAATCCGCGCACTTGCGGCTGTAATCAAATTTGTCCGCCGCTAGCTTTGGCGATACCATCGATTCCGCTCCATGCGCGCTCCTCTGGCCACCAAGCTTGGCTTAGCTCTCTTCGTTCTAATACTTATTCCCGGCGCCTCATCGGCGCAATCCGACTTTTCGCGCACGCCACTCCCCGTTTTCGAGTTTCACAGCGGTTTCTGGCTGAACCTGCATCACACGCTTCACTACCAGGCGCGCCAGCAACGCACAGCCGGTGCGGCGTCGGTGCTCGCGGCGTCCAGCCTTTCTCCAGCCGAGCAAAAAGCCTGGGATGCGGCCGTCTCCTTTTACGCCCAGACGTACGCCGGCAAGGATTTGCTTGTCGCGCTGGATTTGGTTCTGATCAAGAACCAGCTTGGCGATTTCGAAACGTGCGACGACATTGCGGGACTCAAAAAGAAAACTTGTGACGCGGGACTTCCCAAGAAATTAACTGAAGTGCTGACCGGCGCCGCTGCCGTCTACCGGACTCACCTGTGGGCCGAGCACGATCGCGCGAACCGCCGTTGGATCTCCAGCGTGGCTCCCCTCGTCCGTCGCAGCGGCATAGACCTCTCCCACCGGCTTGCGGAAATTTATCAAACCGACTGGCCGCAGGACCGCATCCGCGTCGACGTCAGCGTCTACTCGAATTCCGCTGGAGCCTATACGACGCTCGATCCGCTCCGCCTCACGGTTTCCAGCACCGACCCGCGCAACCAGGGGCCCGAAGCGCTCGAAATTCTTTTTCACGAAGCGTCGCACGGAATTTCTGACAACGTGCAGAATGCCATCATGCGCGAGTGCCGCCAGCGCGACAAACCGGTTCCGCGCGACTTGTGGCACGCGCTGCTCTTCTATACGACTGGCGAGGTGATTCGGCCGGCGGTCTTTGATTCAGAACAAGGCGCTCCAAAGACCAGTTACGTCCCGTACGCGGTAAGGGAAGGTCTATATAAACGCGGTTGGCAAGACTATCTGAGAGTCCTCACCGAGTACTGGCAACCGTATCTTGACGGAAAGCAAAGCTTCGACGACGCCGTCGCTCACATGGTCTCTGCTCTATAGGGTTTTGATTCCCGCTAGCCGGTGGTCGCTAAACCTTCACAAGCGCTTTAAGTTTCGCTTGCCCGCCAACGATTTCCACGATGTATTCGACTTCCTTGCAGTTCTTTTCCTGCTGAAGGTGTTTCGTTTTCTTCCGGACAAATTCCGCAAACCCTTCCGGCGTCAGCTTGCCAATCTCTTCGCCAGCCCGCTGCTTCGCCGTGACCAAAGCCTGGTAGAGCTTGTTCACTTTTTCCGATTCGTGTTCCGGTTCCGAACATGTCATTCGAAACGCGGCGCCCTCTGCCCTCTGGTTTTGTGCGCGACCCGCAGCGCCTTGGCCCGCCGGTTCTTCTTCCAGGGCGCGCTGCGCGCGCTCGGCCTCGATTGCCTTCGCCGCCGCACCGAAATGCCGCTGTACGGTTCCTTCTTCTTTTTGTTTTACTTTTTTTCGAAATATGTCTTTGTACTTTGCGTAGGTCTGGTTGAGGTTCGTGAAGCGGAATCGTTGTGCCGACTTCAAATCGCCGCCGCGTTCCGCATACTTTTTCATCAGCAGATCGATGCGCCACTCAATTTCCGTCGGTGGACGCTTCCTGCCTCCGCCGAAAAATTGGTCGTATTCGATCTTCAGCTGCCGGATGTCGCGTTCGATTTGGCCGAGATCTTCGTCAATGGTGGCCATAGGGGGACGCCGCCTCGCCTCTTAATGCTAGGGCCGCGCCGTCTCAGCGTCAACGGCCCGTGTTTTTCGAGATGCAAAATCTATACTGCCACGCCCGGCGCGTCACCTGTACCAATGGACAGGCGACTGATTGCGACCCTCTCCGTCTCTATGCTCCAATAACTCCATGGATGCCCATCCCAAGCGCGACCTCTCGACGGAAAGGGCGCAACTCCTGCGCCAGATTCCCAGCGTGGATGAACTTCTCAACGGGGCGCGCCTGTCGAGATTGTCTCGCAGCGTTGACCGCCAGCTCGTTGTGGAAGTCACCCGAGCCGCCCTGGCTGAGCTTCGCGAGCGCATCACCGGAACCACCCACCCCATTCGCATTTTGCCTTTGCACCGGGAAGAACTTGAGTCAGCTATCGCGGACGAAGTTGAACGCATTCTTTCGTACTCGCTTGTGCCCATTATCAACGCGACCGGCGTGATTCTTCACACAAATCTCGGCCGCGCGCCGCTTCTGCCCGCCGCCGCCGAAGAAATTCGCCGCTCCACAACGCGCTACTCGAATCTCGAATATAACCTGGAAGCCGGAGCCCGCGGCAAGCGCGATGTCCACACGTCGCACCTGATCGAACGCCTCACCGGCGCAGAGTCCGCCATCGTCGTCAACAATTGTGCCGCGGCCGTGCTTCTGGTCCTGTCGGCGGTGGCTAAGGGCGGAGAAGCCATCGTCTCTCGCGGCGAGCTCATCGAAATTGGCGACGGCTTTCGCATCCCGGAGATCATGGCCGAAAGCGGCGCGATTCTGCGCGAGGTTGGCACCACGAATCGCACAAAACTGGAAGACTACGAAAAAGCCATCAACGAACGCACACGCGTTCTCTTGAGCGTTCATCCGTCGAATTTTCACATGAGCGGCTTTACCGAAAAACCCAGCCTCGCGGATCTAGTGGCGCTCGGCAAAAATAAAGGCTTGCCCGTCATGGAAGACCTCGGCTCCGGTTGTTTCCTGGACCTGTCGCCCTTCAGTATTGAGGAGCCCACCGTTCGAAGCAGCGTGGAAGCTGGCGTATCGCTGGTGATCTTTAGCGGCGACAAACTCCTTGGCGGTCCGCAAGCAGGGATTATTGCAGGCAACAAAGAGCTGGTGCAAAAAGTTCGCCGCCACCCCTTGTTCCGCGCTCTTCGCGTGGACAAGCTCACAATTTGCGCACTCGAAGCCACATTGAGCGCTTATCTCCGCAACGCCATCGACGAGATTCCTGCACTTCGTATGCTTCGTACCACTGCCGCGGAGCTTGCTTCGCGTGCCGATAGCTTCTTGAAAGAGCTTTGGCCGCACTTGCCATCTGCGGGCTTAAAAATCGAATTGGTCGAGGGTGAATCGCTGGTGGGCGGAGGCTCCACTCCAACGCAGAGCCTTCGCAGTCCCGTCTTTCACATACGCAGCGAACGCCATTCTGCGGCCGATGTGGAAAGGCGTCTTCGTCGCAGCGCTGGAGTTCCCGTCATCGCGCGCATCGAAGATGATCACGTTGTGGTCGACCTTCGAACGGTCTTTGAAGACCAGGAACCGGACTTGATTGCTGCACTGGCCGCCGCTCTGCAATGAGCGGTCTCCCGAAACAAATGTGCGCGTTCCGCGTGCAAAACGGTGCGTTAAAGCAAATTACAACGCCAGTGCCGAAGTTGCGCCGTGGCTGGGCTCTGGTGCGCGTGCGTCTCGCAGGGATTTGCAATACCGACGTGGAAATTCTTCGCGGCTATCACGGCTTCCATGGAATTCCCGGCCATGAATTTGTCGGGGAAGTTGTTGATGTCGCGGGAATTTCCACTGCTGCGAAAGAGGCATGGGTTGGCAAACGCGTTGTCGGCGAAATCAACATCTCGTGCGCTTCACTCGGATTTCAGCCGGTCTGCGGTTTTTGTAAACGTGGCCTGAAAACGCATTGTGCGCGCCGCACCGTTCTTGGCATTCTCGGCCACGACGGCGCTTTCGCCGAATACCTCTCGTTGCCACTCGTCAATCTTCACAAGCTTCCAGACAAACTCGCTGACGAACGAGCCGTCTTCGTCGAACCGCTAGCAGCCGCTTGCGAAATACTTACCCAAGTTGACGTCAGCAAATTTCGCGACGCTGCCGTGCTCGGCGACGGCAAATTGGCGCAGCTCATCGCGCGGGTTCTGCGGACAAAGTTATCCCGCGTCGTGATGTATGGAAAGCACTCGGAAAAGTTGCTGCTCGCGCGTCCCGCCGGCATCGAGACCAGAAAAATCCACGGCAGTGATCGCGATCACGCAAACTTGCGTGACTCCTACGCGTTGGTGGTCGAGGCTACCGGCTCACCCACCGGATTGCGCCTGGCGCAGGAAATGACTGAACCGCGCGGAACGCTAGTCTTGAAATCTACATTCCACGGCGCAACGCCCGTAGAAACCTGGCCGATCGTCGTAAAGGAATTACGTATCATCGGCTCGCGGTGCGGCCCGTTCGCAGCGGCCATCTCTCTCTTACGTTCTGGAGAAGTGGAGCCGCAGCCTCTCATTACCAGGATTTTCTCGCTCGCCGTACCGAAAGCAATTCAATTTGCGCAGGAACGCGGCGTGATGAAGGTTTTGCTGAAGCCCTGAGTCCGTAATCTTCTAAAGACGATTGATGCACGAAGCTACGCAGGCCGCGCCAAAGCCGTTATCGATATTCACGACCGTCACATTTGAAGCGCATGAATTCAGCATTCCCAATAGCGCCGCCACTCCTCCAAAACTTGCGCCGTAA